>Ga0075114_10000072_pt1 | contig 71613 bp, 47 predicted proteins | sample AntAceMetag02UKM_FD_69784 | JGI IMG/M metagenome (GOLD analysis project Ga0075114, IMG submission 69784) | Saline lake microbial communities from Ace Lake, Antarctica - Antarctic Ace Lake Metagenome 02UKM | ecosystem: Environmental > Aquatic > Non-marine Saline and Alkaline > Saline | place... | reverse complement strand
ATTCGCCATTCGACCAGTCCGCAGGCCAGCAACAAGTGGTTGCCGACCAAGTACCGCACGGTAGCGGCCCCGCCCTTCAACGGCCTGGCCCTGCCGGCGTTGCTCATGGATGCCAAGGAGTTGTGGAATAACAACGCTTTTTTCGACTACACCGATCGCTACATGGCGTTCTCGGCGCCCGGCGGAGCCTACGCCGGTTATTGGCGTTCCAACAGCACCTTCACCGCCAACATGTGGGACACCTACCGAGCCCAATGCGGCCCGATCTGGCCTGATACCAGCGGTGGTCACGCTCCAAGACTGTCATCAATCGGAGATCGAACCGTTGCAATCGGCGAGACTCTCACCCTGGCGATCGAGGCAACCGATGCGGATGGTGATAACCTGACGTACTCCGCCTCAGGCCTGCCGAGCGGCGCCGCCTTCTCGGGCAACACCTTTACCTGGACACCCACGGCGGCCCAAGCCGGGAACCACCCGGTGACCTTCCGGGTCACCGATGGACAGTTCCACGACTCCGAAACCATCACCATTACAGCCGGAGACTCCAGCGAGCCATCCAATCGCCAACCAATCCTCGGCGCCATCGGCAATAAGTCAATCAGCGAGAACGAGCGTTTGAGCTTCTCAATGAGCGCCAGCGATCCCGACGGCGACGCTATCACGTACTCGGCCGATGGCTTGCCCAGCGGCGCCAGCCTTTCCGGTCAGAGCTTCGCCTGGACACCGACCTACAGCCAGGCCGGCGTTTATCAGGTCGCGTTTGGTGCCAGTGATGGACAGAACCAGGACACTGAAACGATCACGATCACGGTAGCCAACGTCAATCGAACGCCGACGCTGACCGACATTGGGGACCGCTCCGTAGACGAGGGCAGCCCTCTTGCATTCGCCCTTTCCGCCGATGATCCCGACAACGACCCCATCACGTACTCGGCCAGCGGACTGCCCACCGGCGCAGGCTTAGCAGGCGGCCGCTTCAGTTGGACGCCCACCACCAGCCAGATCGGTTCGTACGAAGTGACATTCGTCGCCAGTGACGGCGCATCTCAGGACAGCGAGACGATCACGATCTACGCTGTCGGCGCCAGCCCCGACCATACGGCGCCGGCGGTCGCCCGGCTCAATCCTGAGACGGATGCGATCCAGGTGGTCCTCAACAACCTCGTCACTGTCCACGTAACGGATTCCGGCACCGGCGTTGACGCCAGTTCCGTCGCCATTCGAGTAGACGGAAATCTCATCTACCAGGGTGATGTCGCGTCCTACACAAGTGGTACGGGACGATGCCATCGATCCGGGGCATGGAATAACTACCGCTTCATCTACCAGCCGGACAACGACTTTGGCTTCGATCACACCGTGACTGTGACGGTTGACGCCAGCGACCGCTCCGGCAACGTCATGAATCCCTACACCTACTCGTTCATGACCGAGATGCGCGCCTTTGGCAGCAATCTGACCGTCAACAACGACGCCCAGGCGATCGACCCTGAGAGTCACGCGACCACGGTCGGCGATGGCAACGGGAACGTCTGGGCGGCATGGCACACCGGCGCCGAGGGAAGCAGACACCTCTATGTCGCGGCGATGGCCGCCGGCGCAAACACGTTTGCCCCGCCCACACCGCTGGCCATCAGCGAGGCGGACCACTGCAATCCCAATATGGCCCTGGGAGCCGATGGACGACTCTACGTCGTGTGGCAGGACAACCGCCGAGGCAACTGGGATCTCTTCCTGGCGACGTCGTCCGACGGGACGACGTGGTCAAAACCAGTACAAGTGACCGACTCCAACCACAACGAGACCCATCCCTCGATCGCAGTGGACCGCAGCTCTCCCAATCGCATCTACGTAGCTTGGCAAGATGATCGGAATGGTGCGGCGGACATTTATGTCACCAGTTCAACCAATGTGTTCTCCGACAGCACGATCGCGCAAGTAACAGCCCATAGCGCCGACCAGCTCGATCCGGACATTACCGTCAACGGCGAGAACGTCGCTTACGTCGTCTGGACCGACGCCCGTAACGGCCAGGCGGACATCTACGGCGCCTCCGGCAACTCGGGCTGGGCCAACGTCCCCATCGTAACGACGAGCAGCGATCAGACCAGTCCCGCCCTGGCGGCTGACCCGGAAACGTCGAGCCTCCACCTGCTATGGGTGGACAATGCTCCTGGCGATAGCGACATCTACTATGCCCTCTTAGACGGACTACAGACCAGTCCCGTAACAGGCAGCAGCATCATCGACGACACCGCCGGTGCCGGGCAATTCGCTCCAAGTATCGTTTTCCTCGACAGTGTAAGGGTCTTCGCCTGCTGGCAGGACCTGCGCCATGCAACAGGGAGCGGCAGCGACACGGATCTTTATTTGACGGAATTGGGATCGGGCGCCGCCAAGACCAATATTCTGGTTGGCGACGATGGCAGTAACGCCAATCAGAGTGAGCCGGCTCTGGGCATCGATGGTCACGGAAATCCCTATGTGGTTTGGACAGACGGCAGGAACAGGCAGACAGAGATCTACTACGCAGCGACAACGTTCGTCAGTCCGAATCCGCTTGACTCCAAAATAGTGGTCGCCTCTGAAGGCGCCACGGTCGGTTCGGCTCCAGCCACGATTGACGAACCGGACGATGTCTCGATTGTGGTCCCGGCCGGAGCGTGCCAGTGCGACGTACGCATCACGATCTCTGAGATCCTGAATCCACTCGCCATGCCCGCTGAGTGCCTGGGCAGCTACGACTTCGGTCCCAGTGGCATCGACTTTGACGAACCGGTAACGGTAACAATACCCTACCGTTTCAGCGGCAGTGGAAGCTCTGCGAAACCGTACTGGTATGATTCGCTGACCGGGGCCCTGAGCCAGCAAGGCATCACAGAGATCAAGAACATCGTCGTGGCCTCTAACCTGAACGCACTTCAGTTCAAGACAACTCACTTTACGCCGTTTTACCTAATGGCCACTGAGCCGGTTTCCTCAGGCGGCAGCAGTTCCGGCGGTGGATGCTCGGTTTCAGCCACAGGCAAAGGTTCTCCCAAAGAATTTTTGGCGCCCTACAGCGTGATCACCCTGGTTATGATTCTCCTGCGCCGAAGCGACAGGAAACGACGACAGTCCTTCCGGGTCACACAAGGATAACTGTTGAATGATGACCCAATGCAGCCAGTCCAACCCTGCCGGCTCATGGCCGCTCGGCCAGCGGGCAAGCGTATCGATCGCCTCGGAGCCCCATCGGCCCATGCGGCTGAGCATCGAGACCGTTCTGGTCACGATTGGCACCCTTGCAATCATCAAGACACTACACGCCCGACAGGTCTCGGATTTGCGTTGGTTTCTCATTCCCGGCGTGCTCGTGGCGGCGGCACTGGTTCCCACGTGGATCGCCCGCCGTCATTTCCCGCGCATCGGCCTCAAGCTCGACTGCGTGACGCTGGCGCTACGCACAGTCGGTCGCGTCTGCCTCTTCGCCCTGCCCATCGCCTTTCTTGGACAGTGGATTGCGACACGTCTGCATCTTCCGATCCCCCTGCAACCGGTCTTCGCAGGACGAGGTGATTGTCTGTCATGGCTCCTCTACCAATTCTTCTACGTCGCTGTTGCTGAAGAAGTGTTCTTTCGCGGCTATATCCAGGCCAACGTCATGCGGCTCCTCAGCCGCTGGGAAGCGGCTTCGGCGACCACCCAACAATGGGTCGGGATCATCGTCTCGGCCGCCTGTTTCGCACTGGCGCACGTCGTCGTCCAAGGCCAGGTAGTCTCGCTCTTGACGTTTCTGCCCGGACTGCTTCTAGCCTGGCTCTTCGTCCGGACGCGCTCGCTGCTGGCGCCCATCTTGTTTCATGGCCTGGCCAACGTTGCCTACGGCGTTATGGCGCTGACTCTGGCCTAGTTCACCGGGCCCTCCTCTTATCAGACCACCCTCGGCCCAATCACCGCCGCCGTCCGATAAAACACAACGTCTGATATTGCCAGCCCCCACCCGAGACCCGCATCCGCACTTGACCCGCTCTATATCAAGTGTCCCGCCCCCCCGGACGATAGATGCGACAGGCTAAGAGTGTATATGAATGAGAAAGACAATCATGAATGATCGACAGATATCAAAGCTGTTCTGGGCCATCAAGGCTTCGCTTGTTGCCATTCTATTGTACGTCGCGATAGCCGCGGTTCTGACGCCTTCTCAGCCCGGCGTCGGACTCAAACCCAAAGCGGTTTCGGGGGATGAGCGCATCGACGAAGCGATAATGGAGCCGGAACCACCGGCGCCGGTTGACTATTCAACGATCGTCGAGAACGACATCTTCGCTGGACCGGTTCAGGAGACAGAGGCCCACGACCCCTCGGACCAAGTCGCAACCGTCGAGGCCCTGCCATCGGCCGAGGAACTGGGACTCAGACTGGTCGGCGTTATTGCCGGCGGCCCCGTCGCTTCCCGCGCAATCATTGAGAACACCGCCGCCAAAACGGCCAGTCCCTATAAGATCGGAAGTACCGTTGCATCTGCGACGGTAGAGTCCATCGAACCGGACCGAGTGGTCCTGCTTCATGCCGGGCGGAAACTCGTGCTGCACTTGCACGCCGGCGCCGCCGCGACGGACCCCAAACCGGTCAGCCAAAACGAGGCGTCGCAAGCCGCTACGACAAAGGCCGCACAGGTTCAGCCCCCCTCGGCCCGACTGGGCTATGTGGAGGAGCTCTTTCGCGAAGCCACGATCAAACCCCACGTCAAGAACGGTAAGACTGAAGGGCTGGAAATCACCGGCCTGGAGCAAACACCTTTGGCCAAGCTGTTTGGCCTCAGAAACGGGGACGTCGTGACGACCCTGAACGGACAAAACCTTACCAGCAAGCAAAAGGCTTTTCAAGTTTTGAAGAAAGCCAGGACACAACCCAAGATCGACTTGGAGCTGCTGCGCAAAGGCAAGACCAAGGAAATGTCATTCGATCTCTAGCCTGACGGAGAACACTTTGAAGACAACACGCAAGAATATCACGATAGGCTCCCAATCCCAACCTCAGAGCGAACGGTGGGACAGGCTGAGTCAACTAGGATTGGTCGCCATTATCTCATGCGTCTTGGCGTTTGCCGGCGTGGGATGCGGTGTTCGTCCGAAAGCGGCCACGGGCGCCGCTGTGAGTCCCATTCAATTGAGGAATCGGCCCCGACAAACAACCGCTAAACCCAAAGGCCGCGTGGACACCACATCGGACCCGGCAGCCGCAAGGCCCGACGCCCCCTCGCCTCGGTCTCAGGCTCGCGACAATGATGCACCTGCACGTCGGCCGAGCTATGAAGAGCCCCAGCCCATGGCGGTGAACGTACCGCGCGAGCGGGCATCGGAGGGAGCCCCCCGTCAACCAGTGGAAACCCCCGCCGGAAGGACGCAACCTCAGCTCGCCATTGAACCCCAGACCGTTCGGCGCGAACAATCGCCTGTCAAGCAGGCGCCTGTCAAGCCTACCCAGGGCGCCAGACAGCCTCTTCTAATCCAGCCCGGCGCGGCCGACGAACTGGTGCACGTCAATTTCGAAGAGGTGGATATCCGGACCGTCCTGAAGACCATTGGAGAAATCACGGGAATCAACTTCATCCCGCACCAGAGCGTCAGCGGCTCTGTTACCGTGATGTCACCCACTCCCATTCGCCTGGGCGATGTCTATGCCTTTCTCCAGTCCATTCTGGATGTGCACGGATACGCAACCATCGAGACGGAGAACGCGGTGAAGGTCGTGCCCAAGACAGAAGCCAGCAAGCGCAATCTGCAAGTCCGGATCGGCGCTGACCCGATGTCCATTCCAATAAACGACACGATGGTCACGCAAATCCTCCCGCTCAAGTACGCCGAGGTGGCTGAGATCAGTCAGATCGTGCAACCGCTGCTCTCGACCGGGGCGCAAATGACCACGCACCCCAGGACCAACTCGATCATGGTCACCGACATATCAGCCAATATCCATCATATTGCGCGGATCGTTGAGCAACTCGATATCGAGGGCTCCAAGGAAAAGGTCGTAACGTTCCCGCTCCAATACGCCTCGGCGCAGGTGCTCAGCGAACAGATTACCCGCATTCTGAATGAGAATCAGGCACCCACGGCGCAGCCGGGTCGGGCGCGCGTCGCTCCGCAAACACAAGTAGGCAAGGGACCGCGCGTACTGCCCGACGAACGAACCAACTCATTGATCGCGGTGGCCGCCGAGCAAGATATCGAGATCATCCGAGGACTCGTCGCCCAGCTCGATATCCAGCGGCCGACCGGTGTGGACAACGTCCACGTGACGTACCTGAAAAACGCCGATGCCAACGACGTCGCGCCGTCGCTCGAGATGGCGCTGGCCAGCATGAGGCTGACCGGGGAGGTGGACACCACTCGGCAGATTCAGGTGACCGCCGACGAGAGCACCAACGCACTGATCATCGTGGCCTCCCCGCAAGACTACGAGATGATCTCGGGAATCGTTGAGAAACTCGACATTGTCCGGGAACAGGTCCTCGTCGAGATGATGATCCTCGAAGTCACGGAAGAATCGCTCACCCAGATCGGCGTGGATTGGGCCACGCTGGACGAGGCCGTGGCCGACAGTATCCGTGGCTTTGGCCTGACCAACCTGGGACCGCGCGTCGACTTTGTCAATGGCGACCTCGAGGGGCTGGCCGTCGGGGCCTGGAAAGAGACGGGCGACGGCACCAGCATCGGGGCCATTCTCCAGGCCCTGCAGAAAGAGTCTGCGGTGAACATCCTCTCGACGCCACATATCCTCACGTCAAACCACCGCACCGCCAGAATCATCGTCGGAGAAAACCGCCCCTTCGTCGTTCAATCGCGCATCACGGAAGGTTTCGACACTCTGAACTCGACGAACATCAAGAGCTACGAGTACAAAGACGTCGGAATCACTCTGGAGATCACTCCTCATATCAGCCAGAGTGGTCTGATCCGACTCAACGTCGATAGCGAGTTCACCAAGGTGCTCGAAAACATCACGACAGGCTCAGCCGAGACACCGACGACAGCCAAACGCAACGCCCAAACCGTCGTCACCATGGGCGACGGCGCTACCGTCGTCATCGGGGGATTGATCCGTGACGACACGAGTCGTATTCAAAACAAGGTCCCGCTACTGGGTGATCTGCCTCTCGTGGGCGGTCTCTTTCGAACGCAGAAGGATGTGTTGCAGAAGACCAATCTGCTCATCTTCATTACGCCTTACGTGATGACCGATCAGAAGCAACTCCAGGAACTCACGAGGACAAAGAGAGAGCAGATGACGCCCCTGCTGGGAGATGATAGCTAATCCCATGAGCGGCGTACGTGTAGGTTCTCATCGCATCCACACGAGGAGGTTAGTTGGTGAAAGTCGTAGAAACTGAACAAACAGAAGGCCAGCAGCTCTGGAAAATAGCACCGGAACAACTGAATCCGGATCTGGTGCGACGGCTGCCGCTGGAGTTTCTCAAGAAACAGCGCGCGATCCCCATCACGTTGGCAAGCGGTCAGACGGCCGTGGCCCTGGCGGACCTCCTGAACGTCGAGGCTTACGACGCCATCGTCGGCATCCTGGGCCAGGCGTGCGTCCGCGTGCGATGCCCTGCACCGGAAATTGACAGTGCGATCAGCCAATGCTATTACCATGTCAGCGACGAGGAACAGGGACGCAATACCGGCGAGATGATGGAGCCGGCGGATTCGCGAACCGTCACAGGCACAACCTCCGTGCAGACCCACGCCGAGGACCTGCTCAACATTGCCAACAAAGCGCCCGCGATCAAGCTGGTCAACAAGATCCTCTTCGAGGCGGTTCATAGCCGCGCTAGCGACATCCACATTGAACCGTACGAACGTGAGGTGCAGATCCGCTTCCGAGTCGATGGGGTCCTGCACAACGTCCTAACCCTGGCGAAACCACAGGCCGCTCCCCTCCTGTCGCGATTGAAGATCATGGCGAACCTCAACATCGCCGAACATCGCTTGCCGCAGGATGGCCAGAGCCGAGTCCGAATCGGGCAGGAGCTCGTCGATCTCCGCGTCTCCATCATCCCCACAGCGGGCGGCGAAAGAATGGTGCTGAGGTTGCTCGATAAGGGACGGGGCCAGCTCGGCTTGAAGGACATCGGCTTCGGTTCGGATACGCTGAGGACCTTTCGATCGCTCATCGGTGTTTCGCACGGAATCATTCTGCTGACCGGCCCGACCGGCAGCGGTAAGACCACCACTTTGTATGGCGCCCTGAACGAACTCAACAACGAAGAGCGCAACATTCTTACGGTGGAGGACCCGGTCGAATACCAACTCTCCGGCATCGGTCAGATGCAGATCAAGCCCAAGATCGATCTGACGTTCTCCAATTGCCTGCGACACATTCTCAGGCAGGATCCCGACGTGATCATGATCGGGGAAATTCGCGATCTGGAGACGGCCGAGATTGCCATCCAGGCCTCGCTGACCGGTCATCTCGTGCTCAGCACACTCCACACAAACGACGCGGCCTCAGCCGTCACACGCTTGATCGATATGGGCATCGAGCCCTACCTGATCTCCTCCTCGGTGGTCGGGGTCATCGCACAACGCCTCTTACGCATGATCTGCTCAGACTGCAAACAACCGTTCAATCCTCAGAATTTGAATGAAGTGCAATCGGAACTCCAGAAGATCGGGGCCCGAGACATCCAACTTCATCAGGGATGCGGTTGTGAAACCTGTCTCAACACGGGATACGTGGGAAGGACCGGCATTTTCGAGTTGCTGCTCATGGATGATGAGATCAAAGACCTTGTCATCCAACGACGCGGCGCGCACGTCATCAAGCAGGCGGCCCTGGCCAAGGGAATGAGCACCCTGCGCGAGGATGGCCTGCGCCGCGCTCTGGCTGGAATCACAACACTGGCGGAAGTCTACCGCGTCACTCAAGACAGCGTGAATACCAATGGGGGTAACTGAGCGTGCCGACCGTTGAACCACAGATTCTGACAAACCCGGAAGCGAAACAGACGCCGCACAATTCAGAGAACGAGCCGCGTCCTTCGAATCGGGCCCAGCGCATCGAACTGTTGCGGCGCGTAAGCACGCGCGACCTCGGCCGACTGGCGCGTCAGTTGTCCACCCTGTTGCATGCGGGCATGCCGCTCGTGCCGGCGTTGTCAGCCCTGTTGGAGCAGATGCAGTGTCCTCCCAAGCATCAAGGCATCCGCTGGGGCCAGACCACCGATCCCCTGGCGCAGGTCATCGAGAGAGTCCGTGACGACGTCAACGCCGGCGTCAGTCTCGCCGACGCCTTTGGCCACCACCCAGGTCTTTTCTCACCGCTTTTCATCAACATGATCGCCGCCGGGGAAACCAGTGGAACACTCGAATTGGTGTTGGGCCGACTCGCCGACATCATGGAGAAGCACGTTCAACTAACGGGAAAAGTCAAGTCGGCGATAGCCTATCCGGCGATGATGGCCGTGGTCGCGGCCGGCGTCGTCATGTTCCTTCTGTCCTTCGTAGTGCCCAGTATCACAGAACTCTTCATAAAGATGAACCAGGATCTCCCCTGGCCGACGACACTGCTTATTACCGTCAGTAGCTTTGCCAAAGCTCACCTTGTTCTCATACTCGTCACACTGTGTGGCAGTGTCGCCGGCGCCGTCGGGTTTGCCAAGACGCACAACGGTCGAATGTGGACAGACCGCGTCAAACTCCGATTGCCCCTGTTCGGCCCCCTCTTCTTCAAGTTGGAGGTGGCCCGGCTGACGCGTACCCTGGGAACCCTCATGAAAAGCGGCATCCCAGTCATTGCCGCCATGGAGGTCAGTCAGCGAATCTGTCAGAACAGTGTCATCTCCGAAGCAGCCGGAACGATTCAGGAGTTGGTGCAGAAAGGTGAGGCGATCGCTGACGCGGTGAAAGCCACAGGGATGTTCCCACCCGTTATCTTTCACGTGATCGCAACCGGACAGATGACCGGCAACGTGGAAGACGGCCTGATCAACATCGCCGAGATGTACGATTTAGAGGTCGAGACAACGGTCCGCACGCTGACCTCTCTTCTTGAGCCCCTGATCCTGTTGCTGATGGGCGGGATTGTAGGCTTCATCGTACTCGCTATCCTACTTCCCATATTTGAAATCAACCAAGCTTTATAGAGGATTCAGTACCATGCAGATGCAACATCGGGGTTCTACGCGGCAACTTCGCGGCTTCACGCTCATCGAGCTGATGATCGTAGTGGTGATTCTGGGCCTGCTGGCCACGATCATTATGCCTAAGATCCTGGACCGCCCGGAACAAGCTCGTCGCGTCAAGGCGAAGGCGGATATCCGCAGCGTTCAGTCAATGCTGGCTCTGTTCAAGACCGATACCGGACGCTTCCCAACCACCTCCGAAGGTCTGGAGGCGCTCGTCACCAATCCCGGCCTCAATGGGTACAGTCGGGAGGGGTACCTCGATAAAAGCCCCGTTGATCCGTGGGGCACTCGCTATGTCTACATCAGCCCTGGACTGCACAGCAAGAACTACGATCTGGAGTCCTATGGCAAAGACGGCGAGGACGGCGGCGGCGAGGACGACGCAGACATCGAGAGCTGGGATCTGGATAGCTAAAACGATGAAGGACCGCCCTACAATAACACGACCGGCGTTCACGTTCATTGAGGTCCTCGTAGCCTTGTCGATCGCAGCCATCGCCCTGTTGGGCCTGCTCAGGCTCCACTTGCTGAGCACGACCACCGCCGATACGGCCCAGGCCGTGGCGCAGGCGGTGTTCATCGCGCAAGAGAAGATGGCTGAAACTTGCGCGAGCAGCGATCCCAGGGAGGGAACGCAATCCGGAACGGTTGAACGCAACGGACAACACTTCACCTGGCGAACGGAGATCGCCCGCGTCGGCTCACCGGAGATCAGCAACCTCAAACTGACGGGACTCCGCCAAATGCGGACCTTCGTCACGTGGCAGGATGGGACCAAACAGAAGGACGTACAGATGACCACGTATGTCGCGGACAACAAGATACATGAACAAACGACTCGATAATCCTGGTTTTACGCTGATCGAGATGCTCGTGGCAATGGCCATTATGGCCCTTGTCGTTTCGATGGTCTATGGCAGCTACGCGGCCACCTCGCAGTCGCTGGATATTTACAGCAGCCGACTGACCTGCTCGCAGCGCGGAGGTCTGGTGCTTCGCCTCATGGCCCGCCATATCCGCTGTGCGTACCGTCCGGCAACCGAACCCAATCTAGCGGAATCCTCCGGCGGCAACCTCCAGCGCGTCCAGATCGAAACACGACCCTCGACCTTCCATGGCAATACTGAGGACCCACGCGGTGAACTCCTGAGCTTTGCCACGACGGCGGGACTCGGAAGAGAACCGGGATCAGCGAGCGGCCTTTCGCGCGTGCGATATCGCTACGATGCACGCACCAGGACGCTCTCTATCGCCAGCCAACCCTATTTGAATCAACTCCATAAGAAGGATCTGACCGAATCCTGGCAGCCCATACTGAGAGACGTCACCAGCGTGAACGTCGAATTCCACGACGGCCGGAAATGGCTCCGCAACTGGAACGCCAAAAAGAAGAGGGAGTTGCCTCGCGCCGTGAAGATCGCTTTCACGGCCGCCGATGAGAATGGTCGGTCGTACGACTTTGCAGCCACCATTCCCATTCTCAGTCGCATCACCACGACGACTGATGTAGCCGGACACAAAGTGGGGAGCGGCCCGTTATGAAATCACATGCTCTCCGAAACCGACAGAGCGGATTCATTCTTGTGGTGGTCCTGGGCCTCGTCCTCCTGCTGGCCGCCTTCCTATTCGCTTTCAATCACACCGCGCTGACCAAGCTGGAGGCGGCCGAGAGCTTCCAGGGATTCGAGCAGGCGTGGAACTGCGCCCGGGCCGGTCTAAGTATCGCGGTGGCCGCCGTTCGCGATGCGAACGACTTCTCCAACGACCCCCATCTTGCCAAACTGCGTACGGGCCAAGCGGAGTTTCCCGTCGGCGAAGGAACCTGTTCAATCCGCATCGCAGGCGAGAGCGGTCGGCTCAATATCAACCGACTCAAGGACAAAGACGGCCGTCTCGACCGAACGCGCATCGAACAATTGTTGAGGTTGATCGATCTGGTGAATCGTCAGAATCCCGATTCTCAGCGGATCGGATACGGCCTGGCGCCGGCCCTGATCGACTGGACAGACAACGATGATGAGGTCACCCAGTTGCCGTTCATCGGCCGCGACAATCACGGTGCGGAGAACCATCACTACAGCCAACTCACTCCGGCCTATCGCTGCAAGAATCGCCCCATGGACACCATCGAAGAACTGCGATGGGTCAAAGGGGTCACCCCTGAAGCATTCAAGCGACTTCGTGATCTGCTCACCACCACCGGGGACGGTCTCATCAACATCAACACGGCCCCCAAGCCCATGCTTGAATGTCTATCCGAGCAGATGGATCCGATCCTGTCCCGCATGATCGTTGAACGACGAGAGCTCAAGCCGTTCAAGAATGTGGCGGAACTGAAAGACGTCCCTGGAATGACCGATAACGTTTACCGTGAGATCAAGGACACAATCACCACGAGCCCCACGGAGCAGCATTACCGCGTCTGTTCGCACGGAAAGGCCGGAGAGCAGATCTGCAAAATTGAGGCGCTGCTGCGACGAAACACGCGGACCGGAAACGTCGATATCATTCTATATCGGGAGTCGTGAACGCCGGCGGCCATGTCTGGGCTCCGGAGGAAGGATAAGAGAGAAACTCATGACGAAAAAGTCTATTGGAATCGACATCGGGCGTACTCATTTGCGCGCCGTTCAGATCGCGCGAACACCCGAGGGTTTTCAGATCGAGAAGACGTTCGGGATACAGACTCGCCGGCGGACGGACTCCCCGGTCAATATCCTTCGCGCTTTGACGGCGGAACACGGCTTTGACCGGCGTGCGGAAGTGGCCGTCTGCCTGCCCCATCACGCGATCTTCTTCGCTGATACGGAAATCGACGGCGCCACTCTGCAGAAGCTCCGCGCCGGGGACACATCTCTCTTGAAGGACAGTTTTCCCATCGCGACCGACAAGGCCATGGTTCAGATCTGTTCCACACGGCCATTGACGGAAGATCGGTACTCGGTCCTGGCGGCTGCAACCTCCAGCGACCTCCTGGAGGAGGAACTAAGCCTGCTGGGAGAAGGCAAGCTGCAACCGACCCTGGTCGAGACCCCCATCACGGCCGCCAACACCGCCGTGGCGTTCAACCATCCGGAGAGTCGCCAGGGAATCGCCCTGATCCTGTGCATCGAACCATCGAGTCTCAACCTGGCGGTCCTTCATGAAGGCAGTCTCTTGATGGTCAGGAACATCCCCATGGTCATACCGCGTGACAGCGACATGGAGTTTGCCGCCCGTCAGGTCACCGACGTGCTCAGCCGGGAAATTGAAATCACCTGGCGCAAGCTATTCGATGCAGAGCCAGACCCCAACCTGCGTGTCTTTCTCATCTCGGAGTCCAAGACCGCCCGCTATTTCGCCGCCGCGATCGAGGGAGAGGTCAACTGTCAAGTGACGGTGGCCGACCCCTACGCCAAGATCGATCGAGCGGCGGAGGCCGAAGCCGAGTTTCCGCTGAGCGTCGCCGAGGGCTTGGCGCTGCGGAAACTGCTACCCCAGCAGACCGGGGGAGTCAACTTCCTGGGAACCCATAACGCCGGCGGAAAAGCCAACCTGAGCATCAGGAAAGAGCTGGCGGCCTGCGCCGGCCTGCTCGCCGCGATCATGGTCATCTGGGTCGGCGGTCTGGTCTTGCAGACGTCGCGTCTCGAATCACAATACGCGGCGGTCAAGACGGAAATCGAGAGCGTCTTTCGAGAGACGCTGCCCGAGGAGAAGAACATCGTCAACCCACTGGCCCAAATCCAGCAGAAGCTCGACGCACAGCGAAGCGACAGCAACCTGCTGGCCGCGTTTCAGCCCGGACAAATGACGCCGCTGGACATTCTTTCCAGGCTGAGCACCCATCAGCCCTCGGAACGAGATCTGAGACTCAATGATGTGCTCATTGCCAGGGACTCAGTCCGAGTCAAGGGCAGATGCAGTTCGTTCTCGACACTCTCGGAGTGGCAACGCCTGCTGGAGCAAATCCCCGAATTCGACAGTGTCGACCTCGCCAATCCCCAAATGGACGCCCAGACAGGTCAGGTGCACTTTACGCTCTCCCTGTCTTCAAGAAAGGCTGTGCAATAGATGATCCAGTTGACCAAGAGAGAACGACAGCTTGGAATCGGTATGATCGCGGTAGGCGTCGTGTGGACACTCTATGGCTTCGTCATCGAACCGATGCAGAGCCGCATTCAAACCCTCCAGCGCGTCATTCCAGAGAAGCAGGACGAGCTGCGGGAAATTCAGGCCGGCAGCGACGAGTATATCGCCCTGAGACGAGCGCGCCGGCGCGTCGAGGCGCGGATCGCCGAGCAGGACTCGGACTTTCAGTTGCTGCCGTTTCTGGAGTCACTGATTGAGCAGCACGAGCTCACCCGGCACGTTGTCACCATGGGTCGCGACACACTGTCGACCCAGCCCGGTTACTCCGAAACCATTGTTGAAATCGGGCTCGAAGGCATTGCACTACGACAATTGGTGGATTTCCTTGAAGCCGTGGAGACCTCGAAAGTGATGGCCCAGGTCGGCACGCTCTACATCCGAAAAGGCGCAAAGGACGAAACCAGACTCACCTCAACCCTCCAAATCCACAGCCCACGGACCGATCGCGACGCCGTCACGGCCGATCCGACGCAAGGTTAGTACTCAGCGGGAGGTTCCGCGAACGAGACCGCCCGGCATGGCCTCCGGACGGACGTCCACCGATCTTGAGCGAATAGAAAACGGGCGGAAACCAGCCTTGCCACGTGATGCGTCAGGAGTTATAAGCTATGTACTCATAGTCAATGTATCACGACCGCGCCGATGACAAAAACGCGAAACACATACGGCTGGGAGGAGCTTTCGGACGACGAACTGCTTCAGGTGCGCATTCGCGACCTGAAACTGCAGATTCCTGGTTCTTGCATGGAGCCTTTCGTCGAAAGCCTCTATGAGGAACTGGACGACAAAGGGATTTCGTGCCATCCCATCTGCTACCTGGCCGATGAGTGGCTCACCCCGGATAAGATCCCCACGATCGGCATTCCCTTCTGTTTGGCGCATCTGCGGCTCAGGCAACTCGAGCAGAAGATCATGTATGAAATCGAAGGCGGCTCCGACGCCGTCTGCATGAAACTGCTCCGTCACGAGTGCGGCCATGCGCTGAATTACACTTACCAACTCTATCGACGGACCCGCTGGCGGGAGACGTTCGGCCCCTTCTCGGCGCCCTATTCCTCATCGTACTCCTACCAACCATACTCGCGACGGTTTGTGATCAACCTGGAAGACAACTACGCCCAGTCGCATCCGGATGAGGACTTTGCCGAGACGTTCGCCGTCTGGCTCACACCGGATAGTCGCTGGGGACAGAAGTACAGGGACTGGCCGGTGATCAGGAAGCTGCACTATGTCGATCACGTCATGCAAAGCATTGCCGACAAACCTCCGGCGGTGATATGCAAGAAGCAGCCGCCCTATTCGGCCGCCCGAATGACCTCGACTCTGGCCACGCACTACGAAAGAAAACGTCGGGTCCTCGGCAGTGAGTTTCAAGGATACTACGACGACAGCCTCAAGGAACTGTTCACTACGGCCCACGCGGGAAACTCCAGCATGAAAGCTTCTCGATTGCTCCGCGCGTCCCGCACGCGATTCGTCAACAACGTCACCCGGTGGACGGGGCACCGAAAATTCGATATTCGGCAGCTTCTCAACCGACTGGCTGCACGTTGCGACGCCCTGGGATTGTATGCCAAAGCAGCGGATGAGGAGAATATGATTGGCTTGACGGCCTTGCTCACAGCCATCGCCAGTAATACGCTGACCGTCAGCAGAAAACGAAGGTAGCCATGAGCCGACGATTCAACATTACTGTTCTTGTCGACCCCGTAACCATCCCACCGGACGATCCGCATTTCCAGAAGCCGTCGAAGAAGCCTGTCACCGAATACCATGTCTGCGAAGCCCTGCGCCTTCTCGGGCATCGTGTCACCGTCCTGGGGGCCGAGTACGATATCGTTTCCGTAGCCCAGGCGCTGACCGACCAAGAGCCGGATCTGGTGTTCAACCTGACCGAGCAATTCTGTGGCGACCGCCGGCTGGACAAGAACATTGCCGCCCTCCTCGAACTCCTGGAGATCCCCTTCACCGGAGCGGGAACCATCGGCCTGATGCTGGCCCGTGACAAGAGGCTCTGCAAACAAATCCTGACCCTGCACCGAATTCGCGTGCCCAACTTCATCTCGCTGCCCCATGGCCGCGCGATCCGCGTGCCCAAGAATCTGCCGTACCCGATGGTGGTTAAGCCGACTTTCGAGGACAGTTCCGAAGGCCTCTCGAATGCGTCGGTGGTGTATGACCCACTGGCCCTTACCGAACGGGCGACATTCATTCACGAACGATGGAAACAGCCGGCGATCGCCGAGGAATACATTGAAGGCCGGGAACTCTACGTGAGCGTCATCGGCAACCGGCGTCTAACCGTGCTGCCGCCGCGAGAGTGCTGCTTCAATGCCGACGGAGATCAAGGCCCACTGATCCTCACGTACCGCTGCAAGTGGGACGATGACTACCGGGAGAAATGGAAAATCACGTTCGGCTTCGCCGAGTTGGAACCGGCTGTTCTCAAGAACATCGAACGCGTCTGCAAGCGCGCCTATCGCGCCCTGCAACTCCAGGATTATGGACGCATGGACCTGCGCCTGACCCCTGACAACCGACTCGTCATCCTTGAAGCCAACCCCAACCCCGACATCGCCTACGGCGAGGAAGTCGCCGAGGCGGCCGAGCGGACGGGAATCACCTACGAGTCTCTCATCGACAGAATCATCCGTCTGGCCTTGAAGCGATACGCGTAGCGCGCGGCACGTTGGTCAGGTAGCCGCACGCGCCCATACTTCCGGCACGCCCCGGCACCCCACCGCCTTGAGGATTCCACGGGATCACTCAGCCGGGCTGAACGTTGGTCGCCTCCATGCCCTTCTTGCCCTCCGCAGGGTCGTACTCTACGGGCTGGCCATCCTGAAGTGACTTGAAGCCCGTCCCAGCGATATTGGAGTGATGGACAAAGAGCTCCTCACCACCATCATCCGGAATGATAAAGCCAAAACCCTTCTTGTCGCTGAACCATTTAACAGTACCGTTTGCCACTTGATCTTCTCCTTAGACCCAAACAGGTCTATACAGTAGCGTCCCTCGTCGGTTTTCAGGGGGTATGCTCCGAGGGAGAGAAGTATACACCTTGACGCATGACTTCATATTATCGGTCATTGAGATGACTATCAAAGAAATCGTATCATCAAGGTGGGAAATCAGCAGTTGCGGGTACGTCCGGGCCGAGGCCGTGTGCGGTTCGCTCCGCCCACAGCCACAGCCATGTCCTTCGGGGCACATAGGCCCATGTGTCAACGAGTCATCTCTTCGGCTACGCCTTCGTCTTGAGGCAGTCGCTCCGCCAGCAACACTCCTGCCATGGGCATTCGCCGTTCGATCGGCCGTAACAGGGCGTGCACCATTCGGCCGCCTGGATGCTGTGGATCAGCTCGGCCTTTTTCAGCTTCCCCGGCGTGATCCCCAGGGCTCGGGCGCGGTCTCGTATCTCTGGCATTGTCATCCGTTTGGCTGTTACACTCGCCAATGTCATGGGTACTCTCCAAAACTCGGTTTGAACTGAACTCCATCGTTATCTCAAATTCGCTCCGTCAAATTCCTGGCAACGGTATGCCGCACAGGAACTTACTACCCTAAGTATTTCGGCTAATTCTCCATCGAGCCTCAAAAAGACTTCTCACAAAATACCCAGAGATCCGCAGATTCCAAAGCAACCCACCGGCCGACAGGACCGCGGCGCAACCCTCTCTTGACAACCTCTGCTCTCCGAAAAATCCCGTAGGACCCGCCTCCCCCTACCGCGATATCACCGTTTCTCGGACCTTCCCATGCCCCGTGAATCCGGTTTTCTATTGATACGGCCCGCTCAAACTGCTACTAAATGCCTCAAGGATGTTCCCGGAGATTGACAGCGGTGCGAGGTTGATGAATTGCAACGACATACCATCTAAGGAGACGGCCATGCCCGCCGAAGCAACCAGATTAACCAGGACAAGGGCGGCATTGGCTACGGCCCACCAACGCGAATCAGGGTGGCTCATAGCCCTTGTCCTCGCCTCCATCGCGTTCTCTGCCCCCGCGTCGAGCCAGGAACTCGCACCGTTTGTGATTCCATCGCAAATCGACCCCAAACATGCGATCTGGGTCGGAGAATATGAACCGATAGCAAATGACTCAGAGCGGCTACGAGCGGACGAACATTTCTACCGGGACCGCCGTGTACGCATCTGGGGGGTGAACCTGTCTTTCGGCGCCAATTTCCCGACCCACCAGGATGCCCCCCACGTCGCGGCGCGGCTGGCCGCGGCAGGCGTCAACAGCGTCCGTTGCCACCACATGGACACCGCTCGATGGCCGCGTGGCATCTGGAACGCCCAAGATGGCCGCACCATCGAACCGGAGGCGCTCGACCGACTGGACTATTTCATCAACGAACTGGCCCAGCGCGGCATCTGGGTCAATATCAACCTCCACGTCGGTCGGGCCCACAGCCAATACCTGGACCTGCCGGAGACCAACAGCGACTATGACAAGATCGCAGGCATCTTCACGCCAGCCCTGGTCAAGGCGCAAAAGCAATACGCCCACCAACTGCTGGACCATGTCAATCCCTATCGCAAAGTGCGATACGCCGACGATTCGGCTATCGCCTTCGTCGAGATTACCAATGAGGACAGCTTCTTTATGTGGAACGGCGATGAAACACTGCGCAGCCTGCCGCCGTTCTATGAAAAGCTCTTGCGCGGCCAATACAATCAGTGGCTGAGACGGCGCTACAACTCGGACGACGCCCTGCGCGCCGCCTGGTCGGCAGGCACCAAGCCCCTGGGGCAGAACCTGCTGCAGAATAGCGACTTCAGCACCGGCGGAACAGGCGCTCCCCAGAACTGGAACCTGGAGCAACATGAGGGCTGCCGGGCCGACATCTCGCGAAAGTTCCACCTGCCCGACGACGCCATCCAAATACAAGTAGATAAGGCCGATGACACCGAATGGCACCTTCAACTGACCCAGAGCGGCCTGGCCCTGACGCAGGGACGATACTACACCGTCTCCTTCGATGCCTCCAGCAGTCGCAAACGGACCGTCAATTGTAGCGTCGGACAAGCCCACAGCCCCTGGGGCAATCTCGGCCTTTCGCGCCGTATCGAACTGACCGACCGTAGAAAGCATTTCACACTTGGTTTCGTGGCCCAGGCCGATGGACAAAACGCGCGAATCAGTTTTGCGTTCGGCGGAGATGACGCCCCCGTCAACCTGGGCCATGTCGAGCTTCGTCCCGGCGGCCAGGTGGCTCTGGCCGAGGAGGAATCGTTAAGCACCGACAGTATCGCGCTGTTCCAGGATAACGAAAGCGAGCGAAGGATACTCGACCGCATGATCTTCCTGGCCGAAACGGAAAAGGCCTACTTCGATCAGATGCACCGTTTCATTCGGAACGACCTCGGTTGCGAGGCCCTTGTCACTGGCACGATCGTCTTTGGACCGCTGGGCCTCTATGCCCAAAGCGATATGGACTTCATCGATTCCCACGCCTACTGGCAACACCCGCGTTTTCCCGGTCGGCCCTGGGACCAGGGCAACTGGCTCGTCGAACAGAAACCCATGACGGATCACCCCGAAGATGCAACGCTGTTTCGCATCGCGGCCGAACGCCTGCTCGGCAAGCCCTTCACCGTCAGCGAATACAACCACCCGGCGCCGATGGACGCCCAAGCTGAATGCGTGCCCATGATGGCCTCGTTCGCCGCCGCCCAGGACTGGGACGGTGTCTGGTTCTACACCTACTCGCACAGCGGAGACAGTTGGGATCGGGAACACCTCAGTAGCTTCTTCGATATCGACACCAACCCCGCCAAATGGGGCTTCATGCGGGCCGGCGCCGCTCTCTTTCGCCAGAAAGGCATCGGACCGCTCAAACAGGTGCAGTCCGTGCCGATCGTAAACTCTTGGACCAAACTAGCCAACGTCGCTCAGCACCATCTACAGCACGACCGAAACATGCTGGGCATCCTCTTGGAGAAGGCAGGCGGCGTGAGTCGTTCTGACATGCTCGAGACCATATTCATCCCTGCCGTTTCGAATGCACCTCAGACAATTCCGTCGTCCGACGGCAATGTCTCAGAGATGACGTGGACTGTGGACGGAGAAGGTCGCGGGATCTATCAAGTCGTCGGCCCGTGCGCTCAGGTCTACACAGGTCACGCCGCGCGCTTCGCACAGACGAGCAATGGCGCCGTCCAGATTGCGTCCCCCGAGTTCGTTGCTGTGGCCATCACGGAACTGGGCACCAACGCCAAACTGCTGGTCACGGCCTGTGGGCGGTGCGAGAATACGAACATGCAATTCTCGGCAGATCGACGGACGGTGGGCCGCAACTGGGGACAGGCACCGGTCCGGATCGAACCGGTCGAGGGCGCTCTCACCCTCCCGGAAGGCCGCTGGGTATGCCACGCCTTGGCGCCGGACGGCGCGCCGAAGCAGCGTGTTGCCCTGTCATATCAAGGTAAACAAGGCACGCTCCGGCTGTCCCCTGAACACCAGACCATGTGGTACCTCTTGGAACGGCAAGCCCAGTGAGCCATTCGTCCGATGAACCTACAGAAGAGGACAAACTCATGAGCATCACCGATGTCCACCATCATGGCGCGAAGTTTCCGGCGCTCCTCTCGACCATTCTCGCCCTGTGGGCCGTACCGGCGACCGCCTTCAATGGGCACATCGTGCAAGAGGGACCGTTGCAGGTCAGCATCGCTCCGATCGCAAACGTCACGCAATTCGCCAGCCCACGCGATGTCCGTGTGGCACTGACAAATTCCGGCGCGATCGCTTTGGCGATCAATCTGAAGGTCGATGACCTCGTTGACCAGTGGCATCCGGTCGGCGCACAGAGCGTGACGGTCAAGGTTGATCCGGGACACACTGCGAATGCGACATTCCAGATCGCCGCCGGCAATGGCGCCCTCTCGGCGATGTATCCCGTTCATCTCTACGCGACTTTCACCCATCAGGGGCGCACCCACACGGCGCATGCGGTGCGCATCTTCGAATCCGATTTCGAGAAGGCAGCGCTCTCAGATACAGCACCGCCCGCACTACCTGTCACGACGGCGCCCCGCGTCGGCGTCTTGCCGCTGTGGTCGCTGGGGACACATCGCGTCGCATGGCGTTACTATGATGAGCCGCTGGTGTACATGCCCGTCGGTTGGAAGGGCATGTCAACGGAGTCCTCGGCCCACCTTTCGACGGGACGAATCACGCGAGGAACAACGAGGAATGCGATTGTCGTGCATCCCCCCTGGAAGCCGGGCGGCGGGACTATTTTTGCTGAATACCGGCTTCAACTGCCTGAGGCGAAGCCTATCGTGCTGAGATTCGCCAACGCCATTCGCGATCACGGGGCCGGCGAACCGGCCAGCGACGGCGTGACCTTCCGCGTCTGGGTGAACGATGGCGTGGTCTTCGAGCGTCATACCGACAGCAAGCAATGGGTCGACGCCGAGGTGGACCTGTCGAGCTATAGCGGCAAGCAGATCCTCTTGCGACTGGAAAGCCACCCCGGCCCGCAGCACGACACGACGTGCGATTCGGCGTATTGGGCCGAACCGACCATCGTCTCAGGCCCGCCGCCTCGGCCGATACCGCCGGCGCAACGCGAGGAGCGTCGCCGAATCGCTAGAAATCTCGTAGCCCGCGGTACCGGCGAAGGTCACCTGCTCGATCTGGAAGGCGGCTGCCGGGTAGCGATCCTTCAAGGGGAGGCAGGGGTCCTCGACGCAACCATCGGCGTGGGAACCGAGGACGCGTGCGTCGTCTTCGATGGGCTCAAGGTCTCGATTCTTGGCCATGCAGTCGGACGAGGTCCATCCCCAATCAGCGTGGCAGGCCCTGGAAAGTGGAGCGACAACGGTCAGGGCTGGATCGTGAAACAGCCTCTCCAACTCGGTGATGAGGAATTCGACCTGACCGTGCGAATCTGGGCGGAGAAGTCCGGCCTGCGGATCAAAGTGGATTGCCCCAAGCGGATCACGGATTTCGCGCTGGGACCGGCCGACCAGAAGGCCCCGCGCGTTTACTATGGTCATGGATATTGCATTGTCGAACCCAAGGCCTTTCGCGCCGGCTTTGGCGGGCACAACCTTTCGACCAGTCACGTGGGTTTCGACTTCGAGACGGGACTGTCTCTCCTCGTTGCCACCGATCATCCGCCGGACTATCTGGAGGTGGACCCGGACAGCCGAACCTACGCCTTGCACACGCACATGGACGCGACGATGACGCTCGTGCCAGGCACGGATGGCGCTTTCGACTGTGCCCGGAAGTATCGCCCCCTCTACGACAAGCAACCATCGGCAGGCTTCCAGCGCAAGGCGGGACGCTTCGTCTTCGATATCTGGGGAGGACGATACGCCGAGATCGCCCGGACGATGCAGCAGATGATCGATTATGGATTGACTGATTCTCTGCTCACCGTCCACGTCTGGCAGCGCTGGGGATACGACTACCGGTTGCCCGACATCTATCCGCCCGCTCCAGGACTGGGGACGGTTGAGGATGTGCAGAAAATCGCCCAGGTGTGCCGCGAACACGACATCCCCTGGGGCTTGCACGACAACTACATCGACTTCTACCCCGACGCCAACGACTACAGCTACGATGCCATCTGCTTCACGCCAGAGGGCCAGCCGATCAGGGCCTGGCTCAACGAAGGACGCGACGCCCAGAGCTATCGCTGGCGACCGGACCAGTTTATGCCCTTCCTGCAAAGGAACCTGAAACTCATCAAGCCGGACCTGAAACCGACGAGCTACTTCATCGATGTCTTCACCTCTCTGGAGTGCTTTGACTACTACGACAGGCAAGGCCAGTTCCACTCCATGCTCGAGACCCGCCGCCACTGGGGCCAGGCTTTCGCCTGGATTCGAGACTACCTCGGCGACGATGCGCCCATGACCTCCGAGGCCGGACACGATCAGTTGATCGGCTACCTCGACGGCGCCGATTGCCAGCACCTTCAACTCACGCCGGAGAGCGGACGCTTCTGCATCAAGCTCCCGTGCGAAGATTGGGAGCGCGTCCCCTGGTACGACGCCGTCCTGCACGACAAGTTCAGCCTGCACGGCGTCGGATATTCCGGGCGGTATCAGGGGCAGCGCACTCGCCAGGAACATGGCATCGAAAGCGACGACTACCTCAGCGCCGAGATCCTGGAAGGCCACGCAATGATGATCGATCGCGGCGGCTTCGGACGCGGCGCCGTCCGCAAATACTGGCTGGCCCAGGACTTCATAAGAAGCATCGCACTGGACACGATCGCAAACGTTCGCTTCGTCGATGGGGACATTCATCGTCAGGTCATCGACTGGGCCGGCGGAGCGAAGGTCCTTGTCAATCGCGGCCGGACCGATTGGCGCGTAGGGGACAGAGTTCTGCCGCCCTTTGGATACTTCGCCAAGAACGGATCGACTGAATCCAGTATCGAGAGAATCGGCGATTCCATCGTCGAGCAATCGCACGGGCCCAAGCAGTGGTACTTCAATGCACGAAACTCCGCGCCGGCCGATCAACTTGCCATTCGACCAACAGCAACGCGGGTCGACCACCTCGGAGGCAACCGCTTCAAGCTCATCATGGACTGGCACGCCCACCGATCGCCCGGCAAGGATCTGCAAGTGTTCGTGCACTTCACCAGCCAGGACTCGGATCGGTCCGACAAGATTGCCTTTCAGGGAGGAGGACGCCTGCCGAGCAAGACAAGTCAATGGAAAGACGCGGTTCGCCTGGGCGACGACTGGGTCGTGACCATCCCCTCGGAGCACGGACCCGGCGCGTATGACATCCTGGTGGGTCTCTGGGACCCGACCACGGGCGCGCGGTATGGTCTCCTCGGCGCCGACGATGGGACCAGGCGATTTCGGTTGGGCACGCTTGTCACCAGGGGAAGTGAACGTGGGATAACAGGCATCTCGCTCACTCGGCATCCGGCGGCATCCCTTCCAGGAGGATGGAACGTCTCCACGAGGTCGGTCGATTTCGGTCCGGCCGTCACGGACGGGGCCTTCCGCTGCCAGGTCGAGACCGACGCGCTTGCCGTCACCCCCCTGCCCGACCTGGGCCCGTTTTCCGTGAGCCTCAGACCGAAAACGCTCGGCATTTCTCCCACACGCCGAATTTCGTCCGTCCTCGCGGTGGACCGCCAGGGGCGAAAAACTCGGACGGTCCGCCATAAAACAACCGACGATCGCCTGGAGTTCGATACGCGCGCGGACGAATTCGCCTATCAGATCCACTTTGAACCTGAGCGTTGAGACCGTATAATGGATGCGTGGTGATGAATAGGACCTGGGATCAACCTTAAGGGGATAACGATATGACGATTTCTCGTGTGGCGACCTGCCTAACGATCTGGTCAAGCTTGTGCTTTACCAGCCTGTCGACCGGCGCCGCCCAAAATCATAAACCATTAGGATTACTTGACTTCGGAGCACCCTTCAAGATCGATTCCGTCGAAATGAGCGACGCCAAGGCCACCCTGACCGAGGAGGGCGCCCTGTGCATCCAGACCGGCTGCGAGGCCTCTTGGCCCGGCGTTACGGTGAAAGCCCCCGGCGGCAAGTGGGATCTATCCCCCTACGAGACGATCACCCTGGACGTCACCAACCGAAGCGATAAGAAGGTCACCGTCAATTGCCGCGTGGACAATCCGGGGGCCAACGGCGTCGAACATTGCGTCACGGGACATGCCACCATCGGACCCAAGGCGACCGAGCCGCTGATCGTGCGCCTCTTTCCCGTCCGCTGGAAACTGGACAAACCACTGAATCTGATCGGCATGCGGGCGGCCCCGACCCATGCGGGCAAACTCGACCCAGCGAACGTCACTCAACTCGTGGTGTTTGTCAATCAGCCCAAAGAAGAGCACACCTTCGAGATCGATAACATTCGCGCCGACGGGCAAATCCAAATACTCGACGCCTCGACCTTTCTGCCCTTCATCGACGAATTCGGCCAGTACATGCACAAGGACTGGCCGGGCAAGACCCATTCGATTGAAGAATTGATCGCCCACGGCCGCGCGGAAAAGCAGGACCTGGACCTGCATCCGGGACCGGAGAACCGCAATCAATATGGCGGCTGGGCCGCCGGGCCCAAGCTGAAGGCGACCGGCTTTTTCCGCGTCGAAAAGCATAAAGACAAATGGTGGCTCGTCGATCCCAATGGCCGGCTGTTCTGGTCGCACGGCATCGACTGCGTGGGCAGTGGAAACGCCACGCCCATCACAGACCGCCGGCAATACTACAAGAATCTACCGGCCGATGATTCCCCTTTCGCAGCCTTCTATGGCTCCGGCAGTTGGGCGCCCCATGGCTACTACAAGGACCACAGCCCTTACAAGACCTACGATTTCAGTCGCACCAATTTCCGTCGCAAGTACGGCGAGAACTTCGAGCAGGCGTTTGGCGAGATCACCCATCGGCGTTTCAAGAGTTGGGGCATCAACACCATCGCCAACTGGTCCGATGGGCGCATCTATCTGACGCGCAAGACCCCTTACGTCGCAAACATCCACTTCGAAGCCAGGCGTCTGGAAGGCTCGCAAGGCTACTGGGGAAAGTTCTACGACGTCTTCGATCCCAGCTTTGCCGAGAAGCTGCGCCAGCGCATGGAATCCGAGAAGGACCGCACGGCCGGCGATCCCTGGTGCCTGGGCTACTTCGTTCATAACGAACTGGCCTGGGGCGACGACACCTCGCTGGCAGTCGCCGCGTTGGTCTCGCCGGCCGACCAGCCCGCCAAGAAGGTCTTCATCGACGATCTCAAGGCCAAGTACCAGGAGATCGGCAAGCTCAATCAGGCCTGGGACGTGAATCACCCCTCATGGGACGCGCTGCAGCAAAGCCAGGAGACCCCGGACAAAACCAAGGCGCGACAGGACCTCACGGCTTTCTACACGAAGACCGCCGAGACCTACTTCCGCACGATTCGGGAGGAACTCAAGAAAGTCGCGCCGGGCCAGCTCTATTTGGGCTGCCGGTTCGCCTGGGTCAACGACCCGGCCGCTCGGGCCGCGACGAAGTACTGCGACATTGTCAGCTACAACCGCTACGAGTATAGCGTGCAAGCGTTGAAACTGCCCGACGGGATCGACATGCCGCTGATCATCGGAGAATTCCACTTCGGCGCGCTCGATCGGGGCATGTTCCATACCGGCCTGCGCAGCACCGCCAACCAGCAGGACCGAGCCAATAAGTACGCCGAGTACGTTCGCGGCGCCCTGAAGAATCCCTACATCGTGGGCACCCACTGGTTCCAGTACAAGGACCAGGCCACCACCGGACGCGGCGACGGCGAGAACTACCAGATCGGTTTCATCGACATCTGCGACCGCCCCTACCCCGAAATCGTCACCGCCGCCCGCAACGTCGGCTACGGAATGTACGAATGCCGTTTCGCAAATCCCTGAAGTGAGCCAATTGAGGGGACAAATACTGGCGAAAAGAATCGGGCTGCGAGCATTCCGCTCACAGCCCGTTGATCCTCATGAACACCCAGGTTGTCGCCCTTGAATAAGCGGAAGGCATCAACGCCAATTTCGCCAACGTCTCCACCCGCGCCGCGGGCATAGGATTCTCACCACAGCGGAAGACTGGTTCCCACTTTCATCCGTGGCGGTAACCGTGACCTTGTAGACTCGGCCAAAACCTTTGCCCTCACGTTCCGAGCGGAGGCGCAACTCGATGACACCGGTATCGTCATCGACCGAATCGATGTAGTAATCAGTCTCACCTGGTTCCGCCGGTTGACTGCTTTCCACCGTGACATCCAGGGTCAGCGCCCCCCCCCATTGTCGAAGGCATTGGCCCAGACTGTAACTGGCAACAGTTTATGATTCGGAGGCCATAGAATCCGTCGACTGGGAACGGGACATAGTGTCGGCGCCATCGTGTCAACCACGTTCACAACGGCTGCAAAGTTGGCGGCCTCATTGACACCATCGTCGACAACTAGTTCGACGATGTTCTCTCCCAACGGAAAACGCGGATCCCCCGGAGACACCAGCAGGTCATCAATAGCGACAGGATCTCCTCCTGCCGGCGCTGACACACTTCCAAAATCAAGGACCTCACCGCCCTTCCGCCACTCGTAGCTAAGCGTATCTCCATCAAAATCCATCAGCGAAGCACTGACGACAATGAGATCCAGGTTGATCTGCACCGTCTGGTCCTCCGACACGGACGCATCCGGCGGCGTGTTCTGGATGGTCAGTGTCATCGTATCCGAGGCTGTCATAGCATAGCCATCGCTCTCCGGTTCCCCGATTTCAAGTGTGAGGGTGTGCGCGCCCAAGGGCAACGCGGTGTCCAACGCACCAAGCGCCAGATTCGCCGCGCCCCCCCCAACTTCAGTCCAGTCAAGAAGAACTGCGCCCTCCTTCAGCCACCGATAGAACGAAGCACCAGTAGCAAGACCCTCAATCACCGTCACTTGCTGGTCGACACTGTCGATGTAAACGTCCTCACCTGCATTAGCGATCGACCCAGCAACTATCTCCACAGCAATGTCTTCGCCCGTCGAGATGCCCAGTTCGTACGCGATGCCTTCATGTTCCCAGAACAGGGTTCCCGTGAACGGAGCAGCGATGACTCCATCCGTTGGGACGGGCGAAACACTGGCGATGCTATCAGCCTTGAGCGTAACGATGGCCGACTCAAAGACACGGATCCACTGGCTTTCCGCGCCCAGTGTGCGATGACAACCAGATATGTTTAGCGAGGCACCTAAGTACACCTCCATTGTCTGGGCAAGGCCCCCATCCAGAAGATTGACCTCACCGCCGTCGTGCACCCAGATGATATCGGCAATATCGCTATCAAGCGTATACGGGTCTCCCAGGCCAATCTCGATGACGCCCATACACGGTGAGGAATACACCAATACCCCCAAGAATACCGATAAAAGTAAGACTGTATAACTTCTCTTCTTCTTCACCGAACCGCCCTTTCAAAAACCGTATTCGTCAAGTTGGAGTTTTCACCTCCAGACACCCCCTGCTCCCACCCCTGAGATTATCGGTCTCACACCGGAAAATTCTTTAGCCAAAGCCCATTAGCATCGCGTTAGTAGCGGTTCCCGGGGCATTATGGGGAGTGCCACTCCCGACCACACGTCGCGGTCACGTGTGACCATCTGAGCCACTCCCGGGACTGGCATCCCCATGCACACCCTATAAGAAAGTGGATCTACGCCGGAAGACATTGATGCTCTTGTTTCAAAGAGGGGGGATTCTCCCACCACATCATGTGCCAAACTCGGATCTGTGATCGCCGTTTCGAGTAGACCTCTTTGCCTCTTGGGCGGAGATTTCATAGACTCTATATAGGTAGGCTATGGGTGTTCTATGCCCCAAAGCCCCGAAGACCGGGGAGGGAAACTCTCCAAGACCTTATCTCGGGGATCAAAATGATGCGAACAAAGGGCTTTACACTAGTCGAGTTAATGCTGGTCGTAGCCATCCTGGGTATCCTGGGGGCCTTGGTGCTGCCTGTCTATCAAGGCCACGCGGCAGAGGCCAAGGTCTCGTCGGCCAAGAGCAATCTCCATGCCATGCGGGCCCAGATCGAACTGTACAAAATGCAGCATAACGGAACTCTTCCAGGGTATTCCAACGGAGCCGCCGCCCCCGTAGCCACGCTCGTGGATCAGTTTGAAGGGACTTCGACACTGATAGGCCAGACATCACCAAGCAAACAGCCCTCTGACCCGTTCCTCTATGGCCCCTACCTGATGAAGATCCCCGTGAATCCCTTCAACAGTGACAATTCGATCGCCTACAGCACTGATTTCGCCACCGATGCAGACGGGACCTCCAGTGGCTGGCTTTACAACCGGACAACGGGGCAGATTGGGTTAAATTATCCGGGGACGGACGAGGAAGGGATCGCCTATATTGCCTACTGAGCATCTCTGGGCATGATCGCTCGGAACCTGGTGACAGAACCACCGGGCCGATGGCCTTTCCAGCCCCGGTGCATCCCTTTTCTTCACATCCAAAATGATCCCCCAATCCCAACACGGACCTTTGACGAGGCGCAGCGGCCTGCCTATAATGGCGGGATTCTTTTCAAAGGAGCCATAGATGGGATTCGACAAAGACGATGACTACCTGGAGTCTTCCTTCCTGCCGGGACAGGGAGGGGCTACGCCTCCATCCAGCCCCCCGCCGCCGGCGTCACGCCCGCCGGAGTATCAGCCCTTCGAGAGGCCCAGGAAGCGATTCAGCGTCTGGCGGGTCTTCTGGGGCATTCTGTTCAGTCTCTCGGTCCTGGCCAACATCGGGTTCTTCCTCATACTGATCATCTTGGTGGCCTTCGCGGCCACCGGACAGACGCGACGGTTCTATGACGAAGCGGTCGTTCGGGAAGGCCCCCGCGGCGACAAGATCGTGATGGTCAATATCCAGGGGATGATCCACGGCCAGCAGGCCGACAACGTCTACCGGCAACTCGAAGCCGCCCGGGAGGACGACAACGTCCGGGCCCTGATCGTGCGCGTCAATTCTCCGGGCGGAACCATTTCGGGCAGCGACCGCATCTATCAGGAGATCGAGCGATACCAGAAGGATACCGGTCAGCCCGTCGTGGCGTTCATGGAGGGTGTCGCGGCCTCCGGCGGCTACTACGCCTCGGTCGCCTGCGACAGGATCGTCGCCGAACCGACCGCCATTACCGGCTCCATCGGCGTCGTCATGAGCTACTTCGTCTTCCAGGATCTGCTCGAGAACAAGCTGGGCATTCAGCCGGTCTTCCTGGCCAAAGGCGACAAGAAGGGTTGGCCCAGCTCCTATCGCGCGCCGAAGCAGGAGGAACTGGACTATATCGACGAGCGTCTGCTCAGTCCCGCCTACGAGCGTTTTGTCGAAATCGTGCAGAAGGGACGCAGCAAGAAGCTCTCGGCCGAGCAGGTCAGGAAGCTCGCCGATGGCAGTATCTACGGGGCGCCCAGGGCCCTCGAAGAGGATCTCATCGACAAGGTGGGCTATCTCGACGACGCCATCGCAGAGGCCAAGTCACTGGCCGGACTCCAGGCCGCTCAGGTCGTTGAGTATCGCCGACCGTTTTCGTTCATGGATCTCGTGACCGCTAAGAGCGCCAACACGCTCAAGCTCAACCGAGAGACGCTGTACGAGCTCAGTGCACCCGAGGTGCTGTACATGTGGAGCGCCTACTAGCAAGGCCGGGGCATTCGGCCGACGGACCGGCGTTCTTTCCAAAAGGGGCTTTGGCATCGTGACATGTCCGAAGTGTCACCGGACGGCCAGACCAACACAATCTATGCTCGCAAGGCAGTGGAGATCGTAGAATGACGTGCAGATGGCGCCATGTTTCACGTACCGTGCTAGGGTCTCTGGCTTCGATGAGCCTGATCGCCATCGTGCTGAGCACCGCAGGATGCTCGCTCGGGCCCAAGATGGACCTGGTGGCCGCCGCCCCGGACGGCAACGGATTCGTCGAGGTCGAATCGGGCCAGGCTTTTGTCCCCTGGGGCACCAACTACTACGATCCCAACGTCGGATGGCCTCCGCAAGTCTGGAGCCAGTTCGATCAGGCCCACGTCGCTCAGCAGTTTGGGATTATGAGCAGCTTGGGCGTCAACTGCGCGCGGGTCTTCCTGGCAGCCGCCGCCTTTCAACCCGACGCCGAGACGGTGGACGAAGCGGCGCTGGAGAAACTCGACGCGCTCGTCAAGATCGCCCGTCGGTCGGGTATTCGCCTGATCTTGACCGGACCGGATCATTGGGAAGGCGAACCGGCCTATTGGAAACCCGATCGCTTTGCCGGCGAACAGGCTCTCAAGGCCCTCGACAATTTCTGGACCGTCCTGGGCCAGCGCTATCAGGGCGAGCCGGCGATCCTGGCCTGGGACCTGCTCAACGAGCCCAATATGCCCTGGTCGCGGGAGTCCTGGCGCTCTCCCTGGCACGCCTGGCTCCAGGCCAAGTATCAGAACCAGGCCGCCCTGAAAACCGCCTGGGGCGCTGAACTCAAGGCCGCCGAGACGCTGGACAATGTCGAGATCCCCAAGGACACCGCCGACGCAGGCAATCCCCGTCTGCATGACTGGCAGTTGTTCCGCGAGCATCTCGCCGATCGCTGGGTCGAGCGCCAAGTTCGCGTGCTTCGAGAGGTAGACCCGACCCATATGATCACCGTCGGCTACATCCAGTGGTCCTATCCGGTTGTCCGAGCGGGCGACCCCCATCTGTACTCAGCCTTCAATCCCCGGCGACAGGCCCAGTGGCTCGACTTCATCTCGATTCATTTCTACCCCCTGATGGGCCGACCGTTCGGCTCCAGCAGCGGCTGGGAAAAGAATATCGACTATCTCCAGAGCGTCCTGGCGTATTGCCACACCGGCAAGCCGGTTGTGCTCGAGGAGTACGGCTGGTATGGCGGCGGCACACCGCAGGGCCGCGCGTTCCTGACGGAAGACCAGCAAGGTCGATGGCTCACGGCCGAAGTGGAGGCCACGCGGCGTCTGGCGCACGGCTGGCTGTCGTGGCCCTTTGCCGACACGCCGGAGGCCACCGACATGAGCGTGTTTGGCGGCATGGTCAGGTACAACCTGGTCAACAAGCTCTGGGCCTGGCGTTTCCGATCGTATTCCAAAGCCCTGGCCGTTCTGCCGCAACCGACGCCGGAATTGCCGGCGTTTGACTTCCAGCCATCCCTGACAGCCGGCCTGAAAGATATGGTGTCCCGGCACGAGGAGTACGTTGGCTTGGTCAAGGCCGCCCTGGAGCAGGCCGGTCCCAATCCGAAGATCGAGCTCGAGACCCCATCCAATTCCCCGTAGAAACCGAAGCCGGAAAACGCCGGCCCCAGCGTAGCTACCCGATAAGTGTGCCAAAGAGCGTTAGCGGCGAAGCGTCGGTGATCAGGACATCTGCGAACCGGCCCGCCAGCGCAGGCGATCCGTTGAAGACGACGATGTAATCGGTCGAGGTGCGCCCCACCAACTGGGGGCGATCGGCGTCGTCGGTCGCGTTGACACGAGCCTTCTTGCTCAGGCCCTCGACCAACACCCTCACGGTCCGGCCCACGAACGCCTGACTGAGTTGTCCGCTGATCTCCTCCTGGACCGCCAGCAACGCTACATTACGTTGCTGCTTGATCGCATCGGGCACCGTGTCGGCCAGCCGCTTGTCGGCCTTGGTCCCGGGGCGAGGGGAGTACTTGAAGATGAAACAATTGCGGTAGCGCGCTTCTCGGACCAGTCCCACCGTCGCGGCAAAATCCTCTTCGGTCTCATCGGGAAAGCCCACGATGAAGTCCCCCGCCACTGCGATCTCCGGCACGACCTCGCGGGCCCGTGCCAGGAGATCCAGATACTCCTGCGCCGTGTAGTGGCGATTCATCGCGCCGAGGATTCGGTCCGAGCCGCTCTGGGCCGGCATGTGGAGATAGTTGCACACCGCCGGCGACGAGGCCATCGCCTGGAGGATCTCGTCGTAGAACTCCCGGTCGGGATAGCTGGTCACGAATCGCACCCACTCGATCCCGGGCACGTCGGCCGCCATGTGCAGCAGGTCAGCCAGGGAATAGGTCTTGCCGCCAACCTCGTACTTATAGGCGTTGACCGTCTGGCCCAGGAACGTCACCTGCCTGACGCCTCCATCGGCCAGTCTCTTGACCTGGTCCAGAATCGCCTCCGGCGGTCGGCACACCTCGGGACCGCGCACGTACGGGACGATACAGTAGGTGCAGAAGTTATTGCAGCCGCGCATCACACGGACGAAGGCCTGACCCGGCACGGGCCGATCCTCGATGCCCTCGACACTGTAGGCGGCCTCGAAGCGCTCCAGCGAATCGCTTTGCGCCGCTGCCTTGCTCCGAATCATATCCGTAACGGCCAGTTTCTTGCCCTCTCGCGCCAGGGCCTCGGTAATCAACGCGGCGATCCTGGGGATCTGAATCGGGCCGCACACGATGTTGACGGCATCGTGTTCGAGCAGCGTCTCGCCCAGGCGCTGGGCCATGCAGCCGATGACCGCGACCACCACACCGGGGCGATGCTTCTTGAGATGCTTGAGGTGCCCCAGGTGCGACAGCACCCGCGCTTCGGCGTGCTCGCGGACCGAACAGGTGTTGATCACCACCGCATCGGCGTCCTTGACGGTGTCCGTCAAACCGAAACCCGCCTCCCTCAGCGACGCCGAGACCAGCGCTGTGTCGAGCTTGTTCATCTGACAGCCAAAACACTTGATATGTACCTTACGTTCTATCATGGGCGGAAGTATAGCAGGTCGCACGGCTCCAATCAATTGGGCCCGCCAGGGGCGAGCGTACGGTTGAGTTGTCGTTGCATGTCCTTGAGACGGTTCACTGCGTCAAAATCAAGACGCATGACGGGGAACGCCGTCTTGTTGTGCGTGAGCGGCTCATCGAGGTCCACCCAGCGGCGACACGCATCGCCATCGGGTGTGCCGGGAATGGGTGAGAAATCGGCCAGCATGCCGCGAATGCCCACGCGGCGGACGAATTGCATCGAACCCTCCAGTTCCTGGATATCACTGTTCGGATGCCCCACGATCTGATAGGCGGTGATATTGGCTGGCTCGGCCCCGGCGGCGGTGAGATAGCGAACCGCCTGGGCAAGCTCTTCGGAATAGACCTTGGCGCCCGTACTCTCTTGCCAGCGTCGGGAATGGCTCTCAAAGCCCAGATAGAAGGTCTTGAAGCCGGCCCGCACCATCAACATCGCCAGGTCCGCCGTGACGAAGCGGGCGTTCAGTGCGTTGGGCGTGTGGAAGTTGACATCGACGCCCTGCTGCAACACGCGGCCCAGGAACGGCGCCAGGACCGTCTCGGCGTCGAAGAGCAACGCGTCGTCGTAGAAGGCGATGTCCGTCGCTCCCTGCGCGACGAGCAACTCCAGCTCGGCCCAGGAGCGTTCCCGCGATCGGGGCGCGAACCGGCCGTAGACCTGGGGCACCGAGCAATAGGTACACTTGAAGGGGCACCCTTCCGACAGCTTCAGAACGCCCGTCCTCAGGCGGCCATAAACCTCCCACAGGGCCGGCTGGCTTGCATCGGGTTCCATCTCCAGGAATTGCCATAGAGGCGCCAGGTCCGTGCCGAGAACCAGCAGATCGGCGCCCAGTCGAGACGCGTGATCGGGGCAAATCGTAACATAGTTCCCACCCAGCACGATCTTGGCGTTGGGCCAGGCACTCCGGACATCCTCAACGACCTCCTCCACACCTGGATACCAGTAGGTCATCACCGTCTGTACGAATACGTAGTCGAAAGGCCCTTTTTCGCGTAGAAAAGATCGAAACAGGTCGCGAGGCAGGCCGAACCGTTGGAAATACCTCGGAACGCTCGCCAGACAGTCTGGCTTGTCCACGCGCACGGACGGAAAGCGACCTCGTCCCCACCGGTCGGACGCCAGTCGATCGCAGCCGGCCAGGGATGGATGCAGCCGATCCAGATAGTCAAACAGCGCGAACTCGGCCTGACCGCGTAGTTGCCCGGCCACGCTGAGCAGGCCGTAGGGCCTCTGCCAGAAATCATAGGCCGCAAAGTCATAGATCGGCGGATTGACCAGCAAAATCCGAGGACGCGTCATCTCACGCAACTCCCGCCCAGCAGGCCCGAAGAATTGGGTTCGTTCTTTTGACCACCCGCGTTATTGAGCCAGAAACGCCGACAATTGGCTTTGTTTCGCACGAATGATGCCACGCCGTCACCGCCCTTCGCACCTGATGTCCTGATCACCTTCGCGCCCTGGGCCTCTGGCCCGAAATTGGCTTTGTTTGGCTTTGTTTTTCCGCTCGACCCGCGTTTTTCACCCCAAAACGGGGCAAATTGGCTTTGTTTTCCATAATTAACCCTGTCGAAACCCCGCCCTTCCTCATGGGCCGGACAGCCCGCCAGGACGCCCTGCGATGAATAATGGACACTCGACAATCGACTCTTCATCATCATTCCTTAGATACGCGGTATAGTTACATAGCTATCATACCACATCACAACCGGCCGTCAAGCAAATTCTCAAGCCCAGAAACCACAGGTGCAGTCCAAGGATGCGCTGTAGGTCGTGCGTCCCCGCACGACTCACTCAGGCGAGCGGGGACGCACGCCCTACGCACAACGCACACGAAACCGCCCGCTTCACGCTTCACGAAAACCGCATTTTCGTTTCATCCATCATCGTCCTGGGACTGATCCATGGATTTCCGGGGCTAATGGGCTCTCTGAGATGGAGAACGATCGCATGTGGTAATTCCCCAAGCGAAGCAACACATTTCCCCAACAATGGACCGGACAGCGTTTGGTTCCGCTGTCACTTTTTCTCCCTTGCCTTCCCCACCCCGCCGGACCATAATAAGGGCACCTGAGACGATAGGTGGGACTGTTCGTATTCTTTGTGCGTAGGGGAGCAATTGTATGGCGAGTTGCTTTGTAATCCAACCATTTGACAAAGGCCCGTTTGACAAACGCTATGAGGACATCCTTGTGCCAGCCATAACAGACGCTGGCCTCGACCCCTATCGCGTGGACCGTGATCCAGGCGTTACAATCCCCATCGAAGACATTCAGTCGGGTATTGAGTCCTCCGAAGTATGCCTTGCTGACATTTCCACGGACAACCCAAATGTGTGGTTTGAACTGGGATACGCAATCGCGAGTCAGCGAGAAGTAGTCCTCGTCTGCTCAGATGAACGTGAGTCACGATTCCCTTTCGACGTTCAGCATCGGTCAATAATTCGGTACTCAACGGAGTCATCACGAGATTTTGACCAACTCAAGTCCGAAATCACTACAAAACTGAAAGCGCTCCTTGCTAAGAGAGATCGACTGGGTCAACTTGGTAGAATCCCCTCCGTAGCGCGCCTTGAAGGATTGGAGCAGTACGAAATTGCTGTCCTCGTGGCCGTCGCCGAGGAAAGTGAGACGCTGGAGGGTGGGAGGTCGGCGTACCTGGTGCGCCAGGATATGGAGAAGGCGGGATTTACGAAGCTTGCGGCAACGCTTGGCTTGAAGTTACTTCTGGATAAGGGCATGCTGAGAGTCTTTGATGACCGCGATTATGACGGGAGTACGTTCTCGGCGTATGCGCTAACAGACGCTGGCACGAAATGGCTGCTCGAAAACCAAGATAAATTGACCCTTAAGCGTGAACCACCGCCAACCGATGACATTCCGTTTTGAGTGGCGTAGGATGTGCGGCACGCGCCTTATCCCTGATGGATTGATCAGATGAATGACAGAAAGGATGCTCTACTTGCCGTGTACAACCAGCATCTGGAGCATGCGCGTCATGTGGAAAACCTGAGATCATGGTTTGGTAATGTGTTCGCAGGCATTGTGGCTGGTTCGCTTGCGCTTGTGAAGGCATCGCTATTCGACCAGTCCAACATCCCTCTACTTCTGTTTCTCGTGGCATTAAGTCTGTTCGGCGCTGTTTTGTCGATCCGGTTGCATCTTATCTTCAAGTCACACATAGTCTCTGCGTATGACGTTTGTGGCGACTTAGGCGTGGAGAGACGCCAATACGAACCAAGATACGTGCTTGGCAGGGCAAGGAAGATTAGCGTTTGGAGGCTATTCCCTACTTTCTACGTGAGTTGTGGAGCGTTCTTCTTCTGGAGCATCTGCTATTCTCTTGTCAAGAGCGTCGTGCTCTCGTTGCCGCCCTGTGTAGGCCTTTGGTGTCTCTTCGTTTTCGGCCTGTGGCGTTGGAAGCCTCGGTTTCCTGCTACACCTTAGCAAGCCCAGCGATGGCATTGGGCAGAACGGCATGAAAGAATAGATTTCGACAGTTGCGCATTAGACGGGAACAGCCTGTTTAGTCACGTAGGGCTTTGAGGAAACAGGAGCATGAGTGAATCAAAGTTTCATGTCGCATTATCTTTTGCCGGAGAAGATAGAGAGTATGTGGAACAAGTCGCGAAGGAATTGAAAGAACATGATACGTCTCTATTCTATGATAAGTTTGATGAGGTCTCGTTGTGGGGAAAAGACCTATATACCTACCTGAGAGAGATATACCAAAACAAGGCCTATTTCACTGTAATATTCATTTCAGAGCATTATAAGAATAGACGGTGGACGACTCATGAAAGAGAAAGTGCACAGGCAAGAGCTTTTTCTGAAAACAGAGAGTATATTTTGCCTGCGAGATTTGACGACACTGAAATCCCTGGGGTATTACCTACAACAGGTTACATAAGGTTAGATGACAAATCGCCAAAAGAACTTGCATCACTAATTATCGAGAAACTCAAACAGTCAGGAATTGTGCTTGAATCTGATTCGCTATTCTCTTTTTCAGAGGATGCCTTGGCGGACGTAGATTTCAATATTCATGGGAAAGAACCTATTCATGAAATAATTCGTCAGTTAAAAACTTATAATTGGCACACGCAGAATCCCGCCATTAAAAGACTATCTAAAATCGACCTCACGGGTCTGTCAAATGACCAAGCATTCATTCTTGGAAGGAACATTTATCAATGCGCCTGTGGGGGCGTGAATAACGCCGTCGATTTCATAGACACTTTGAGGCAGAGCTTATCGAGTTTTGCACCGAATACGGCACAATGTATTTTAGCTGGGATTCTTTATGAAATCTACTTCAATTCGGAAGGGGTCTTCAGAGGTTTGAGGATTAAAGGAGCGCGTATCAGCGATGTCTTCAAGATACAGACCGTAAAGAAGTACAGTAACTGCATACGCTTTATCCAAAAGGAGTTGGAGCCATATAAAGATCAACTTGCTGTCGTTCCTAATAACCCGCCCATAAACATTGAACTGGAGATAATTACAGCAAGGAAATCGCCTCACAAACTTAGAAAGCTCATATTTGCTGACAAAGACCTTATACTACCAACAGATGAACTCGACGAGGAAATCTCGAACAAAATGTGGAGATTATCATTTGGTGCGTTTTCTTTAGAGACATTGGCGAGCAACATTGCTGAGGCATGTTTCATTCCTGCCAACCAGCTTGTTCTGAGCATCAATGTCGAAATTGACGATGGTGATCCATTTGTTTTGCCAAAGGACAAATCAATTCGGTGTCCATTTGGATGTGTTGTGACTTAGACAATCTATAATTGCCGAACCAGCCGGGTAGGAAGGGCCACTGGTTTGCCCATGCGTGTCGAGGAACACAACCAAGCCGTCCGCATCTTCTATGGCAACCGACAAGTCCGTCTGCTGCCCGCGACTAGACTACAAGCTAACCATTTGATATAAAAGCGCCACCTATCTCTCTTGAAAAGCTGTAACCTATGTCTCACGAATGCACAGAGTTGCCCATCCTACCGACGATCTGTATCAAGTCACTCAGGGTGTGCCCCGCTCGATAAACGGATAAACGGTGACAACCATCTATATAACTACCATGTCGCGACTTGTAATGGATGGCTGTCCCGGTTACTCTCACTCCATCAGTAGTATGTGGTTCCGGTGTTAGTCTATTGTCTTTCTGCCAACTGAAAAAGGAACAGATCCATCATGAATAGCGTCACCATGTTCACGCAGGTCCTGGGCGGGCTGTGTATTTTTCTGCTTGGCATGAAGAATATGTCGGAAGGCATGCAAACGATCGCCGGGAACCGCCTGCGCAAGATGATCGCGGTGATCACGGACAATCGGCTCAAGGCCTGCGCCACGGGCGCTGCGGTGACGGCCGTGATCCAGTCCAGTTCCGTGACGTCCGTGATGGTCATTGGTATGGTCAACGCCGAGCTGATGACCCTGGCGCAGGCCATGGGGGTCGTTCTGGGCGCGGATATCGGCACGACGATCACGGCGTGGATTGTCTCGATGAATGTCATCGATCACGGGCTCCTTATCCTGGGGTTGGCGGGTTTTGTCTTTCTCTTCGCCAAGAAGGAGCGTGTCCACTACACCGCGATGGCGTTCATGGGCCTGGGCATGATCTTTTTCGGCTTGTGCCTGATGAAACATGGCCTGGAGCCGTTACGCGACGATCCGGCCGTTCTGGCCTGGTTTTCCAAGTTCAGTCCCGACACGTTCGGCGGACTGGTCAAGTGTATTCTGGTGGGCGCCATTGCGACGGCCGTCCTGCAGTCCTCCTCGGCCACGGTGGCCATCACGATTACCCTCGCCCGCAATGGTCTTATCGGCTTCGATACGGCGGTCGCCCTGGTCCTGGGGCAGAATATCGGCACGACCATTACCGCCTATCTCGCCAGCCTGGGCGCCACGACCAACGCCAAACGCGTCGCCTATGGTCACATCATCAGTAAGGTCATTGGCGTTAGCGTGATGCTCTGCGTCTTTCCCTTCTATATCCAGATCCTGGAACACTTCCTGAAATCGGACCTCGACATCGCCAAGAAGATCGCGTTTTCGCACACCATCTTCAATCTCCTGCTCGTGTTGAGCTTCCTGCCCCTGGTGACTCTTTTCGTCAAGTTCCTCCAGTGGATTGTGCCCGACAAGCCGGAGAAAGAAGAACCCCACCTGACGGTGCTAGACGTACGGCTGCTCGACACCCCCGCGATCGGCATCCAGCAGTCCTCTGAGGAAATCCTTCGCATGGGCGCCAGTGTGGCTGAAATGATGGATGAGCTGGAGCGATGCATCGTCGCCCCCAATGACTCACGCGATCGCGACCGAGAAAGGGAGATCTTTGAGCAAGAGAAGAGGCTGGACGTCATACAGAAAGAGATTGTGGAGTTTGTCGGCAATCTGTTGACCGGGACCATTGCCCACGAGGTCATGGACGAGGCACGCAGGCAATTACGCATGGCCGACGAATACGAATCGATCAGTGACTACATTGTCACCATTTTGAAGCTGAGACTCAAGCGGCTTAATGCCGGATTGCCCCTGACGGACGAAGGTAGGAAGGACCTTCTGATCCTTCACGAGCAGACAGCCGACTACCTCCACATGATCAACCAGGCAGTCAAGGAAGGAAGCACCCATATTCTGCCCAAGGCAGTAACTCAGGCGGAGATCATTACCCACACCATGAAAGATGCCCGTCAGGCGCACATCAAACGCCTTGAAGAGAAGCAGACCGCGCCCCTGGTGTCCCTGATCGTGGTGGACATGCTTCAGGCCTACCGGAAGATCAACAATCATACGTTGAATATCGCCGAAACGCTTGCCGGCGAGAAGTAGACGCCTCCCTCCACCCCCTGGAATCGGCGTTTCGTTGACTTTGGGCGGGCAAATGTGGTAAAATAGGGCAGATCGACAGGGCAATCCCTTCGTCCCTGGGGGGCGATAATGTCGGCGGTAAGAACCAACTGGCTGCAACTAATGGCGGAGTGTGAGGATACGATGAAAAACCACTTCAAGGCTGCTTCAGCGGTGATCCTCTTCTGCGCCGGCCTGGTCGGCGCCCAGTGCCCCCCTGGCGATCTCGATGGAAACTGCCAAGTGAACGCGGGTGATTTGCAGATCCTCAGCGGGCAGTGGCTGGCGCCGCCGGAGAGTCCGGCCGATCTGAACGGGGACGACCGGGTCGATCTGGCTGACTTGGGCCTTGTAGCAGCCGGCTGGGGCGCCCAGGGAATCCCGCTTTTCATCAATGAGGTGATGGCCTCCAACGCCACGGCTGTCCAGGACCCCCAGGACGACTACGACGACTGGATCGAGCTTTACAACGCCAGCGATCAGCCGCTGAGTATCGCCGGCATGTACCTGACGGACGACCTGTCGGCGCCGATGAAGTGGCGCGTGTCGGCTGACGATCGGCTGAGTACCACGATCCCTCCACGCGGCCATCTCCTGATTTGGGCTGATGGCGACGTCCTGGACCCCGGCCTGCACGCGAGTTTCGCGTTAAGCGCCGACGGGGACGAGGTCGCCCTGTTCGATACGGACGGCGTGACCCTGATCGACCACGTGGGCTTCGACGCCCAACTAACGGATATCTCCTACGGCCGCCTTCCCGATGGAGGCGACACATGGCAATTCTTCGCATCCCCGACGCCCGGCGCCGAGAACGCCGCGGTCTACGAAGGATTTGCAGCGGAGCCCGTGTTCAGTGTCGAACGCGGTTTCTATGACGAGGAGATCGTGGTGGCGCTGACCACGGAAACGGCTGACGCGACCATCTACTACACGACCGACGGTAGCGAACCCTACGAGATCAAAGGTCGCGGTCCCAACGGTAAGATCTACAGGGAGCCGCTGCCCATCACCAAGACCACCGTCCTGCGAGCCAAGGCCATCAAGACTGGCTGGCGATCCTCGCCCACCAAGACCTGCACGTACCTGTTCGTTGGCGATGTGATTCGACAATCGGCCAGCGGGCAGCGGCCTGCATCGGACTGGCCGTCGAGCGCGGTGAACGGCCAGGTCATCGACTATGGCATGGACCCCGACATCGTGAAGCATTCGACATACAGTGACCAGATCGTCGAGTCCCTGCTATCGATCCCGTCGGTTTCGCTGGTGACCGACGTGGACCACCTGTTCGATCCTTCCACGGGAATCTACGTCCATCCGTCCAGCGAAGGACGCCGGTGGGAGCGGCCCGTCTCTGTCGAACTGCTCAACCCCGACGCCAGTGAGGGCTTTCAGATCGACGCGGGCCTGCGCATCCGGGGAGGATTCAGCCGCAGTACGAGCAACCCCAAGCACGCCTTTCGTCTGTTGTTCCGCCCTGAATATGGCGGGGCGCTCGAGTTCCCCCTGTTCGGTGACGAGGGCGCCGACCATTTCGAGAACGTCGACCTGCGGACCAGCCAGAACTACTCTTGGTCTTTTCAGGGTGACAGCCAGAACAGCATGGTCCGCGAGGTCTTCTCCCGGGACACGCAGGGCCAACTGGGACATCCCTACACGCGCAGTCGATACTATCACCTGTACATCAACGGACAGTACTGGGGTCTCTACCAGACCCAGGAGCGGTCGGAAGCGTCGTATGCCGAGTCCTACTTTGGCGGAGACGAAGACGACTACGACGTCATGAAGGTCGATCGCAGCGTGGGACGCTCCATGTGGGCCACCGATGGCAATACCGATGCGTACCGGCGGCTCTACGATGCGACCCTCGCGGGCCTCGACGACAGCGAGCGCTACCTCCGCGTCCAGGGACTGGACCCCGACGAAACGCGAAACCCCGACTACGAGCGTCTGCTCGACGTGGAGAACCTGATCGACTTCATGATCATCGAGTACTTTACGGGCGACCGAGATGGGCCGGGCTCCCGGTTCGGCAACATCCCCAACAACTGCTATGCGATCTTCGACCGGGCGAATCCCGATGGATGGAAGTGGTTCCACCACGACAACGAGCACACGCTGGGCGTCAGCAGCAGCGAGACCAATATGGTGACGCCTTTCACCTGGGCCGGCGTCCAGTGGCGGTATTTCAACCCGCACTGGCTGCACGAACAACTGGCCATGTCCAACACCGACTATCGAATCCGGTTCGCCGACCGGGTCTATCGGCACTTCTTCAACGATGGCCTGCTGACGGCCGAGGCGGCCATTGCTCGCATCGAACGACGCGCCGAACAGATCGAAACGGCCATCATCGCCGAATCGGCCCGCTGGGGTGACTCCAGACGGTCCAGCCCCTTCACGAAACAGCATTGGGAAAGCCAGATCAACCGCATCGTCAATAATTATCTGCCGACCCGGGTCCAGGTCGTCCTCGACCAACTCAGATCGGTGGGCTGGTATCCCTCGATCGACCCTCCGACGTTCAACCCGCACGGCGGACACGTTCCCAGTGACTTCCTGCTTCAGATGTCCGGGACCACCGGAGCGATTTACTACACCCTCGATGGCTCCGACCCGCGCGGAGAAATTACGAGCGACGGAGATGACGGCGATCCGCCCACCACGCTGGTAGCGATGGAGGCAGGGAAGAAAGTCACTGTCCCGACCGGTGAGATTGACGAGGCCTGGAAAGGCGGCGCCTTCTTCAACGACAGGATATGGACGTCCGCGGCGGGCGAACCGGGCGGCGTCGGTTACGAACGCAGTTCGGGATACGAAACCTATATCGGCCTGGATCTGAGCAGCAAAATGTATCAGCAGCACACTAGCTGCTATATCCGAATCCCCTTCACCGCCGGCGCCGATCACAACCGCTTTGACACGATGACGCTGCACATGCTTTACGACGATGGATTCGTCGCGTATCTCAACGGCGTCGAGATCCTGCGGGCCAACGCACCGGCGGCACTCGCGTGGAATTCGGCCGCCGTCAGCAGTCGTGAGGTCTTCGGCATTGAATCGTTCGACGTCTCCGATCATATCGCCCTGCTCAACGAAGGCGACAACCTCCTGGCGATCCACGGACTGAACAGTTCGACCACCAGTTCCGATTTCCTCATCTCGGCGGCCCTGGAGGCGCGCGTGGAGGTCGTCAACAACGACCCTGGCGTCGTCTCAGCCGGCGCGTCCCGGTACACCGGTCCGATCCCGTTGTCAGGAAGCACGCAGGTCAAAGCCGCGGCGCTAAGCGGCGCGACCTGGAGCGCCCTGAACGAGGTGACGTTTGCAGTGGGGCCGGTCGCTGAGAATCTGCGGATCAGCGAAATGATGTACCATCCGGCCGAGACGGGCCATCCGGACGACCCCAACACCGAATATATCGAACTGACCAATATCGGCACCGAGCCGATCAACCTCAACCTGGTCGCCTTCACCAACGGCGTGGATTTCACGTTCGACAGTCTGGAATTGGCGCCGGGGCAGTACACGCTTGTCGTAAGGAACATCGCGGCCTTCGAGGTCATGTACGGAGCGGGATTGCCCATCGCCGGCCAGTATGACGGGCGTCTGAGCAATGCCGGCGAGCGCGTCACACTCCAGGACGCGGCCGGGCAAGTCATCCACAACTTCCGCTTCCGCGACGGCTGGTACGACCTCACCGACGGCGCGGGCTTCTCCCTCACCGTCCAGGACCCTGGAACGATAGAGGTGAACGGGCTCAATGAAGAAGCGGCATGGCGTCCCAGCGCCAACCCAGGCGGTTCGCCCGGCTTCGACGATGCGAACGCTCCGTAGGAATCCATTGTTACGTGCTACTGAAAGATAGAATTGTGAGAGTTCGTCTGATACTGTTCGTCTTACTGCTGGGCCTCTCCGGGCGGGTTCACGGCAAATGCCCGGCCGGAGATCTGAATCGGGACTGCTACGTCGATTGTGTCGACCTCGCCCTCTTCGCCACCCAATGGATGGGCGACCCGAACGGTGCCGCCAACCTCAATGAGGACACATCCATAGATGCCATCGACCTGGCGATCCTGGCCGACCACTGGGGCCGAGTCGGCTGCCCCATCGTCATTAACGAACTGCTCGCTCACTCCCACGATGCCGCGCCGGATTGGATCGAATTATACAATCTTAGTTCGCTGCCCGTCGACTTGGGCGGCTGGATGTTCAGCGATGATGAGAACGAGCCCAACAAGTACGAAATCGCCGCCGGCACCATCGTCGAGCCCAACGATTTCATCCTGTTCTACGAGCACGAGACGTTCGGCAACCCCGACGATCCTGGGACGAACACCGCCTTCAAGATGAGTGAGAACGGGGAGGTCCTGCATCTTCGCTCCGGCGCGAACGCTCAGTTTCCCGACTGTGCGCTGGAAGAGGCATTTGGGGCCTCGGAAACGGACGCCACCTTTGGTCGTTATCTCAAGAGCACGGACACGTACAACTTTGTCATCATGAGCGAACCAACACCGGGGGCGCCCAACGCCTATCCTCTCGTCGGACCGATCATCATCAACGAGATCATGTACCGCCCGGCCGGAGATGGCGATGCCGAATATGTGGAACTGCTCAATATCAGCGGCGGACCCGTCACGCTCTTCGATTTCGACGCCGTCGAACCCTGGCGCTTTGTCGACGAAACGGGCATTGACTTCTGGTTCCCCTCCGGCAACCCTATGACCCTACAGGCCGGCGAACACATCCTGCTCAGCCGAGACGCCTCCCTGGTCCGTCAAACATTTGGCATACCGGCCGGCGTCCTGGTCCTTGAATGGGACTCCGGGAAACTCTCCAACAGCGGCGAGAAGATTCGTCTGATCAAGCCGGGCGACGTGGACGAGGCGGGAACACGCTACTGGATCGAGGTCGATCGCGTTAATTACAGTGACGGTTCGCACGGCGAAGAATTCGCCGATGAGATCGATCCTTGGCCACGCGGGGCCGACGGCTTCGGTCTGTCGCTGAATCGACTGTCTCCGATGCGCTATGGAAACGACCCGAACAACTGGCAGGCGACCATTGTCACACCGGGGCAGGCGAATGACTAGACACAAATCGCCAGCGGTAGGATCAGGTGAACGAGCCTCTTGCCGGATGTAAAGATCACCGCCACCTCGCAACAGCCCACCCTACAGCCTAGCACGCAGCGGGCGATGCCGAATCCGAGGATTGCGGCGTCTCCAAAGCGACGGCTTGCGTGGATCGTTCGTCGGAAACTGAGTTCGTAATCGCTTGCGCGGCTCGGCGGCGCTCCGCCTTCGGACGACTCTTCCACCGGCGATGCAGCCACCAATACTGGGTCGGGTCCTCCCGCACAAACGTCTCGATCGCCTTGGTGTATTCGGCGGTGACCCAGGTCAGAGGATCGTCCTTCTCGGCCCACTCATGGGGGAAGATGACGCGCGTGACGCCGATTTCAAAAAAGAATCGGTTCCCGACGCGACGACTGTAGCCGATCACGATCGGCAGGTTGTAGGTCAGAGCCACTAACCCAATGCTCTTGTAGGTGCTGGCCGTGCGTCCGAAGAAGTCGACGAAGATGCCCTTCTTGCCCGCGTCCTGATCGGCGATGAATCCCAGCGTACTGCCCTGGGCTGTAATCTGGGGCATCAACTTCGCGGCGCCCTTCTTATCGATGATCTTCTGGCCGCGTCGCTCCCGCACGCCGTAGAGAAAACGGTTCAGGTACTTGTTGTCCAACGGTCGGGCGATGCTGTAGAGATCGAAGCCGAACAATCCCATGAGATAGCCGGTGATCTCAAAATTGCTATAGTGCCCCGTGACCATGAGCAGGCCTTTGCGCTCCTGCATCAACCACTTGGCCTGCTCGGCATTCTTGTAATAGGAGTACTCCCGCCAATTGTATTTCTTGACCAATCGCGGCGTGAATAGGACGTCCATCGTCAGCATGACAACGTGTTCGAAGCTGCGCTGGCCGGTCTTCCATATCCACGCTTCAGATTCTTCGGGGAAACTGGCGTGCAGGTTGTCCAGCGCTCGCTGCCGACCGCGATGATAGTGCTTCCAGAGGAGTCGCCCGAGGAAACAGGCGAAGCGCAGATTGGTCTCGATATCAAAGAGGTAGAGGAAAACGACGAGCAGGCGCACGGCCACGTACAGAAACCAGTCCCGCACGGGATGGGGTTTCTTCTTCTTTCTCTTTCGCGGTGTACGCCCTTCAGCCATAGTCCATATTCTAGGGCGAAAGCCGCTTCTGTCAAGGCTCCAGGCCCCAATGAGGCGGGAACATCCATCTCAGCGTCGTTGGATGGCGTCTCGGCCCTCTCATGGCCAAGACGCCCCGTTTCCCGATCCGATTGCCGTCCACCTCAAGCCGAATCAGGTCGTTCAGTCGCGCGGCGCCAAGCTGGCTTCGGCCGTACCACCGTAGGCACCCATGTTGATGCGCGAGTTGACCGCCCGCTCGCTCAGCGGACCGCCCGCCTCACAGGGCGCCTCTTCGCCTAACAACTGCGTCGGGTCGCCCGCGTCGATACACGGACTGGTCACGTCGTCCCATGCCCAGGCAGCCTGGAAGGCATCCCAAGACCAACCGGCGCTCTTGAGATGATAATCTCCCGGCGTCCAGTCACCCATCTCTGTCCAGGAGCCGCGCGCCACGAAGTACGGGTCGGCATCGATATTCCCGTCGCCGGAAGCACCGCCCTGGATATCACTATAGGTCACGGTCAGGGTCTTTTGGCCCACGAGGTTCTCACCACCGCCATTGTTGAAGTAGATGATGGAGTTGGTCACGATGGGCGAGAAAGACGACAGACCGTGCAGGGAATTGTCGGCAACCGTGCAGTTCACCACATTGGGATTGCCGCCAAAGATACCGTACTGTCGGTTCCCGGTAATGAGGCATCGCTCGATCGTCCCATCGTTGCGCACGCTGCTCCGAGAGATGACGTTGGTCCACATTTCCACCCCAATGCGGTTGGCGGTGATGTCGCAACGACTGACCGTCGGGTCACTGCCCCCCCACAGCTTGATCCCGGCGTCCCGGTTGCCGGTCACGTTACAATGACTGATCGTCGGGGACGAATCGTTGCAGAAGAGACCGAAACTGCCGCCGGTTACAGTGAATCCGGTGAAGAGGCAATCTCCCGTCTCGCCGGCGTCGAACGCGACGAGTTGTCCGCCTCCGGCCAGGACGGTGTTGGCCCGCACGGCCGGGTCGGTGGGATCGGCCGATGTGACAGTTATATTCTTGCCGCCGAAGCGCAGCTTCTCGTGATAGACGCCCTCGGGAACCAGGACAACCTCACCGTCCTCGGCCGAACTGATGGCATGTTGGATGTAGTCATACCGTCGGCCCGTGGTCGCGTTCTCGATCACTCCGTTCGTCACGCTGTAGCCAAACGCCAGCCGAACGCCGGAAATCTGCTCGTTCCGGTTCCACGTAATCGTTCCGCCGTCGATGTCCGGCCCCGCACCATACATGAAAGCGGGGATATAAACGTCCACCAAACCATATTCGCGTGAGACACAGCGCACCCAGATCTGACCGCCCGAATCGCTGCCGTCACAGAAGACGATGAACGGCCCGTCGACGTCCGCCTGGCACTGCCACCCCATACCGGCGTAGACTTCAAACTCTCGGATGTGCTGAGGATCGGAGATGTCGGCGCCGTAGATATCGCCGATGTCGTCTCGTTCATCCGTCCAGACCACGAGGTTGCCCGAGATGGACGGATCCGACTGTCTTTCCGCCGCCGTGCAGATCGGAAAGACCGTGATGTTCTCCAGGTCGGAGATGTCGGCGCCGAAGATATCGCCGTCGCCCTCCCAAACGACGATGTCGCCGCAGATATCCACGTAACCGACGTGATTGCGGTAGTAATCGTTGTGGGTATAGGGAATGCCCTCTCCGACGTCCTCGGCGATGGTGAACGGCACCGGGTTGGCCGGGTCGGAGATGTCGGCGCCACAGATGTCATAGGGGCGCCGATTATAGCCGGCGAGGTCGTCGACGTTGACGTTGCGATGCCGCAGCCAGACCACCTTGTCGCCGGAGATGGCCGGATAGCCGGACGAGGTGTTTCCGGCGGCGCGATCCAGAACGATCTCCTCTCCAGAAACAAGGTCGGCCAGATAGACGCTGGTGCGCGTCGGTTCGAAGTAATATCCCGATCCCGCCCCCCAGACGATGAAATCGCCTTCGATGGCGGGGCGGTTTTCCACGCTCCCGGCATCAAATACGCGGGATTCGCCTGTCTTGGTGTCCATCCAGAAAATCTGCCGATTCCGGTAATCGCCGGCGTCCTGGGTGGCAACCACCGCCGTCCCGGCCAGCGCGGGATTGTAGAACCATCCTCGATCCCAGTTTGTGGCCTCAAACGGCTCGGCGTCCACCGTGAACGGCGCCGCTTCGATCTTCACCACATCGGGCTCACTGCTCACAAATCCGTCGCTCACTACCAACTCGAATTCATAGATGCCGGCTTCCTGACAAACGAAGTGCGGCCTGGCGGAAATCCGGGCGTCCAGACTGACCGGCGGTCCCTCGACCTGCGTCCAGGTATAGGTCAATTCGTCCGGCGGGTCCGCGTCGCTGGATCCGGCGCCATCAAGGCTGATCCTGCCCGGATTGGGCCACAACTTGTCCGGTCCCGCCTGGGCCACCGGGGCCTCGTTGCCCACCACCACCAGGACCGTATCGGGCCCACTGGCATGGGAACTGTCACTGACCACCAGATCGAACTTGTACCAGCCCTCGGCCGGAGGCGTGAACGTCGGTTCTGAAGAACCAGGATTGTCGAGTTCCACGGGCGTTCCGGCCGTCTGGGACCATTGGAATCCCTTCATGCCCTCGGGATCGGAGAAATAGCTGCCCGTTCCATCCAGAGTCACCGGCGCGGGCGTCAGGATGTGATGGTCGTCTCCTGCATTGGCGAGCGGCTTGACGTAACCGAGTCGCTCATCGGCGCCGATGTCCACTCTCATCGCGAGCACACGCGGGTCGCCATCGATATCGGTCTGGCCCGGCTCAAACACAAGGTTCGGATCGCCGGCGCTGACACAGGGAGACTCGGGGTCGAGATGCCACCGCTCATTCCAGCCGGTCAGGAAGACCGGGTCCTTGCTGATGTTGCCATGCTTGCCCGTCCAGTCAGCGGCGCCGCCCCAGAGCATCTCGCGCGTACGCAGGTCCTCGGTGACATAGTCGGCCGGCTCGTTGCCCCAGACATCGTTGAAGCGCATCGCATCGGCCAGGGCGCCGGCCCAGTAGACTCCGCCTCCCGACCGGGCGCCGGTGATAATATTGTTCGCGACAGTCAGCCCCACGGAATCATAGGGGAACCCTGCAAAGACGTTGCCTCCGACACCATTATCCGGCTCCAGGCCAGCGTCATTGCCCACGATGGTGTTATTCACCAGGCGACCGTAGACGACCCGCACGCCTCCGCCAACGACGGCGGAATTGTCGTAGATAATATTGTTCTCGATCGTCGCATCGCCACTGGCGTAAATGCCCCCGCCGTTCTCGGCCGAGTTGTTGTAGATCACATTGTGCGTGATGGTCGCACCCCACGAGGCGTAAATGCCGCCGCCATCGGACCACTCGTAGAACCATTGCTCGTAGGTGTAGCCGTTTTCGGTCACTTCCCTGATTTCGCGTAAGTACGGGACCACGTTGTTCGTGATCACGTTGCGGGTGATGGTCGGGCGGCCCCTGCGACAGTAAATGCCGCCGCCATAGTAATTCTTGTACCAATCACTGGACCCTTCAGAAAGCGTCCCGGTGCCTCCGGTGATGGTGAAACCGGTCAAGACGGCGTCCTTCGTCTCGTTGTTATCGAAGGTCACGACGCTGCCCTCGCCGTCGGCGTTGAGTACGGTGTACCCGACGACCCGGGAGTCGTTCGGATCGGTGCTGGTGACCACGATGTTCTTACCGTTGAAATTGATCCTCTCGTAATAGAGGCCCGGCGCGACGATTACGGTGTCGCCGTGACTGGAGGCATCGATCGCTTCTTGGATCGATGCATACTCACTCGGCACCTGAAGGATCGCCCCTCCGGCCGGCAAACTCACCCAGACCATCAGCATCAGACCTGCAATACACATAGATTTCATGGCGTGACCTTTCCCTCGCTCGTCCTATTGTTGTCGCACACTACCACCGGGGAGACACTCCGCCTCCGCACGTTTCTCACTTGCACCCTTTTTATACACAAATCGGCCCTATCCGGCAAGAATATTCGCCCGTAGGCCCGAACTGAGCTCGCCGCCGCATCCTCCCACATGACACAGCCGATCGACCCACAACACAACTCTTCACACTCATTGGACGCCGCCGAGGGCGATTTGTTACAGAGTTTCGCATTTTTCGCAGCGAGATCGGCGGCATCAACCGAGAACCACCGTCAACACCGTGGATTACTGTTGAAAACCCGGCCTGAGCATGGATAATGGCGGCTGACTGAGGTAACCATTGATCAGTAAGGACTCGTAGAATGTCAAAGCGCTTTCAGGTTGTCACCGTCGCAGTACTTCTTGGCTTCCTTCTGCTCCCGACGGGCTGCTCCGAGCGTCTGTCCTCGCCTGGCCCGACTGCGGCCGGACGCATCGTCCCAGAGCGATTCGCCGCCCTGGAGTCGGCCCGGGCCATTCCCGTAACCTATGATGTCGATGTGGTCGTTGTGGGCGGCAGTTCGGCCGGGGTGGCGGCCGCCGTCGCCGCCGCACAGGGCGGCGCGACCGTCTTTCTCGCGGCGCCCCGACCCTACCTGGGCGAGGACCTCTGCGGCACCTATCGACTCTGGCTCGAATCGAATGAAAAACCCCAGTCCTCTTTGGCCAAGGCCATCTTCGCCGAGCCCCAAGCAGTCGCCCAATTGCGCAACACCCTGCCCTTCACCTATGAGGCGGATATAGAATCGTCCGCGCCCCACAAGGACGCCACGCCGCCGGCCGCCTTGAACGATGGAAAGTGGCGCAGCGCCCCTTCGCAGAGCGTACAATACAATGGCAACGTGACCATCACGACCGATCTGGGGCAGATGCAGCCTCTCGGTCGCGTCCATGCCATGGTCTATCAGCGCAACGCCGAGTTCGAGGTCGAGCGTGTGACGATCCACACCAGCGGCGACAACAGGCGTTGGCAGCGTGCCGCCGTGATCGCCAACGCCAAACTGGGACAGGGCTCCTTTGAGGAGGCGCCGATCAGGCTATCGGCACAGCTCAAGGGCGCCGCTCGCTATGTCAGATTCACCGTGGAGAAATCGGCCCAAGCCAAACGCGTGCTGTTGGCCGAGATAGCCATTGAAAAGCCCGTCGAAACGAGCGCGCCGGCCCCTGACCGAATCCCCCCGACCCCGATGCAAGTCAAGCGTGTTCTGGACGAGGCGCTGCTCGAGGCAGGCGTCCAATTCCTGTACGGCTGCTACGCCACCGACGTCCTTCGGGACGAACGCGGCCGACCCGCCGGGATCGTGATGGCCAACCAATCAGGACGACAAGCGGTCAAGGCCAAGGTCGTCATCGACGCCACGCCACGGGCAAGCGTCGCCCGAATGGCCGGGGCCTACTTCGATCCGTACCCCCGGGAACCTCAGACCTTCAAACGCATCGTCGTCGGAGGTCCCCCGCGTGAGGGCGAGAACCTCCAGGCCCGCACGTTGCCCACGCCGATTCATGCCTCCGACGGTCGCACCTATGAGGCCATCGAATACACCCTCGAAATCCCAATGAACGATGCTTCTTATGCGTCGTTCGCCCGGGCCGAGCAGATCGCCCGGGACAAGACCTGGCATGCCGAACAGGTCGACGCCTCCGAAGTGTTGTTCCAGATTCCCCCCGACCGGATCAAGGGCAAGGCCCTGGAGTGCTGCACCTGGCCCGGCGCCAACGCAATCGCGCTGGACGTCTTTCGCCCGGCGCAGACCGAACGTCTGTTCGTCCTGGGCGGCTGCGCTGATATAGCGCGTAGCGCCGCCGAGAAACTCCTGCGTCCACTGGAGTTCATCCGCGTGGGCCAGCGCGTCGGCCTCGCTGCAGCCGTAGAGGCGAGGACCGCTGCGGCTATTCACGGAATCACGCTCAAGGGCGTCCCTCCCAGGACGAATCCGGCCGGCGAGGTTCGCGAAGACGCCGGATGGATGCGTGTGGACTCCCGGCGCACCGACACCATCAAGAGCCAGGATCGAGCGATCCCCGTCCTGGGCGAGTACGACGTTGTCGTCGTGGGAGGCGGAACCGCGGGCGCCCCGGCCGGCATTGCCGCGGCGCGACAGGGCACCAAGACACTGGTCGTCGAATACCTGCACGGCCTGGGCGGCATCGGGACGATGGGCCTGATCTCCAAGTACTATTACGGCTATCGCGTAGGCTTCACCAAGGAGATCGACCAGGGTCTGGCCGAGTTGGGCGGTCCGTCCGAAGGGGGCAGCACCGAGGGACAGGCCTGGAACAGCCAATTGAAGATCGAATGGTATCGGCGCGCATTGCGCAGCGCCGGCGCCGACATCTGGTATGGGACGCTCGGCTGCGGCGCGCTGGTTGACAACGGTCGCGTCACAGGCGTCGTCGTCGCCACCCCGACCGGCCGCGGCGTGGTTCTGGCCAAGACCGTGATCGACTCGACCGGCAGTGCGACGATTGCCGCCGCAGCCGGCGCCGACTGCACCTATACCACCGGCGAACACATCGCCGTCCAGGGAACGGGACTGCCCTACTGGGAGCCCGGCGCCCGATACACCAACACCGACTACACCTTCGTCGACGACATCGACGTCCTCGACACCTGGCGCTCGTTCTTGCTCGGGCGAAAGAAATTCAAGGACCGTTACGACCTCGGTCAACTCGTGGACTGTCGCGAACGCCGGCAGATCGTCGGCGACTTTTTTCTCTCGCCGATCGACGCCTATCTCGGCCGGACATTCCCCGACACGATCGTCCGGGCGAGCAGCAACTTCGACACGCACGGCTTCACCATCCATCCGATGTTCATGCTCAAACCGCCCGACCGGGAAGTCGTACCCTGCTATGTCCCCTACCGCAGCCTCTTGCCCAAGGGACTCGACGGGATTCTCGTCACGGGGCTGGCCGTCAGCGCCCACCGCGACGTGATGCCGGTGATCCGCATGCAGCCGGACGTTCAGAATCAGGGCTACGCCGTTGGCCTCGCGGCCGCAACCGCCGCCCAGTCGGGCCGGGGACTGCGGGAGATTGACATCCGCGCGCTCCAACAACGCCTCGTGGAGAAAGGCAATCTGCCCAAGGACGTGCTTGCCCATACCGATTCCTTCCCCCTGTCGGATGAGAAGATCCAGGCAGCCGTCGAGACGTTGACGGAAGGGTTCAACGGAATCGAGATTGTCTTCTCCCAGCCAGACGCGGCCCTGCCCTTGTTGCGGCAGGCCTACAAACGAGCCGACTCAGCAGACGACAAGCTCACCTACGCCCACGTGCTAGGCATCATGGGCGCCTCCGAGGGCGCTGCCCCGCTCGCCGAAGCCGTCAAGGGCCACTCCTCGTGGGACAAAGGCTGGAAGTATACCGGCATGGGTCAGTACGGGCGCAGTGTCAGCCCTCTGGACAGCTTGATCATCGCCCTGGGCCGCACGAAGCGTGAGGAGGCACTTGACCCTATCCTTGGGAAGGTCACACTGCTCGGTCCCGAGCACGCCATGTCACACCATCGAGCGGTCGCCATGGCGCTGGAAGCATTGGGTGATCCCGCCGCCGCTAAGGCGCTGGCCGGCCTGCTGAATAAGCCAGGCATGACAGGGCACGCGTACATCGACATCAAGAAGGTCGCCAGCAACATACCGGCCAGTCCCGTTGACACGTCCACCCGCGAACGGTCGCTCCGCGAACTCATCCTGGCGCGGGCCCTGTACCGCTGTGGTGACGACAATGGCCTGGCGCGAAAGATACTGAACGAATACGCCCGGGATCTCCGAGGTCACTATGCACGTCACGCCCTGGCCATTCTGGAAGAGAAACCGGGGCAACATTGAGAAGTCTAGCCACAAAGATATCACCGTATCTGGAAAATCCGGATAGGAAGCAGAATTGAAGCGTCTTGAAGAATCTCAAGGAGGTAAGCAATGGCAGGAGAATACCGTTTTTCGTTCGGACCGTGGAACATCCATGAAGGTGGTGATCCGTTCGGACCCACCGTACGGCGCAGCGTCACATTCGGCAAAAAACTGAAACTATACAAGAAACTGGGATTCGACGGCGTGCAGTTCCACGATGATGACGCCGTCCCGGGCATGGACAAACTCACGGCCCGGCAGATCGTCAAGCAGGCCAAAGAAGTGCGCAAAATGCTCAAGGGCGAAGGCCTGACCGCCGAGTTCGTTGCGCCCCGCCTGTGGGAGAATCCTCAGACAATCGACGGTGGATACACGTCCAACGATCCGGCGTGTCGAAAGTATGCACGCGACCGAAGCCGTCGCACCATCGATATCGCCGCAGCGCTGAAGACCGATCTGATCGTCCTCTGGCTGGCCCGCGAAGGCACCTATATCCGGGAAGCCAAGGACAGCAAGGTCGCGGTAGATCGTCTGGCCGAAGCCATCGACGACATGCTGGCCTACAACGCCAACATCAAGATCGCCATCGAGCCCAAGCCCAATGAACCAATGGACCAGGCCTATATCCCCACCACGGGACACGCGCTGGCCCTGGCGCATCTAACCAAGGACCCCAAGCGCGTCGGCGTCAACATCGAATCGGCTCACGCCATCCTGGCCGGCCTGGACCCCTCCGATGAGATGGGCTTCGCCCTGGCCTTCGACAAACTCTTCACCGTTCATTTGAACGATCAGAACGGCCTGAAATTCGACCAGGACAAGAGCTTTGGCTCCGCGAATCTGCGCCGGGCCTTCGATCAAGTCCGCATCCTCGATAAGTACGATTACGGGAAACGCGGCGAGTTCGTCGGTCTCGACGTCAAGGCCATGCGAACGCAGAAGCAGGCGACCGCCACCAAGCATCTGAGCAACAGCCGAACGATCTTCCTGAAACTCGTTGAATTGGTGCGCAGCCTGGACGAAAGCCAGGTCGATACCCTGATCGCCAATCGTGACTACGAAGAACTCGACCTGCTCATCATGAATCACCTGATGGGCGCATAAACACAGGACAGAAGCTATGGCAGAAGACAACATCGTACTGAGTATCGGCGCCCATCCGGATGACGCGGAGTTCATGTGCACGGGCACGCTGGCCTTGCTCCGTGAGCGCGGCTGGCAGGTCCATATCGCCACCATGGCGCCGGGCGACTGCGGGACCGTGGAATACAGCCGGGAAGAAATCAGTCGGATTCGCAAAGGCGAAGCCGCCCAGGCCGCGGCGATGCTCGACGGAACATACCATTGCCTCGAATGCGGCGACATCTTCATCATGTACGACCGACCGACACTGCTCAAGACCATCGCCCTCGTGCGAAAGGTGCGTCCCAAACTCGTGTTCGCACTGAGCCCATCGGACTACATGGTGGACCATGAGATGGCCAGCAAACTAGCGCAGACCGCGTGCTTTTGCTGCGGCGTCGTCAATGTCGAAACACCCGGCGCCGATCCTTTCGAGCCGATCCCCCATTTGTACTATGCCGACCCTCCCGAAGGGAAAGACATACTGGGCGGCGAAATCAAGCCGGGCACGCTGGTCGACACCACCAGTGTGATGGAGACAAAGGAGAAGATGCTGTGTTGCCACGAAAGCCAACGCAATTGGCTGCTGAAGCACCACGGAATCGATGAGTATGTCGATGCCATGAAAGCGCTGGGCCGCAAGAGAGGCGCCGAGATCGGCTCGGCCTATGCCGAAGGATTCCGGCAACATCTCGGCCACGCCTATCCGCAGAGTAACATCCTCAAAGAAGAACTCGGTGACCTGGTTCACACGAAATAGGGAGAGCGAATATGGGGAGAAAACAAAGCCTGCTGGCCCCGGATTGGTGGGACTATACAACGCTCGACGATGAGATTCTCAAGGACGCCGCCCGCCTGACGCCTGAGGACATGGTGGCGTTGAGTCGGGAGGGTTTCCAGGTGGTCCTCTACGACACGCTGGAGGATTTCTACCTGGCTGAGGCATTGGAATACATCGCGGCCTGGAGGCAGGCGACGCCGGGCGATCCCGTCGGGATCTGTGGGCCCATCGGTCCAACCGAGCAGCTTCCGCTCGTGGCTCGACTGGTCAACGAACTGGGACTGAACCTCAAGGACGCGCACTTCTGGGGCATGGACGAGTGGTTCATGGATGGCAAGGAAATGCCAGAGAACCATCCGCTGTCCTTCGCCAAGGCTGACCGCCAGTTGTGCTTCGATCTCATTGAACCATCCCTGAGAATACCCGGGAGCAACCTTCACTTTCCCAAGGCCGACGCCACCGCCTACATCAACAGTTGGCAAAGCGCTCGGTGCGCCGTCATGCAGGGCGGCCAGGGGGATATCAAACACTGGGCGTTCAACGATCCCGTACGGCGGGAAGGCTCCTATCAGGACCGCCCTCCGACCCCGGAGGAATACCGCCAACTGACCACCCGCGTTGTCGAACTGCATCCGGTGACCGTGATGCAGAACGCCCGCACCAGTGGCGGCGGCGTCGTCACCGATGTGCCGACCCGCGCCATCACCGTCGGACCTGTTCAGACATGGCAAGCCGAGAAGGTGTCGATCTGGCAGGCGGGCACGCACGACAACTCGTTCGGCATGCGTTTGACCACGCTGATGATCGGCAAGCAACTGGCCGACAGCGCCGTGCCCATGTCCCTGCTGGCCGACCACCCGAACGTGCAGTTCAATTTCTATCGTCCCGCGATCGGGGTCTGTGAAACGGAGATGCATTGATCGCCAACGCGGCGAGGAGATACGATTAATGGCAGTGGATGTTTTGATTCTGAATACCGCCGTGGCGGATTTGCGGCGGCCGGACTTTGGATTCGCCGACAAGCTCGTGGGCAAGGGCGGCCTGGCCAAGTGCAAGAGCGCGGACATGCCCAACTACTCCCAGGAGCAAATCAAGGCGTGGATCGACGAAGGCTCCGCCACCGCCGGCGGCCCCGGCAACACAGCACCTCTGATCGCCCGGACCGGAATCAGAGTCGCGGTCGGCGTCAACCTCGGCGCGGGCACTTACGAACGACTCGATGCCCAAGGCCGGTTCTTTCAGGATGTCATGACCTCCAACGGCGTCGATATGTCGGCCACGCACATCCATCCGGACCTGGCGACCGGGACGACCTTCATCCACAACCCGACCGAAGACGATCGTGGCGGCATCGCCTACTTCCCCAATGCCAACAACGACTTTGATTTCGACATCTTCAAGGAGTCCGTCCAGCGACTCGAGCCCAAGATCGTCTACTACATGTACTCGGGCCTGTCCGATCGCGGCGACGCCAACGGAGGACGCGATCTGGCCGAGTTCATCAAATGGTGCCGCCACCAGGGCGCCCTGACCATCGCCGATTGCCACACCCTCACCGGCGATCCCCACAAACTCATCGCCGAAGGTGCGGCGGTTCCGGAATACAAACTGCTCGAACCGCTGTTGCCCGAACTGGACCTGTTCTTCACCTCGTCCGATGAGGCCAAGCTGATTGAGAACACACTGGGACAACCTCGGGCGTGGACCAAAGGCAATGAGCATGACGACAACGCCAAGTTCCTGGATTTCCTCACGGCACGATTCTGGAGCGACGAGGGACGGACCCGACTCTTCGGCGTCACCGTCAGCAACGGCGCGTACGAGAAACACATTGGCCCGAACGGACACGCAGGCGAGCCCAAAAAGATCACCTCGCGTTTCCTGGCCGGTGAGGTCGTCGACCTCGTCGGGGCCGGCGATTCCTTCCGAGCGGGCCTGATCACCTACGTCGCGCGGCACCTCGAAGCGTTTCGAACAGGCGACATCAACGTCGCCGATGCGATACAAATGGGCAACCTCTTCGCATCGCTCTATATCAAAGCCCCGCTGGACGACCGATATGGCAATATCCGATCCTACAGCACAATGATGCAGATTCTCGACACCGAGGAAGGCTTCCATACTTTTGAAGCCCTCCGTCAGGCATTGGACTAGAACGGAGCACAGCGTATGGCCGCGAAGAAGAAGCACCCTGATTGGCACGACAAGGTGGGCAACCCCACCCAGATCGGCGGCATTGAGACCTCAGTCCTCGACAACGGACTGGGCCGGGGCACGCGCATCGCCTGGATCAATACGGGCGCCGGGCTGCGATACAAAGTCGTCATCGACCGAGGCTTGGACATCGTCGACGCCTTCCACAATCAGCACAGTCTGGCCTGGCTCAGCCATGCCGGGGTCACGGCGCCGCGTCCCGACGCCCACACGGGCATTGAATGGCTCTGGCCTTTCGGCGGTGGCCTGCTGACCACGTGCGGCTTGACCCATGTCGGTGGACCGGAAGAAGATGAGTTTGGCCAGCGCGGTCTCCATGGGCGCATCAGCAATACCCCGGCTCAAGTGGAGTCGATTGTCCAGCCCGATCTCCACGCCGGGAAACTGGAGATGAGCATCACCGCGGTGATGAAGCAGTCGCGCGTCTTTGGCCCGAACCTGGAGTTGCGACGCACGATCTCGAGCACGCTGGGGCAAGCTGCGATTCGCGTTCACGATGTCGTCACCAACGTCGCGAACACCGCGACGCCGCACATGCTGCTCTATCACTGCAACTATGGGTGGCCTCTAGTCGATGCCGGCACGGAAATCGTTTGGAAAGGCTCATGCCAATCGCGCGGGCTGGACATGGACAATGCTATCTTCGAAGCCAAGCACGACTATCGCCTCTGCCGCAAGCCACTTCAGAGCCATCGCGGCACGGGCGAAGCATGCGGCTTCATCGACGTGACGCCGGATAAGGACGGGATGTGCACCGTTGGCCTCCATAACGGGAAACTGGGCCTGGCGGTCGCGACTCGATACAAGAAGAGGCAACTGCCCTGCCTGGCAAACTGGCAACACTTCGGTCCGAGCGAGTATGTCACTGGGCTGGAGCCCGGCACGAATCCGCCGACCGGCCAGGGCGCCGCCCGCGCGCAGAAGAAGCTGATTCATCTGGAACCGGGCAAAAGCCGAACGTATCAACTCGGAATCGACGTGCTGACCGCACAGAAGGACATCCAACAGTTTCTTAAGACAGCGCGAAAGTAAGCATGATTGAGCACACATTTGCCGGCTTCGGATTCGGACCGATCCAGGCCGGACTTTTTGCCAAAGAAGCGTTCCAGAGTGGCAACTTCAAGCGAATCGTCGTCGCGGAAATCGATCAGACATTAGTGGACGCCATCCGGGCCAACAATGGGACGTACTACGTCAATGTCGCCACGGCTCAGAACGTCGAAACGTTGAAGATCGATAACGTCGAGCTGCTGAATCCGACCTGTCCTCAGGATGCGACCCGCCTGCAGGCGGCGCTGGCTCAGGCCACGGAGATTGCGACCTGTTTGCCATCGATCGATTTTTACTGTGCCGGCCAGACCAACAGCATCGCGGCGCTGATGGCAGAGGCGCTGCGTCACCACCAAGCTAGCGCCACCATCGTCTACGCGGCCGAGAACAACAACCACGCCGCCGAAGTCCTCCAGGAAGCCGTGACGGAGAGACTCGACATCCCTCTGCCGGCGCGCGTGCAGTTCCTCAACACCGTGATCGGCAAAATGAGCCGAGTCGTAGACGACCCGCGTGAGATCGACACCCTGAACCTGGCGCCCATGGCGCCGGGAATCGACCGCGCGTTTCTGGTCGAGGAGTTCAATCACATCCTCGCCACCAAGGCCACCATCCCCGACTTTGCGCCCGGCATCGAGGTGTTCATCGAGAAGAGCGATCTGCTTCCCTTCGAGGAGGCCAAACTGTACGGGCACAACGCCATCCACGCCCTGCTCGGTTTTCTCGGCACGCTCAAGGGCCATACCAGGATGACGGACCTGAAGGATGACGAGACGCTCATGGGCACCGCCCGTGAAGCCTTCCTGTGCGAATCGGGCGGCGCGCTGGTCAAGAAATACGCCGCGATGGGCGATGAGCTGTTCACCGAGCCCGGCTACCGCCATTTTGCCGAGGACCTGCTGACACGCATGACCAATCCCCACCTAGCCGACACCACGGCCCGCGCCAGTCGTGACATCGTGCGCAAACTCGGCCCGAGCGATCGAATTTTTGGTACGATGAGTCTAGCGCTACAGCACGGCATCGAGCCGAAGAACATGGCTCTGGGCGCCATGGCCGGGGTCGCCCTGCTCGTCCAGAACGCCGACGCCTACGATCTGCCCGAACATCTGCACGGCCTGGATTGGCGTGCACTGGACCCCAATCGTCTCAGCGATCTTTTCAACTGGCTCTGGCAAGGCAAGATGTCACCATCTCTGCCAGAACTGATCGAGTACACACACGACGCCCGGAACGCACTCATCGACGTCCTCGATCGGTAGCGACCTCGGAACTGGCATCAATCCGAACCAATGCCGGCCGCTCGTTTGGCGGACTCGACCGTATTGACCATGAGCATGGTAATCGTCATGGGCCCGACCCCGCCGGGCACGGGCGTAATCAGCGAAGCCTTCTCCTTGACCGCCTCGAAGTCCACATCGCCGACGAGTCGATAGCCTCGCTTCTTCGTCGCATCGTCCACGCGGTTGACTCCCACGTCGATCACCGCCACGCCATCTTTGACCATATCGGCAGTGATGGTGTTCGGCCGGCCTACTGCGGCCACGAGAATGTCGGCCTGCCGGGTATGGTCCGCGAGGTTCTTCGTCCGGGTGTGACAGACGGTCACCGTCGCATTGCCCGTCGAACTCTTCTGGACCAGCATGTTCGCCAGGGGTTTGCCCACGATATTGCTGCGTCCGACGATAACCACGTGCGCTCCCTCGATCGTCACGCCGCTGCGGAGGAGCAGATGCAAAACGCCATGCGGCGTACACGAGAGAAAGGTCTTCTCCCCAACGACCATCTTCCCGACACTGACGGGATGGAATCCGTCGACGTCCTTGACCGGGTCTATGCCAAAGAGCACCTCCGATTCGTTCATATGCTTGGGCAGAGGCAACTGGACCAGAATCCCGTTGATCTTCGGGTCCGCGTTCATCTTCGCCACCAGCGCCATCAACTCATCTTGCGATGTCTCGGCCGGCAGGCGATTGTCCTCGGAGTAGATCCCCAGTTCCTTACAGGCCCGCTCCTTAGCGGTGACATAGGAATGACTGGCCGGGTCATCGCCGACCAGGATCACGCCCAAGCCAGGCACGACTCCCTGTTTGGCCAGTTCCGCCACCTCGTCCTTAAGTTCGGCCCGAATATCGGCCGCCACCTGCTTGCCGTCAATGATCTTCGCCGCCATCGGCACTCCTTTACTGCATTCTCATTCGTGTCGTTGATTCACTCCGGCCGCGCCGCCGGGGACTCGATTGTCATCGTTGGAAAGTCGTTGTCAAGAATGTTCTGCGCCACAGAGAAATGCGTCTATTCAGCCGGAGGCAGGAGGTTCTTCTCGGTGCCGCCGATCAGATGGGGCAGCCCCTCCTCCAGTTCCATCTGCTCGGTCAAATCGCCCGCCAACTCGCTGAGGAAGCGGCTGGGTTTCATCATAATCAGATTCCCGCCCCGATTGCGGTAGACTTCCGGGACGATCAGGTACAGTTCATCCCGCGCCCTCGTGACAGCCACGTGAAAAACGCGCCGCTCTTCTTCCAGTTCCTCCTTGCGCTTCATCGCCATATCCGAAGGGAAACGGCCATCGGAGAGCCAGGGGATGAACACGATGGGCCACTCCAGACCTTTGGCCTGATGGACGGTGCTGAGGATAACGAACTCCTGCTCGTCGGGACCGTCCACGACATTTTCACCCGAGAACTCCCCCGCCAGCGCCACATCGGCCAGAAACGCTTCGACGCTCTTGTATTGCGAGGCAAAATTCGCCAGTCCCAGGATGTCTTCGCGGCGCAGCGATGCGCCATCGTAACGCGATACCAGATAGTCTTCGTACGACCGCTTCAGAACCAGATCGATCACCTCGGCGGGCGAATCGATCTCGCTTGCGTCCTTGATCAGGCCTGTGAAATCCTCATAGAACGGCCTGGCGCTGGCCGGGAGAAGACTGGCGGTCTCGACGGTGAAGACCTCCTTGAACGGGTCGGAGGTATCGCTGATGTGGCGCCAGACCCGGCGTGACAGGGCGCTGCCCACGCGGGGCAACATCTTGAGCAGTCGCAGCCAGGCCAGTTCGTCGGTCGGGTTCTGCATGATCCGCAGGTAGCACAGGATGTCCTTCATGTGGGCCTGCTCGAAGAAGCGCAGGCCGCCCCGGATATGGAAGGGAATGTTGCGACGCTGGAACTCAAGCTGGATCTCCAGCGAATGCCAATGACTGCGATACAGCACCGCGATGTCGTTGAGGTTGCGCTCCTCGTCGAGCAGGTGCAGAATGTACTCGGCGATGAAGCGCGACTGCGTGTAGTGATCCTGGCACGGCACGATGGCGGGCTTAAGCCCCGACGATCGGATCGCCTTGAGGTTCTTGTCGAGTCGGCGCACGTTTTTGGCGATGCTGGCGTTGGCCAGAGTCAGAATCTCCGGGACCGAGCGGTAGTTCGTCTCAAGTTTGAACTCCCTGGCCTTGGGATACCGCTCCTTGAACGTGATGATGTTCTCGAAGTTGGCCCCGCGGAAGCTGTAGATCGACTGCGAATCGTCGCCCACCACCGTTAGGTTGCGATGCTTGGCGGCCAGGAGATCGATGATAGCGCCCTGGATCGCGTTAGTGTCCTGATATTCGTCAACGAGGACGTACTGGAACTGGTCGGCAAGTTTCTCACGAACATCGGAGTGCTCGGCCATTAGCCGCAACCAAGCGCTGAGCAGATCGTCGAAATCCAGCATCTGGCGCAGCCGCTTCTTCTCCATGTAGAGCGTGAGGACCTTCTCAATGCCGGCCAACTCTTCGACGAACATTGGATAGCGCCTCGACAGCACGGCATCCAATGGCTCCAGCGTGTTCTGGAGGAAGCTGGAGATCGCCGCCAGCACGGCCTTCTGGGGGAACCGTCGCTGCTTGATATCGATGCCCGATTCGTCCACGCACGAAGCCAGTAGATCGCGGGAATCCTCGCGATCGAGAATCGTAAAGTCGGGCGAAATCCCCAGTAGCTTGCCCTGCATGCGCAGGATGCGATTGGCGATGTGATGGAAGGTGCCGCCCCAGATTTCGCGGGTCTTTTGTTTGACCAACGTCTCGACCCGGCTGAGCATTTCGCGGGCCGCCCGGTTGGTGAAAGTCACCAGCAGAATCCGTGTCGGGTCGATGCCATGATGTACCAGCCAGGCGAGTCGGTAGGTCAGCGCCCGGGTCTTGCCACTGCCGGCGCCGGCCACCACGAGCATGGGTCCGCCCGGCGCGGTCGCCACCGCCAGTTGCTCGGCGTTCAGATCGGCTGAGAAATCGATCTCCCCGGCCGCCGTTCGGGATTTGAGCGTAAACTTCCTGGCCATCCTTCTCCGACTGCCCTATCCGTATTGTGAGTGCCCCCGTGCCCTTCCTGCGAAGGTCGGACCCTCACCATACCATACAGCAACCGAAAAGTCATCCCTCCATCTGCGTCGGCGCCGGCCGAGCCCCGGGCTGGCGATTCATCGTGTGGACCGTCAGACCCTCAATCGAATGACCTGAGCCAGGGAGCACAAGACTGGCGACATACCCGATGACGAAGCAAGTCGTGATACCGATGGCAGCGTAGAGATATCCATTGATGCTCGTGTAGATTGGCAGGAGACCCATGACGCTCGCCCCGGCCAGAGCACCGACCAGGGAACCCCACCCATTGGCCTTCCGAGTCATCACGCCCAGGGCGAACAATCCGCCCAAAACGCCCATGAACAGACCGACCACCTTGATGAAGGAATCGAGCAGCGACCGATTGCCCGGATCGATGAACAGCAGACCCAACACCGTTCCGGCGATGCCAAATCCGAAGGTCAGGCCGCGGGCGCTGTTCAGATAGCCCCGCTCGGTTCGCATGACTCCAAGGGGCCGCAGGAAATCCGTCACCACGGCGGTGGCGGTCGAATTCATGCTCGTCGAGACCGTAGACTGAGCGGCGGCGAAGATGCCCGCTACGATCAAGCCCGCCAGACCGATGGGCACTTCATGCGCGATGAACAGGGGAAAGATCTGATCGGTCATGAACGTCGGATCGAGCCGTTCGGGATTCGATTTGTAGAACACGTACAGGCCAGTGCCCAGCCCGAAGAACAGCAACGAAGCGGGGATCGTCAGCAGAGCCGCCGTCCAGATCGACCGGGCCGCCCGCTTGATGTCCGGCGTCGTCATGTAACGCTGGACAACAGCCTGATCGGCGGTATAGGAGGACAGATTCTGACAGAAGGCGCCGAGGACCACGACCCACAATGCCAACGACATACTGGATGGGTCCCAATGCAGATTGAACGCGTGCAGCTTGCCATCGGCCAGCGCCACTGACAGCGACTGGCTCAGCCCCCCGTCCACGCCCCTGAGCATCAGCGCCAGACACACCAAGCCTCCCCCCAACAGCACGAGCGTCTGGATCGTGTCGGTCCAGATCACCGCCTCGATACCACCGATAGTGCAATAGATGATACTGAGCACACCCATGATCAACACGCAGTGCAGAGGACTCACGGAGGTCACCGTCGCCAGCGCCAGGGCCGCCAAGGACATGACGATCCCCATGCGAAAGATGTGGAAAAGCGTGAACGATGCACTGGCAAAGAGCCTGACCGGCCTATTGAATCGCTTATCGAGGTACTCATAGGCGCTGGTCGCATCGATCTGACGAAAGAAAGGCAGCGCCAGGTAGATGGCGATCGGGGCGACAAGCGGAATCATGAAGTTGCCGACGAGGTACACGACGTCCTGGGCATAGGCCTTGGCCGGGACCGCCATGTACGTGATCGAGCTGAGCATGGTGGCGAAGATCGAGCAACCCGCCGCCCACCAGGCCACCTTCTGGCCGCCTCGGAAGTAGTCGTTCGTGTCCTTGTTCTTGTTGGCGAAGTAGACCCCGACACCCACCATACCCAGCAGATAGACCGCCAGGACGGTGAAATTGACCGCGCCGAACGATCGTTTTTGACTGGTTGGTTCGATGGCCCAGACCGCCGGCGTGCGAACGCGTGGCTTGACTTCACCCGAGGCGAGGATCACCCTGTCTCCCCACCGCACCGCTGGCGTAGTCACCTGGTTGGCGGGAGAGGGACCGGCGTCAATCCAGGTGTCCGTAATGGTGTGGTAAGCCAGCACGCGTTTCGGGAAGCCGGGATGCGCCAGCTTGAGTTCGTCCGCCCGCGCCATGAGTTGGCCGTCAGCCCCGCTCAGCACGAAGATGTGCGACTGCCCGACCGCCGCGGCGGCGCCGGCCATGACGCAGTGAGGCACATCGGCGCGCCGGCGCCAGGGCTGCGCCGTCAGGCCCGTGCCACTGTAATTGCCACTCTGGTGATCGTAGGCCAGTGGGTCGTAGCGCCTCGGATTGAACTCATAGACATCCCGAAGCGCGAAGATATCAGCCGTCGGTGCGTAACCCGGCACCGCGCCGATGCGCTCGGGTTCGTTCGTGCATCGACCACTGATGACATAGATGCAGTCATCGAAACCATTATGCTGAGCCACCGTGAGATTGAACGCCCGAGCTGGGCCGGGCCAGGCCGGAAGACACTCCCACTGCAACTCCTCAGGCGCGCCGCCCCGCTTCGACAGATCGAGACGCCAGAAGTTGGCCAGCGCCGTATCGAGCCCTGCCCCGCTTTGTCCGCCGGCCAGATAGATCGTCTCTCCGATCAGTGCGGCGGCGCCGTAGGCGCAAGGCGCCGGCAATGGTGGCAGCGGTTCCTGAGTGAGTCGTTTGTCCTGCGGGTCCCATACGAGCAGAAAACAGCGATCAAACGTCGTTGCCCCATCGCTGCCCCCCATGCACGCGACACCGTACGGGGTACTGACACAGGCGGCGTAGGCGATCGGCTGGTCTAGCTTGAACCCGTCCAGCCATTGATATGAATCAGCGCCGTCGCGCACGAGGACCCACGCCTCTTCCCGCCAGAGCTTGCCGTTGTCCCAGACCGGCTTCGGGAAGTTCGCGCCACCGGCTACGATCAGCGCATCGTTATGAACGCCCACCAGAGGACCGCCCAGCCCCAGGTCATCGGGCAGAGGGGGTAGCGACTCCCAACGAAGTGTCGCCTGGGAATCGGCAGCCGGACAAAGGGCGGCCAGAGCCATGAGCAATGTGACACAGGTCCATGCGACAGTGTGGTAGTTCATCTCGACGTCCGTTCGCTGAAGGTGGTGCGGAAGTCTGGAGAGGAATTCAGGCGGTGGGCCGAGCCCAGTCGAAGAATCCCAGTGCTTCCAATTCGCGTTTCAGATGTGTCACCTGTGACGCCTCCATGCCGGGCAGAGGCAAGCGACAGGAACCACAGTCGATCCCGAGCATCTTCATTATCGCTTTGAGCGCCGCGTGGAAAGGATAGCGTTTCATCACTCGGATCATGCGCACCGAGAGGAACTGCAGCCGGCGCGCCTCGGTGAGATCGCCTCGGTCGAAAGCCTCCATGAGCCGACAATACAACGGCGCCGCAATGTTGTAGGTGCTTCCAATGGCGCCGCGCGCCCCGATAGCCAGGGCGCTGAGCATCATCTCGTCGCAGCCCCAGAGCATATCGAATCGCCCGCCGGCCAGTTCGAGACAGGCCTGAAATTCGTGCACGGTCGGCGCGGTGTATTTCATGCCCACCAGATTGGGTGTCCGCTCGGCTGCGAGAGGCAAGAGGTCCACCATGTCCAGCGCCACACCCGTCAGGGCAGGAATGTGGTAGTAGTAGAAAGGCAGTTCAGGGGCCGCCGAGGCAATCTGAGCGACGCAGTCGGCCAGAACCTCGACCGAATCCGCCTTGAAGTACGACGGAGCGGTGGCGGAAATGACATCGGCGCCGATCTGCTGGGCGTGAGCGGCCAATTGCCTTGCCTCGACCAGAGAGTTGTGCGCCACCTGGACAATCGTCTTAAGGCGTCCCCGGGCGGCCTTAACGTAAGCGTCGGCCACGGCCCGGCGCTCGTCGGACGCCAGCGAGACCCCCTCGCCCGTACTGCCACAGATGTACAGCCCCTTGACGCCAGCCCGTTCCAGATAATCCACGATCACGGGCACACGCTCAAGGGCCAATGTCCCATCCTCGCCCAGAGGGGTACAAGCCGCAGCGATCAATCCAGTTAAACGACATCCCATAGTCGATACTCCCGCGAAACGTTCCCAGCCTATCAGATTCGGTCAGATTCCAGAGACAGTGAACGAAGTTGAAATGCGAAAGGCACGACCCCTGCGGCCGTGCCTTTCACTGGAAGATTCAAAACACTCGATTACACCTTGTTGGGTACGACAAAGGGCTCGCGGTAGGAGCACTTGACGAACTTGTTGGCCTTCTCGGCATTGGCGCCGACAAAACGCTCCTGCTTGCGATCGTAGGTCAATTGCGGTCCGAGCACAAACGGCGTCTTCGTCAAATCGACATCGTTGCCCGCCAACTGCTGGAGCATGTCGGTCAGCGTATACAACGCATCCTGATGCGACCTCATGTTCTGGTGGACCTCGTCGACGGTCGCCTCGGCCCCGGCGCGCCAGGCGACGTTGGCCTGATGGCACATCACCGTGCTGAGGTGGCCTACCTCAATTTCGGCCGCCAGGTCCTGAGGGTGACGATTCCGCATGCAATCGATGAAGTTCTGGGCGTGACCGGCGCCGGCATCGCCCTTGTACTGGTAGATCCGCTTGTCCTTCTTGTCGTAGGCGCCGCCCCCGCCGCGCGAGAGTCGAATGGCCGCCTCTTCGCACTGGATGTAGTTGCCCCCGCCCATGCCGAGGTACCGGGCGCCGCCGCCCCCCCGGCGTCGCCAGGGATCAGGCAGGTTACGAACATCAATGACCAACGGGGTCCCGTCGTAATCGCACAGAGCGAAGTGCATATTCGGCGTCTCGCCATTATCGTCCCAGGCAAAGCGGTTGCCGGCCGAGACGATCTTGGTCGGGACATCGTCCCAGCCAAGAAGGTGACGCACATCGTCAAGATAATGCACACCCCAATTGGCCATTTCGCCATCGCCCCAATTCCACTGCCAGTGCCAGTCGTAGTGGAACGATTTTCGCATGACGGGACTCATCGGAGCCGGACCAGCCCAGAGGTTGTAGTCGATGTGGCTGGGGACCGGCTGCGGCGTCATGACCTTTCCAATCGAATTTCGCGGCCCCAGTCTCGCGCAGTGCACCCACTGGACCTTGCCGTACTTGCCTGATTGGATGTCCCGCGCCGCCTCCTGAACAGCCGGGCAGGAACGATGCTGCGTTCCCGCCTGCACGATGCGCTTGTACTTACGGGCCGCCTCGACCATCTTGCGACCTTCCCAGATCGAGTGGCTGACCGGCTTCTCCACGTACACGTCCTTGCCCGCCTGGCAGGCCCAGACGGTCATCAGCGAATGCCAATGGTTGGGCGTGGCAATCACGATCGCGTCGACGTCCTTACGATCCAGCACGTCACGGATATCCGTGTGCCCTTTGATCGCCGAATCCCCGACATTATACCTCTTCTTGAACTCGCCGACGCGCTTGTCCAGAATCTGCTGGTCCGGCTCGCACAGCGCCACCACGTTGACCCCTTCCAAACTCTGGAAATGGTTGACGTGACCGTTGCCACGGCTGTTGACACCCGCCACGGCAATACGGATCTGGTCGTTGGCGCCCAGGGCGCGGGAGACGAGGTGGGAGGAGGAAGACAGGGCGGCATACGACCCGGCCGTGGCCAGGAAGCCCTTCTGGAGGAAATTTCGACGACTGATCTGACTCATGAGCTGTTCCTTTCGCTGAATACAGGGCACAATCGGCCGTTACGGCCAAGATGGATTGCGCCGGTTCTTACACACGTCATACTCCTAAGGTACAGACGGTCATTCTACTGCATATATTGCCACAGTTGAACTCTTTTGTCCATCCGGCGTATCCCAATCGGGTTCATTTGTAGGACTTTGGCCAAACCGGTTTGACATCCCGCTTGCCGAGGAGGTATGAGCATGAACCTGGAAGTCACCAAACCAGCACCACGTCCGACCAGGAACAGTCCCGTCGTGATCTGCCTTATCCTATTGACCTGCACCACCCCGGCGTATTGTCTCGATCCGCCGCCGCTGACCGACGTCAACGATTTCTTCGTTTTCAATCGCCAGGGCGTGCCACCGGTCCCAAGCGACTGGCGACTCAGGATCGACGGCGCCGTCGGGACGCCTCTGGCCCTGGATATCAACGCCGTCAGGGAGTACACTCCGGCGATCGAAATGGCCACCCTGGAATGCGCCTGGTCCCAGGGCCCGTTCCTGTGGGTTGGCAACGCCAACTGGACGGGCATCCCGTTGAGAGACTTGCTCCAGGCGGCCGGCCCCCTGCCCGAGGCGAAGTCGATCGCCGTCGGCGCCCTGGATGGATACGTACTGGGCGACCTGGATATCACCGAGGTCATGTCGCGTGACGACATCCTGCTGGCCTACGAGATGAACGACCGGGAACTGCCTGTGACCCAGGGCTATCCCCTTCGACTGGTCGTCCCCGGCGCCGGCGGCTTCCACTGGGTCCAATGGGTCGAGCGGATCGAAGTCAAGGACACCGGCCCGAGTTGGGCATTCCAGAACTTCCCGCCGCACGCCAGGATTCTCTGGCCTGAGGAGTCCGAAATCCTCGCCCTGGGGGCCCACACGATTCGAGGGATGGTGATGGCCGGGGACGGTGTGGAGATCGTCAAGGTAGAAGTCAGCACCGACGGAGGCGACACGTGGCAGACCGCTGAATTGCTCACCGAATTCGTTCCCAACGTTTGGAAACACTGAGAGTTTACGTGGGAGACGCTCCAACTGGGCGACAACATCATCTACGCGCGAACGACGGACCAAACCGGCGCCGTCCAGAACGAGCACGGGGTTTACAGTTGGCGCGGATTCGCCGTGGCCGTCCAGGGAGATGTGGACACCGATGGCGACGGCGTGGCCGACGGTGCAGACAATTGCCCGGCCAGGCCCAATCCCGCCCAACGGGATTCAGACCAGGATGGGATCGGAGACCTCTGCGATCCGGATTGCCCCGATCTCGACGGGCGCAACCCGATCTCGTTCTTTGATTTCGCGATGATGGCCGCGACCTGGCGCACTGAGACGGGCAACGAAGAAGCTGGCGATCTGAACACCGACGTCGCCGTCGACCTGCTGGATCTCCAGCGGTTCGTTCAATACTGGCTCAGCAGTTGTTTTGTCGAAGGTCCCGTCAGTGGTCCGTGAAGCGATGCATCCATTGCGGCCAGTCTGAAGGATTGACCCCACCGGCCTTCGTCCACGGGCCGGCCGTATCGAAAGTCTTGTGCCACTTGATCGTCCACAACTCCTTGACGCCCACAGCACGAGAGGACCAGTCCATGAACAGATGATTCACGAAGCCGTTGTGACGATCGATGCAGAAGTGCATCATCTCGCGGTTGTATCCCAACCACTGACTCTCATATTGCGGCGGATCGCCGCCGGTCCCATGGGTGTAGGGCCCGCCGCCCCGCCACATCGCATCGGCGAAGACGGGCACCTGATAGGCCTGGCGCGTGCTCTTCGTGCGCCAGTTCCACTCGGTGGGCCGACCCTGGATGTCCGCAACTCCGGAACCGAAATCGTACAGCCAGTTGTTCGCACCATAGCTGCACATCTCCTGCCGCTCACGTGGGTCACGCGTGCTGACGCTATCGCCGGTCCCCTGGATATAGCTGTATTGCGAGCCGCCGTAATCCTGTCCATCAGGCCTGCGCTTCAGGGCCGAGGGGCAGCGAAGAATATCGGATTTCGTATCCCACTCGTTCCGCAGCGCGACGATCCAGGTCCCCCGCTTCCAGCCCAGGCTCGTCGGCACGGGGAATTTGCCATCGTTCTGGTCGCAGTACATGCTCCAGATCAGACCCCAGTTGTGCAGGTTCATCTTGCAGCCTGCGCTACGGGCCTGTTTTCGCGCCAGACTCAGGGAAGGCATGAGGATCGACATCAATAACGCAATAATAGCAATGACCACCAGCAACTCGATGAGAGTGAACGCCCGCTCTTTGTGCATTATATCGTCC
>Ga0075114_10000071_pt1 | contig 71732 bp, 52 predicted proteins | sample AntAceMetag02UKM_FD_69784 | JGI IMG/M metagenome (GOLD analysis project Ga0075114, IMG submission 69784) | Saline lake microbial communities from Ace Lake, Antarctica - Antarctic Ace Lake Metagenome 02UKM | ecosystem: Environmental > Aquatic > Non-marine Saline and Alkaline > Saline | place... | reverse complement strand
TCAGGCCGACGGCGGTCTCCTGGCCGTTGGCCTGGAGGGTTTTGTGGATGTCCGCTTGATTGCCGTCGAGCGTAATGACGTCCAGCGCTGTCTGAGTCGTCGTAGTGGTCAGCATGTCGAGTCCGCTTTGCATCTGTCCCTGGTGTTGAGCGATCTCGGTCAACTCGGACGTGATGCTCTGCCCATTGGCCTGGACCGCGTTTTCGATCTTGGCCTGGTTGCTATCGAGGGTGATGATGTCCAGAGCGACCTGGGTGGTGGTCGCGGTGAGGGTGTTAAGGTTGCTTTCGAGGTTCTGCTGTCCCTCGCTCAGACGCGCCATTCGAGTTGAGACGCCATCATTGTGGGCCGTGAGGGTTTGGCCCATAGTCGCCTGGCGCTCGCTGACCTCTTGCAGGTCGGTGGCCAGTTGTGTCGTGTTCTGATTGAGGTCATTGACGCCAGCTTCGACCGTACGCTGGAGACCGGCTTGCCCATCGCTCAGGCCAACCAAGTGAAGGCCGAGTTGACGGGTGTTGGCCGTGAGGGTTTCAACGTCGCTCTGCAGCACCTTCTGATCGGTCGCCAGGCCGGTGACTTGGCTGCTTAGCGATTCGTTATTGTCTTGCAGCGTTTGAGTCAGCGTGCCTTGGCCGGTGACTAGCTGGTCGGTCCCAAGACTGAGGTTAGTCAATTCGGTTCGGACCTCTTGTTCAAAGTCCGCCTGTCGATTACTCATGGTGACCGTGTTGAGGGCGAGTTGGCTGGCGGTGGCCATCAGGGTGTCGACGCGATCCTGGACCGAGTGTTGCTGACCGGCGAGCTTGGCCATCTGTCCCTGGGCGGCCTCGTTCTGGCTCTGTAGGGTCTCGTGCATCGAGGCCTGATCGGCCGCCAGTTGCGTGGCTGCCTCGCTGACCTGATTGATGCCGGTGTTGAGATTGTTCTGACCGGCCGCCAGGGCGGCGGCTTGCGCCGCGTGAGTTTCTGAGAATGCGGCGAAGCGTTGCTTGCCTTCGGCCAGTTCGTTTTGCACGGCCGACTGGTTGGTGATGACGGTGCCGAGATCGGCGGCGATGGCCTCGGCGCTGCGGTCGATCGCGGCGACGCCGTCGCCAAGTGTGCGTTGGTTGTTGGCAAGACTGGTCAAGCCGTCAACGACTGAAGCGTTGTTCGCATGCATCGTCTCTTGCATTGTTTGCTGCCCGGTGGCCAGATCGGTCAGGTGGGCGGTTGTCTGGTCGGCCTTCTGGTCAAGAACACCCATGCCGGCCTGAAGGTTTTGCTGATTGTCGGTGATCGTGCTGAGTGTTCCGTTCAGAGCAGTGTAGTGCGCACCCTGAGTCTGCTGCATCTCCGCTTGCCCGGTGGTCAGTGCCGTCACGTCGTTGGCGGTGTGGCTGGTCGTGTTGGCGACGCGGTCGATGATAGACTGGAAATCAAGTTGATGTTGCTCCAGAAGGACAAGTTTGTCAGCCAGCGTTGTGGTGTTGTTGTTGACGGTGTCGTGCAACGCGGCCTGCTGGGTCCCGAGGGTCGTTACGTCGGTGGCGACCGTTTGGGCCAGTGAGTGCAGGTTGCCGATGTCGGCGCCGAGCTGTTGTTGGCCGGTATCCATTGCGGTGAGGCGGTCAACAACCTGCCTGTTGTTGTTCTGGGCGAGTCGTTGTAGCGTGTCCTGCTTGCCGGCCAGACTGCGGTCGGCCTGATGCAGTTGGGTGATGCCGGCGTGGGTGGTGTTCTGATTGTTGGCGACGGTTGTAATGCTGTCGGCCAACTCTTGTTTGTTGTCTTGCACCATCCGATGAAGCGTGGCCTGGTCTCGCGCGACGGCGCCGACGGCCGCGTTGGTTTTCTGGGCGATATTTCCCACTTGGGCGACGCCCTCTTTGAGGTGTGTTTGGTTCCGGTCCAGTTGTGCTATTTCCCGATTGATCTCGTGGTTCCCATCGAGCAGGGCGGCGTGAAGTTGCGCTTGCTCGCGTTGCACCGTTTGGACTTGAGTGTTGATCGCTTGCGTGTCTTGATCGACCTTGGCAAACGCCTCGTCGGTCAGGTTCTGGCCGCGGTCCACTTGCGCCGAGACGGTGGACAGTTGGCGGGCATTGGCCATGATCATCGCTTGCAGTCTGACTTGGTTCTGTTCCATGCGGACCATTTGGTCGCCGCAGCCGCCCGTGGTCAGGGCGGTCGCCAGCACGGCCGTGAATAGTATGACTATGATGGCGTGTTGTCTCGCCGCAACTCCCTGTGCTCTGCTCATCGTGAATCCTTTCTTATATATGGTGCAACAAGCGTTATAAATCTCCCTATGCGGGTTTGTGCTATCTGAAATATGACTGACGCTGGTTTTCCAAAGAACGATGATTCCAGTACTGAGAAAGGCCCCATCACCCCTTGTATTCATCGGCAAGGTCAATTCAAAAGCTTTACCTTTTATGGGACCGCAGTCACAAGGTGGGTATTCTACAAGAGATACGACGATTCTCTGGATGTTGACTTCTTGCAGATGGTCAGGCCTGAGGCGTAAGCTAGGGGTTCTGACGGCGAATAGGACCTTGTGAGGGATGCGACCTCGCGGTTCTCGCTTGCGTCGGTATGAAGAAAATGGCGAGGTTGGGCAATTGCCATTTCGGCCGTAACTCGCTACCATGATGGGGTGGTCCTCTGGGTTTCGCAACGCGGCATGCAGGAGGAGATGTGTGGAATCGTGGGTGGCTCAAGACACAGCGGAAGGGGTGTATCATGACGTTATCACTTCGGGGCCGGCGCTCGCGCCGGAGCGACGGACTGGTGATCGTGGTTCTGTTCGGCAGCATGCTGTCTTATTGCCTGGCGAGCGGACAGGAATCCAGAACGGTGGGGCGACCGGTGTTGAGTTCGGCATCCGGATCGTTCCCTCGACATCTTGCATCTTCGCCAGGCGGGTTGTCGTGCGGCGCATCCAAGCGATGGTCTCGGAGTCGACGCAAGGCGGCCGGTGCATCGCACGTGGTGCATCGGCATTTCGCCGAGATCGAAGTGACTCTAAGTGGGTTACTGACGCTGCGCCATCTGGAGATGGTGCCGCGCGCCCCGGGCAGTTTTGTGGAACTTCTCGATGACAACAAACGGGTGCGTGCTCAACTGGCGGCGTCGGTGGTGGGCGACCTGATCGAGCAGGGCGCCGACGTGACGGTCCTCAGAGACTTCATGCTCTCAGAGAGAGCGAGTGCACCGACCGGTTCGACTCCCAGCGGACTTGCCGTCGCGGCGGCCGAGTGCGCCGGTGATTTCGCCGAAGGCGAGAATGCTCTGGACTATCCCATTCCGGAATCAGATTGGGTGCGCAGTGATATCCTGATTGACGGCGCTGTCTCCAATGCGGTGGTCACCTGTGTTGACGTTCACTTCGAGGTTGTCCACTCTCTCGCTGGAGATCTGTGGATCGACCTGAGTGACGAAGACCTTACGCACGAATACACACTGCGATTCATGGTAGAGAGCGTCGACGGCAATGTCTCGGAGACGGTTACAGGTATTACGGATTTTGCGGGTGAAGGAGTGAACCAGGCTTGGAGTTTGTGGGCCACGGACGTGATGCCTGGACAAGAGGGGTACATCGATTACTGGTGGATCAAAGTCTACTACGAAGTTCCCACGGAGACGTGTGCTCATGACGCGTGGGACCACCCGGTTGTCCTAGCCGACGGTGTGGCGCATTGGGGCACAACGGTCGGTGCTACGGGGCAATACGAGACCCAATGTGGTTTTCACGATTCGCTGGATGTTTGGCATGTGTACACTCCGTTGCAGTCAGGGCTGGTCACCATTCGCGCCGAGAGTGATGACTTCGATACGACCTTGGCTGTGTTCGATCCCTGCGGCGTGGAGCGCGGGTGCAGTGACGACGGTTGCGAAGGCAGCAATTCCATCATTGCGATGCCGGTGGTTGCCGGAGCGGAGTACTTCATCCGCGTGGCCGGTTACGATTACGGGACGGGGACCTATGCCTTGATTGTCAGTTCGTACGCGCCTGAGTTGCCGGATGCGCCGAGTCGGCCGCGTCCCGTCGACGGAGCGCCGGTGTCCGGGTTGCCGATTGTGCTGTTGTGGAACGGCGCCGCTCAGGAGACGAACGTCGTGGATGTCGAATCGTTGGCTTCGAAACCCGAAGCGGCCGGCCTCTTGCTGCCCAGAACGATTTACGGCAGAGACGATAGGGCCGAAGAGTACGAAGTGACGGACCCGCGTTTCCTGGCGGTCGGGGAGGCCACGGCGATGCTTGCGTATCGGCGCGACCTTCAAGACAATGGCGACGGGACGTACCAACTGCAAACTGAATCGTTTGCGTACTGGTATGAATGGCTCGATCCGATCGGTACCGGTAACGCCCTTTGCAATGATGAACCCTTTCGCGATCAACCCTCCGTAGGGGTGTGCACCGGTGTGTTGGTGGCGCCCGATGTGATTGCTACGGCCGGGCACTGCGTCGCTTGCTCCCCATCGGCCGAGATTGTCGCCGTGTTTGGCTTCGTGATGCAGGACGCCAACACCGCGACCCTGACCGTGAACGCCGCCGACGTGTACGGAACCGCGGGGATCGTCTCGTACCAGGCGGACTATCCCGATTGGGGGCTTATTCGACTCGATCGGGAGGTGCAGGGGCGAACGCCTCTGCCCGTGCGCCGGACAGGGCAAATCGCCGCCGGACAGCGACTGATGATGGTGGGACATCCTTGGGGCGTGCCGAGGAAATACGACGGGGGCGCCGTCGTGCGGGACAATACCGAGCCCACGTTTTTCCAGGCCAACCTTGATAGTTCTCGCGGTAACTCCGGGTCTCCCGTCGTCAACCTTGATTCGATGGTTGTCGAGGGGCTTCTGACGCGCGGTCAGCAGGAGTTTGTTGCGGACACCGCCCTGGGGTGTGACCGGTCCTGGGTGTGTCCGGATGCCGGCTGCACCCAGGAGGGTCGAGTTTACTGGGAGGCTGTGACGCGGGCCACGACGTTCAGTGTCGCCGTTCCCTCGTTCGAGGTCTACCTGGGAACGGATCCGGACCACCTGGAGCTGGCGGCGGCCAATCTGGCGGCGCCGCGTTTTGCACCGACGGGGATGCGAAAGGACGCCGTCTATTACTGGCGCGTGGCGGCCCGGAATGCCTATGGTCAGACAGACGGGCCGATCTGGTCTTTCCGTATGGCCTTTACGTCTGGGGCGTCGTCGGCGCAATGAGTTGTAGATCCGCTGTCGATCGGGCGCGATCGAGCATCCTCAATGGGGCGATTTGTTTGACGGTGTGACGGTTTTCCGATACAATAAGGGTCTTGCGGAGGCGGGCAACACGGTTGCCGCCTCACCGGTCCTATGAGACGATGCATCTTCCATAAGGAAGATCGGAGGTGGTACGGTGCAGACGCTATTTCGCGCGAACATGTCGGTTGTCTTCTCTGTGGTTTTGTGTTTGCTTTTGGGTTCGTCCGTTTGGGCCGGGCCCGTCTCGGCCGAGCGGGCGCAGAAGGTCACGCAGGCGTTTCTCCGAGCGCGAATGGCGCGACGGCTCCAGGGGGCCGGAACGTTCTCTGTCGCTGCTGAGAACCAGAACCGTCAGGTCTTGACGACGGCTGGTTGTCGAGAGATTCGAGACGATGATGGATCGCTCCTGGCCTACGTGACTGAACTGGAGCCGCATGGCTTCGTCGTGACATCGGCCGACACGGAACTCAGTCCCATCGTTGCCTATTCGCTGCGCAGTCCATTTCCAGCCGAGACAGACAAGAAGCACCCTCTCTCCCAATTGCTGCGAGCGGATCTGATGCTGCGCCTTGGCGCCCGGGCCGAAGGGGGTCGGTTTGCCGCGGCCGAGAACGACATCTTGTGGGATCGCTACGCCAGCGGCGCCGGCGAAGATGACGAGGTGTTCCAGCAGTGGCCGCCGGAGGGCACGACCGCTACGGGTGGATGGCTGGAGACGACCTGGCATCAGGATGAACCGTTCAATGCTCTCTGTCCCCTGGACCCGGTGGATGGCCTTCGATCCTATGTCGGGTGCGTGGCGACGGCGATGGCTCAGGTCGTTCACTACCATCGACAGGGCAGTATGAGTTTCGACGCTTCGGATTCATATGCGACGTTTGGTGGGATCGACGTCGATGCGGACAGCGGTCGCTACGATTTTCCGTCGTTTGAGGAACTCAACGACGCGCTGACCACCGTGCGGTTCAAGTACCTCCAGGGAAGTGATCTGGACGACACCGACACCGCGGCCCTGAGTGCGGCCTGTGGATTTGCCGTATTGATGGACTATTCCAGCGAAGGCTCGGGGGCCTACACCTATGCCATACAGGCGGCGTTGCTCGATAAATGTGGCTTCCATTCAGCCGATCTGATCGGTGGTCTGTCCCGGGAATTTCTTCCTGTCCTCCATGAGAATCTGATCAATCAACTGCCGGTGATATTCGGCATTGGCTATCCCAGCGACGGCGGCGGACATATTATTGTCTGTGATGGCTATAATACAAGCGGGGAGTATCACCTCAATTTTGGGTGGGGGGCTCCCCATCCGGATGAGATCACCGAGGCCTGGTACCATCTGCCCGTAGAGATACCCAGTTCGTTCAATGCCATTCAAGAAGTTGTTCTGAACATCCAGCCGACGGCCCCGGGGATTGAGGTCGATCCGGCATCGCTACTATTCCAGGTCGCGCAGGGGGAGGAATCCGAACCGGCGCTGGTGTATTTGGAAAGCGCCAGCACCGCCTTTTCGTTGATCGAGTCGATCTCTTGTCCAGCGGGCTTTGTTGTCTCGCTTACGGAGCAAGGCTATGCCGATCACATCCCTTCCTTTGAGATGCCCCTTCCGGGTCAGGCGATGGCGATTCATGTGAAGTTCTGCCCTGCCGAAGCCGGCGGCTACCTGGGTGCGATGGCGATCAACTATGGGGCCGGTAAGACCAGGCACGTTGCGTTGACCGGCTATGCTATCGAGGGCGGGACGAAGGTCCCGGCCGGCGCGGTCTCGGGAACCTGGTCGCAGGCGGAGTCACCTTATTACGTTCTTGGCGATATCCGCCTCCCGGCCGGCGGCGAATTGGTCGTCGAACCCGGCGTCAGAGTCGCCTTCGCCGGACCGTACAGTCTGACGGTGGGTCCGGCCGCCACGCTCTCGGCGGAGGGGACGGCCAGTGACCCGATTGAATTCACGGCCGGTGACAAGGAGATCGGTTGGAAGGGCCTGCGTTTCGTGGAGTCCGGTGATGATGATGTGTTGAACCACTGCTCGATCACGTTCTCAAAGAAGGGGGCCGCTTCAGAGGCCGAAGGCGAAGCGGGGCAGGGCACGCGCGGAGGCGCCGTCTATTGTTACGGTTCGCACCCAACCATTGCCAACTGCAGAATCACCAATAACGTCGGCGACTGTGGGGGCGCCATCTATGGGGTCGACAGCGACCTGACGATCTACAATACCGTGATCGCCAACAATACGTCTATGGGGGACTATCCTCAGTCAGGCGGGATATCTTGCGTCGGAAACAGCTACTTCCAGATCGATAACTGTACGGTGGTCAACAATTTCCCCGGCGGGATCCTCAGTTCGGCGTCCTATTGGACCGAAGTGACCAACACCATTGTCTGGGGAAATGGCAACTACCAAGTGGACTGCGACGCGTTGCGCAGCGCTTTGATATTCTGTGACGTCCAGGGTGGGTATTCGGGCGAGGGCAATCTCGACGCCGACCCCTGTTTCTTCGATCCCAGCAGAGGCATTGGGTCGGAGTACGACGGCGCGATCGCCAACTGGACGCTGCGCAGTAACTCGCCATGCATCAACGGCGGCGCCCCAACCGCAACGGGCGATACCGACCTGGCGGGGAATACAAGGATCGACAGTGATCTGATCGATCTCGGCGCCTTCGAGAATCAGTCGGATCTGCCTTTGATGACCGTGACGCCGGCCGATGCGTTCGATGTCGGCTGTGTGCCCGTCAACACGCAGTCAGCAATGACACTGGATCTGACCAATACGGGCCAAGTTGATTTTGCCGTCGAGAGTTTGAGTCTCTCCGATCCCAACGGGGCATTTTCCATCGAGACGCCGATCACCCATCATGTTCTGTTGCCGGGTGATTCGGTTGAGGTGGAGATTGGCTTGACGCCGTCGGAAGCGCGCGTCTACACGGGCGTTCTCCACGTGGCCTCGACTAGCAGCAATGCCCCGCACAAGCGCATTGCCCTACGCGGGGTGGGCGTCTCGGGCGCCATCGTCCCGGGCGGTGATGTCAGCGGTACGTGGACAAGGGCGGAGAGTCCCTATACCGTTACCGGGGACATCGCCGTTCCCAGGGGACGCGCCTTGACCATCGAACCTGGGGTCGAGGTGAAATTCGCCGGTCATTTCGGATTGACGGTGGGCTATCGAGCAACGTTGACGGCCCTCGGCACGGCCGACGAGCCCATCCTTTTCATGCCCATCGATACCGAGGAGGGGTGGTTCGGCATTCGCTTCGTCAACACAGGCAATGAGGATGTGCTCCAGTACTGCACTATTGAGTACGCGCGCAAGCCCCGCACGGAAATGAGTGATTATGCCAATGCGATGGGAGGGGGGATTTACTGTGGGATGTCTTATGACTTCACCGACGGTGTGCCCATACCGTCCAGTCCCACAATCGACCACTGTCTGATTGCCCACAACCGGGCTGACTACGCCGGGGGGATCATGTGTACGGACGAGTCCAAGGCGGTGATTACTCACAATCGGATCATGGACAATTCGAGTCTGGCCGGAGGGGGCATCTGGGTCTTCGCCGCCTATCCCCTGATTGCCAACAATGTGATTGCGCATAATTCGGCGGCCTTCGGTGGGGGGATCTACAATTACTACGGGATCCCCTCAATCGTCAACAACACCATTGCCCACAACCGACCGAATGGTTTGGACTTGGATTGGGCGAATCTGTGGGGCATGCAGATCGTCCCTGTCTTGAACAATATCGTTTGGGGCAACGAGATCTACCTGTGGCCTGATGGTATGCCCGGCGAATACGACATTCGCTTCAACGATATTCAAGGGGGTTGGGTCGGCCAGGGCAATATCGAGGTGTCTCCGGCGTTTGCCGATCCCGAGAACCGAGACTATCACCTCAAGTCGGAGGCCGGTCGGTGGGACCGGGAGGTCGCCGACTGGGTCATCGACGAGATGACCAGTCCCTGCATCGACGCCGGCGATCCCGGCCAGTCGAAGGGCGACGAGTCCGATTCTCACGGCGATGCAATCAACATGGGCGCCTACGGCGGCACCACCGAAGCCAGTAAGACCCCAAACCAGTGAGCCTCTCCCGCTCATTTGAGGGCGTGTTCTATGGGCAGAAAAAAGGCGCAGTATCGCTGAAAGATAGCTGCGCCTCGCCTGGCTGTTTCACAGGGGACTGAATCTAATCGGCTGAGTACATCAGGTTCGCCATGAGACCGTCCTTGGAGATGGAAATGTGCAGGTTCTTAGCCCCTTGAGTGAACGCGCCGGCCCAGGTCACCTCGTTGGAGATGTCCTCATCGAGGACCCAGCCTTTGCTCTCCAGCGCGGTCTTGTATTGCTGAAAGGCGCTCTCGGGATTCTTGATCTGAGTGAAGACGGCGCCGCGAAACGCATCGGCTTGGCCACCCTTGGTGACCTGAGCCAATTGGCCGCCCTGGAATTTGGGCAAGTCACTGGGCCAGTCGGACATCGCCGCGCTGGCCGGAGCCGAACTGGAGACGGCGCTGGCCTCGGTCCCTGTCCCGGTGTCGTCGGCTTTTTTGCAGCCGGGGGAAAGGCATATAGCAAGCAACGTCCCCAAAACCAAACTTGACGCCAAAATCTGTCGCTTCATAAGTGACCTCCACATCAATTGTTTCTAACACAATCGCCTGAGTCCTCTGGTGGCTCAGGCCTCAATCGGGGTCTCGGCGGACCTACCGTCAAGAAGAGCGCTTCCCCATGTACGACACAGGCGTGAACGCCCTCCAGCAGGGCTATTGTATTGAAGCGAACCTTGCGTGTCACGACCCAAGTGAGAAACCCGCGTGAACGACCCGGTGAGGCCGACTCTTGCCTTGTCTGTGCCGTTGCACCAGTGTCCCGGATGAACTGCAATGGCCCGAACGTTGGCAATGTGCAAGGGTGACTTGATAGTCGGACTCCTGACTGGTAGCATGGATGCACGGCAGCGCGACAAATGCAAGCCGCTATAGAGATGCAGAGCCACAATAAGGGAGACGATGATGGATGCCAGAGGACTCAATCGACGTGAGGTGCTTCATCGGGCCGCTGCGACGGTCGTTCTGGGTTCGGTTCTCGCTGCGCGGGGCGATGCGAACGAACCGAGTGCGAGGCAGGGACGCTTGAAGCAGTCGATCGCGTACTGGTGTTTCGCGGATTATTGGGACATCGAAAAGACCTGCCGGATCGCGCGAGAGGTGGGCTGCCAGAGTGTTGAGTTGGTGGAACCGGAGCACTGGCCGATGCTCAAGAAGCATGGCCTGGTCTGCGCGCTGGCCGGAAGTCACTGGTTCGACAAGGGCATGAACGATCCCAGGCATCATGCCATGTGCCTGGCCAAGATGCGGGCGGCCATCGACGCTTGCGCCGAGTTCGGTTTTCCCAATGTGATTACCTTCACGGGATTGGCCGGGGGGATCGCGCCGGACCAGGGGGCGCGGAACTGCGTCTCGGGGTACAAGAAGATCATCGGTTACGCAGAGAAGAAGAAGGTCAACCTTTGCCTGGAGATCTTGAACAGCCGCGTGCCTGTCGAGATGGTTGGTGTTCCGGACTACCAGGGCGACCATACGGACTATTGCATGGAGATCGTCAAGCAGGTGGGCTCGCCCCGGATGAAACTGCTGTTCGACATCTTTCACGTCCAGATAATGGACGGTGACCTCATCGCGCGTATTCGGGAGCACCAGGACTACATCGGCCATTATCATACAGCGGGCAATCCGGGTCGGCACGAACTCGACGATACGCAGGAGATCAACTATCGACCGGTGATGAAGGCTATCGCCGAGACCGGCTTTGCCGGCTACATCGGGCACGAGTTCATGCCCACGCGCGATCCGCTGGCCGGACTTCGTGAAGCCGTCGCGTTGTGCGACGTGTAACAGGCCACTGGCCTACGACGGGGTGAGCAAGGGCAGGAGTTGTCTTTGGAGATCGAGATTTTTGGCGGCCAGCACTTCCAAACAGAAGGATGAGTCACGTTTGGCCAGCAGGTTCAGTGGCTGGCCCCCCGTGGTCGAGACAATGCCGCCGGCTTCTTCGACGATCAGGCCGGCAGCCGCGACGTCCCAAGGCTTGAGCCCCGCTTTATAGTAGGCGCCAAAGCGGCCCGCCGCGACGTAACAGAGATCCGTCGCCGCCGACCCGAATCGGACCACGTCCGTGGCGGCGTTCATCACTTTTTCGAGCGTTTCGACATGAGGATGCAGTTCGGCGCCCTGGTAATAGGCGAAGCCGGTGGCGATCAGACTGGTCGTCAGGGATTGGCAGGGGGTGGTCATCTCCAAGGGCTTGTCGTTCAGAAACGCACCACAGCCCCTTTCGGCCCAGAACAGTTCGTCGCCGTCGCAGGGGGCATACACGACGCCTACCTTCACGTCATCCTGATAGCTGAAGCCAATAGAGACAGAGAAATGGTGCAGGCCGTTGGCGTAGTTTCGTGTTCCGTCCAGCGGGTCGACAATCCAGAGCCGCTCGGCGCGATCCTGTTGAGAATGCGATTCTTCCGAGAGGACGGCGTCGCCCGGGAAGTGTTGCTCGATCATATCGAGGATGAGCTTCTCAGCGCCGAGGTCCTGGGCGGTGGCGTAGTCGTTGGGGCCGCTCTTGATCTGTTGGATTGTGGCTTGATGCTGGTTGGCTTTGAGATAGGCGCCGGCGCATCGCGCCGCCGCGATCGCCACTTGCCGTTCGGCCAGGAAGGGTGTCTCTTTCATCATGCAGGTCCGGATCCTAAGTCTATTTCGAATGTAACCACAGAGGTTGGTGACATTATGCGTATGAGATCAGGCCCTGTCAAGAACGCCGGTGCCATCGGCGCCGGCGCTTCTCCGCCGAAGTATCGACAGTGATAGACTACCGCTCCTCAACGCGGCGCAGCGCCCGTCGGATCAGCCAGTCCTGCCATGATGCCGGGAAATGGGTCATGATCAGTCGCATGCGAGCCTTCATCGGCATGCAATAGCGCGCTCGGGGGCGCCTGGCCGTGGCGGCGTGGCAGACGGCGCGGGCGACCGCCTCCGCTGACGCGGCCTTGCCGGCTAGGATGTTGTCTGTCCATTTCGCCTGTCGGGCATAGAACCGGGCGAAGGGGCTCCGGCTTATCTGCTCTTGTTTGTCCTGAACGAGGTCTTTGCTTGTCTGCCAGATTTCTGAGGCGATCTCGCTCGGCTCAATCAGGACGACCTTGACGCGCCACGGTCGGTATTCACGCCTCGCGGCATCGCTAATCGCTTCCAGTGCGTGCTTGCTGGCGGCGTACATGCCAAGACTTGGAAAGGACAAGCGGCCGGAGATGGAACTCATGTTGATGATACGGCCGTGACCTTGGGCGCGCATCTGGGGTCCGACCAACTGCATCATCGCCAGGGCCGCGACGGTGTTGACTTCGAACTGGGCGCGAACTTCATCCAGTGAGACTTCTTCGCATACGCCGGGCAGGGCATACCCTGCGTTGTTGACCAGGACATCAATGCGGCCCCAGCGATCTATCATCGTCCGTACGGCCTCGCGCCGCGCCGATGCATCCGTCACGTCACCCGCGAAGCAGATGGCCTGATCGGAGGCGCCGGGGGTCGCATGGATCTGCTCGGCGACTTGCTCCAAGCGTTGCCGGCGCCGCGCCATCAAGAGCACGCGGAATCCCTTTTCGGCCAGGGCCATCGCACAGCCAGCCCCGATACCCGAACTTGCCCCTGTGATTAGAGCCGTTCTCTCCATTGTTGCTCCTAAGCGATCCATGCGTTACTGGGGGACTCGGCCTCCCAGAGGTGAGGCCATTCTAGCGACCTTTGTTGTCGCCGGCAATTGCGCAGATCTGCGAGAGCCCTCCATTTCGTTTCTCTGGCGTTTCTTTCGCTCTCTCGTATACTGTGCAGGAACGTTTCGTATTGAATCGTCTCGACGGCGGCTGAATGAGAAGCAGGAGAAATCCAATGTGCTCACGACTCATGGTGATTGTCGGCGTAGTATTCGTCACGCTTGGTTCGATGGCCGGTGCGGCCGAGCCGGCGAAACCCAAACGCCTGCCCATCTATCAGATGGACGGCAAAGGCGGCGAACGGGTCGAGCAGGCCCTGGTTCGAGCCGGTAGCGAGAACAAACGCGTCCTGCTGAAGATCGGCGGCAATTGGTGCGGCTGGTGCTACAAACTCCACGATGTCTTCCACAAGGACCGGGGGGTACAGACCTTGCTCAGAGACGAGTATGAGCTGGTGATGATCGAGAGCCAAAAAGACAAAGCGGTCCTCGACAAGTGGCGGATCAAGCCGCAGGGGTATCCCTATCTGGTCGTGCTGGACGCTTCGGGTAAGAAGCTGACCGAGCAGGAGACGGGCTCGTTAGAGGTTGGCTCCAAACACGACCCTGAGAAGGTCAAAGCTTTTCTGAAGACGTGGAAGGCGCTACCGCAGGATGCCGGCGACGTGGTGGCCGTTGCGCTCAAGCGGGCACAGAAACAGAACAAGCGCGTCTTTATTCGCGTCGGCGCGCCGTGGTGTGGGTGGTGCGTTCGGATGGACAAGTTTCTGGCCCAGCCGGCAGTCGCCAAAATCCTGAAGGAGGATTACATCGTAGTCAAGATCGACCAGAAAAGAATGACGGGCGCCGAGCAGGCTATTGCCAAGATCCGCAAGCCGGGCAAAGGCGGCGGCATCCCCTGGTTTGCCTTTCTGGACAAGAACGGGAGTGTCCTCATCACTTCGACAAAACCCGGCGCCGGAAACATCGGCTTCCCCGTCGATCCGAAAACGGAAATCCCACACTTTGTCGACATGCTCAAGAAGACCCGAACCAAGATCACCGACAAGGACATCGAGCAGATCGTCGAGGCCCTGGCCCAAGCCAACCCCCGCGCTCGTCAGTGAAAGTCGGCTCGCCGATGGCGCGCGATCTCATGAATGCCGGTTGCCGAGGCGAAAACGCTAATAGTTCCCGAAGCCCCAGGGCCAGCCACCGTTGCTGCCCGGGGTCACTTCGAATGTGATCTCGGCCGCATCCACCTTCTGCCCATCGAGGTGGACGAAGACGCGTACTGTGTAGGTCCCTGCACTGATCAATCGGACGGGCGCTTCGTAGTCGTAGGGAGTGACGACCTGCGCGACGGCGCCCTTTGGGCGGTTCCAGTGCAGGTTGATCGTAATCATCCGGCCGCTGTGCTGGATCATCGCGATGGGTCGTGAATAGCCTGCCGTGGGCCAGTGTCCCGTCACATGGACGGTGGCCGTGCTTGCGGTGGTAAGAACCTGGGGCGTGACCCAGACATCGTCAAGGGTACTGCCCGATCCGGGAGTGGACGCTTCTTTGACCTCGAACGAGATCTGGGCGCTGTCTGCCAGGCGGCCTTCGCAGTAGGATTGAAGGAGGATGCGATACTTGCCTTTGTCCAGTGTGCCCAGGGATTCCTGATGGAGGGTTGGCCCGGACGCGGAACTGGCGGCCGGTGGCTCCTTCCAGTAGATCTTGATGATGAACGTGGTGAAGAACTGTCGCGTCTCGACCTTGTCCAACACCAAGTGGTCCTGAACCGAGATGCGCAGGATGACAGGCGCCGCAGTGGTGGGGCTGGTCGGTTCTACGGCGGCGCTATCGATCTCGCCTTTGCGCGACATCGAGGGCCATGTGAACGCGTGGACTGATGTGACGGTGAACGCCGCGATCAATGCGGCCGCTATGACTCGAGATTTTTCCATCATCCTGCCTCCTTGCAGCTAATGGTTTCACTGAATTTTCTGCCGCCTCACGTTTGTATGGATAGGCCTCCGCGCCCGGCGCGGTGTTGGCACCAGTACACTATATTTATACGACAGGGACCGGGGCTCTGTCAATTGTGGTAACTACGTATTGTCACTTAGCGGGTTTGGGTAGGTTGGGCAGGATGCGTCTGGTGTGCGGAGGCTTGATGCCTTTCAGCCCTTTGGGGTGACGTTCCAGCCACTGTTGTCGCTCGGTCTTTTGGATTTGACGCGCGGTGGGGCGGGGATTAAGGTGGGCGGCGGTGCTGAGGCGGGCGCGTGAAGGGGCCGGCCCCGGATCGGTTGCACAATCACACAGCGAAGGAGACCGAATCATGGCGAAGGGCGGACAGGTCAATGTGGCGATCGTGGGGCTTGGTTTTGGAGCCGAGTTCATTCCTATCTACCAGGCGCATCCGAACGCGAATATCCATGCGATTTGCCGCCGTGACGAAGCCAAACTCAACGGGATCGGCGATGCCTGCGGTATCGAGAAACGTTACACGGATTACGAGGAACTGCTAACCGATCCGGCGATCGATTTCGTGCATATCAACTCGCCCATCGGCGACCATGCGCCGATGTCCATCGCTGCTTTGAAGGCGGGCAAGCACGTCATGTGCACGGTTCCCATGGCGACCACCGTCGAGGAGTGCGAGCAGATCGTTGCGCTGGTCAAGGAGACCGGTCTGAAGTACATGATGGCCGAGACGGTGGTCTATGGCCGGGAGTTTCTCTTCATCAAGGAGATGTACGAGAAGGGCGAATTGGGCAAGATCCAGTACATGCAGGCGTCGCACCCACAGGACATGGAAGGCTGGCCCGAATACTGGGAGCGTATGATCCCGATGCACTACGCGACGCACGTGGTCTCACCCGTTCTGGGCCTGGTCAACGGGCGGGCCGAGTACGTCTCGTGTTTGGGGTCGGGCGCGATCGATCCTCACCTGGCCCAGAAGAGTGGCAACAAGTTTGCCGTCGAGTCGTGTCACATCAAAATCAAGGACTCGGACGTTGCGGCCCATATCTGGCGATTCCTATTCGACACGGCCCGTCAGTATCGCGAGTCGTTCGACGTCTATGGCTCGAAGAAGAGTTTCGAGTGGACGCTGGTCGAGGACGAAGAGCACGTGATTCATACCGCCAAGAAGCCCGAGGCCGAGATTCCCGAGCGCGTGACTGTGCCCGACTACGCGCACCTGTTGCCCGAGGAGATTCGCAAGTTTACACGTACGATCCAGGACGCCGACCATCTGTCCTTCATCCAGGGCGGTGGGCACGGCGGTTCGCATCCTCATCTTGTTAACGAATACGTCTCGGCGTTGCTCGACGACCGCGACCCCTGGCCCAACGCCGTCCGCAGTGCCAACTGGACCTGCGTGGGCCTCTGCGCCCATCAGTCAGCCGAGCAGGGCGGGGAGATCGTCCGATTGCCCGCCTTTACCCTGGGCGACTAAGCCTGACGGTACGCTGCTGGCAGGTGGTTTCAGTTTGACAGACAGCGTAAGCCGCACTACCCTCGACGCTTCGTTAGCGATGGCGTCGTGATCGGTGTCAGTCAGTCTGTTCTATATCTGCAGGTGGATGTGAATGAAGCGTGTGTGTGTCTATTGCGGCAGTGCGGTCGGCAGCCGTCCTGAATACACCGAGGCCGCCCGTGTCCTGGGCAAAGCCCTGGTTGAAAAAGACCTGAGCCTCGTCTTTGGCGGAGGGCGCATCGGCATGATGGGCGTCCTGGCGCGGACGGTGCTGGAACATGGAGGGCAAGTCATCGGCGTGATCCCCAAGGCGCTGCACGAGATGGAACTGGCGCTGATGGAGGTCACCGACCTGCGGGTGGTCAAGGACATGCACGAACGCAAGGCGCTGATGGCCGAGTTGGCCGATGCGTTCATCGCCTTGCCCGGCGGATTCGGCACGATGGAGGAGTTGTTCGAGATCCTGACCTGGGCCCAACTGGCCCTGCACACCAAGCCGGCCGGCGTGCTGAATGTCGGGGCCTACTTCGATCCCTTGATTCGGTTCGTTGAGCACGCCACGACTGAGGGGTTCATCAATGCCGCCCATCGCGACCTGCTGCTGGTCGACGCCAGCGCCGAGGGGCTTCTGAGCCAGTTGATGTCGTACGAACCTCCGCAGATGGACAAGGCCGAGTGGATTCTCCGCGCCAAACTCGAGTAGCAGGGCAAGGCTTCGGAACCGAAAGGGCGGTGACATGGGTAGCAGCGAGAATATCGGGTTGGAGAAGGAGTCGCTGAGCGTCCTACGTGCAGCGCTGGATCGACTGGAGGGAACGTTTGCCTCCCTGCCCGCCATGGAGGGGCCCTCGACCGACGTCCGAGCCATCGAAAAGGTGCTCCTGGACGTGGCCGATCGCCTGGGCGACAACTATCCTTACTTTCATCCGCTCTACGCCGGGCAGATGCTCAAGCCGCCCCATCCCGTCGCGCGACTGGCGTATGCCCTGGCGATGTGGATCAATCCGAACAACCACGCTCTCGATGGTGGGCGGGCCAGTTCGCATATGGAGAAGGAAGCGGCGGCCGACATCGCGCAGATGGTGGGTTGGACAACGCACCTTGGCCACTTGACCAGTGGCGGCACCATGGCCAACCTCGAGGCTCTCTGGGTGGCGGGGCGACTCCATCCCGGAACGACGGTACTCGCGTCCGATCAGGCGCACTACACGCATGGGCGTATCAGCAGCGTTCTGGGTCTGCCATTCGAGGCGATTCCGTGCGATCGATTCGGTCGGTTGGATGTCGCGGCACTGAAGCAGCGACTTGAGAAGGGCGGGATCGGCACCGTGGTGGCGACGATTGGCACGACCGCTACCGGTTCGATCGATCCATTGGGCGAGTTGGTCGCGTTGCGCGAGCAGTACGGTTTTCGCTTGCATGCTGATGCGGCCTACGGCGGATACTTTGGCCTGGCCGACAATCTTGCCGGGCCGGCCCGTCGCGCGTATGACCAGTTGAGCGAGGTCGATTCGCTTGTGATCGATCCGCACAAGCATGGCCTCCAACCCTACGGGTGCGGCTGCGTCCTCTTTCGCGACCCATCTGTGGGCCGGTTCTACAAACACGATTCGCCCTACACGTATTTCAGCTCGGCTGAACTGCACCTGGGAGAAATCAGTCTCGAATGTTCACGGGCCGGCGCGTCGGCCGTCGCGTTGTGGGCGACGATGAGACTGTTGCCGCTGGCCCGAGGAGGATCGTTCGCCCAGGGCCTGGCCGCGGGACGCCGGGCGGCGCTGGCGCTGCACGCCAAGTTGCTTGCCGACGATCGCTTTGTGCCGGGCTTCGCACCTGAGTTGGACATTGTGATCTGGGCCCTTCGCGCAGATCGTATCAGTGAGGCCTCCGACCTCGCCCGAAAAGTCTTCGCCGAGACGGGCCAACGTCAACTCCACCTGGCGCTGGCCGAGTTGCCAACCACCTTCTTCGATTTCGAGGCGGCCGGTGTGCAATGCGACAGCGATACCGTGACATGCCTGCGCTCGGTTTTGATGAAGCCCGAGCATGAGTCCTGGGTCGACCGCATCTGGGCGATCCTCGACGAGGCGACCGATGCGGTTCTTACAGCTTCTTGATGCGGACGTTGCGGTACCATGCTTCGCTGGGCGGGCCGCCATGGATCTGCAGGCCAATTACGCCCGTGCGGGCGATGGCGTCGTCGGGTTCGGTGTAGTCCACCGTCTGGACGCCGTTGAGGAACAGTTGCACGCGACTGCCTTCGCACCGAATGACGTAGTCGTTCCACTGGCCGGCCCGGACGATCTCGGCGGCCTTGTCCTTGGTGATGCCGACCAGGATTTTGTTGCGACGTGACTCGTCGTAGAGACAACCCCAGTATTGCTGGCCCATGTCGGCCTGATAGCCACTGACCTCGTGATGGTCCGGGACGCGCTGGCTGCGGAACTGGATCCCCGCGTTGGCCTGCTCGCCCAGCAGCTTGACCTCCAGACGCAACTCGAAATCGCCATAGATCTCGGTGGTGCACAGAAAGTCGTTGTGCTCGACGCGCTGTGTCAGCGACCCGCCCACAACGGCGCCGTTCTCGATCCGAAAGACGTCGAGATTGCCCTCCCATCCGGTGAAGGTCTTGCCATCGAAGATCGGCGTGAAACCACAGTCACAGGATTTCTGCAGACCGGCGCAGCCGGCCACCAGCGCTACACACACCAGAGATGAAATCAGACAGAATCTATTCAACACGATGGTCTCCTTTCTCTTGCGTCACAGACGGCCATGAATCCTGCCCGCAGTCTATCCGTGCGTACAGCGGAACACAAGGCGTATCCCCATTGCCCTCCTTCGGTGATTGTGGTATCCTCGTTCCGCCCACAGATTATAGATAATGGAGGATGCAAGCATGAAGCGACGCATGACGACTATCTTGCTCGCCTTCCTGGCCTTTGGAGATGCGTGCACCGGCAACGCCAATGTGACGGTTCGCTATTCGCCGGCCGAGGGGCTTGGTCCTGAGAAGGGCGTGATGCGGCGCGATCCCAGCGACGTCATTAAGGTCGATGATTCGTATTACGTCTGGTACACGAAGAGCCATGTTCCGCATGGCTACGATGCGACGGTCTGGTGGGCGACTTCGGTCGATGGGCACCAATGGGTGGAGAAGGGCGAGGCGCTGCCGCGCGGCGGCCAAGGCGCCTGGGATGCGCAGAGTGTGTTTACGCCGAACATTCTCAAAGCCAGGGACAAGTACTATTTGTTCTATACCGGCGTGCCCAAGCCTTTCAAGAACAAGGGCAACAAGGTGACCAAGACCGCCATTGGTATCGCGGTGTCCGATTCCCCCGATGGTCCCTGGGAGAAGGTGTCGACCAATCCGGTTCTGACGTGCAGCGATGATCCAGCACGCTTCGACAGCATGAGGGTCGACGACGCCTGTCTGATCGTTCGGGACGGCAAGTATTGGTTCTACTTCAAGGGCAGGCAATGGGACAACACACCGGCCAATACGATGATGGGTGTCGCGATCGCCGAGCGACCCGAAGGGCCCTATACGAAGCATCCGCGCAATCCCATTATCAAAGGGGGACACGAAGTGCTGGTCTGGCCGCTTGGCGATGGCGTGGCGGCGATGTTGAACATCGGGCCGGAAGGGATTCGCAAGACGCTGCAGTATGCACCGGATGGACTGCGCTTCTCGAAGATGTTGGATCTGGAGCAGGTCCCCAATGGACCCGGCGCGCATCGGCCGGAAGCGTTCACCGAGAGCGGCAAGGGCCGGATGATCGAATGGGGCATTCACATCGGTCACAAGAAAGGCTTCCTTCCTTTCCTGGAACGCTTTGACTGTCAGTGGGACAATGTGAAGACCGACGCTCTATAAAATTCTTGAATGCCTGAATCGGATGCCCATGGGATATCAAGCTATCTCCTTAGAGTTGCCCACCGACTACAGCGAGGATGAACTAAAGAAGTGCATCGAGCGGAAGCTGGGATTGTGCTCCTTTTCCTACGGCATCGAGAGCAAGGGACTCGACGCGCGGCGGAAGGGTCGCATTCGCTGGCACCTTCGTATCCTGGTCGTCTCGGACGAACTGACGGGGCCCGCGCCGTCGGCGCCGGAGCCCCTGGAGATTCCATATCGCAAGACCTCAGAGAAGGCAGTGGTTGTCGGCAGCGGTCCGGCCGGCTTCTTCGCCGCCCTCGTGCTGCAGAAGGCAGGAATCCATACGACGCTTATCGAAAGAGGCGCCGATGTCGACAAGAGAGCCCGTGGGATTCGCGCCTTCGAGAAGACGGGCGTGTTCGAGCCGGTCGCCAATTACGCGTTCGGGGAGGGCGGCGCCGGCACTTTCTCCGACGGCAAACTCACGTCGCGCAGCAAGCACATCGCCCGAGAAAGGCAGTTCGTCTTGTCCCGCTATATCGAGGCGGGCGCCCCGGAAGAGATACGCTACCTGTCCCATCCACACCTGGGCAGCGACAACCTCAGATGGATCGTTAAGCGTCTGCGCGAGACGTTCCAGGAGATGGGTGGGCGCGTGCTCTTCGAAACGTTTCTGGAAGACCTGAAGGTCGAGGGTGGCCGCGTGACGGAAGCCGTCACGACGTCGGGCGGCATCGAGGCCGATTATGTTGTCATCGCCTCGGGTCACTCGGCCCATGAGACCTACCGGACGCTGATCGACAGAGGCGTTGCGTTTCGCACGAAGAACTTCGCGATCGGCTGCCGGGTCGAGCACCCTCAGGAGGTTATCAACCTGGCCCAGTGGGGGCGCGCGCGTTTGCCCGGTGTCAAGGCGGCCGAATATCGTTTGACGTCAAATGCCCCCGGTCGGCTCAGCGTGTATACCTTCTGCATGTGTCCCGGTGGCGCAGTCATTCCCGCGGCGGCCTACCCCGACACCAACATCGTCAACGGTATGAGCCTGTACCGACGAGCCGGAAAGTTCGCCAACGCGGCCTGCGTTGCCGGCGTTCATCCAGACCAGCTCGTCGGTCGTCAGGCTAGTCCACGGGAGGCCCTGGACTGGCTGGCAAACTTGGAGGCGGACTTCTATCGATACGCTGACGGCTACCGGGCGCCGTTCTGCCGCATAGCAGATTTCATCGGGAAGAAGGAGCCCTCGGAAACGGTTGAGTCCAGCTATCCTTTGGGATTGAAACCGGCGGCGCTCTGGAATCTGCTGCCCACCCAGGTCAGCCAGGCGATCGCCGAGGGGCTGGAGGATTTCAGCAGGAAAATCAAAGGCTTCGAGACCGGCAGCATCATGGGGCTCGAGAGCAAGACCTCCGCGCCGCTCCAGGTGGTTCGGGAGAAGACGGGTCTTTGCACCGGGTTTGCGAATCTTTACATGGTCGGCGAGGGCAGTGGCTACGCCGGAGGAATCGTTTCCAGTGCTGCCGATGGCATAAAGGCGGCGCTCAACATCCTGGAGTGACCGGCGAGCCTGGCACGGGTGCCGGCCGCAAGGTCCTAAAATAACCACGGCGTCAGTCCTAACACAAGCAGGCGTTGTCAGCGCAGTGAGGACAGACCGGACAGGTTGCGTTGTCACGTGGTTTCGCCCGACAGGGCCAGGCCGGCCGCGCGACCTTCGCAGGTGACCTGGCTAAGGGCCTGGGAAACCCTCATAGCGGCCGATTCCGGTCCAAAAAAGAGTCAAGAAAACCACATGACTTGGCCGACGAGTGACGCTAACGATGTTTCGGAAACGGTCCGAAGGGCGGCTACTCAGGCCCGATGTTTTGTTCTTTTAAGGAGTTCGATCATGAGGCACCGGAAAGTCTACCTGTTGGGCGTGTGCTTGTTGCTCGCTTCGGTCATGAGCACATCGGCCTGGGCCTACGATCAGCCGTCGGTCAACTTGGGCTTCACGAGTTTCGTGGACGGCGGCCCGCCCGCCGGTCCCGGGTTCTACTTCACCCAGTATATCCAGTACTACACCTCCGATGAGTTGGTGGACGGTCCTCCGTTCGACCCGGAACTGGATGTCTGGGTCAGCCTGAGCCAGTTCATCTACCAGTCGGATACCCCGGTGCTGTTCGGCGGCAAGTGGGGCATCGACGTCATTGTGCCGGTCGTCAGTCTGGACAGTTCGGCTTTACTGCCCGACAACGGCGCCGGGGTTGGAGATGTCTTGGTCGGCCCCTTCTTACAGTGGGACCCGATCATGGGGAAGAACGGCCCGGTGTTCATGCACCGTATCGAATTGCAGACCCTCTGGCCGACGGGCAAGTACGACGATAACCGGGCCCTGAATCCGGGCAGCAATTTCTTCTCGTTCAATCCCTACTGGTCGGGCACATACTTTTTCAGTCCAAAGTTGACGGCCACGGCCCGTCTCCACTACCTGTGGAATGACGAGAATGACGACCCGTTCGTCGGGAGCGGCGCCAATGACACACAGGCGGGTCAGACGATCCATGCGAATTTTGCGGTTTCGTACGAGTTCATCCCGAAGAAGCTGCGGGCCGGCTTGAATGGCTACTATCTCAAGCAGATCGAAGACTCGGAGGTTAACGGCGCCGAAGTCTCAGGCCGCGAACAGGTACTGGGTCTGGGCCCGGGGCTGCTGTGGAGCTTCTCGAAAGACAACCATCTGTTCTTCAACGCCTACTTTGAAACCAGCGTAAAGAATCGCCCGGAAGGTGAACGCTTCAATCTGCGTTGGGTCCACCACTTCTAGAATCACGGCTTGTGATCTATCCAGGGGACACAAGACTCGCTTCTCGGCTTGCAGCATGAGCCGAGAAACGGGTCTTTGTCCCCTGGCTTCATATTGAGGCAGGGGGGGCGTCTTCTTCCGAACGGGGCTGACTTACGTGCGGCCCTGCAACCCCATCATCTTTTCGCGGTAGTATTGCTGGATACCCTCACGATGACTTAGGTCGGCCGGTGGGACATTGGGCTGATCGATTTGGCGGGCGTTCTGATCCAGATAGGCCTTGGGCCTGGCCTCTTTGCAGCGCCACTTCGTCAGGGCTGCCTCCATTTGCTTGATCTCATCGCGGTAGGCTTCTGAGTCGTACAGATTCTTCAACTCTTGCGGGTCCTTCTCCAGATCGAAGAAGAGATTCTCGTTCTTGGGATTGGTCAGGATCAGCTTGCGGGTGCGCGAACGCGCCATGACGTCGCGACCGTTGCGCGATTCGGCGAAGATCAGATCGTGTCCTGGCCCGGACGCTTGCAGTGCGTGACCGTGCATTGACGCAGCGGGCTCACAGCCGGCGGCGCGGCACAGTGTCGGAGCCAGGTCAATGTTGTTGACCATGCGTTGCGAGACAACGCCGGCGTGGCGACGGCCCGGCCACTTGACGATCAACGGGACCTTGACTACCGGATCGTACATGTAGTTGCCTTTGAGCAGCATGTGATGGAAGCCCATGTAGTCGCCATGGTCGGAGGTGTAGACGATCAGCGTATTGTCGTAGAGTCCCTTGTTCTTCAGCGACTCGATCATGCGTCCCACGTGATGGTCGATCTGCGAAATGGTCGCGTAGTAGTACGCCATGACGCGGCGCAACTTTGGTTCGCTCAGCTTGTCGTGGGGGAAGTAGCCCCGACTGTATTTCAAATCGCGCGGCAGGCACGCGTTGGTCCAACCGGGCAAGAGCGAGAGTTCATCCGGATCGTACATGGCGTCCCACGGCGCGGGCGGATCGAAGGGATGGTGGGGCTTAACGAAACCGACCATGAGCAGTTGGGCCTCGTCGGCGGTCCAGGATTCGAGCGTTTCAACCGCGCGGTCGGCCACCCAGGTCGTGCTGTCATGCCCTTCGGGCAGATTTGACACGAGCGCGCCGCATGTGTCCCAATACTCCTTCGGCGCGTGGCCGCGATACTCGCGCACCAACTGATCCTCCAGGTCATTACGATCGACAAGCCCGTGACGTCTGAGATGGCGGTGGTAGTCGTCGTCCCACCGACCCGGGCCGTTCTGTTCGGCCAAAGCCATTTCGCTGAAACCCACGTCGAGATAGGTCGGTGTGAAGTGCATCTTGCCGACCGCCTTGGTGCGATAGCCGGCCGAGCGGAGGATCTTGGGGAACGTCGCGATCTCGGGCGTCAGCGTACAGTGATTGCTCCAGCCTCGATGCTCGTGGACGTACAGACCCGACAGCAGCGAGTACCGCGAAGGCGTGCAGACCGGGAAGGGGCAGAAGCTGTTGTCGTAGCGCACCCCATCGGCGGCCAGCCGATCCGTGTGTGGCGTCTTGATGTCCGTGTTGCCATAGGCGCCCAGGCATTCGATCCGGTGCTCGTCCGTGTGAATGATCAGGATGTTTGGTCGCTTCTCCGTCCTGCGGTTCGCCAATAACAACGATGGCCCATAGGGCGCGGTCGCCGCCAGGCCCATGGTCTTCAGGAAGCGACGGCGGTTGAGTCTGTGATCCATAGCAGCAGCCTTTCGTATCTTCTCCATGTGGACCTGTGATCCCGAGCCCCAACGACTCCAGCCCAGGGCCTCTACGCACGATACCGACCCGTCAGCCGCGCGTCAAGCCAGAGCGATGGCACGATCGCAACAGCGATGATATAATCGCGCGACAGACGAACGGGCAGATGTTGGTTGAGCCATTGGCGGTGGAGTTTGACATGAGATTGGAGCACGTAGGGGTTTGGGTCAAGGACCTGGAGGCAGTGAAGCGATTCTACGAGACGTACCTCGGAGCCACAGCCGGCGCCAAGTACGTCAACGCGAAGAAGGCGTTCGCCTCGTACTTTCTGACTTTCGATTCCGGCGCTCGCTTGGAGATCATGCAGAAGGCGGATATCGGCCCACGCGCCGAGGGGCCGGAGGTCCAGACGCTCGGATATGCGCACCTCGCGATCTCCGTTGGTTCCGAGGCGGAAGTTGACGCGCTGACCGAACGCATCGGCGCCGACGGACACAGAGTGTTTGATGGCCCCCGACATACGGGCGACGGGTGCTACGAAAGCGTCGTGCTCGATCCCGAGGGCAACCGCATCGAAATCACGGCTTGATGGATGTGAATTCGCCTTCAGTGTCAGCGAGTCGTGACAATGCGGTAGAATGCGTCCCGGGGGGCGACGTCGAATCGCAGCACGTCTTTGCCGTTGACTTTCTGTGATCGGGTGTCGATGGCCTCGTCGTGGGTATTCTGGACCAGCACCCGGTGGGGCGGCCATGACTGGGGCAGCGTCACTTCGATCGTTAGCGGCTGATCGTAAAGTCCCGGCTCCGCCGAGCACGACAACCGCAGGCCGACACGATCGGTGGTGCTGTTCTCAATGGTCAGGGTTGCTCCATGTCGCTCGGTCTGGTACTTGTGGATGTCGGCCATCCCCGCGATCCACAACTCGCCTCCGTGCTCTTTGGCGACGTCCAGGGCGGTGCGAAAGTGTTCCTCACTGCTACTCAACCCTTTGCCAATATAGTGATAATGGGCTCGGTACCACCCGCCACTTTCGAGATGTGTTTCAAGCAGCCGCCGAAACTCGGCCACGCGGTTTCCGTAGGTGTCATCCATCCCGGTCGACCCTGAAGAGGCATCGAACAGGTGATACTTGTCAAGGTAGGACCTCAGCGTTCTTGTCGTTGTCCACCATGTCCCTCCTCCCAGGTTCAGTGCGATCAACTTGCTCTCGGTCGGGAAGAGTTTCCAGATGGCTTGCGAAGCCTCACCGATCTGATAGTCCATTTCCTCATCGTTCCGGGCGCCCCGGTGATCCAGAGTGTGATTGGCGAATTCGTGCTTGCCACGCTGGGCGACAGCCTGCCATTGGCTCAGGTGATCTTGAAACGCCGATCGCCGGCGCGGATCGGGAGCATGGCCCTCGGGGGAGCCAGGGTTGACCATGAAGGTGCCACGGAATCCGTACTCATTCAGTATCGGGATGGCTTTGGTCAAATGGGTCGGGTGTGAATCGTCAAAGCGAATGCTCAACGCCGCACGCCGACCATCGTACCATCTGCAGATCGTTGCACTCAAGCCCGTCTTGGAATCCGTCGCATGGCGTTCCCTCTCCGGTCGGCCCCGAGGCCCATCACTCGCAACATTGACGGCACGTACGATAAGGGTGCTTCGCTCCGGCGGCACGGCGATGTGCAGCTTGTGCCACTCGATCCCGGCCCGCCGAACCAGCATGGGGCGCCCCCGTGAATCGAGCACCTCAACATCGGCAACAGGCCAGGCGTCACGCCCGGAAAGGGGAAGCTCAACCCGAATCACCACGCCTGTGCTCTCGGTCCCGGGATCGAACTCGATCTCAACTCTATGTCGATCAATCAGCTTCGCCCGAATCGTAGCCGGACCGCGATAGTCATCGATTCCCACCCTAACACCCGCCAACTCAGCCGACAGACCGGCACCGACAGGCATCGAAATGATGAAGAGAACGAGCCACCCAACGGCACCCAGCGTTCTATTAAGAGATATCATCGTCGTCAGCATCCCATGCATCACCGACCCTGTCAAGATTGGGGAAAAGCTGCCGTACTCCGTCTCGTTCCCCCAATGTCAAGAACGGTATGGGATTTCTGAGTGTTGTATCTGTGAAGGAGGAATCGCGCGCCTCTTCCAGGCTAGGAGTTGTTGAACTGACTCTTTGACGCGATCCTTGTGTGGACCTGGCGCAATGATGATTCTGGCATCTGACCAGAGATCGTCGATCAGAGTGATCTCCTTGTACGGGACAAGGCCCCCATTCCCGAGCCGGAATCTGAGTTCTCCCGGGTGGTTGCTTTCTTGAAGATTGGAGATGAGACGCCACTCCCTTTCCTCAGAGAATCCGGTGTGCTTGAATATAGGGAGAATCGGAAGCATCTTCTTCCAAAAGAACTTATCGGCGGTATCCCAGGCACGGTCCTCTTGCGCTTCATACGGCTGAGAAGTGGCAAGCTGGTCAGACGCCTGGGCCTCGTCGCGCAGTGTATCCAGAAAGCAGTTGATTCTACGGGCTTTGTCCGCCTCAGAATACAGGCAACGTTCGAGCGCAAAACCCTGGTTCTTGGCAAGGTCGCGCAGCGCATCGCTAGGGAAGCCAAGGGCGAAACCGCCCTTGGGGCAATACGCTCTCCATTGGCTCAAGAGATCCTTTTGTTCCTTTTGTTCCTTTTGTTCCTTCGAGAAGGAGACGACATAGACCCGCATTGCTTCTTCAAGAGACGAGCCTCCTTCACAGTCTCCTGTTACGAGGCGGATTACATCAAGGCAGCTATCATAGATAGGGTGTGTTGTTTGCCCGCTCCGGTTCTTGCGTTCCTCTAATTTCTCCTTGAGCAGGTGAGTTCCGTGACGGAATTCTTCGGAGTCATTCAAGAAGAAGATATCCGTCGCCCACAGAGTATTGCTTTCCACAATTCCTTTGAAGCCCGCACAATCAGTGTAGTGGTACAAGTAAGGACTATCGTGTGCTGACATATGTTTGACTCCTCTTCATCCTGATGGCGTGGGGCTTGTTCACTCCAGTCTCGTACGGTTTGCACGGCACACCGGAAAACTCGAAAGAAACTAGATGCGTCCGGCACCTCTTTCGCGTCGGGTTGGCATTGCTTGCAGCCGAGTCCGGTGGGGTGGGGCTTGCCCCACCGATTCCCTTCAAGCCGATTCTGCGCGCGGCGCGCCGAGCAGCTTTGCCTGCACGGACTCTGCGACCGTATCGCGGAGAAACTCGCTCGCGTTGAGAATCTCGATGCCGATTAACTCTCCCTTGTCGTTCAGTTCGACCGTGATGTTGGGACTCACCTCGGCGCTGCGGGCCTCCGGCCCCTCGGAGATCGTCAGATGAAGAATATCCTCTTTTTTGAAATAGACCATGTGAGGCTTATTCATGAACGAACTTCCCTGCATTATCGTTCCTTCTCGCGGCTCCGAACGAGCATACGTGCATTGTGAGTATAGCCGACCGTGGGGATGAGGTCAACGCGATGGCATGACGTTGATCGGCTGCCCGGAACTGAGATCATCAGAACAGATACTTGGCCACTCGAGTCCCATTTTGCCGTTAAGAATTGGCTTGACGGCCAGCCTGCGGCTGTGTATAGTATATATCCAACGATAATCACTTATGCTAATGATGAAACATAAATGGTCGATGACCCGTTTGAAGGTGCTCTCGAATGGTGAGAAAGGCGAGAATGCGCGTGCTGTGGCTGAAGGTGGCGGAGGCCAAGAATTGCATCGGGGATTGGCTGGCCGGGATGCCCTTAATTATGCAAAACAAAGCCAATCTCCGCGTTCTTGGGCCACAGAACGGGGGTTGCGATGAAAAACAGAGCCAAACAAAGCCGACTCTGGGGGCGGGTTATGGGTGTGTTGTCGCCAATTTGCGAATGTCTGAGCCTGGGGATCGGGGCTTTGAACATGATGAGCGGGACTGTGGTATAATCGCCGGATGAGTAAGGGCGTCATACATATCGATCGATTTCTGCCGACCACGGCCGACGAGTTACAGCGGCGCCGGTGGGAGCAGGCGGATATCATCCTCGTTACGGGCGATGCCTACGTGGACCATCCCTCATTTGGTGTCGCTCTGATCGGGCGCTGGCTCGAACACCTGGGCTACCGCGTGGCGGTGCTGGCGCAGCCCGATTGGCGCAGTGTCGAGCCATTTCGCGCGCTGGGGCGTCCCCGCCTATTCTGGGGGATTACCAGTGGGTGCATCGATTCGCGTCTGAACGACTACGCCTCGCTGGGCCATCGGCGCAAGCAGGATGTCTACAGCCCGGGTGGAGCGTGTGGCCGGCGACCCGGCCGACCTCTGCTGGTCTACTCGGCGCGGGCGCGGGAGGCCTTCTCCGGCGTCCCCATTGTCCTCGGCGGGCTCGAGGCCAGTCTACGTCGACTCGTCCACTATGATTACATCGAGGACCAGCTCAAACGCTCGGTGCTCATCGACGCCAAGGCCGACCTGCTGATCCATGGCATGGGCGAGGGAGCAGTCGGCGAGGTGGCGCGGCGACTGGACGCCGGGCAGTCCGTTTGCGATCTAACCGACATTCCGGGCACGGCGTATCCGTTACGTAAGGGAGCAACGGTTCCCGAGAACACCGTACGCTTGCCTTCACGGACGCACCTAGTGGAAGATCGAGGCCTGTTCATCAAGGCGCACGGAAAGTACCAGAGCCAGTCGCATCCGGCCGGGCGAGTCGTGGCACAGGAACAGGACCCGGGGACGGTGGTCATCATGCCGGCGGCGCCGCCGTTGGGGACCGAGCAGTTGGATGCGCTGTACGATCTGCCCTTCACACGGGCGGGACATCCGTCGTACGATCAGGCCGGAGGCATCGGCGCCCTGAACCCCGTGCAATTCTCGATCACGACGCATCGTGGCTGCTTCGGCGGTTGCTCGTTCTGCTCGATCGGATGTCACCAGGGCAAGCAGATCCGCTCGCGATCGCTGGAGTCCCTGCTCGATGAGGCCGAACGAATTCGCCGTCATCCGCAGTTTCGCGGCACGATCGAGGATGTGGGCGGACCTTCGGCCAATATGTATGGCATGGAATGCACGCAGATGGAGACCTGCTCGCGGCCCAGTTGTCTCTTCCCCGCGCCCTGCAAGCAGGGCCGGTTCGATCATGGACCACTGCTGGAGATGATGGAGGCGTTCGTCCGCTGGAGCGGGACCGGATCGAAGCGAACGAACGTTTTCGTCGCCTCGGGGATTCGCCATGACCTGGCGCTGCAGAGCCGCGACTATACCGACATGCTCGTGCGGCATTTCGTCGGGGGGCATCTGAAGGTGGCGCCGGAACACTACTGCCCCCATGTGCTGGATCGAATGGGAAAACCGCATTTCGACGTCTTCGAGCAGTTCGAGCAGCGGTTTTCCGAAGCCTGCCGCCGCGCGGGAAAAGAGGCCTATCTCGTTCCGTATTTCATCAGTGGACACCCCGGTTGTCGGCCCGAAGACGCACTGAAGCTGACCGAGTACCTCATGTCACGATCCTGGCGCCCCCGGCAGGTTCAGGATTTCGTTCCAAGCCCCCTGAGTCTCTCGACGGCCATGTACGTCTCAGGCGCGGACGCCAAAGGACGGGGAATTCACATCCCCACCTCGCGCAAGGAAAAGCGTCTGCAGGCGGCCCTGATGCAATACTACCTTCCCGCCAACCGCCGCACGCTCGTCGAGTTCCTAACGAGTCGGCATCGCCTGGACCTCGTTCGTAAGATTAGCCATATCAACCCCCCCACCCCTCAGCGTCGGCGCAAATGATACAACCAATACACGCAGACAACTCCCACGGCATGAATGGGCGCCCGGGCCAATCGTCTCTCCAGGTCGCGTTGACATACGCCGCTCGGATTTGTGATAATACAAGCATGCGACTGAAGGGCGTGACATTGCTGGTGATGATCGTCATAAGTGGGTGCCATCCCGCCGAACCCCTCCGTGCGCCGGATCTCGCGCCGCACCAGCCTCATTTGAGCGTGGTGACATACAACGTCAATTTCGATCTGGCCCAGCCGGACAATATCACGGACTTTCTGGCCGGTTGCGATGCGTCGGTCGTCTGTCTGCAGGAAACGCATGCGCGATGGGAGGCCGTTCTGAAAGCCGCTTTGGAGGAGACGTATCCCCATAGCACCTTCCACGAATGGGGCCAGGCCGGCGGCCTGGCGGTGATGTCACGGTGTCCACTGCGAAGCGTTCGCGTGCTGGAGCCGAGAGCGGGATGGTGGCCTGCCTTGCTGGTTGAGGTCGAGACGCCTCTCGGTTCGGTTCAGGTGCTCAACGTGCATCTGAAGCCGCCGCTGGCCGCCGACGGGTGCATCACGGTGGGCGCCTATTGCCGCGCTCCCGACGTCCATTTGCGGGAAGTCTGCGAGTTCCTGCGCGATGTGGATCGTAGCGGACCTCTGATCGTGGCGGGGGACTTCAACGAGAACGAGACGGGCAAGGCCGTGCGCTGGCTTCTGGATCAGGGTTTCACCGACGCGCTTTCGGCTTATGACCGGCGATCGAAGACGTGGCGATGGAGGACACTTCTGGGAATTATCCTCAACGACCGATTCGATCACATCCTGTTCAACGGCGCTTTGGACTGCACCGGCGCGGTGGTCGAGCACGTCAAAGCGAGTGACCACATGCCGGTCCGTGCGGTGTTGGTGGAGGCGAGATCGACCGCCGTGGCGCGCGACTGACGGATCGAAGCGTTTGTCTCGTGGAGGCAGGGGACGGACCAGACCCTCTGAAAACACACCTTGAGCATACGCGCCTCAACGGGTAGCATGGTCGGCGGTGATTGGTGTCGTGTTTCCGTGTAGACGTAACTTTGACAAGGATGAATCATGAAGCGTCAGCGAACAATCCTCCTGGCTCTCTGTGTAGCAAGCGTTCTATCCACCTGTGCGAGTGCGGTGGCGAACAAGCTCTGGTACGAACAGCCCGCAGAAAAATGGGAGGAGGCGTTGCCGCTGGGAAATGGCCGTCTTGGCGCCATGGTCTTTGGCACGGCCCCGCAGGAGCGGCTGTCGCTCAATGAGGAGAGCCTTTGGGCGGGTGAACCGTTCGACGTCTATCCGGAGGATTTTGCGGAGCATCTGAAATCGGTCCAGCAACTTGTGCTGCAGGGGCGCATCAGTGAGGCGCGGCAACTCGGCCTGGAGAAGCTGACGAAGTCGCCCACCTCTTTTCGTTCGTATGAGCCTTTGGGCGATCTCTGGATTGCGATGGACCATGGCGAGGCGGTGACGGACTACCGACGCGAACTGGACCTGGAGACGGGGTTGGCGCGCGTCGATTATCGTGTAGGGACCGCGCGTTTTCAGCGTGAGGTCCTGATCTCGGCCGTGGATGATGTTCTGGCCGTGCGGCTTCGCGTCGACAAACCGGGAAGACTGAATTTCAAAGTGCGTCTGACCCGGAAGAAGGACATGATCGTGACAGCCAAGGGGAATCGTCTGCACATGGATGGGCAGATCGTGGATGTCCCCGCGCCGGATGGTTACGACGACAATCCGGGCGGTTCGGGGCCGGGCGGCGCCCACATGAGATTCGCCGGACGTTTGCTCGTGCGGCTTACCAACGGGAAGGTGAAGTCGACCGGCGATACGCTGGTGATCGAGGGTACCGACGAAGCGGTCCTACTCTTCACGGCGGCAACGGACTTTAGCCTGGAGAAGATGAGCTTCGACCGTTCCATCGATCCCGGACAACGGGCGGACGCCATCCTGCAGAAGGCTTCCAACAAAGCGTGGGACGAGTTGATTCGAGACCATGTCGCTGAACATCGCTCCTATTCCAATCGCGTCACGCTCGATTTGGGAGGTGAACCGGACAAGGTCGCGCGCCCAACGGACGCTCGCTTGGCCGCGGTCAAGGAGGGGGGCGCCGACAATGATCTCGTCGCCCTCTATTTCCAGTATGGTCGTTATCTGTTGATGTCCAGCTCACGCTCTCCGGGACGGCTGCCGGCTAACTTGCAGGGGATCTGGAGCTACCGGATGTGGGCGCCGTGGGAAGCCGACTACCATCTCAACATCAATCTGCAGATGAACTACTGGCCGGCCGATCTGTGCAACCTCTCTGAGACGACGGACCCGCTGACTAGCTGGTTTGCCCGGGTCGCGGAGAAAGGGAGGGTATCTGCGGAGAAACTCTACAACGCTCGCGGCTGGCTGGCCTTCACGACGGTCAACTTGTTCGGCCGGACCACGCCCGGCGGCTCCAACAAGAGTTCGCAATTCCAGAACGGTTCCCTGGACCCGCTGGCCGGCGCGTGGATGGCGATGACGCTCTGGCGTCACTACGAATTCACAGGCGATCGCGAGTATCTTGACGAACAGGCTTATCCCGTGCTCAAAGGCGCCGGCGAATTTCTCCTCGATTACCTGGTGGAAACGTCAGACGGCGCGCTGGTCATCGTTCCCTCCACATCGCCTGAGAACTCCTATATTCACCCTGAGACGGGCCAGGCGGTGCGTCTCACGCGGGGATCGACGTACCACATGGCGATCGTCCAAGCGGTTTTCGAGGCGGTGATCGAAAGCTCGCGGATCCTTGGTTGCGATCGAGCGCTCCGCGACGAGTTGCAGGCCGCTCTGCGGAAACTGCCTCCTGTCAGCGTCGGCGCCGATGGCACGATCCAGGAGTGGATCGAGGACTACAAGGAACGCGAACCCGGACACCGACATATCTCTCACTTGATCGGCGTTCACCCCTTCTCGCTGATCACTGAGAAAGATCGTGACTTGTTTGCAGCTGCCCGTAGTACGATCGAGGGGCGTCTGAGTCACGGCGGGGGGCATACCGGGTGGAGCCGGGCGTGGATCATCAACTTCTACGCCCGCTTCCTGGACGGGGACGCGGCCTACAAGCACATCATGTTGCTGCTTCGCAAGAGCACGCTGCCCAATCTGTTCGACACGCATCCCCCGTTCCAGATCGACGGCAATTTCGGTGGCTGCGCCAGCATCGCCGAGATGCTCGTGCAAAGCCACGCCGGTGAACTCCACCTGCTTCCGGCCTTACCGGATGCTTGGCCGGAGGGAGCCGTTGAAGGCCTGCGCGCCCGCGGTGGCTTCGAAGTGGATATCCAGTGGTTCGGTGGCAAGCTCATCGCAGCAAAGATCACATCCCTGCTGGGCAACACGGCGACAGTCCGTGTTGCCGGCAGTGACGAGGTCCGCACGCTTCAGACGGAGAAAGGCAAGACGTATGACATCAATCCATAGAGCCGCGATCATCTGCATGCTGTTGTGGTTGGCAACACCGAACGTCGCGCCGGCCTCCGACGGGCGGGACGACCTGACGCTATGGTACCGCCAGCCGGCGGCAAAATGGGTGGAGGCCCTGCCGATCGGCAACGGCGCGATGGGCGCGATGGTGTTCGGCCAACCGGCCGAGGAGCACATCCAATTCAACGAGGACTCCGTGTGGGCAGGGGGACCCCAAGACTACATCGACCCCAAGGCTAGTCCGGAAGTCTTGAAAGAGGTCCGCCGGTTACTTTTCGATGGCAAGCAACGTGAGGCCGAGCAGGCGGCGTGGGACCTGATGAGCGAGCCCCTGCGCCAGATGCCCTATCAGCCGTTCGGTGACCTGTTCATCGATTTCCCGGGCCACAAAAACGTTACCGGCTATCGCCGTCAATTGGATCTCGACTCGGCTGTGGCGTCGGTCACCTACAAACACGATGGCGTCACCTATCGGCGTGAGATCTTCGCCAGTCATCCTGCTCGCGCGATCGTTGTGCGTGTGACAGCCGACAAGCCCGGCGCCATCTCGTTTCGCGCATCCCTGCGCAGCCCCCACGCTGATATTGCCACTACGAAGATCGACACGGAAACACTGGCGATCCGAGGACGGGTGGCGGATTTCGACAACAAGCGGACCAAACAGGTGATTCGCGGCCGGTTGAAGTTGGCGGCGCGGTTGCGCGTTGTCACCGACGGCGGGATCGTGAAAGTGACCGATGAAGTGGTGCAGGTCAAGGGCGCCGATGCCGCCACGCTGGTCCTGGTTGCGGCGACATCGTACCGGGATTACCAGGATGTGAGCGCCGATCCGATTGCGCGCTGCGCCTCCTTCATGGAGAAACTCGCCGGCCGGAGTTACGAGCGACTGAAGCATTCGCACATGGAGGACCACCGCCGGTTGTTCCGTCGATGTTCGCTCGATCTTGGGAGATCCGAAACCTCAGAATTGCCAACCGACGAACGTCAGTCGCGGCTGAGCGAGCAACCGGACGCGACATTTGCCGCCCTGTTTTTCCAATACGGCCGCTATCTGCTGATCGCTTCCAGCCGTCCAGGGAGCCACCCGGCCAATCTGCAGGGCCTCTGGAATGACAACCTTATCCCATCGTGGGACAGCAAGTACACCGTGAACATCAACACGGAGATGAACTATTGGCCGGCGGAGGTGACGAATCTGTCGGAGTGTCACGAACCGCTGTTCGACATGCTGGCCGACGTCTCGATCACCGGCGCTAAAGTCGCTCGGGAGCACTATGGGATGGACGGCTGGGTGCTGCACCACAACACGGATGGCTGGCGCGGCGCCGCTGCGATCAACGCGACCAATCATGGCCTCTGGCCTACCGGCGGGGCGTGGCTGGCCCAGCACCTCTGGTGGCGATACGAATTCACCGGTGATATCGGTTTTCTGCGCGATACGGCCTATCCGTTGATGAAACAGGCGTCTGTGTTCTTTCTCGACTGGCTCGTCGAGGATCCTCGCGGTGGCGCCAAGTGGCTGATCAGTGGACCCAGTAACTCGCCCGAGAATGGCGGCCTGGTCATGGGACCGGCCATGGACCACCAGATCATCCGGCATCTTTTCAGCAGCACGGCGGCCGCGGCGGAAATCCTCGGTGTTGATGAAGACCTGCGTGGCGAGCTTGCATCCGCCGGTGCTCGTATTGCCCCCAACCAGATCGGTCGGTTCGGCCAGTTGCAGGAATGGCTCGAAGACAAGGACGATCCCAAGAACACGCATCGGCACGTCTCGCACATGTGGGGACTCTATCCGGGCGACGAAATCACGCCGGGCGTGACCCCGGAACTGGCCGACGGCTGCCGCGTCGCGCTGGAACATCGTGGGATGGGCAATGTGGGCTGGTCGTTGGCGTGGCAGGTCAACCTCTGGGCCCGGCTGGGCGACGCCTCGCGCGCCCACCAGTCGTTGAACAAGCTGCTGGCCGACAACATGAATCCGAACCTGTTCAACCAGTGCTGGTCCGACCGGCCCTTGCCGTTTCAGATCGATGGCAACTTTGGCGGTTGCGCCGGGATCGCCGAGATGCTGCTGCAAAGCCACGGGGGGATCGTTCATTTGTTGCCGGCCTTGCCCAGTGCCTGGCCCAGCGGCTCGGTCGCCGGACTGAAAGCGCGTGACGGGTTCCTCGTCGATATCACCTGGAACAATCATGAGGTCACGTCCTATCGGATCGAGGCCACCCGGCCTGTGCATCTCAAACTCCGCGTGGGCAAGCAGATTATCGAGCGCGGGATGAAGGCGGGGGAGGTCGTTCATGTCGATCTTTGAGGTGATCATGCTGATCTGTTTCGGGATCAGTTGGCCCGTGTCCATCGCCAAGGCGGTGAGGACCAAGGTGGTGACGGGGAAAAGTCCGCTCTTCATGGCGGTTGTCTGCCTGGGCTATGTCAGTGGCGTCGTTCACAAGGCGTTGTTCTCCTTCGATTGGGTCATTGCCCTGTACGCGATGAACATGGTCCTGGTCGCCGTGGATTTGACGCTCTATTTTCGGTACCTGCCCAGGCAGGGCGTCTTGGCGGCTGAACCGACGGACTGATCCGAGGCCTCATGCGATCCAGAAGCGTCAGCTTGATCCAACTGAATGTCGCCGTCCTGATATGGGGTGGCACGGCCATGTTCGCCAAGGGGATCGCGCTGCCCGTGCCCCACGCGATCTGCCTGCGTTCGCTCATCGGGGCCGGGGCGCTGCTCCTGTTCTTGCTCGCGGCCAAGAGTCAGTTGCGCGTCAACAAGAGCAGGCATTACGGTCTCATGGTCACGCTGGGGCTGCTGCTGTGTCTGCATTGGTTGACGTATTTTACGGCGTTGCGGGTCTCCACGGCGGCGGTCGCCATCCTGGCCCTGCAAACCTATCCGGTCGTCACCGCGCTGATCGAACCGTTCCTTTTCCGCGAGCGACTCAGGAAGGCGGATGTTGCCCTGGCGATGCTGGTCTTCTGTGGCATCGTGATTATGACACCCACGATGAGTCTATCGAACGCGACAACGCAGGGGATCGTGCTGGGTGTGATCTCAGGCCAGTTCTTCATGGCGCGGAATCTCCTGACGCGCAAATACGTTCGTCAATACTCGAGCTCGACGCTGATATTCTGGCAGATGCTTGTGACGGGAGTGGTGTTGTGCCCCTTTCTACTGACGGGTACATGGGACTGCACGCCAGGCACGGGTGGGCTGCTGGTGCTGTTCGCGGTGGTCTTCACGGCGCTGCCCCATACGCTGTTTTCGGCCAGTCTCAAGCACCTGAGCGCCAAGACGGTGGGGATCATTGCGACGCTTCTGCCTTTCTACGGCGCGCTCTTCGGCTATCTGATCCACGACGAAACGCTGGCTTCCCGCACCGTGTTGGGTGGGCTCATTGTTCTGGTCGGCATCGTTTTCGAGACCATTTCCCACGTCAGGAAATCGTGAGACCCTATTGATGCGGCGACCCGAATGAAAAGACACGGGCTGCCAGCATCGCCGGCAGCCCATGATTGTCGCGTCGTGTCATTGTCTCGGGTCGTAGAGGACTCTCAGTTGAGTTCCTTGTCTTTCCAGTACTTCTGGCCCGCGACGGTGGCCTGGAGGGCCAGACCCGCTTCGGTCATCGAGTAGACCTCGATCTTCGAAGTGATATCCCCTTCGGCGCTGGCTTCGGCGCCTTTGTCCCCGGCTTTGGCGGCGGCATCGGCGTGGCCCCCGAAGTCCCAGCCGCTCGCGACGAATTTGTCCATGGCGGCCTTTTCCTTGAAGACCATGACCACGCGGTAATCCTTGGCGCCTAAGCCCAGGCCGACGCCTCCGAGGGCCATCTTCATGTAGGTGCGCTGCTTCGTAGCGTTGTCGACGACCACGCCGTAGCCGCTGCCTGCACTGGCGATCAGCAGGTTCACGTTGGCATTGCTGAACACGCCATAGCCCGGGGCCTTGGCGATCTTATCCTTGGTCTCGGGGACCTCCTTATAGAGCCTTTCCAGCGTGGTGTTTTCCATGTTCAGCACGGTCTGGCGTTTCTCCTCGATCGTTAGACTTCCCTTGGGGCCACAGCCAGCGAGTGTGACAGCGATCGTCAAACCCAGAGTGAGCGCGACTGTTGTGTTCTTCATTCTTCTCTCCTTTTCTTCCGTGACTTCCATTGCCGCAACAATACGGCGGCTGTACTTGAAACAGATTATGTACTGGCCGAGGGCGTCTCCTGGAACATGTGCACGTCCTGTTGCGGGAACGGGATGCTGACCCCTTCGGCGTCAAAGCGTTCCTTGACGGCGCGGGTGACATCCCAGTACACGGTCCAGTAGTCGCTCGTCTTCGTCCAGGGACGGCAGATGAAGTTCACCGACGAATCGCCCAGTTCATGGACTTTGACGTTGGACGCCGGTTCATCCAAAACGAGAGGATGAGAGGCCAGAATCTCCTCCATAATCGCCTGGGCCTTCGCCATGTCGTCGGTGTAGCTGATCCCGAATGTCAAGTCCACGCGGCGTGTGTCGCTGCCGGTGACATTGATGATGTTGTCTCCCCAGATGGACCCGTTGGGAACAACCACGATCTGGTTGTCAAACGTCTTGATCGTCGTGGTGTTCAGGTTCATCGACTGGACGAAGCCGGTGATGCCGGAGGTCTTCACCACGTCGCCCACGTCGTAGGGGCGATGCATCAGGATCATCAGCCCGGCGGCGAAGTTGCCCAGCGTTCCCTGCAGGGCGAAGCCGATGATGAAGCCGAGGGCCGCGATCCCGCCCAGCAGCGGGGCGATATCCACGCCCAGCATGCTCAGGGCGACCACGAGGCCGATGATGAACACGGTCTTGCGGACGATGTTGACGAGGAAGTCGCGCAACAGGTCGGAGCACTTCTTGTTCATATCGACCGCTCTGCGCGTCACGCGACCGAGGAGGACCGAGAGGATCTTGGCTGCGATCAGGATGAGGATGAAGGAGCCGATGCTCTTGGCCCAACGCAATCCTCCCTCGGGCGATTTGAGCCAGCCCAGGATGATGGCGCGGGTGGCGCTGATGTCGCTGACGTCAACCGTGATCCCGGAGATGGCGGCGATGTACTGCTCGTACTCGGCCACGTCGCCTCCTTTGTCACTCAGGGCGGCGATTACCACTCTCGTCCGATCCGTCAGGGCCGTCTGCTCTTCACGCAGCCGGTTGATGTGGGCGAGCAACTGCTCTTTGACTTTCGTGTGCAATTCGATCTCGGCCTCGCCGATCTTCTTGACCTTCTCATCCAACTTCATCTCGGTCTGCCCGACCTCGGCGGCGGCCTGTTTGAGCTTCTCCTTGGCCTCCTCGACCTCCTCGGTCTTTGCGAGCAGGTCTTTCTCCGAAGACCTCACCTTATCCTCATCGGCCGTATTGATATCTGCCACGGCGGTTTGAGCCAGATCCCCGGCCACCTCGGCGATCTCCTCGGTCTTCTGTTCGATCGTCTCCAACTCCTTCTCTATCGCCTTCTCGGCCTCTGCCGGCGCGGTTGTTGCCTGGTCGGGAGCGGTGGCCCCGGCCTCTCCCTCCTTCTTGATCTCCTTGATCTGGTCCTTGATATCGTCCTTCTTCTCCGAGATCTCGCGTCCCTTCTTCCTCATTTCGATATCGGCCAGGCTGATCTCCTGGACTTTGGCCTGGAGTAGCGCCATCCAGGCCTCGGTCTCGACGATCAGTTCATGCTGTCGCAACGGTCTGACCAACAACTCCAGGTCACCTGTCGCGATCTCCGGATCGACGGTCGTGACGGCCTGATAGGTTGCCTCTTCCGCTCCATTGCTCGTCAGGGCCAGAAGTGTCAGGCACAGAAGAAGTAGTGTTTTCGGTCTGATCATAGGGCGGTCCCCTCTCTGAATGGTTCGGTTCTTTTCGTTGGCTCGGCGCCGAGCAGGCATGCGCCCAGCAATATTCACCAGTTTCACACGTTGCGCAGGAGGCGCATTTGCGCCTTTTAACCCATTGTCACCCGTACCACTTGTTAACTGACGTACGTATGAAATACGCCAACGGTTTTTCAATTCTCCTGCTTCTTTGCGATGAATTGGAGATATCCGGCGGCCATCGGTCTGGTGCAGCCGCTCGGGGCGACAACAAAGCTCAGGATTGTGAGAATGCACGAGTTTCTCACTGTACAGTCTCCGGCAGTTTGTCGCCATCATAGAGGCAACGCCGTTCCCGTCAAGCAAAGAAGGGAGATTGCTCTCACAGGCATAGCGATGACGGCCCGGGCATTTGGCGGTGGTCAACGTCTGTCGGAAACGGTAGAATGTCCGCGATCGCGTTCAAGTGAGTACACACGCGTCAATCAGGAATCTCTTGTACAAAGGAGTGAAACATGAAGAAGGCCGTTGTATTGATGGTTGTCGGTTGCGGGCTCTTGCTGCCGTCGTGCAGTTCGAACCTCTCCATTCCCCCCAAAGCACATCCGAAGGTCTGCCAGTGGCAGGACCTGTTCGCCCCCGATTTGTCCAATGCGATGTATCCCGAAGGGATCTGGACGTTTGACGACGGCATCCTGACCGCCAGTGAGGACAAGGCGATCTGGACGCAAAAGGACTATGACAACTTTGTCGTCGACGTGGAATTCAAAACCGCTGACGGCACCAACAGCGGTGTCATCGTCTATTGCAGCAATACGAAGAACTGGATTCCCAATTCCGTCGAGGTCCAGATCGCCGATGATTACGCCAAACAGTGGGCCGAGAGCCCCAAGACCTGGCAGTGTGGAGCGATCTTTGGGCACTTGGCCGCCTCCAAGAGCATGGTGAAGAAGGCTGGCCAGTGGAACCGTATGACCGTTACGTGCCAGGACAAGATGATCTACGTCATGATCAACGGCGAATCGGTCACGGAGATGAATATGGACCTGTGGACCAGCGCCAAGACCAATCCCGATGGCAGCGAGATTCCTTCGTGGTTGAGTACGCCCTTTGCTGAGTTGCCGACCCATGGGCGGATCGGCTTGCAGGGAAAGCATGCCGGCGCCCCGATCTACTTCCGCAATCTGAAGATCAAGGAAATCGACTGATCGCTGGAACGTGTGACATTGCTGAACAGGTACAGGCCCGATGGTTTACCATCGGGCCTGTTTGCATTTCGTCGTGATCATGGTACCATGGGTCCGGATCGTTTCCCGGTGCGGGCCAGTGCACCGAAGTAGGCGTTGATATTGGCAACGGACGGACCCGAGGTGGCCCATGCATCCTCGTCTGATTGAGATAGCTGTCGTTCACGTCACCATCTGGAGTTTCGGTCTGATGATGGTGCTGGGCTTTCTCTCGGCACTCTGGTTGGTGCGGCGGCTGAGCGGGCGGGCGGGCCTGGACCCGGAGAGGGTCTCCAACGTGGCGCTCTACTGTCTGATCGTCGGCGTTATTGGGGCGCGCGCCTTCTTCGTTGTCCATCATCTCGATCACTTTCGCGGAGATTTCTGGGGTGTCTTCGCCATCTGGCGGGGCGGCCTGGAGTTTCTCGGGGGCGTCGCCCCGGCCATCGGCTTCCTGCTGTTCTATCTGCATTTTCGCCGACTACCGATGCGGCGCTATCTCGACATCCTGGCCATGGGGTTGATGCTGGGTCTGGCGTTCGGGCGACTGGGGTGTTTCCTGAACGGCTGTTGCTTCGGCAGGCCCACGGAGTTGCCCTGGGGGATTCGCTTTCCCTATCGGTCGTATGCTTTCGTCAGTCAGGTCAATCCCGATGTGCGGCGCGGGCGAGCACAGCCCCGTCTGGAGGTTCCCCTGCACGAGTATGCCGCTTTCTATGGGGAAGATGGACGATGGTATCCCAAGCCTTTGGACGAACTGACCGAGCAACAGCGGTACGAAGTCACGCAGGGCCGGTACCGGTGTTTGCCCATTCACCCAACGCAACTCTATGCGTCCGCCTACGCGCTGCTGCTCTGTGGTCTGTTGTACGCGCTGTGGCGCCGCAGCCTGAGAGGGGGGACGTCCGGCTTGGCGACGGCGGGCCTCTGCCTCTTGTATGGTCCGGGCCGGTTCGTTCTGGAGGCGATTCGCGACGACAACCCGTATGAAATAGGCACGCTGACCATCTCCCAGCTTCTGGGGATTGTCATGTTCCTCGCGGGCCTGGTCCTGCTGGCCGTTTTCCTGATCCGCCGGCCCAGTGCCGCCGCCGACAGCGCCGTTGTTAAGACTGCTGACGGTGACGTCGCTGGTCGCTTGTGAACAGACGCACCGCGACGAAGCGATAGAGCAGCGCCAAAGCGAAGGCCAGCGCGAGCAACAGGGCCGCTTTCCAGGTGACGTCGGTCGTCAGGCTCTGGGTGTGGGTAGAGAGGTGTCCAGCATTAGCCGCCAGTTCCTCATTGAGCTTTCTGATCTCTCCGGCCGTTTCAGTAATCGCGCGGGCGGTGGCGTTCAGTTCGGCCAACTCGAACTTCGACGCGGGTTCGGTTTGCGGGGCCGCCTCCGGTTTCTTGAACGTCGTCGCGATAGACTCCACAGTCGCTTGCCAGGCCGTGCCGGCCTTTCCGACATCTTCGGATGTGACACTGAGAGTCTTCGCGGTGCTGTCCACCTGAGCGACCAACTTGGTCAGGGCTTGCCCCGTCGCCTCGGTCTGCTCGAGTGTCTTCTGGAGGTTGGCCTGTCTCTCATCCACCTGTTCGATCAAATCCGATAGTTCCGCTCTTATTTCACCCGGCAGTTTCTCACTGGTCTCCGTCAGCTTTGCACTGCTTTCGGCGATTTGCTTCAGGCTGGCGAGAAACGACTGAGCCATCTGCGTTTCCTCCAACTCGTAGAGCAACAGAAGCAACTGCCAGCGGGTCGATTCGGGCAATTCTTCAACGATGTCGGAAAAACGCTCGGCCGTATTGGAGAAATCCCGAATGGCGACCGATGTTCGGTCCACCCCTTCGATCGCGCGAAATGGGGCCAGGGGCAGATTGATCACGGTCTCCACCGGTCCCGGCGTGCCTTTCTTGACTTCGCTGGCATAGGCGAGTGTTTTGGAGAAGGCCCCGCGCATCGGATTGGCCTGGGCGAAGGCCCTGAGGTCTCGCTGGGTCTGCTCGAACATGGAGGCTTCCAGCAATTCCTGAGCGATGCGTTCGATCTCAGTCTCGATTCGGATCGCGGCTGACAGCGCCACCTGCTGGTGAGGGCCAAACAGTTGGCTGCCTTCCCCCGACCCAAAGTACAGCGTCAGACGCAGGCTCAGCGCCCACGCATCGATCAATGCCACAAGCGGATCGTCCTGTTCGAGAATCGTGTGGAGCGAACTGATGCAGCGGGTGCGCCACAGAAGCGTTAGCTTCTGGGTCTTCGCATCCGTCATCAAGATGTCCAGCTCGTTGGCGCCTTGCTTGACGCTGGAGACAAAAAAGTCCTCGAACTGGTTGAGCACTTCCCGGAGCTCCTCACGGGACAATCGCGTTGTTGGCAGGGCTGATCCGCTACCTCTCATTCGCTGTCTCGCCTGCCGACAACCGGTTGCTCCGGCGCTCATCGCCAGTGCTACTAGCAGGGCCGTCAGCCAGAATCTCAACGCGACTGTTCGGGTTCTCAGGGCATCACGCTGGAGGTGTACGATCTCTTCCATGAGTCACCTATCCCGTCCATGGCGGCGCTTGTTCTATGGATTTCCGTCACCAGCCTAGCATGCCGAGTCCAGGGTGCAAACGATTTGTGGGACCCGTCGCGCGATTTCGCTCTCACAATCGCCTTGCCAGAATCCTCGTTTTGCGGGACAATCGCACGGATAAGCGTTGTGTCGATTGGCATCAGTTCTGTCGGTGTGTGCGGGAGGTTTTCACATGAGCAAGGCTTCAAGCTGTGTAGCGGTCATTCTCTTGGTGGGAGCATTGTGCCTGGCGGTGCAGGCGGTTCCTCAAGAGCCCGTCGATATCGGGAGTCGGTGGGAGTTGTTTGTCGACGACTTGCTGATCGAGCGGATGGAAGGACAAGTCCAGTTGCAGTTGCATCCGCCGGTGGCACGGGAGGTGGTCATGGTCCATGACAAGCCTTGGGAGGGGAACACGTGCGGCTATCATACCATCTTTCAGGACGGCCCGCTCTATCGCATGTACTACCGAGGCTGGGACCACGATATGACAACAGGCAAGCAGCGTCATCCGGAAGTGGTTTGCTACGCTGAGAGTACCGATGGGATTCACTGGGAGCGGCCGGAACTGGGGCTCGTTGCGTTCGCCGGTTCGAAGGCCAACAACATCATCTGGGAGGGGATCGGCGCGCACAATTTTACGCCGTTCAAGGACACCAATCCGCATGCGTCCGCGAAAGCCCGATACAAAGCGGTGGCGCGGGGTGTGGGCAAGGACAATGGGAAGCTCTTTGCGTTTAAGTCAGCCGATGGGATTCGTTGGCAATTGCTGACGGATGAGCCCGTGCTGACCGAAGGGGCCTTTGACTCGCAGAACCTGGCGTTCTGGGACGCCCAGCGGCGGGAGTATCGATGCTACTTCCGCGACTTTCGCGAGGGACGTCGGGACATCAAGGTCTCGACTTCCCAGGATTTCCTGCGTTGGACCAAGCCCGAATGGCTGAAGTTTCCGGGTGTTCCGAAGGAGCACCTCTACACGAATCAGATCATGCCGTACTTTCGTGCCTCTCATCTGTTGATCGGATTCCCCACGCGCTACATTCCGGACCGTGAATCGCTTACTGAGGGGCTCTTCATGAGCAGTCGAGACGGTCTTTCGTTTCGGCGTTGGGCCGAAGCCTTCATCCGGCCGGGCCCCATCCCTGAGAAATGGCACAACCGCAGCAACTACATCTGGTGGGGATTGGTCGAGACGGCCTCGTCGCTGCCCGGCGCAGCACGGGAACTGTCCCTGTATACCAATGAACGTTACTACTACGAAGGGCAGGGCGCCAAGACGCGGCGCCATACCTGTCGCATGGATGGCTTCGTTTCTTTGCATGCTTCTTTCGACGGTGGTGAAGTTCTCAGCAAGCCGCTCATCTTTGCAGGCGACAGGTTGGCACTAAACTTCTCAACCTCTGCGGCCGGCAGCCTGCGCGTCCAGATCGAAGATTCCACCGGCCGGGCATTTCCAGGATTCAGCCTTTCCGATTGTCCCGACCTCTATGGCGACAGCATCGAGCAAGTGGTGTCGTGGAAGGGCGAGAGCAATGTGGGAGCTCTGGCCGGTCGCGCGATTCGTCTGCGATTTGTCCTGCACGACGCCGATCTCTATGCCTTTGGCTTCCGGGCGGATTCAGATTCGAGCAACTGATGTCTATTGCTCGTCGGCAGATTCTCTCTGCCGCTCGATGATACCGCGTCCCTGCAGGAAGTAGGCGGCCAGCCAGCAGGACAGGGCCCAGATCAGGCCCATGCTCCACCCGGCCAGGACATCGGTCGGATAGTGGACGCCGAGATAGATACGGCTCAATCCCACCAATACCGTCAGGGTCAGGCCCAGGATGAGGAAGTAGATCTTGAATCGCAAGGGGCGACTGGTTCGCGCCAGCAAGGCTGCGAGTGTCAGATAGACGATGGCCGAGAGCATCGAGTGCCCGCTGGGGAAACTGGCGGTCATCACATAACTGGTCCCCGAAGTGAACTCCGGTCGCGGCCGATCAAAGACGTCCTTGAGCAGGACGGAGACGAAGAGGCCGCCGAGCGTGACGATGAGCATCAGTGCGACCGTGCGATAGCGTTGGCGCAGGAGCAGATAGCCGCCGGTCGCCAGGGTGACCAGCGCCAGGACGGGCGCCCCGCCCAGCGCGGTGATGTCGCGCCAGATATCCTCGACCCAGACCGGACCGATCGGATCGGTCATGTCGCCGGGCGTACGCAACTGGCTGAGAATCCACTCGTCGTAGGGCTGGGCGTCGCCCTCTATGACCTCGTCCACCAGTTCGGCCGACAACCAGCCAGCCACGACCAGGACAGCCAGCGCCCCGAGCATAACCAGATCCACGTTCTGCCGCAGCCAGCCTGGTCGGCGGGCCGTCTGCGACTGTCGGTTGTGCATTGTCTTTGGCCTCATACAGTGTCGTGTCATACCACGAAACGCCGGAGGCCGCAAGGGCTGGTTGTGACCCCGGCGGCCTTCGGGCTTGACGCCACCGATCCAGGCCTCTATGATGCGGCCCAATCTGGAATCTGCGTGGCTCTTGTCGTGCATGTATAGGAAAGGTGTGAGGTCCATGTCGGTGATATCGGCTGGCATACTACTGTTCCTGGTGATGGACCCGTTTGGGAACATCCCGATGTTCCTCTGCGTGCTCAAGGCGGTGCCGGCTGAACGACGGCGGTGGGTGATTCTGCGCGAGTTATTGATCGCGCTGCTCGTGTTGCTCATATTCCTCGTGGCCGGTCCTGGTCTGCTCAAGCTGCTTCACGTTTCAGAACCTGCTTTGCGGATTGGCGGCGGGATCATCCTGTTTCTGATTGCCATCAAAATGATCTTCAGTTCGGCCGCCGAGATCATCAAGGGACTGCCCCAGGGAGAGCCTCTGATCGTGCCTTTGGCGATCCCGTGTCTGGCCGGTCCCTCGGCCATTGCGACGCTGCTTCTGATGGTGGCGCAGGAGCCGGAGCGTTGGCCCTCCTGGCTGCTGGCTCTCTTTGTGGCATGGCTTGCCAATGGCGCTATCCTGATGATGTCCACGGCGTTCGGCCGCCTGCTGGGGGAGAGGGGTTTGAGTGCGTTGGAACGTCTGATGGGATTGCTCCTGACCGTGATCGCTGTTGAGATGTGCATCGATGGGGTCTGTTCGGCCGTGCGCGAAATGGGCTGAGATTCCCCTGGTGAACGCGCGTTTCGTGCAAAGCACTCTCGCTGGATCAGTTGCGCGGTTCAGTTCTCCGCTGGGGCAGCCACTTTCAGGACGACGCCGGTGTTGCCATAGGGACCGAGGGCGGAACTGGCGAGGACGTAGATTTCGCCCTCGCGGTCCTGACCGATTCCCTTGACGTATAGTCCCAGGTTGCGCTGCTCGCTGCCGATCAGTAATTCTTCGATCTTTCCCGTCCAGAGATCGGCGACGAGAAGCCGCCCATCCGGCTCGGTGAATCCGCGCGAGAAATCGCCGAATACGTAGAGTGCCCGCAGTTGAGGAACGAGGGCGCCGTAGTACATGTGCCCACCGATGACCGAGAGCCCCTCGTCATGGTCGTACTGGGTCACCGGGTCGATCAGATCGCGATCTTTGAAGGGCGATCCCACCATGCCGGTCTCAGGATCGAACAGGAAGTCGCCTTCCTTGATATTCCAGCCGTAGTTGCCTCCTTTGCGAACGATGTTGATCTCCTCCACGTTGTCCTGTCCTACATCGCCGACGATGAGCATGCCGCTGAGTTTGTCGAAGCTGAAGCGGTAGGGATTGCGGAATCCATAGGCGTAGATTTCATCGACGCCCTCTATGCCCACGAAGTAGTTGTCCCATGGTATGCGGTAGGCGCCGTTGGCGCTGGCGGGGTTGCGGCTGTCGGGTGTTGATTCGGGGGGCAGAGGATCGATCCTTAGAATGCTGCCGTGGACCGTGTGTAGGTTTTGGCCATTGCCCTGGTCCCCATGTCCGGGGGCGACGTCGTTGGCTGCGCCGCCATCGCCCAGGCCGATGTAGAGATGCCCATCGGGGCCAAAGGCAAGCTGCCCACTGTTGTGGTTGAATTGCGGCTGATCGATGCGGAGCAGCACGCGGGCTGAACTCGACTCCACTGTGTCCTGGCCCATCGCCAATTGCCACTCGGTGATGACCGTCTGATGGTTGATCTGATCGGGGTCCAGGTCGACGGTGAAATCAGCCAGTCCGTCCGCCGGTTCGCTCGTGTAGGTGTACAGCCTGTGATAGCCCGGCCTGTCGGGATCGCCGAATTCGGGATGGAAGGCCAGCCCCAGTAGGCCGCGTTCGTCGAAGTCATCCGCATCGAACGTGCCGAGAATGCCGAGCGGTTGGACGAGCCGATCTCTAACGTCCAGAAGCGGTGTCTCCTGGAGGATTCCCTGATCGATTACGCGCACCAGTCCGGCCTGATCGACCACATGAAGACGATCGGCGTGCTTAGGATCGGGTACGAGATCGACCGGCGACGTCAGTTCCGTAGCGATGCTCTCCAGATCGATTCGAATCGGGGACGGGCCGATACGCTCGACGATGGGCAGGCCCGCGATGGTGAAATCGCCGCGCATCGTGAACAAATGGACGCGGCACCGGTAGCCTGGAACGCGTCCGGCTTCGAGCATGGCCTCGTGCAGAGCCGCCGTCAGGGTGAACCGCACGGTTCCCTGGCTGTCGTCCTCCCATCCGACATCGGGGTCCGACTCGAACGGGCCTGTGAAAGACCCCATGGACAGGAGGACCTTGTCTTGTCCGGGAGAGGACGCCTTGGCAATGACCTCGAACGGGTGGGGGATGAAGTTGGTTACCTTGACCTGGTAGCGGTTTCCCAACTCCAGGGGCAAGGTCGGGTCTGGACTGCCGAGCGATCCAAACTCCATATCGGCCGGTGCGAAGGCGTCGAGGCGATACGACGAAGAGCCCGCGTTGCCAAACGTCCAGGCCACGTCCACTGGCTGGGCGTGCAAGCTGGCTGAGGACAAGCATAAAACCATCGTCAGCAGCCGCGCCGTCTTGAGGGATCGAAAGACTTTCATGAGTTGTCTCCTTCCTGCCACCAATCCAATGTTATTGAACGGTCAAACGAGACAGTGCTATAGAGGACTATTAATGTCTTACTTTGGGGCAGCGCTCGGGGTTCAGATTCTCAATGCTTTCTTGGGGAGAATCAAGGAGTCTGCTGCATCCAATCATCGCCCTTATTATGGGTGAATGAGTCGAGCATCGACAAGACACGGGCGTGCAGGAAGTGGCTTTGGACTTGCCTGGAATGTCCTGAAAAGCTATAATGTCATCAGCTTGGGGATTCTGATTCGAGCCTGCCAGAATGCGGGCCGGACACCAGAATGACGATGTGGGAATCAAGCCGGCGGAGGTGTAGTCCCGCTTCTCGAACGGCATTATTTAGAGCTATACGAGTGAGGAATACACCATGAAGCGGGCGACATTCATCCTTGTTACCTTTGCACTTGCCTTCCATGTCGCATGCGACGGGGTCTGGGCTCGATCCACGACGTCGAGACAGGCCTCAGAGGCGGTGGCGGGATGGTTGAAGGCCGATTCCCGACCTCTCGGCGCCATCCTGGGCGACACGGTCGCGGGCGTCACGCCTTATGCCGACCGGGCCGGCGAGATTGTGTGCTATGTCGTATCGTTGGAGCCGGCCGGTTTCGTGATCGTCTCTGCTGACGATCTGATCGAGCCGATCATCGCCTATTCCGAGAGCGGTTCTTTCGATCCAGCTCCGGAGAATCCGCTGGGGGCGCTGGTCTCGATAGATCTTCCCGCTCGGACCGCTGCCGTGCGCAGAGGCTCCAAGGTCACCGACGGAGACCGAAAGAAGATTCGCAGGCAAAGACGTTGGCGGCAACTGACGCAATCGTCTCAAGGCGATGCCGGTGGGGTGGCCTTGCAGAGTGGCGAACCCATCTCCGATGTTCGGATCGCGGCGTTGATTCAGAGTCGCTGGTCGCAGTCGGGCGCCTGTGGCGGCTATTGCTACAACTATTACACGCCGAACCACTATCCGTGTGGTTGCGTCGCTACCGCGGTCGCCCAGATCATGCTGTACCATCAGTATCCCCCCGAGGCGGTGGGCGTCCACGAATTCACGATTGAGGTCGACGAAATCGAGGAGAAGGCTTCCACGCGCGGCGGCGATGGAGTGGGTGGGCCATATCGGTGGGACTCCATGATAGCTGATCCCTGGTCCAGTTGCGCGGCGCTGACGTCTCAGCGTCGCCAGGCCATCGGGGCCTTGTGCTACGATGTGGGCATTGCCGCCAACATGAGTTATACCCGGAGTGCTTCGGCTGCCTATTTCAAACCGATCACCGAAGCCCTGATGTCTACGTTTGGCTATGGCAACGCCGTGACGGCGAATTCTCCCGGTACGGGCAAGCATCTCTGGAATATGGTCAACACCAACCTCGACGCCCGCCTGCCTGTGGCGTTGGGCATTACGAACGACGAAGTCGGGCATGCGGTGATCGCCGACGGCTATGGGTACATCGGCGCAACGTTGTATCATCATATCAACTTCGGTTGGGCCGGCAGCGCCGATGCCTGGTACAATCTGCCGGATTTCTCGGGGATCAGTCCCGCGTTTAGTGTGATCGATAGCTGCACCTACAACATCTATGCGACCGGTAGCGGCGGGATCATCAGCGGCAGAGTCACCGACGCCGCGGGCCGACCGGTGCCTGAGGCCGTTGTCGTCGCTCAGCGGGCGGCAGTCCGATCGGGAGGCCTGTACACCGCCACCAGCGACGAGAACGGGATTTACGCGCTGGCCAAGATTCCCGTTAAGTCCACCTATACGCTGACAGTCAGCTACGAAGCCGTTCAATGGGACCCCATGACCGTCAAGATTCTGGGTAACAAATGGGGTGTCGACTTTCGCAATAGGGCGGCCGGAGGCGAACAAGCGGAGATCCTCTTCGTGGATCAGAACGCCAGCGCCGGCGCCAACGATGGCACGAGTTGGGCCAACGCCTTTATCGATCTCCAGGACGCCCTGGCCGCGGCCGACTGGAGCCCGGACGTCAATCAGGTTTGGGTGGCGGATGGGACCTACCTTCCGGACGGAGGGACGGGCCAACGCACCCTGAGTTTCGTGCTGCCGGACGCCGTGGCAGTCTACGGCGGTTTTGCCGGACTGGATGCGGACGCCTTTCCCGGCGGAGAAACCGCTTTAGATCAGAGAGATTCCCTGGCGAATCCAACCGTTCTCAGTGGCGATCTCAAGGCTAATGATGCCGGCTTCCGAAACTGTACGGACAACAGTATACACGTTGTTACCGCCGCTGATGTCGGCGACCAGACGATTCTGGATGGTTTCACCATCACCGGTGGAAACGCCAACGGCGCCGGCCCAGACGGGGACGCCAGCGGTGGGGGAATGTTCCTCTCCGAGGCGACGGCCGCGATTGTCGACTGCACTTTTGTACGCAACGGCGCCGGCGCCAGCGGGGGAGGGCTGTTTCTTCTGGGCGACGCGTCGCCGTGGGTGACGAATTGCCGGTTTGACGGAAATCGCGCCGCTTCGGGAGGAGGCATCGCTCACGTAGACGCCTCCTCAACGATCGCTGGCTGCGTGTTCGCAGGCAATACGGCGACCTCCGCTCCGGCGGCGGGAGGCGCTATTTACGCTTCCGGATCATCTTCGGTGATCCTGGCCAATTGCACGTTGACGGATAACGATGCGACCCGAGGTGGAGGACTCTACCTGAAGGACAGTACGACGACCGTGACAAATTGCATCGCCTGGGGCAATCAGGCTGGCAAAGGACCTCAGTTCGATCTGATCTCCTCGTCGACAGCCGTCGTCCGCTACTGCAATATCGACGGGGGCTCCGCTTCGATCAACGTTCAGGATGGCTGCGTGCTGGACTGGGGGGAGGGCAATATTGACGCCGATCCACTCTTTGCCGACCCTGCCAAGCAAGACTGGCATATTCTCATGGAATCTCCCTGTGTCGACGCCGGCGACCCCAACGCGTCGCTGGAGTGGGCGCCATTCGACATGGACGGCCAGCAGCGGATCATGGACGGGCGCATCGACATCGGCGCTGATGAGAGTTCCGTCGTCGATCTGGATGCTGACGTATAGGGCCAGCGACGCGATGGTAGAGCGATTCGAGAACGCTCTGTCTGGCTATCGTTTCTTGCTTGCCGGTTGGGCTGGTGTCCTGGCTCCCTTCACGTTCATTTCGATACTGTAGAGCGAGGTGCGGGCCGTGATGAAAAGAGTCTTACGGTCCGGTCCCCCGAACGTGACGTTGGCCGGGCGTTCGGGGACCTGAATCGCTTCGATCTTCTCTCCCTTACGATTGTAGATAGCCACGACATCGGTGGTCAGATAGACATTGCCTTTCACGTCGATCGTCATGCCGTCGGCGCCGGCCTGGCAGAAGAGTTTCTTGCCGGACAGCGTTCCGTCTTTCTCGATGGTGTACACGAATGTCTTGCCGCCGCCGTTGTCGGTGACATAGAGCCGCTTGCCGTTCGGGGTTCCGATTACGCCGTTGGGACGGACCATGTCGTCGATGACGCGTCGGATCTTGCATCGACAGGGCGTCAGGTAGTAGACATGCTCGCCGTCCTGGTCCATGTTGTCCCGATCGCCATAGCGCGGGTCGGTGAAGTAGATTCCTCCCTCAGGGTCGATCCAGAGGTCGTTGAGACTGTTGAAGGGTTTGTCCTCATACTTGTCGGCCAGGATCTTAACCTGGTTGTCCGGGGCGATGGAGACCAGTCGTCGCCCGCCGCCCTCGCAGACCAGCAGGTTCCCGTCCTTGTCGAAGTAGAGCCCGTTGGCGCCGCCGGAGTTTTCGCGGGATGTGCTGAGCGTACCGTCAAGCGACCACTTGAGAATGTGGTTATTGGGAATGTCGGTGAAGAAGATGTTGCCCTGGGCGTCGGCGGCCGGGCCTTCGGTGAACTTGAAGTCACCGGCCAGTTTGGTTACCTCGGCGCCGGGGGCGAGAAGGTTGGCGCCTTGTGCGCTGCTGATGACGATGGCCGCCAACGCAATCAGCGCCATCATGAATTGTTTCGCGCTCATTCTTGACTCCTTTCATATCATGACTTCTCGTTAGGCGTCTCGATGACTCGCACTTTCGCCAGATAGATGCTCGTCTTTCCTTCGTGACTGGAGTAATAGCTGACGTAGAGTATGCCCTTGTGTTCGAGTAGACCGGGATAACTGGTGTCACCACCGCTGGGCAGACGCAGCAAAGGGGTCATCTTCTTGCTCTTCATATCCAGATAGGTCAAGGCTGTGTGCGCTCCACCCTGGTGCATGCGACCGGTCGCGACCCAGTGTCCCGAATTCAACCGAAGAAAATTGGGGCCTCCGAAGCGATTGAATTCGCTACTCAGATCGTGCCATTGCCATTCGGTGTGCGTCCCCTGGCTTATGCCAAGCACGGGGGCGGTGGGGGCGTCACTCGGGCCATCCCTTCGGACCAGGGCGTAGCAGGTGCCGTCTTCAGTGAATCGCAGTCGTGTCTCGTTGGGGAAGCCCTGGTCGAACAGTCGCGCCACCAGCGGTTCGTATTTGACGCCATCGGCGCTGGTCAGCAAGGTCAGGAGTCTCCCTTCGGTAGAGGCGCCGTAGGAGACGCCGTAGGCTTTGCCCTGGTGCCAGGTGACGCACCACATCCAACGGCCCGGTTCGACGACAATCTCCGGGGCGGTCCAGGTTACGCCGTCCTTGGAAAAGGCCACGAACGAACCGGTCGGAGCGCCTTCATTATCCTTCTTGCGGGGCGCCGCGCCGCCGACCAGCATGAGCCGCTTGTCGGGTGTGACGCAGAGATGCGCATCGCGCAAGTCATAGCCTTGGAATGAGACGACCGCCGCCGAACTCCACGCGTCCGCATCGGGCGAGCGCAGCACGCGAATCCTGCCGTCGGTGGAGACGTGGCCGCGCCCTTCGCGGAAGGCGCAGTAGAACTGACCGTCGAAGTGCAGTAGATCAGTAAAGGCGCTGTGAGGCGCCTCATCCCATATCTTTTTGGCCTCAATCAGCTCAAGCTTGATGGGCGTCGCGGCCCACGTGGTCGCGGCGACCAGGAGGGTCAGTGCTAGGGAAACCAATGGTCTTTGCATCGTTGTTCTTCTCCCCTGTGTGTGCGGTTTCAAAAAGCGCCTTGGACGCGCATCCGGAGACGGTAGAGCGAATCCATGGCGGTGATAAACAGTGTCCGGCGGTCCGAACCGCCGAAACAGACGTTGGCGGTCCAGCCTTCGTCGATGGCGATGTGCTCGATCTTGTCACCCTGGGCGTTGAAGACGTGGACACCCTTGCCCGTCAGATAGAGGTTCCCCTCCCTGTCGAGCGTCATGCCGTCGGAGCCCATCGAGCAGAAGAGCGTCTTGTCGGACAGCAGGGCGTCATCGTTGATCTTGAATCGGTAGGTCTTCTTGTCCCCGATATCGGCGATGTACAGATGCTTGCCATCGGGCGTGCCGACGATGCCGTTGGGTTGGACGAGGTCATCGACCACGCGGATGACCTTCTTCCGGTCGCCCGTCAGGTAGTAGACGTGCTGACCGTCCTGCTCCATCGGACCTCGGTTCCAGTAGGGTCTCTTGTAGAACGGGTCGGTGAAGTAGATTCCGCCTTTGAGATCGAACCAAAGGTCGTTGGGCCCGTTGAGTTTCTTACCCTTGAAGTGGCGAACGAAGATGGTGGGGGTCCCCTGCGGATCGATCATCCACAATTCGTTCTCGAGATCGGCGCAGGCCCAGAGATTGCCCAAGGAGTCGAAGAACAGGCCGTTGGCCCGACCTGGACTGTCGTGGAAGATGGAGAGCTTGCCGTCGATGGACCACTTGTAGATCTTGTCGTTGGGTTGATCGGTGAAGAAGACGTTTCCCGCCGCATCGGGGGCCGGGCCCTCGGTGAACTTGAAGATGTCCGCACAGAGTCTCACCTTGGCGCCGGGGGCGATGATGCCGGTTGCCTTGGGGGCTGGCCGTTTCTCCCGCGTCAGGGCGATCAACTCGATGCCCTTGTTCTTCCCAAGGTTGCGGGAATACTGCTTCTCTTTCGCGTTGTTCCAGTGCTCGTGGACACCCAGACTGGCCAGTCGCACGACGTTGCCGGCATGATCCGGATCGTAGAACGTTCCCGAGGGGGGATGGCTCGCCAGCGCGGCCTCGTGCAGGTAGTCGTCGGCCCCGGCCCGGTGGGTGTGTTTCTCGATGGGTTTCTCGGCTTGCAGGAAATCGACACCCACCGAGTCGATCGCCACCGGATCTTGCGAGGCGAACAGGCTTGAGGTCCAGTCGTTGTTGAACGGGGCGGATTGGAACTTGCGCGGTACCTGCTCGACGTAGTGAACGCCTCCGTAGAGGCCGTCGATGAGGTAGAGCATCGTCTTGCCCCCGATCTCGCTATGTCCCATCAGGTCAACCAGCGTGCGGTATTCGCCGGTCCCCTGGCTAAAGGCGCTCTTGTGCATATCGTAGTAGCCCTTCTGGTAGGGCAGGCGGACGAGCGACCCATAGTGGTTCTTCGCACACAGTGTGACGCCCGCGCCGGGATGGGCCTTGAGGTTGGCCAGATTGATCAGGTAGTCCGCCTCGGCAAAGCAGCAGGGAACATGGTCCTGCTGCTTGTCCTTGGGTTGACAGCTCCAGTGTAGCGCTGTGGTCGAGGGGGTCCATTTCTGCCGATCAGCCTGGCCCAGGCAGTCGAGATACCGGACCTCAGGAAACTGCTCGTGGAGCATGTCGTAATACTCGTTGGGGAAATACGCCAGACCGTCGCCCACGCCGACATGGATTTGTCGAACCCCGGCAGCCTGGGTCAATTGCTTGAGCAGGGCGGCGATCATCTGCGGCGACGTGTTCATGTAGTCGCGCCACTTCTCCAGTTCGTAGGTCTCCGTATTGATGCTCCCGACCGTTCGGATGAAGCCCACGAAGTTGACCTTGATCGTGATACTCTCGCCCGGTTGATAGGGCCGATCGCCCCGGCCGCGAGCCTGGTTGTGGGAACGAAACAGCATGTCCCAGGCCTTCGCCTCGTCGGCCGCGCCGGTCAACGTTCGGATCGCCTTGGACATCATCTCGTCGCAAGCCTTCTGGCTGGTGTGCTCGGGTTGCCAGAGGTGCCCATCCCCGGGGCCTTCCCAGTCCGTGGCGTCGGGATCGTGGACCCAGACCACCCGGCCCGGATGAATACCCTTGCCTTCGCCGATCGGCGCCAGCGGATCGGGCTTGGCCAGCGCTGGACTGTCGCTGGTCGCACTCAATGTCACCCAGATGGCCCCGATACTGACGATCAGGGCAACCAAAGCCAGGGCGTAGCGCCGGCCCGCCAGGCTCGTCCTGGCCTTGCGGAACGCCGCGATCGAGACACCCAGACCCAGCAGCCACACGACGAAGCCCGACGCCAGGGGCATCGCCAGCCGCTGGCACGGATACAACGCCCGAGAGGGCTTGGGGATCACACGAATCAAGAACCAGATCAGCGCCAGCAAACCCGTAATCGGCAACAGCCAGATGAGCCAGGGACGTCCAGCTTTGGGTTCGAGCGGCCGGCCCGTGCGGGGGCAGCGTCTCTGGTCGTGTTTGTTGGGATGGTGGGGCGCGTTCTCGGTGTAGAATGACATCGGCTCAACCTCCTGAATCCTTCGGTTCCTTGCTGCGAACTCAACCGGACCGCCATTGTACCGTTCGGACGAGCACAAGTCCCGCATTTTTGCCCGGATATGAGTTGGTTTCCTGTACGGCCAATGGAGCTTGATTCACGCAATGGGCTGTGGTATCCTGAAAGCAACAAGCGAAGCCGTCAAGCATGGCCATGCAAGGTCTGGGACAATGGACTACTCTTACTACTACACCTCTATCACGCGAAAGCTCACGAGGATGTCGCGTCCTCGTGGGCGTCATGGTGATGGAGGTCCCATATGCTTGAGTCGAAAGGTGCTTGGAAGCGAACGAGGGCTTGGCGTCGTTACCAGCGCAGGCGCATGATTGCCAAGGCATGGCGAATCGCCAAAGAACGAGATCCATCTCCCGAGGGCATTTCGGCCCTTCGTTCTTGGGGTTTTTGGCAGGGCATCAGGGGGCAATGGCGCAGAGGCCCCGTTACATGGGCGGATGTCTTTGCTTTGCGCGACGACTTCGCTCGGCGCAACCACGACCATCTGGCTAGGTGTTCGTGTTGGATGTGCGGCAATCCCAGAAGAATCTGGAAGCATAGGACGCTACCGGAACGCCGCGCCGACGCTGTGTACCGAGCCGAGCGGACTGAATTCATTCAGAGTCTCGTGGTTTCGGTTGGGTGAATTCAGACAGCCACGATGCTATGATAGTTAGCTCTATGGCCTATCTCTATCGCTCGGTGAGTGATTCTTCGACTTTCATGCCGAAGTGGCGGCCGCCTTGGGTGGTGTGGGCGAGGACCTTGTCACCTGTCTTGAGATGGGTGACGGAGGTCGCCTTGCCCTCGGGGTCCATCAGGCGAATGGTCTCGGCGTTTTGCAGGACCAGGCTGATGGGCTGTCCCTTGGCTTCGGCCTCGATCAGCATCATGGGCCGGCGTTCGATCTTGTTGCGGCCCAGATAGGCGATTTGGCTGGTGCCCTCATAGTTGACGAGCATGACCTCATCACCGGTCTTCAGGTCGGCCAGGTACTTGGTCTTGCCCCCCGGCGCCATGGTGTAGGCATGAACCGCGCCGGCGTTGACGCGGAACGGTCGTGACGCGACGTAAGGATTGTCGATCGACTCAGAATGCACGAGGAAGAAGCCCGACGCGGTATTGCCCACCAGCATGCCTTCGCCGAGCGTCATTTGGGTGCACGTGTCGATACAGGCGCGGTCGCCCATGCCAAGCTGCTTGATGGAGGTGATGGTCGCCTCGATCAGGGCGATCTTCTCACTGATACCGCGCACCAGTTCGGCGGTCTTCTTGATCTCGTTGATATCCGTGGTGTTGAGCAGGACGCCATCGACGCCTTTCTCCAGGATCTCGACCATGAGTCGGGCCTGCTGGCAGTTGTCGACCTGGACGATGAGGTTCTTGCCCCGGCTGGCCAGGAGGTTCTCGATGGGGATGATCGTCCAGTCGAGCATCTTGAGCACGACGATCTTCTCGCCCGGCACGGCGGCGGCCCGGTCCTCGTCGGCCTTGCCCGCGATGTCGATGAACTCGACGTCTGTCCCGGGCTTCAAGTCGCCCTGGGCTTCCACGGTCTTGATCTTGCCAAACTGGCGCACCGTCTCGGTCTGGCCCTCAGGCAGGACGACCGCCTCGGCACCGCTCTCCAACGCCGCGATCGCGATTTCCTTGTCGTACGGAACGACGTTCACCCAAAGTCTCTTCATAATGCCAACTCCACTGCTTCCTGGATACTGCCTCGTATCTTGATCTTTACTCGCCGCTGTTCTTTTCAAGCTCGTCCAACACAGTCTTGATCTCTGTTTTTAGCCCTGGGATATCCTCTCTCACAACCTTCCAGGCTCGACGCAGGTTCACGCCGAAGTAGTGGTGAATCAGGACGTCTCTTAAGCCGGAAATGGTCTTCCAGGGAATCTGTGGATGCCGATCGCGCAACGACTGAGGAATGTTTTTAACGGCTTCTCCTATTATTTCAAGCCGCCTCAATACGGCGTCCTGGACCTGTGCATTTGCCATGAATTGCCGCTCATCGTGATCGGTCGTGTACTCTTCGATTCTCGAAATACAATCGAGGATGTCCTCAAAGTATACGCGGACATCTCTGGTCATAAGATTGTTTCCTGATGGCTCAGGATATTGTCCCTGAGACGCGGCTTGATTGTGTCGTACTCCACCAGATCGACAGGTCTCCCCAAGGCGTCTTGTAGTTCCAATTTCAGCGCCACGAAGTCGAGTAGACTGATATCTTTGTCAATCTGAACAAGGATATCGATATCGCTCTCCGGTCGCAGTTGGTCTTTCGCCGCCGAGCCAAAGAGGGCGGCTCGCGTGACACCGTAACGCTGCAATATCGTCTGTGTCGCCTCTTTGACGTGTTCTGCGAACGGACTCACCAGGATCTCCTGATTTCTCAAGGTTCGTTGCTCATTCTAAGGATTAGACGGCAATACCCGAAATCTGTCAATAGACTTGCACCGAGTTGACGGAATGTTTGACAGCGTGCTCGTAGGTCAGGTATTGTCACCTCGGCGTGCGCGGCGAGAAACCAAGTACGGTGACGTCGAGTCAGGAGCGAGTGAAATGATAGACAGGTGCAGAGGGAGCGTGCCCCTTGGGAAGGCCGGCGTGGGGTCCGAGGTGGCGAGGTCGGCAAATACTATCGGTAAGACCGTAATTCTGTTGGCGGTCGTGATCCTCTCGGGTTGTACCTCACGCTCAGTTCCACTCGCGGCGTACACGCAGTCCGGGCAACTGTACTTGCAGGCGAAGCCCCATACGCGTCTATATGTGGAAATCGATCGGATGGAAGGTGTCAGCCTGCCCGAGGGCTTCGTGGATGAATTGAAGGCGTTTCTGCGTAAGTGTTGCCAGAAGGCGGACGGCATCGAGGTTATTTTGGATCCACCCATCCCCGCGGCCGAGTTTGAAGATGTACCGCTCAGTGCGGCATCGGTATTATGTATCGACGGGCCCGCCGTCGATAGCGACCCCCAGCCAGCCTATCTCCATGTGTTTGTCTATGACGGCAAGACCATGTTCAAAGGCGCGGTGCGGTCCCCTCATGTCGTAGGTTCCTGCCTGTCGGGTATCTACTGGAACGTGGATTATGCGCGATCCTGGCCCGGGCAAACCGTGACACACATGCTCAGGCATGAGTTGGGCCACGTATTGGGCCTATGCCGAAACGCCACTCATGGCGATGGGGTCCACTGCGATAAGCACGGTTGCCTGATGTTCCCGACACCCGACCTCTTGTCACAGTTGGGAGGAATGGTTCACCTCTATTTCAGAGAACACCGGTTGTGTGAGGACTTTATGCGTGATTTGGAGCTGGCCCGACAGGCTCCACGCGACGACACTCTGTCATTTGCCGGCCCCTTTCTGGTTCGCAGAGAGGATGGCTATTCGGTGGCGTCTCTGCCCTACTACGACACGATCATCGGTGCCCCCACACCAACCGAATTCAATTGGGGCAAGGCACTGAAACAGGCCAGAGGCGGCGTCAGACAGGCCTTGCGGAAGCAGAAGGATGAAGGGCGCGATCCGAGGACTGGCCATGGGGGTCTCATGGTCAGCCTCTATGATCGACCGGCAACAGAGACCTGCGTGGAAAAGCTGGAACAGGATATCATCGTTCTGAGCAAAGCGGTGAACGATCCGGCTCCCCAAGTCAGCCGTTTCGCTTCCAGGATATTGAAAAGGCGACAGGATGCCCTGGTCGCGCAGGAAAGATAATGCTGTAGCTTGACAGCGTGCTCGCCGTTCCGGTATTGTCGCGTCTGCGTGTGCGGCATGAATCCCGGTACGGTGACGTCGAGTCAGGAGTGTGACATGGTGGGTACGTGTATGAAGCGAGCGGCGATTCTGTGTGTTTTCTGTCTCTGTCTGGCCCACGCTTCCTGGGCGGACTTTCTGGCGGAACTGGCCAAGCCTCATGAGGGGCGGAGCATGCGAGCGACCTCGGCCCGTAAACTGGGACTGGATCCGCGCGGTTGGGAGGGCGAGCCCGATCCCGACCACAATGGGGACAACAGCAACGTTCAGCCAGGCCAGACGAAGGTCCTGATGGATGTGGAGGGCCCCGGCGTCATCACGCACATCTGGATGACGTTCCTGGGTCCTGAGGCGCACCCCTGGGCCAAGCAGGGCTCGGCCAACCACCAGGAGATGCTCCTGCGAATGTACTGGGATGGCCAGGACAAACCGGCCGTCGAGGCGCCGGTGGGCGATTTCTTCGCCAACAGTTTCGGCATACGCAGCGAGGTGATCAGCTTGCCCGTGGCGGTCGAGGACGCCGATTCCTACAACTGCTTCTGGCACATGCCGTTTCGCGAATCCGCACGCGTGGAGGTCGTTAATCAGAGCGACAAGCCGATCAGTCTGCTCTATTTCAATATCGATTGGATCAAGAAGGATCGCATCGCTGACGAGGCGCCCTATTTCTACGCCCAGTATCGCCAGGAGTACCCCGTGCAGAAGGGTGTTGACTACGTACTCCTTGAGACAGAGGGCAAGGGACACTACGTTGGCACCGTGCTGAGCGTGCGGACGCGCAGTCCTTCCTGGTTCGGGGAAGGCGATGAGAAGATCTACATCGATGGCGAAGCCAAGGCGTCGATCTGGGGCACGGGCACGGAGGACTATTTCCTCTCGGCCTGGGGACTCAAGACTACCAGTACGCCGTTCTTTGGGGTGCCATACTTCGATCAGTGGGGCATCGTGGGCGGGCATACCTCCGCCTATCGGTGGCATGTCACCGATCCGATCGTCTTCCAGGAGAGCATCAAGGTGACGTTCGAGCACTTTGGCTGGATGTCACCCGATGAGAATCCTGAATACAAGTCACATAGCTGGAACGAGCGTGAGGACGACTATTCGAGCGTGGCGTTCTGGTATCAGACGGGACAGCCCACTTTTGAAGCCCGGGCGCCACACGCTCGGCAGCGGAAGCTGCCGTGCCTGGACCGCATCATCGCGGCCAAGGACTTCACCGATGCCAAGCACCATGGCCAAGGACCGGCTCGGGCGCAGGACCTCGATTTCTATCCCGACGGACATCTGCTCTACAAGCCCGAAGAACAGGAGGACGCGTGGGTGGAGATTCCTTTTGAGATTGAAGAGAAGGCGCCCTTGCGATTGTTACTGGTCCTGACCCAGTCCTACGACTTCGGCAAATACCAGGCGACCCTGAACGGCGTCAAGCTCGGCGGCGTTATGGACCTGTTCAGTAAGGAGGTTGCGAAGCGCGAGTTCCACCTGCTGGACTTCTGGCCCGAGCCGGGCCGGTACACTCTGCGCCTGGAGTGCGTGGGCAAGAACCGCGACTCCGGCGGTCACTGCCTGGGTATGGAATCCGTTCGCTTGCGGCAGCGCCGACCCCGCGTAAAGGAATATGGCCATGACGCCGAGAAGGACTGGCGCGACAAACCACTGCTCTACAGGTAAACTTCGGCGGCGCCGGCTAGTTGCTGCAAGCCACCGTTAGAGCGGGCGTATCCAGATATATCGGAACCGCACGGGATTGTTGTGCGCCGACAGGCTCAGAGGCAGCTTCGGAGCGATCGGCTTGTCGTACTTGGGCATGATCCGGTGGCCGGTGGGGCCGTAGACCCGTTGATTGTGATGGACGAGAATGCCGTTGTGGAAGATGGTGACGTAGGCGGGCTTGACGAGTTTACCGGCCTCGAAGACGGGCGCGAAGAAGACGATGTCGTAGCTCTGCCACTGGCCGGGCGGGCGGCACACATTGACCATCGGAGGGGTCTGCCCATAGACCGAGGCGGCCTGACCGTCGGGGTAGAGTTGCGTCGTGTACGTGTCGAAGACCTGGATCTCAAACAGGCCCATCAGCAGGACGCCGTTGTTGCCCCGATCCCAATCTTTGCCCACCGGTGGATTCGGCGCCTGCCACTCCAGGTGGAGCTGGCAATCACCAAAAGCTTCTTTCGTCGTCAGGCTACCTGTAACAGCGATCAGTTCGCCGTTCTCGATCTTCCAGTCGGACTTGGCCCACTTCGACAGGTCGCCGCCATCGAATAGGACGATGGCGTCAGAGGGCCCGCTGCGTCGCCGGCCCGGCTCGACCTGACGCGGCGCGGGACGGTCGGGATCGTGAACGTGGTAGCCGCACCAGGGCAGGACGGGCGTGTCCTTGTAGCCCACCACGCCTGAGCCGTCTTTGGCTTCGACCAACTTGGCGGCCACGCACGTCGCCGAGTAGACCAGCAGAAGACTCAGAGCAACGGTGATAGCGATCAATGCAGGAATACGATAGCGGTTCATGCTCTTTCCTTTCACGTGTGGTTCTCACGATGGACTTACCTGAGTCTAGTCTGATGAACCGATGGCTCGTGACCACTATACTCGGTCCCCAACGGACCGACAAGCCACTCCTCTAATGGCGTGGGGCTGTCCACTGAATCATTTTTCCGGGTACTCACAGGGCACTCGGACGAGCTTTTTTGACTAAATGGCAGGGTTGTATGCGTCTAAGGATTGGAATTGATTAACTTGGCCGGGTCGTGTAGAATAGAGACAGCCATGGTTGTACGGCTATTGGGGTGGTTTTTTTGCACACGCGGGGGGGATTCCCTGCGAAACAGAGATTAGGATGATGAATCTACCATTGAGCATAGGCTGTTGGTTCACTTGCAGGATGGGCTTTAGCCCATGCTGTCTGACGCCGCAAAAACCGCATGGGCTAAAGCCCATCCTACCGCTACTGGTGATAGTCATGGGGACTGTCGCTATGGGCGGCGAATCGTCGGTCGACCAGGACGAGGCCGTTCGCATTCGCCGCGTTAAATCAAAAGATTGTGTCCGCCTGTTCGTAGAGAATGGTGGCGCCTGTGATGTGACGGTGACCTTGAAGGTCCTGACCCGTAACGGGCGCGTCTCTCGGATCAAACCTGAGACGGCCACCTACCCGGCCTATTCGGAGACCGAAGCGGCCCGCATCGTGGCTGCCGATCCAGGCAAGCGATGGAAATGGCGCTGCCGGTTCAACTGGATTCAGGGCGGTCTGCGAACTCGAAAAGAAGAGGGGATTCTCTATCGACTTCCCTTTGAAACGGGGCGATCTTATCGCGTGGTCCAGGGCTATCAGGGCGCGTTGACGCATGAAGGCCGGGACGAATACGCCGTGGACTTCGCCATGAGGAAAGGGACGCCCATCTGCGCCACGCGAGCCGGCGTGGTGGTCGGTCTCAAGGAAGACTCCAAGACCGGTGGCTCCAGCGAGAAATTCAGAGATCAGGCCAACTATGTCTGCATTACCCATGCCGATGGAACGATCGCTGAGTACCACCATCTGCACTACGAAGGCGTCCTTGTCGAGTTGGGCCAGTACGTCGAAGCGGGCCAGCGGATTGCCCTCTCGGGCAACACGGGCTATTCCACCGGCCCGCACCTGCACTTTGGCGTCTACTCGGCCGTCGACGGCCGACGCAGCGAGTCCCATCCCGTTACCTTCATCACCCGCCAGGGGACGGTCCGCAATCCCGTCGAGGGAAAAACCTACACTGCGAGATAGCTTCTTGGGTCGTGCAAGGGCGCCCTTACCTATCGTGCCAAGACCTTTGACGGACACGCTCCTAGCATCCGATGACCACACAGCCGGATAGCGAAAGCAGGGTCAGGGCTGCGACGGCAGTCAGTGCGATCCATTTGACCGTGTTCATTTTCTGGCCTCCTAAATAAGATTTGCGCTCCTTGAGTTTGGTGCTCTCTCCTGCAAGAGGCCGCAAGTCGGTCGCTGGTAACACCGGTTGCACGGGGCTGCTCCAGGCCCCGCGTGGGAATTGGCCAGAAGGGGGTTGACGACGGGCCGATTTTGCCTATCCTGTAGCTTTTCACGCCTTGGAAAGGAGTAAGCCAAGTGCAGGGAAGTACGCCTTCTTCAGGCCAATTCGTGTTTGAGTGTCTCAAAACGGAACCGATCGGCAGCGTGCTCTACGCCGAGCACCTGAAGCTGACCAGTAAGTCGCGGATGAGCCCCTTTGCTGGGTACGTGATGCCTTTGTGGTATTCGTCGATCGCCGCTGAGCATCAGGCGGTGCGCGAGGCCGCCGGGCTGTTCGACTGTACCCATATGGGGGTGTTCGAGGTCTCCGGCGAGGCGGCCGAGCCGTTTCTCAATACGGTGGCGACCAACAACGTGTCCCGGCTGAAGATCGGGCGGGCCCAGTACAGCTACATTCTCGATGCGGCCGGCAATATTCTGGATGACATCATCATCTACCGTCGGGGCCAGACGGACTTCATGGTTGTGGTCAACGCGGCCAATGAACCGAAGATCAAGGCCTATTTCGAGGGTCTGTTGCTGGGCCAGGTGGCGGTCGACGCCGCCGATCCGAGCCGCAGGCTCGAGCAGACGCCGACCATTCGGGATATGCGCGATCCGGCTACCGGTTCGGATTGCCGGGTGGATATCGCCTTGCAGGGGCCCGCGTCGGTCGCGGTGCTGGCCGGGCTTTCCGACGACAAGTCGATCGCCGAGCGGCTGACAGAGCTTAAGGGTTTCGGACTCCTCGTTGAATCATTGCAGGGGATGGATTGTCTGATCTGCCGAACGGGCTATACGGGATCGACCGTTGGCTTCGAGTTGTTCGTTCATCCGGACCAAGCGCCGCAATTGTGGAACGCGATTCTGGAGGCGGGCGGACCCCTCGGCGTGCTGCCTTGTGGACTGGGGGGCCGGGACAGCTTGCGGATTGAGGCAGGGCTGCCTCTTTATGGACACGAACTGGCCGGTTCGTTTCATATCTCGCCCTTCGAGGCCGGATATGGCTGGGCTGTCAAGCTGGACAAGGGGTTCTTCATTGGGCAGGCCGCGATGGCCCGAATCAGCGAGACCTATGACATGCAGGCGGTGCGGCTGGCGCTGCCGGCGACGAGGGGGATTCGCCCCGTTCGTCCGGGCGACCCGATCCTGGCCGGCGGCCTCTGTGCCGGCTGGATCCTCAGCAGCGCCAAGGTCGGCGATACGCAATACGCCCTGGCCTACATGGCGCGCGACGAAGCCTGGGAGGGCAATGACATCGGCGCTTACTATCTGGCGCGGAGTCCGAGCCAGATTCAGCAGGGAAGACAGGAACGTTTGGACAAAGGACAGAAAGCAGAAGCCGACCTGACGGGAACCGTCGTCGGTCGCTTCGCGAGGTTTTGACGGGAGGCAAGAAACATGGTCGTTGATGGACTGTTCTACACGAAAGATCACGAATGGGTGAAGGCCGAAGGCGACGTGGCCACGATGGGCATCACGGACCACGCCCAGGAGCAGTTGGGGGAACTGGTGTTCGTGGAACTGCCCGAGGAGGGCACGGAGTTCGCCGCGCGTAAGGAGATTGCCGTTGTGGAGAGCTCCAAAGCCGCCGGGGATGTTTACTGTCCCGTGGCGGGCAAAGTCACTGCGGTCAATAGCGAACTGGACACGCAGCCCGAACTGATCAACCAGGACTGCTACAACGGCGGGTGGATCTGTAAGATCCAGATGGCCGACGCCAAGTCGCTCGATGACCTTATGGACGCCAAGCAGTATCAGGAATACCTCGAGACACTCTAGGCCGACCGGTTTACAAGGGGGCGCCACGCGATGCCGTTCATACCACATACGCCACAGCAGCAGCAGGAGATGCTCGACGAGATCGGTCTGACCATGCAGGGCCTTTTTGCCGACATCCCAGCCGAGTTGATGCCGAAGTCGTTTAACCTGCCTGACGGTATGAGCGAGCAGGAGGTTCGCAATCGACTGGCCGACCTGGCGGGCAAGAACTCCGTCGATTTGACGCTCTTTCTGGGCGGCGGGTTCTACGACCACTTCATCCCATCGGCGGTTTATTCGATCATCTCGCGCAGCGAGTTCTACACGGCCTACACGCCGTACCAGCCCGAACTCGCCCAGGGGACGCTGCAGGCTATTTACGAGTACCAGTCGGCCATCTGCCGCTTGACCGACATGGAGGTTTCCAACGCCTCGCTTTACGACGGGGGGACCGCCATGTACGAGGCCGTGATGATGGCCCTGCGGATCACGGGCCGCAACAAGGTGATCGTGGATGACAGCGTCAATCCGATCTATCGCGTGATGATTCACGCCTACACGCGGAATCTTCAGATCGACCTCGAAGAGACCGGCTGTGCCAATGGCCTGGCCAATCGCTCTGAGATCCTGGACCGGCTCGATGATCAAACGGCGGCGGTGATTGTCCAGAACCCGAACTTTTTCGGGTGCATCGACGATTTTACCGATCTGGCCGAAGCGGCGCATGAGAAGGGGGCCCTGCTGATTGTCTCCTGCTATCCGATCTCCCTGGGGATCCTCAAGACGCCCGGCGCGATGGGCGCCGATATCGTCACCGGCGAGGGGCAGAGTCTGGGGATGCCGATGTCGTTCGGGGGCCCTTATCTGGGCTACATGGCCTCACGCAAGCAATACGTGCGCAAGATGCCCGGTCGCGTCGCCGGCGAGACCACCGACCGAGAGGGGCGGCGGGCCTTCGTCCTGACGCTGCAGGCGCGCGAGCAGCACATCCGGCGGGACAAAGCCACGTCGAACATCTGCTCCAACGAAGCGCTGTGTGCCCTGACGGCGCTGGTGTATCTGTCCCTTCTGGGCAAGGAAGGTCTCAAGGAGACGGCCCAGCGATGTGCCGACAAGGCCAGCTACGCCTACCAGCGACTCACGGCGATTCCCGGCGTCGAACCGCACTTCAAGGCGAAATGGTTCTTCAACGAGTTCGTACTGGACCTGCCCTGCGAGGCCGCTGACGTGATCGCCCGACTGATCGAGAGAGGCTTTGCCGCTGGATTCCCGCTGAGTCGCTACTACGAAGGCATGGAGAACTCCGTACTGATCTGTGTGACCGAGAAACGCACGAAGCAGCAGATTGGAATGCTGGCCGAAGCCCTGGAGAGTGTGTTATGAAGCTGTTGTATGAGAAGAGCGTGCCTGGTCGTCGCGGCATCTGTTCCGGACCGAGTGACGTCCCGACCACGATCAACATAAGCAATGATTTGCTGCGCGATGAGAGTGCTACGCTGCCGGAACTGAGCGAACTGGATGTCGTGCGCCATTTCACCGAGTTGTCGCGCCGTAACTTCGGGGTCGATACGAACTTCTACCCGCTTGGCTCCTGCACGATGAAGTACAATCCGAAAGTGGCCGAGCGGATCGCAACCTATCCGGGTTTTGCGCATCTCCACCCGCTGTTGCCCCAATTACGGATGGGTGGCATGCTGACTCAGGGCGCGCTGGCGATCCTGTACGACATGGATATGCTCCTGCGCGAGATCACCGGCATGGCGGGTTTCACGATGCAGCCGATGGCCGGGGCGCACGGCGAGTTGACCGGCATGATGATCATGGCGGCTTACCATCGTGACCGAGGCAATAAGAAGAGCATTGTATTGGCGCCGGACAGCGCGCACGGGACGAATCCCGCCAGCGCGGCCATCGCTGGCTACAAGGTCGTCTCCGTGGCGAGCGATGCGAACGGCGTTATGGATATCGACGTGCTCAAGGCGGCGCTGAACGACGACGTGGCCGGCATCATGCTGACCTGCCCCAACACGCTGGGGCTCTTCAATCCGCATATCCGCGAGATCTGCGACCTGATCCACAGCGTGGACGGCCTGGCCTACTACGACGGGGCCAATCTGAACGCCATCGTGGGCAAGGCTCGCCCGGGCGATTTCGGCTTCGACATCGTCCACCTCAACGTACACAAGACGCTCGCCACCCCGCACGGCGGCGGGGGCCCCGGCGCCGGGCCCGTCGGTGTCGGCGAAGAGCTTGTGCCGTTCTTGCCCGTCTCCATCGTTGTCAAGCGCAGTGATGGAACCTATGCGCTGGAATACGATCGGCCCAAATCGATCGGCTACGTTGCCCCGTTCTATGGCAACTTCGGCATTGTTCTGCGGGCTTACGTTTACGTCCTCATGCTGGGCGGGAAGGGCCTGGCCCGCGTGGCCGAGCACGCCGTGCTCAATGCCAACTACGTCAGGCACAAGCTCAAGGATTACTACACGTCGGCGGTCGACAGCGTCTGCATGCACGAGTGCGTCTTCAGCACGACCGAGTCGATGGCCAAGAACGGGGTCCACGCGTTGGATATCGCCAAGGCCCTGATCGACCGAGGGTTCCATCCGCCGACTGTGTACTTCCCGACGATTGTGCGCGAAGCGATGATGATAGAGCCGACCGAGACCGAGAGCAAGGAGACGCTCGACGCCTTCATCGCCGCCATGATCGAGATCGCCGAACTGGCCGACAAAGACCCCGACCAGATCAAAGCGGCTCCCGTTACGGCTCCCGTCTCGCGACCCAACGAAACCGCCGCCGCCAGAAACCTCAACATCGCGTCCCTGTGACGTTGTCGGCGCCGGGCGAACCGGCGCCGGTGTGAGTCGGTCAAGCGCAGGCGGGGCGTGCCGTATTCTTCGGCTTCAGCTTAGACCTTGGCCCACGGAACTCAACCTGGCGTGTTCCTGGTCCACCACGATACTCTGCCGATGGTCTTGCTCGGTCAGTGGTTACCTGCGACCTATGGGCTCTGCGCCACCCAGGTCAGGGCATTGGCCATCAATAGCGCCCCATCGGTCTCGGCATCCCAGAAACCACTATTTACGTGAGACGATACCGGGTAGAACCCGAGATCGACACGGCGGGTGTTGCCGATCATTTTGGTGACCACCAGAGGTCGCCCGTCGGACCAGTCCGCCACCCGCATGGTCCCCGGAACAACGTCAAATGTCGACGGCCGGTAACTGCGAGAGCCTCCGTTGAAGCTGTTGACTCCCTCCAGGATGGGATGTCCGGGTTGATAGATCCTGCCCAATTCCGCGTAAGTGCCCCAGACCTTGTCGCCCCGTACGATGGCGTAGTAGCGATTGATCTCCCACCATCCCTGCATCGTCCAGAAACTGCTGGCCGCTTCAAACATGGTGCACACCACACCACCGCCGTTCTCGACGTATTCGGCCATCACGCCGCCAATCGCTGTCGTGTCCTCGTAATTAAAGTTCTTGAATACCATGACAGCATCAAACGCCTGCAATTCGTGCAGCGTCGGTGTCTGGCGTGAAACATTCATGATACTGACGCTGGAAAACTGGGCCGTTGCCTCCAGTTTCCTCTGGATATCCTCCAGGGAATCATCTCCTTCGGCGCCGCAGATTAGCACTTTGGCAGACGACGCAGGCTGATCGGCGCGGGCCACCCAACTCAGGGCATTGGCCATTAGCAGGGCCCCGTCGGTCGAGGCGTCCCAGAAGCGATTTTCGACATCCGACGATACGGGATAGAACCCGAGGTCGGCGCGTCGCGTGTTGCCGATCATTTTGGTCGCGACCAACGGTCTTCCATCCGACCAGTTTGCGATGCGGACGGCGCCCTGGGCGATACCGAAAGTTGCGGGTCGGAAACTCTCCGGACCTCCATTGAAACTGGTGACGCCCTGCATGATGAGGTGATCGGGTTCGAGTACAGTGCCTAAGTACGTGCGCGTTCCTGATTTCACGGTGCCGCGCGAGATGGCGTAGTAACCGTTGGTTGCCCAGCGTCCTTCCATTTGCGTAGTGCCGCCGACTTCGAACATGGTGCAGACCACGCCGCCGCCGCCGTCGACGTAGTCGGCCATGACATCGCCCATCGCGGCCTCATCGTAGTAGGAGTTAGAGTATACCATGACGGCGTCATAGGCCTGCAACTCCGCCAGCGTGGGCGTCCTCTCCCAAGCGTTGACGTTCATGACGCCGACCTCGGAGAACTGCCCCGTCGCTTCGAGTTTCTCCTGGATATCCGCGAGCGAAGCGTGATTGTCGCTCGGTTCGGCGCCGCAGATCAAGACGCGGGGGAGCGTGCCGGCACTGTTGGACGGCGTTCCCTCGAAACTGACGTCCCAACGATTTCCCGACGTGGCCTGGCCATCCTCCGACCGGCCGGTGGTGACCTGTTGACTCTCGAAATCCGTGCCGGTTTTCTGCACGGTCACGGCAAATCGGGTGTTCGACTCGAGGCCGACCAGGGCGTAAATGCCTTTGGCATTGGTCTGGGCGCTGTAGAGTTGAGTCTGACCGCCAGGTCCGCGCGCGACGACATCCGCACCGCTGATGGGGTCCCCGGAGCGATCCGTCACCTGTCCACTGATGATCTCTCCCGACTCGGATGGGAAGACGTTATATAAGCACACGTAGAGAATCTCGTAGGGCTTGTTCGTGGGACAGGCGATATCGGGCAGGTTGTACCAGCAGTCATCGGCGCCGTACCAACCCATGTTGAGATGATGATATGGGGTCGTGACAAAAGCTTGTTTCTGGTAGCCGTACCCGTCGCACACGACGGCGTGGGCGCGATCGTCGTCGTAGTCGACCATTGCCAGAATCACGGGCTTCTCGGCATCGAGGTTGGGATTGAGCATGGCCTCCAATCCGGTCCCGATATTCCCGTGTACTTCGGTCGTGCTGTTGTAATTCCATGCTAAGACGCCATCGGTGTAGCCGAAGGTGTCCAGCAGGGCGTCCCGCATTTCCACTACGCCCATGCCGGTGCCGTCTTCGGTGTATGCGCTGCCCCCTGCGACCCCGGCGTCATAGCAAAGGGCTCCAATGGCTTGCCGTGCTGTTTGCGAGGAGGAGTAGCTTGGCGCCAGAACCATGCTGGTCCATTTATAGGCGCCGCCGTTGCCATTGCCTCCCCGTGTGGAACGGCTCTGATCCTCGCCGTCGACCTCGACCGTGAAGCTCTGGACGCCAATGCCGGTACTCGGATGACGATGGTAGTACATCAACTGAGCCATGGCTGTGGCGGTACACCCACTCACATAGTTGTTGGGAGTCCAGTAGTTGCAGCATAAGCGCCGCGAGGAGCCCTGATAGACATACCCCTGGCCCCACTTGGTCTTGGTCAGCGGGGCGACGCGAACGTCGGACGGATTGCCGCTACAGATGGGCGATTCACCCATGATGTGCAGACCGTCCTCGACAGGCTCGGCCAGGGCGATGAGGTGGTTCCATTTCTTTTGCGTGTTCGTCTCGGTTGCTTGCATCGCCATTGGCGGCGTCCCGGAAGGGGCTCGGAGGCCGGCGATACGAGCGTTGAGGTCGTTGGTGACCAGAATCGCCAGCGGGTTGTCCGGCGACGGGTCATAATGCCCATCGTCGGCAAAGGCGATGATGGGATCAATCCGGTCGTCGGCAGAGACAACGACAAATCCGGACGGGTCCAGATACACGACGTAGTAAGCCGGTTTGCCATGGTCTCCCAGGAAGGTTTCGGTGCCAAGGGCACGCTGTCCCAGCGGGGTGTCGAGTGGCCTTGCATCCGCTCTGAGCCAGCCATTGGCGGCGGTCTCGGCGTCCTGGGCCGTCATGGACAAGGCCCATAGACCGCTGCACAACTGCAACACAATCAGAATCGCTGCCAGATGAACGCGCCTGCTTCTCATGGTG
>Ga0075114_10000068_pt1 | contig 72420 bp, 59 predicted proteins | sample AntAceMetag02UKM_FD_69784 | JGI IMG/M metagenome (GOLD analysis project Ga0075114, IMG submission 69784) | Saline lake microbial communities from Ace Lake, Antarctica - Antarctic Ace Lake Metagenome 02UKM | ecosystem: Environmental > Aquatic > Non-marine Saline and Alkaline > Saline | place... | reverse complement strand
TCACACCCGACCTAATGCGCCCGCTTGACCCGCGCGGTCCACTGTGCTATAATAACCCCCGACCCAAAAAGCCCCGTGGCTGCCCGAGAGCCCGAGACATAGCCAGGGCAGCGGTGAGAACCGCCAAGACAGCATACATCCCGCCACAAGACCCGCTCACCGTCAGAGTGTGGGCGGGCTGTGCTTTTTAGGTGAAATAAAAGCCCTATAATGTGCTGGCGGTTCCCACCGAATCTGAGGATGTGTTCTGTTTTCGGGAAAGGAGGTGCAAATACACAGGAATACACCGCCAAGTGAATGTCGAGCGGCGTGTAGGTGGTATTTGCTCTGACCACGGCGCGTCCCTGCGCCGGTATTCGCTAAATGCATCTATCCACAGGGAGGATAAAATGTCTACCAAAAAGATAAGAACTGTGACTTTGTTTCTGTTCGTAGGGCTGACGTTCCTCTTGAGCCTGTCAGGGGTACGGCCAGCGATGGCCATCCCCACTTCTCCGGCCCAAAGCATCACCCTCAACCCCGCCTCCGGCGCTCCAGGCAGTGAGGTTGTGGTCCAGGGAAGTGGCTTCTCTACAGGGGGGGGAGGAGAGATTGATATCTATTGGGACTCCACATCATCGCCGCGCATAGGCTCTGGGCCAAGCGTGGGCCGGGATGGCACTTTTGCCACGACCGCTACCATCCCCCCCAACGCCACGGCAGGGTCCCATACCATCATCGCCCGGGATAACTACACCTCTGACGAGGCCGAGGCCACCTTCACTGTGGTCGGGGATCCACTGGCGGCGGTTTACATCTACAACACCGACCAGGACAAGGCTGACGACTTCAAGGCCCTGCTGGAGGAGACCGGGATGATCTCCACCACCGTGAAGCAACTGAGCGACGTGGCCATGGCCGCCGTCGACTTCTCGCTCTACGACCTGATCATCATCGGCCCCGACACCGGCAATTGGGAGAACAATGAGGCCGTAGCCAGGGTCAGAGATTCGGGCAAGCCCATCCTGGGTCTGGGCGAAGGAGGGTATGCTTTCTTCGGCAAACTGCAACTGCACATCGGCTATCCCCATGGAGCGCACTCCACAACAACAACTCAGGTCAGGCCCGTCGATCTCTCCCACACCATCTACCAGACCCCTTATGATGGCTTCCCCTCGCCGGTTACTGTTTACGGCTCAGGCACCGGGTCTGTCGAGATACACCTGCCCAGTCCGCCATCTGGTGTCCTTACGCTAGGTCGACATATAACAAGTGATGACCACTACTCTTTGGTCCAGCAGTCCGGTCGCTATTTCCTGTGGGGCTTCGACGGGGGGCCAAGGCTGGAGGAGATGACCACGAACGGCCAGCACCTTTTCGTCAACGTCGCCTGGCATCTGCTGCTCTTCAGGTCAGACGTGGACACCTTGATCCTGACCGACTACCAGCGCATGAAGGATGTGGGGTACTTGTCTGCCAACGTGAACACGCTAGAAGGCAAAGTCAACACGCTGGTGGGAATGCCCAAGTCGCAGAGTAACATGACGGCGGTGGTCAAGCGCATGAACCTGGACACGCCAACGGCTGTGAAAACGGCCCGCACGACCTGGATTGGCAACGATGACAGCGTGGCCAATACCAATGCTTACGTGACGGCAATAGACAACTACATCGAAAGCCTCAAGCAGGGCGTCTATCCCAACCTCCAATACGTCATCTTCGTGGGCGCGCACGAGGTTATCCCCATGAAGGCCAGACCTGCCGACGACATGGACAGCCCCTATAAGGAAAGCGAGTGGGCCAGCGGCCTGCCCCAGACCTCCGGCTACTTCTATAGCCTCTACCACGATACCAGCGGTGGGGCCACCCGCGGCCACTACCTGACCGATTCCATCTACGGTGACCTGTCCTACATCAACAACGGTTATGGGGACGACAATGAGCTGATACCCGAACTGGCCGTCGGCCGGCTGGTGGAGACCCCCAGCCAGATCAGCACGCTTCTGGATAACTACATGGCCAGCAACGCCACTTTCTCGCGGAGCAACATGGCCTCCATTGCCTCCAATGACTATATGGACGGTGGTCAGGCGGCGGCCAACCATATGGGAGCCTCGGCCGACACTGCCTTGATCCAGAGCACGTTCAACACCTCCCTGGTACCGCCCAAGATCAATGCCAACGACGATTTCGTCTATCTGGCCGGCCACGGTAACTACAACTACATCGCCCCAGGCTTCATGGCTGGCTCCCACGCAACCGAGGGCGACACGGAGGAACTGAACGCCAACCTGTCCGACGCGGTGATCGTCGCCTCCGGCTGCCACAACGGGGTCAACTTTGGCAACAAGCGCTATCACGACTACGCTGCCAACACCACATACGGAGAGTTCCCGGAGCGGTTTGCCAACAAGGGGGTGGGCATCTATCTGGGCAGCACCGGTTACACCTGGATCAGCGGCAGTGGATCCAGCACCAACACGGCCCATAACGGCTGGAGCGAGAAATTGGCCACCCACTTCATCAACCATCTCCTCAATGATGGCATGTGGACCACGGCCGGAAAGGCGTACAAGGCAGCCGTCAACGAGTACGTCAGCGACTATGGCGGCGTCGGCAACCCGCACCGGCGGGTGTTGGCCATCGCCACCCTCTACGGCATCCCCAATTACCACCCGCCGCGCCTCATATTCGTCGCCCCCTGGCGGCCGATCAGTTACTTGCTGGTAAGGCAATGGCTGGTGTGGCCGCTTGCTTCGGACGTTCAAACCATGTCCGCTGTCGCGGAGACGGCCACTGTCGCGGAGACGACCACTGCCACGGAGACGGTCACCCTGGAGATCACGGATTGGTATACTGATTCCAGCGGGCTGGTCAATATCCCGGGTGCTTCCTACACTGGTGATCAGAATGAGCCGATCTTGCCTGTGGTGCATGCCAGCCACGTGTTACCCGGCGATGCAAACGTCGTCACGGTCATCTGGAACCAGACCGAATCGGTGAGTACTACCATCTCCAACGACGTCCCCCTGGCTACCATAGCCGTCCTTACCACGACCATTACCGGTACTTACCCGTATACCGACACTTTCTATCCAACGACCCCCTACTACACCAGCACTGTCACCACCCTGGGAGGTGGCGCCGTCGAGGTCGGGATGAACATTGTGCCAGTGCAGTATAAACAGTCCACGCACCAGACCCGTATCTGGACCACGATGATCTTCCAACTTGTGTATGAGATAGACCCGTATGCGCTGGGTATGGACAGCGATGGCGATGATCTGCCTGACTATTGGGAGTCGGGCTATGGATTGAGCCCCAACGACGACAGCGGCGATCAGGGGGCTTCCGGCGACCCAGACGAGGACGGGTTGACCAATGAGCAGGAGCGCGGCCTGGGCACCGACCCGTTAGACCCAGACACCGATCACGATGGGAGCAACGATGGGCAGGAAGTCGCTGATGAGACCGACCCGCTCAACCCGGGCTCTCGGTTAATGCACATCTATCTGCCGCTCGCCATGCGGAACTACACCGGTACGGCCTCAAGCCCGTAAACCAACGGCCGCCATATTTCCGAACCACCAAGCCGCTGAACACGCTGAGCCCACTGAACAGCGCTGAACATTCAGTGGGTTCAGCGTCTCAGTGATTCAGAGAGACACATCTTGCTCCATCCAGCCTTGTGTGGTATCCTCTCAATAAGTCGGGGAAGGTGGGGCAAATTGGCAATTTGCCCTACGTTGGCCCCAGAATATTGAGATGATACCTTGTGTGACATACTGATAAGGAGAACAGACAATGCAAATCGTGACTGACAGCGGAGTGGACCTATTCCCGGAACAGATGGCCAACCTGGACATGGATATCCACATCGTTCCCCTCATCGTTACTCTCGACGGCGAATCCTACCACGAAGGCGTAGACATCCAACCGGACGAGTTCTACTCCTTGCTGGCGGCGACCGACAGTCTTCCCGTCACATCACAACCCTCGGCGGGAGACTTTGCCGCAACCTACCGGCGGCTGGCAGCCACCGATCCCGACATCCTGTCCATTCACATGTCCTCAGGCCTGAGCGGCACGGTCAACGCGGCCAAGGCCGGTGCGGAGATGGTGCCGGAGGCAAACGTCACCGTCGTTGACACCAAAACACTCTCGGCCGCACCAGGATGGCAGGTGGAGGCGGCTGCCCAGGCTCTTAAGGCTGGCTGGTCGAAGGAGCGAATTCTGGCACTGATGGAGCGTATCGGCGCCGCCACCGACAGCATCTACACTCTAAACGATCTCAAGTACCTGATTCACGGCGGGCGCATCAGCCACATGAAAGGGCTGATCGCCTCAATGTTGAACATCAAGCCGCTGATCGGGGTGGAGAAAGAGGGCGGGACTTATGTGCAACTCGGCCAGGTGCGTACATTCAAGCGAGCTGTTAAGGGGCTGGTCGAACTTATGGCCAAGCAGCACGCGCCCGGCAGTGAACTGCGTGTGCAAGTGCTCTACTCGTACAACCCCGAGGGAGCGGCCATGTTGCGCGAGCAGGTGGACCAACGCTTCGATTGCACGTGGCTGCCGGTTGGCCCCATGTCCCTCGTGCTGGGCGCCCACACCGGCCCTAGCATGGTGGGCGTTGCCTACGCGCCTCTGGCAACCTTTGCCGAGTGCCCTCGCGGCGCTGAAGCGCCTGCTGCAGACCCGCTGTGAACTCCAAATGAACCCACTGAACAGCGCTGAACATTCAGTGGTCTCAACGGACTCAGCGGTTCAGTGATTCAACAAGAGGGACACATTCGCGCATCTGGCTACCCCTGGCCGGGCAACGAAAACGATTTGCGTTGCCCGGCCTGCTATGCTACAATGTAAGAAGCCTCGCGGCTTCCCGGAGCCCAAAGCACGGCTAAGGCGGTGGGGTCGCCCCGGCAGGCGGAATTCTACCACAGGGCCCGCCCACCACCGAGGTGCGGCGGGCTTTTTGTTCCGACGGCACCGCGCAAGTCAGCAAGTCAGAAGGAGCTGCATGCACAAAGCGGTTACTGACTTCCTGAGCACATCCCATGACTGCCTTCTCCTTGTACACCAGGAGGTTCGCAGGCTAGAACAAGCAGCCAGTGAACTGCTGTCGGTGTATGACTGGATCAATCTACGCTTGGGCCGAGAACTGAGCGCTGTGCTGCTCTCCGAGACACCCCGACGCCGGTCCCATGAAGCCCGCCGGTGGATGAAAGCCCGCCTTGGCGAGATGTCCCCTGGTCCCGTATTGTGTAGTGAGATAGACCTGCTCTTCGAGCCAACGCTCGAACTGGATCCCCTGAGCCTGATGCGTGACGTTAGCCGGGTGGCACGGATGGTGGTTGCCTGGCCCGGAAGCTATCTGGACGACGTATTGGCCTACGCCGTACCTGACCATAGCCACTACCGCACCTGGCGCAAGCCGGAAGTGCCTATTGTGGTGCTCGAATAGTGAGAAACCAGGCTTTTCGGAAAAAACCTGGTTTCTGAGCGCGGGAAAGGAGACGCTATGCGCTACCGCGACCTGGTCCAGTTTGAGCCGATCGAGACCGTCATTCAATTGCGCGATGCAGACCAGGAGGACACTGCCCGCCACCTGGTCCAAACCTACGTCATCTCTGACCGCATGGCGGACCAACTCGCCAACGTCGTCATCCCCCAACTCCAGTTCCTGACTCCCCGCGACAACAAAGGTGTGCTCATCGTTGGCAACTACGGCACAGGTAAGTCACACTTGATGGCGATCGTCTCAGCCGTGGCTGAGTATGCCGATCTTGTGCCTGTCCTGGATCACGCCTTGGTGCAAGAGGCTGCCCGGGCTATTGCCGGCCATTTCAAAGTGGTCAGGGCGGAGATCGGTGGTGTCACCGGCAGCCTGCGCGACATCCTGCTGAGAGAACTGGAAATCGCGCTGGAGCAATGGGGCATGCAATGGACGTTCCCACCGGCTGACCAGGTCACGAACAACAAGGACGCGATCATCGCCGCGGTGGCTGCCTTCCAGGAACGCTATCCCGACCACGGCATCCTGTTAGTTGTGGACGAGTTGCTCGACTACCTGCGCACGCGCGAGGAGCGCCAACTGATCCTCGACCTGGGCTTCCTGCGCGAGTTAGGCGAGGTGGCGGCCTTGACCCCCTTCCGTTTCCTGGGCGGCTTGCAGGAGACCCTCTTCGACAACCCTCGCTTCGCCTTCGTCGCCCAGCAACTGCACCGGGTGCGCGACCGCTTCGAACAGGTGCGCATCGCCCGCGAGGACATCGCCTACGTTGTTTCCCACCGCTTGCTCCGCAAGACCGATGAGCAGATCGCCAGCATCACTGACCATCTGCGCCAGTTCACGCCCCTCTATGGTCGGCTAGCCGAGCGGTTGGAGGAGTTCGCCCAACTATTCCCCATCCATCCGGCTTACATCGAGACCTTCGAGCGCGTCTACGTGGCCGAAAAGCGAGAGGTGCTCAAGACCTTCAGCCTGGCCATGCGCGCCCTGCTCGACCAGGAGGTAGCCGCGGACCAACCAGGGCTGATTTCCTACGACCACTACTGGGACATACTGCGCGGGAATCCCAGCATGCGCGGGTTGCCCGGCGTGGCCGAGGTCATCGAGAAGAGTTACGTATTGGAGGGACGCATCCAAAATGTCTACACCCGGCCACACCTGCTCCCCATCGCCTTGCGTCTCATCCACGCACTCAGCGTCCACCGGCTGACCACCAGCGACATCTACGTGCCGCTGGGCGCTACGCCGGAGGAGTTGCGCGACGACCTATGCCTGAACGTGAGTCCGCCCGAGCCGTCGGCCGATTTTCTGTTGGATCAGGTGCAGGTGGCGCTGCGTGAGATCATGCGCACCGTCAGCGGCCAGTACATCTCCTACAACGAAGCCAACGGCCAATACTATCTGGACGTCAAGAAGGACATTGACTTCGAGACCAAGATCAGCGAGCGTGGGGATTTCTTCGACGATGTTGACCTCAACTCCTATTTCTTCGACGCGCTACGCCAGGCCCTCAACCTGAGCGATACGACTTACGTGACCAACTATCGCATCTGGTTCTACGAACTACCCTGGGCCGAGCGCAAGGTGACGCGCTCCGGCTACCTCTTCTTCGGCACGCCCGACGAGCGCAGTACCGCCCAGCCCCCGCGCGATTTTTACGTCTACATGCTGCCTCCCTTCCGAGACGTTCCTCGTAGTGACGACTTTAGTCGTTCAAGCTCCGACGAGGTCATCTTCCAATTGACCGGCTTAGATCAGGCCTTCGAGACAAGCGTGCGCCAGTACGCCGGCGCCCACGCGATGGCCAACGAGGCGGCCTCTCACCGGGAGGTCTACGCCGAGAAGGCTGACGAGCACCTGCGGAGACTCCTGCGCTGGCTGCGCGAGCACCTGACAGACCACCTGCGGGTGACTTACCAGTCCGTAACCGAGCCCGTAGGCGCTGTGCTGACCCGCACCCGCAGCACCGCCAGCCATACCATCGAGGATCTGCTGCGTTTGATCGCTTCGCACTTACTGACGCCTGACTTCGAGGAGCGCTACCCCGACTACCCTGCCTTCCACCGCCTGACCCAGCCAGTCAGCGAGCAGGCCCGCTCCACTGGTGCCATGGAAGCGATCCGTTTCCTGGCCGGGCGGGGACGCACCAACTTAGGGCTGGGTGTGCTTGAAGGGTTGGAACTGGTGGACGCAGAAACCACCATCCGGCCCTACCAATCGCCCTATGCCCGTTGTTACCTGGACCTGCTGCAGAAGAAACCTGAGGGCCAGGTGGTCAACCGGGGCGAACTGATCGAGCAGGTGGCTGGCGGGCTCTAGCCCATCGAAAAGGACATCTTCTTCCACCTGGAGCCGGAATGGGCGGTCGTGGTGTTGCTGTCCCTGGTCTACAACGGCGACATCGTGCTTTGCCTGGGCGGCAAAGTAGAGATGGACGCCAGCACCATCGAGCGTGCGGCGACGATGGCCATTGCCGACCTGACCGACTTCCGCTTCTACAAACGACCGCGTACCCTGCCGCTCAATCTGTGGACGATGATCTTCGAAGGTCTGGGGCTATCCCCCGGGCTGGTCCGCGACGAGAACACGCGCGATCGGGCTGTGCAGGAACTTCAGCGCGTTGTGGGAGCCGAACTGGAACGGACCGCGACCCTCCAGGGTCGCTTGCAACAAGGTGTACAGTTGTGGAACACCTCTCTCTTCACCGACCGCTTCACCGTCGAGGTGGAATCCGGCACAGTGGTGGGCACCGATCTACCCGCTGTTACGCTCTCAGTGACAGAACTGCTGCCCTCCCTGCGGGGCTACAAAAAATCCCTGGAAACGTTGAGCCGCTTCAACACGGTGGGCAAACTGCGCAACCTGCGCATGACGATGAGCGAGGTGACAGACGCGCTCGACGATCAGACAGTCGTGAACCGGGCGGAACAGTTGTCGCACCTGGTGGACCGGATCCAACCCCTCACCGCCTATCTGGCCGAGGCCCAGGCCAATCTGCCCGCCGACCATCCCTGGTCGGAGCGAGCGGCTGCCGTTCGCCAGGCCCTGCTGGACGACGTGCGCCATCTGGGCAGGGGGAAGGAAGGGCGCGACGGCCCGGCACTGACGCGCGAGCTAGAGACACTGAAAGCGGACTACATCACAACCTACGCCGAATTACACCGGGAACTGGTGCTGGGACCCCAGGCCGACGATCGCCGCCAGCGATTGTACAACGATCCGCGCCTGGCAGCGTTGAATCTGCTCTCGGCTATTGACCTGCTCAGCAGCCCGGAATTGGATGCCTGGAAGCAGGCGCTTTCGACGCTGCCTACCTGCCGTGAGTTCCACGAAGGGGCCATCGCCGACACACCTACCTGCCCCTCCTGTCACCTGCGGCCGGCCCAACACCGTCACGCCGGCCAGGCTGACCAGGCACTGGACCAACTGGACGCGCGGCTGGACGACCTGTTGACCCGCTGGCGGCAGGCATTGCAGGCCAACCTGACCAGCGAGACCGCGCAGCGTAGCCTGGAGGCGATGACGCCAGCCGAGCGCAGGCCGATCGAGCAGTTTCTCGACCAGCGTGAGGATGATCCACACATCCCCGATGGTTTTGCAGCCGCCGCCACCCAGGCCCTACGCGGCATTGAGGCGCTAACGCTGCCGGTGGACAGCCTGCTGGAGGCCCTGAAGGAAGGCGGCCTGCCATGCACGCTGGAGGAGTTGCGGCGTCGCTTCATCAATTTTGTGAGCCAGCGACTGCGCGGCCACGACCCACGCAACACCAGGCTGACGTTAGATCAGTAGCCGCGAATAGAATAGCGAATAGAATAGCCGCGAATGAATTCGCGGCTGCTATTCGAAACACGTTAAAACGTGTTGGTTATGGCCTGAACCTGTTTTAACAGGTTTTTCATACCAGCCGTCGAATTCATTCGACTCGACGGCTCGACGGCATTCAAAGATGCCGCGAATGAATTCGCGGGCTATTCGAAACACGTTAAAACGTGTTGGTTATGGCCTGAACCTGTTTTAACAGTTTTCCGTACCAGCCGTCGAATTCATTCGACGGCATAGCAAAGGAGAAGCATCATGCCCTTCTGGCGTCTCTACTACCACCTCGTATGGGCAACCAAGAACCGCGAACACTTCATCCAGCCCCAAATCGAAGACCGGCTCTATGCCTACAACGTAAGCAAAGCAGCCGAACTGGGTGTGTACGTCTATACCATCAACGGCTGGTACGACCACATCCACCTCGTGGTCTCAATCCCACCCAAGCACGCTATCGCCTACGTGGTTAAATGCCTAAAGGGATCCAGTTCACACGATCTCAACCAGACCGGTGGGCTCGACTACACATTTGCCTGGCAGCGCGGCTATGGAGCCTTAAGCCTGGGGGAACGCCAGAGGCCCATAGCCGAAGCATACGTGGCGGACCAGAAGAAACATCACCAACACCAGACCGCCAACGCGTGGCTCGAGCGGTATGCCGAATTTGACGAGGGGCCGGACGACATCGGCATCACGCCAGGCCCGGTCCCTTCCATTGTCCGCGAGCAGCGGGTAACGTATGAAACGTGGGGCGAACCGCCGTTCTAGCCGCTTCACAAAGGATATCAATATGGCAAAGAGACGATCACGAAAAAGACAAAAAACAAAAAGACATAGCAAAAAGCCTGCGACTGACGAATCAACGTCTCTCATAGAGATGTTAGCCAAACGGAACGCCGAGGCAGGGCCAGATGACTTTGCGGACAGCTTCATCCACATTATGCAGCGGAGTGCTACCCTGCGCCACGAACCCGAGTTCGCCGATTTCTACCTTGATCCTATGCAAACGCTAGAGGTCACAGCGCGACACTTTCCGCGCTTCCAACGCCAGATGATGCAAATGCTGCGTCGGGGAGAAGAACCGGACGCCACCAAATACGACAACTATCGCATTGCCGTGCTAGACGATATGGACACTCCCCAACTCCGGCAACAGTTGCGGCGTCGGCTGGATCGCTACACAAACCGCTACAAGCGTAAGCGTGGTTGCGATGTAGCCAAGCTCGAAAGCGCTCTGTTTCTCAGGGTGTTACTCGACGAAAAAGCAAACAAACTGGTGGGTGGCAAAAAGCCGCTGCCGCTCGGAGTGTACGCATTGGTGACGGTCATATACGAGGACTCGTTCAACCGGGCGATGGAAGAGATACCCACGGCGCGCGACATCGTCGGCGATGAACTCTATGGAACATGGTGCGCCCAGCACCATAGAGAGGACATGGAGGCCATCACCACAGCGGTGGAACAGATCGACGCTTTTGCCGAGTTGGAAGAGCGTATAGAAGCGGACCCCGCGCTGGCCCTGGCCTGGAAGCGGCAAGAACTCTCCTTGCTTAAGGAGTATCAGACACAAATATCTGCCGGATTGCGCATCGAGCCAGGTTTCTTTAGCCCTGACGAAATTGCTCTGACTATGGACAAGGTGGAGCAGCGCTACTTGAGCAAGCCCTGGAGTCCGAGTCGCTACTTTGCTCTAGTGGCGTTGCGCAACTTTGTGAAGTGCGCTCGGGAAACATTGGACGAGATTGTGTCGCCTCAGAGAGTCGCCGAGATAGCCGTGGGGCTGAAATCGGTAGGACAACACTCCCTGGAGACCAATGACGAGCGGTTGCGCGCCCTGCTCCCCCACATCCAGGCCACGATTCACTGCCTGCGGCGCATCAAGATACCCTCACAAAACCAGATTCTAATGACAATGTATGTATCAGACTTTCCCCAGGCATTGAGTGACATGGACACTCTTAGCCCAGGTTGGCAGCGACTCTTGAAGCGTCTGAAGAAAAGCCGCTTTGCGCCGAGACTAGCCAACTCAATGGACGACTCGTCATTGAGCCTGGAGAGCGAGTGATGACCGACCAGCTGCCTCTGCCCCGAACCCAGCCCAGTCCCGCCGCTGCCGCCCACGACACCGAGCGCGCCGCCTACCTCGACCGCCTGCGCGAATACCTGCGCGACCCCGAATTCCGCGCCATCGAGGGCTTCCCCATCGGCGAGGACGAGGCCATCCTGGCCCTCTCCGACCCACCCTACTACACCGCCTGCCCCAACCCCTTCCTGCCCGAAATCTTGGAGCGGTGGCAGAAAGAGCGGGAAGAGAGTCGTCAAACGTCAAACGTCATGCGTCAAACGTCACACGTCAAACGTCATCCGTCATCCGGCAGTGACGCATCACGCATGACGGATGACGCTTACCACCGCGAGCCCTTCGCTGCCGATGTCTCCGAAGGCAAGAACAACCCCATCTACAACGCCCACTCCTACCACACCAAAGTGCCCCACAAGGCCATCATGCGCTACATCCTGCACTACACCGACCCCGGCGACATCATCTTCGATGGCTTCTGCGGCACGGGGATGACCGGCGTGGCCACCCAACTCTGCGGCGAACGCAAGGCCGTCGAGGACCTGGGCTACCGGGTGAATGACGACGGCGTAATCTACGACGGCGACGAGCCGATCTCCCACCTGGGAGCGCGTAAGGCTGTCCTGGTGGACCTCTCCCCCGCCGCCACCTTCATCGCCTACAACTACAACACCCCCGTGGACGTGGCCGCCTTCGAGCGCGAAGCCCAGCGCATCCTGCGCGAGGTGGAGGACGAGTGCGGTTGGATGTACGAGACCTGGCATCCCCACTGCGACCATCCACAGCGGATGAAGGTCAGGATTAGCTACACCGTGTGGAGCGAGGTCTTCTTCTGCCCACAATGTAGCGGCGAAATCACGTTCCTCAATGAAGCCTTGAATCCAGAAACGAAGCGTGTGATGAGTGAGTTTCCCTGTCCACATTGCGGCGCTCGCGTGGGCAAACGCAGCCTGGAAAAGTATCGCATAACCGTGTACGATCCCGTCTTGGGGCAGACAGTCGAGACCCTGAAACGTCGGCCTATTCTGATTGAGTACAAAGTTGGACGCACCAAGCACACCAAGCGGGTTGATAATTATGACCTTGAGTTGCTAGAACGCATTGAATCTATGCCAACACCGGCAGATTTTGTGAGACACGAGTTGCCCTACATGCACATGACACACCAGCGCATGAGAATTGCAGACTACGGAGTGACTCATCTGCATCATTTCTTCTTGCCCCGCGCTCGCCATGCGCTGAATGCTCTCTGGTCAAGAGTTATGCAAGTCTCTGATCCACGATTGAGAACATTCCTGTTCTTCACCGTTGAGCAAGCAATCTGGGGAATGTCACTTCTTGCACGATATGTACCAACTCATTACTCTCAAGTAAATCAGTATCTTACTGGCGTCTACTACATTTCCTCGCTCATCTCGGAAGTTTCACCCTGGTATATCCTAGACGGCAAGGTCAAGCGGTTGGTGCGTGCTTTCTCCGGTATGCGCCAGCGGTCCGAGTGCGCGGCGGTGGCCGCGCAGTCGGCGTCTGTTTCCCCTGCAATTGAGAACAGTGTAGATTACATCTTTACAGATCCGCCTTTTGGTGAGAATATCTACTACGCTGATTTGAACTACCTGGTCGAGTCGTGGCACGGCATCCGAACCAATAGCGAGCCAGAGGCGATCGTTGACAAGGCCAAACAAAAAAAACTGCGCGAGTACCAGGATTTGATGCGGCAGGCGTTTCGCAGTTTTCATCGCTGGTTGAAACCGGGTCGTTGGATGACGGTCGAGTTTCATAATAGCCATAACACTGTCTGGAACGCGATTCAAGAGGCGCTGCTATCTGCGGGATTTGTAGTTGCCGATGTCAGAACTTTGGATAAGCAGGCCAGTTCATACAGGCAGGTTACTGCTGCCAGCGCAGCGAAGCAAGACCTCGTTATCTCTGCCTACAAACCGCGCACTGGTTTCGAGCGCCGCTTCCTTGAGCAAGCCGGAACTACCGACGGAGCCTGGGACTTCGTACGCCAGCACCTGGCCCAATTGCCCATCGTGGTGAGGCAGGACCGCGCGCTGGAGGTCGTCGCCGAGCGCCAACCCTACCTGCTCTTCGACCGCATGGTCGCCTTCCACATCCAGCGCGGGGCCACCGTCCCCCTCTCCGCCGCCCAGTTCTACGCCGGGCTGCGGCAACGCTTCGTCGAGCGGGACGGCATGTACTTCCTCCCCGACCAGGTGCCTGAATACGACCGCGCCCGCCTCCAGGCCGCCGAGGTCGCCCAACTCACCCTCTTCGTCAGCGACGAGAAGAGCACCATCCAGTGGCTGCGCCAACAATTGGACTCCGCCACCGGTGGCCATCCTCAGACCTACCAGGAAATCCAGCCCCAGTTCCTGCACCAACTGCACCAGGCCCGCCACGAGGTCTTGCCCGAACTGAGCGAGATGTTGGAGCAGAACTTCCTGCAAGACAAGGCCGGCCGCTGGTACGTGGCCGATCCCAGCAGGGCCAGCGATCTAGAGAAACTGCGCCGTAAGGCCCTCTTGCGCGAGTTCGCCGGGTACGCCGAGGGGCACGGCAAGTTGCGCAAGTTCCGCACCGAGGCCATACGCGCGGGCTTCGCCGACGGTTGGCATCGCCGCGACTACGGGACCATCGTCAAAGTGGCCCAGCGGTTGCCGGAGCGGGTGCTGCAGGAAGACCCGGATCTGCTGATGTACTACGATAATGCCACGTTAAGGGTAGAAGAGTGAGGAATCAAACGTCAAACGTCATGCGTCATGCGTCATTCGTCACCTGACGTTTGACGTTTGACGCTCGACGTTTGACGTTTGACGTTTGACGCATGACATAGAAGGAACAAAACCATGACCTACGAGGAATGGGAAACGGCTGTGGACGAGGAAATCAAGCGGGATTCGCTTTGGAAAGTAACGGCCTATCGGCTGGCGCTGTTCACGAGCAATCTGGGATGGCAGGACACGGCCAAACTGGTGCAAAATCGGCGACTGTGGGGCCTTTCCGATCAGTTGTACCGGGCCTTGGGATCAGTCAGCGCGAACCTGGCAGAAGGCTACTCACGCGGCACTGGCAAAGACAGGGCGCGTTTCTACGAGTACGCGCTCGGTTCTGCGCGCGAAAGCCGGGACTGGTACTTCAAAGCCCGCCATGTCCTGGGGGAGGAAGTGTACCATCATCGCCTCCGCCTACTCACCCGCATCATCCAACTGCTCCTAAAAATGATACCCCAACAACGGGGACGCATCCTCCGCGAATCCCCCGGACCCTATCAAATCGACTCAGCAGACGATCCCGGCCTCCAGGCTCTACTCCGTACCATCCCTTTACCCTCTGACGCTGACACATGACGCATGACGAATGACGCCTGACGTTTGACGTTTGACGTTTGACGTTTGACGCTTGACGCTTGACAAACGAACCCTATGCTTACCCGAATTCTCAATCATTTCCCATCCCACACCCACGTCCTCACTCTGGTCAGCGACCCCGACGGGGTGCTGGCCGACGAGGACGTGCTGGCGGCGCTGGTCGAGCGCAGTTTCACCCTGGTGGATGAACCCGACCCCGTCGCGCTGCGCCAGCGGGTGGAGGCCCTGCGTCCCTGGAGCATTGACCACCCCCTGATCATCGTCACCGCCGGTCCGCTGGACCGACTTCCCTACGACCTGTGGCAGCAAGGCCGTCACGTCACGCTGGCGCTGCACACCTTCTTCCCCGACCTGGCCTACCCAGTCGTGCGCACGCTCACACCGTCCCAACGGTGGCGGTTGAACCAATCGCCTTTGCCCACGCGCCGCCTTGGTCGGCGGGGCACAGTCGGGTTCCTGCTGCGCTACGTCTTCACCGCCGATCTCGACACACTGCAGCAACCGGCTATGCTCATCGCCTGGCTGGACCAGTACCACCAGCGGGCCGATCCTATGCCCCCCGTGCTGGCCGACAGCCTGCTGGACCATCTGCGAAAGGCCCCTGCCTACACCGGTTGGCCCCTGGATGAACTGCTGGCAAATCATGATACCTTCGCCACATTTGTGCGCGAGCAGTGGCGCGCCTACGTCCAACAGCAGACCGGGAAACTCCTGAAGGAAGAACCAGTGCACTACCTGCTCGACTTCGCTGCTGACCACACACTCCAGGACGCATTGCCCGGCCTGGTGCGCAGCGGCACGCTGGAACCCATCAGCGTGGATCAACCCGATCGCTTGCCCAACTGGACGCGCCCCGCCGTCCTGTCTCCGGATGAAGATCACCGTCCCCGTCGCGCCGCAGAATTGATGAATGTCATGGCTGAGTACCTGGACACGTCCCTTCGACCAGGCTCAGGGCAGGCTCTTCGACCAGGCTCAGGGCAGGCCCTGGAGAATGCGCGCTGGGAACAGTGGCAAGCAGTCGCCCGCGCCTGGGCCGAACTCACCACTTTGTGTTACGACCCCGACACACCGTTGGACCCAGCCCAGCAAGAGGCATATCAGAAACTGCAAAGCAAGGTAGACGCCACTTTTCTGGCCTGGCTGCGCCAGCGGTACGCCCCCCTGGGCAGCCAGCGCTTACCCGCACCCCACCACGTTCACCACGTGCCGCACTACATTGCCTATCAGCACCGCCAGGGCCGGGCCGATCGTCTAGCGCTGCTCATCCTGGATGGAATGGCCCTGGCGGATTGGACTCTGATCGGCCCCACGTGGCGCGCTCGCCACCCGGACTGGCGCTTCGAGGAACACCTCTTGCTGGCGCAGATTCCTACCATCACCGCCGTGTCCCGCCAGGCGCTCGTCAGCGGCCTGCGCCCAGCCGACTTCACCGCCACTTTGGGTACCACCCGGGCAGAATCGAAGCACTGGGCCACCTTCTGGGCCAGGGAAAACCTGCCGGCGGAAGCCTGCCCTCACGCCCACCTGGCGTTGGACCGGAATGATCCGCCATCGGAGGTAGACAGCGCCTGTACCCGCGCCTTGTGCCTGATAGATAACAAGATTGATGACATGGTACACGATGCCACATTGGGAACGAAAGACTTTCAGGCATCGTTACACGTATGGCTGAGAGGGTATGGTAAGAAGGTGGAGGCAGTGATCGCTGACCTCCTGGCGCGAGGCTTCACCGTCTACCTGACAAGCGATCACGGTCACGTCGAAGCGCGCGGCTTGGGCCAGCCCTCCGAGGGGCTCACCGTGAACACCCGTGGCAAGCGAGCGCGTATCTACAGCGACTGGCGCGCCGCTGCAAACGTGCAACGGAACTTCTCCAGAACTACACAATGGAACCAGGATGGTTTGCTTCCTGACGATGTCTGGGTGCTGATGCCCGAGGAGCGTGGGGCCTTCACCATCTTTAATGAGACCGTCGTCACCCACGGCGGCCCTACACTGGATGAGGTGGTAGTACCCCTGGTGACAATAACCCAGAGAGTGAGGCGATGAATAAAGGGATTGGCTTCAACCGCAACATCTTCCTCCCCTGGCTCAACGCCGCCGCCGCCTTCTGCGCTGAGACCGACGACCCGGCCGAGATTCGGGCGCGTCTGGAGCCAGTGCTCAGCCAAGACATGAAGGGCGTTGATGCCCGGCGCAAGACGATAGACATCCTGATCAACATCTGGGTCAAGAGCCGTGATCTGGTCCCAGACCTGCGTGCAGAGGCAGTAAACTGGTTCCAAACCACACCTGCTATTGATGATCGCCTGTGGCTGCATTACGGCCTGACGCTGGCGTACTACCCTTTTTTCCGTGAGTGCGTCGCAGCCATCGGCCAGTTCAGTCGCTATGAAGGAGTGATCACCAACAGGATGGTCAAGCAACGGCTGGCGTCCGAACGCGGTCACCTGGGTTCCCTCGATAGGGCGGTGGAGCGGGTTGTCGCCTCCCTGCGCAACTGGAGCATCTTGACCGCGTCGGATCAACGCTATGCCTATGCACCGCAGCGCCAATCCCTCTCTACCAGCAGCACCGATCTGGAAGCCTGGCTGCTGGCCTGTGCCCTACGCGCTCATCCCGCCGAGGAACTTCCCTTCATGGACCTCTTGCACCTGCCCGAACTCTTCCCCTTCCGCTTCACCCTGACGGTAGACCACCTGCGTGCGCATCCCCGGTTTGCCGTACAGCGCCAGGGTGCTGGCTGGGATGCGGTGCGGATTGTACAATCGAAGGACGCCTTGTCGCGTCCAGGCGCAGGTAGTGGCCCTGAAGCGGTCACAGCAGGTCGCAGTTATCACTACACGAAAGTGACACAAAGACATTCGTCAAACTCACACAAAGAACGCCACTCAGGAGGAAAACAATGAACGACAACACAGACACACCCAGCACCGACGACATCCCCATAGACATCAACGACGTCATCGCCCGCCTGGCCGACCGACAAGCCCACTTCTCCGACCACATAGACTGCTGATAAAGGTGTTGCTTTTGTGGAGTTAATGGTGTATAATAAATACACCATCAACGTGTATCGGGAGGTGGATACAGTGAGTGGAGAAACACGGCGCATCAATGTGATCTTTCCAGTCCAGTTACTGGAAGACCTGGACAATCTTGCCCCAACGCGCAAGCGAAGTCAGGTCATCGTGGCCGCCACTGACGAGTACGTACGCAGACTGAAACTTCTGAGAGCGATCAAGGAGACAGCCGGGGCCTGGGACGATGAAAATCACCCAGAACTAGCCACGCCGGACGACATTGACCGCTGGCTGCGCCAGATCCGTTCCACCTGGCGGCGCGAGCCCCTCTGGCAGGAGGATATCCATGCCTGACTACCTTCTGGACTCATGCATGCTCATCCGCCACCTGCGACGTCATCAGCCAACCACAGACCTGATGACAGCGCTGGCATTGAAGGGCCAGTTGGGCATAGCGACCATATCCCGCACCGAAGTCATCGAGGGAATACGCGAGCACGAGCGGGAAAGGACGATGCGACTGCTGAATTCGCTAGTCTGCTATCCCCTGGATACGCTGATCGCTGATCTGGCCGGTGAGTACATTCGCTGCTATCGGGCAAAGGGCATCACCCTGGATAAACCAGACGCCATCATCGGGGCCACCGCCGTGCACCATGGCCTGGTCCTGGCCACCTACAATTCCAGGCACTTCCCAATGCCCCAGTTACAACTATACAAAGAGATGCCCGGGACAATGTGGAAGTAAACCAGCCGTCACGGGTCTTTCCCATCAGTGGATTCGCCCGATCCGATCGAGCGGCCAGATAACGAAACCGACCCGCCCGCCGATCCAGTCTATCGGCACCGGGCCAAAAAAGCGGGAATCTCGGGACACCTCCCGGTTGTCGCCCAGCACAAAGAGGTGCCCCGCTGGCACGCGCGTCGGGGGATAATCCGGCCCGCCCTGGCAGGTCGCCCACGGTTCCTCGAGCGGCTGGCCGTTGATAAAGACCTGCCCACTCTGCACCGCCACCATCTCCCCGGCCAAGGCCACCGCTCGCTTGACCAGCAACTCCTTTTCCCCTGGCAGATCGACGACCACCACATCCCCCCGGCGCGGGCCGTGGGCGAAGCAGTAGGTGACCTTTTCCACGATCACCGGCTGGTTGTAGGTCAGGTTGGGCTGCATACTGGACCCCTGCACCATCATTGCCTGGGCCACAAAGACATTGAAAAACAGAGAGACGAGAGCGGCCGGAAAAGCCACCTTCACGACTTTTTTCAAAACGCGCAACAGGAAACGGCGTGCAGCGTCGGTAATGGATTCCACCTCCTGGACACCTTTGTTCATACTCACCTCCCCTCGCAAACATGTTCTATAATACACCACCGAGGTCTAAGGCGCGTCAAAAAAGGGCTAGGAATTGATGAGAATCCAATTAGTCGAGCCGGTTGACTCACTTCTGTGCTGATAGTACAATTGTCCGTGTGCTATTTGTGTTGTGCCTGTTTTGGGAAGAGCCTGAGATGAGTAAACAGCAGTCCCTCGACCTCTCAGACATACTGGAGCGCATCCCTCCCGACAAACGCGCCGACGGCGCGCAGGTACTCATCGAACGCGCCTATGCTGTAGCCGAACGAGCACACGCCGGCCAAACCCGCAAGTCCGGTGAACCCTACATTCAACACTCGCTAGCCGTGGCCTTCCTGCTGGCCGACGTAGGAATGGACCCAGACACCATCGCCGCTGGCCTGCTGCACGACGTGGTTGAAGACTCGGACCTTGACCTGGAAAGACTGCAGCAGGAATTCGGGTCTCATGTCACGAGCCTGGTAGATGGCGTGACCAAACTGGAGCAGATCGAACAGAAGCAAATTGACCGGTTCAGCCAGAAAAGCGAGGAACTACGCAATGAGCAAGAATCTGAAAGCCTGCGTAAGATGTTCATCGCCATGGCGGAGGACATCCGTATCGTGATCATCAAGCTGGCCGACCGCCTGCACAATATGCGCACGCTCGCCCCCCTCTCGCCGGAACGCCGCAAGACATTCGCCCGCGAGACACTGGAGATCTTTGCCCCGCTGGCCAACCGGCTGGGCGTGTGGCAATGGAAGTGGGAACTGGAAGACCTGAGTCTGCACCACCTCGACCTCACCACCTACGCCGAGATCGCAACCCTTATCACAGAGCGTCGTCCAGAGCGCGAGGCCAATGTCCAGCGACACATCGAAATCCTCAAGCGTAGACTCGCCGAGGAAGACATCGCCGCAGAGATCACCGGCCGCCCCAAGCACATCTACAGCATCTACCACAAAATGCAACACAAAGGCGTGCCCTTCAGCCAGGTCTACGACGTTCGTGGCATCCGCGTGATCACCCAGACCGTCCCCGATTGCTACCGTGCCCTGGGCATCGTACACGGGTTGTGGAAACCCATCCCCGGTCAGTTCGATGACTACATCGCCACTCCCAAGGAAAACATGTACCAAAGCCTGCACACGGCAGTCGTCGGCAACGACGGCAAAACGCTGGAGGTGCAGATCCGCACCTGGCAAATGCATCACATCGCAGAGTACGGCGTTGCCGCTCACTGGCGCTACAAGGAGGGGAGCAAGCGGGACGAGGCCTTCGAGGCCAAGATCGCCTGGTTGCGCTCGCTGATGGAATGGCGGCAAGAAGTCACCGATGCCAATGAGTTCGTGGAGGCGATGAAGACCGACATCTTCCAGGACCGGGCTTACGCCTTCACCCCCAAAGGGAAACTCATTGACCTGCCGGTCGGCGCGACGCCGATTGACTTCGCCTACCACGTGCACACCGAGATCGGCCACCACTACCGAGGCGCTAAAGTCAACGACAAATGGGTTAGGCTGGACTACCAACTGCGCACCGGCGATCGGGTGGAGATCGTCACTGGCAAGCGGAGCGCACCCAGTCGCGACTGGCTCAACCCGGCACTGGGCTACATCAAGACCGGCCGGGCACGCACCAAAATCCGCCAGTGGTTCCGCCGCCAGAACCGGCAACAGAACATCGCCCAAGGACGAGAGATCATCGAGCGCGAATTGAAGCGGTTGGGGCTGGAACACCTCGGCCACGAGAGCGTCGCCAGGCTCTTCAACTACGACGAACTGGATGATTTCCACGCCGCTGTTGGCTTTGGAGATATTCACAGCCAGCAGATCGCCAGCAAAATCGCAGAAACACGCCAGCGCGAGGAGGAGCGCTTACTCTTCATCCCTCCCCCCCCCACACAGGCTATCGAAGGCATCCAAATACAGGGTACTGGCGGCCTGCTGACCCGGACAGCACTCTGTTGCCACCCGCTGCCGGGGGATGACATCATCGGCTACGTCACCCGTGGACGGGGTGTCACCATCCATCGCCGCGATTGCCCTAACATCCTGCGCTTGAGGGACACAGAGCGGCTGATAGAGGTCGGTTGGGGTACTCAACCACAGACCGTTCCGGTCGCGATCACCATCACGGCCTACGACCGCACCAGACTGCTACATGAAATCTCTGGCATCATCAGCGCCGAGGGCATCAACATGTCGGCCGTCAACATGCCATCGGACAGAAGACAACGGAGAAATATCATCACGCTGTACATCACGTTGGAAATCAGCCACATCGCCCAACTCAGCCGGGTGCTGACCAAGATCGAGCAGTTGCCCAACGTGATCGAATCTCGGCGGCATACGGGATGAAAAAACCCGGCTCCTGTCAGGAGCCGGGCTGCCTGCCTACGATCCACCACGAGTTACGGTTCCGCCGGCACGCGGTCGTCATACGTTCTACGCTCCACCAGAACCTGTTGGGCATCCAACCACTCGCGAAACGCTTCTTCCCCAAGTTGCTCACGCAAGGACGGCTCCAATTCACGCACCTCGTGGCCCACCACCTCGATGATAGTGTACTCCCCACCCTGTCCCAACACCGGTTGACTGCGCTCCTCTATCTCCATGCCAAACGCCAGATCGACCAACTCCGCATCAAAATAGCGTTCCAATATGCTCCTGGGGGACCAGCCTAACTCACTGCCGTACCCGGCAACTTCCTCGTCCGCCCCCAACTCATCCACCAACGTCTGAAAATCCTCCCCGGCATCCCACCGAACAGCCAGTGCCTCCACCCGTTCCTCGCTATCCACGGTCAAATAACGTAGATTGACTTGATCGGCTGTCTCGGGAAGTTCTGCGTTCATCTGCTCCTGCAACTTCCCAATCAACAGCGACGCCTCGATCCACGAACGGTATTGCTGATCCGAGATGTCCAAGGGCTTCAAGGACTCTTTTAGATAGGCATCGTACCGCTGATTGAAATCCTGCTCAGTCACCGGGACCGCTGTTGGAAGCGGGACAGCGGTCGGCGCGGGTGTGAGCACGTCCGTCGGTGTCAAAGGAGGTGTGGCGGTCGGTACCGGCGTTGGAGTAGCCGGATTCCGGTCATATCCAAAGAACTGTTCGATCTCCTGCTGCACTTCCTCCGGCGTAACAGCGATGCCACGGCGCTCCACCTCCTGGCGCACCAACTCCTCCTGGATCAACTGATCGAGAGCCTGCTCCCCAATGGCCAGCACACCCGACGGAGATAACCTGGTCTGCAAGTCACGGATGTTCCCCTGTATGTATTCCAGATAGAACTGTGTGTTCGGATCCGTCGGATCCAGAATCTGCTGCTGCTGGAACCAATACTGGAGCTCGGATTGAATCTGCATCCTCGTAAAACGCACCCGAGCCTGAAACTCGGCCGTCCTGATAGGAGTACCGCCCACAATGGCGACTGGTTCACGGGCATTGATGAATTTTTCGACAATGAGACCGTAAGCCAGAACACCTACAATCAGGACCGCTACGGCAGTCACACTCCAGATGAGGATCTTCTCAAGACGATTCTCCCGCTCCAGGTGAGATCGCTGTTTGCGCGTCAATTCTTTTTTCTTTTGCACCCGCTTCTTAGTCTTCTTGGCCATCTTGTTCTCTAGTGTGGCCTTCCGCTAGCAACCAGACACCACCTGCTAGCGAGAGGGTGCAGGCTCCACCACGAACGGCAACAATGCCAGATGACGGGCGCGCTTGATCGCCATCGTCAGTTGGCGTTGATGCTTGGTGCACGTTCCCGTCTGCCGCCGTGGCCGGATTTTCCCGCGATCAGTCAGAAAGGACCTAAGCGCGTTGGCCTTTTTGTAGTCTATATAGGAGACCTTACCCACGCAGAAGACACACTTCTTAGGCCGCCTGAATCGCTGTCGACCATGCCCCTGCCTTCGGCTCCGTGTTCCTCTACGCCCACGCCCACCACTTGATCCTCGACCCCCCTGTGTTGCCAATGCTCCCACCTCCCTGCTATACTAGCCCACACCGCCGTGAACAGACTCTATAGAACCTACTCACTCCTGGCAGGAAATTCCATCGCCTCCGAGGAAGTCCCACGCCTGCTATTCAACAAAATCATCTCGTTCGCAACCAGCTCGGCACGGAAACACTTCCTCCCCTCTTGATCCTCCCAACTGCGTGTCTGCAAACGCCCGTCGACGTAGACCTGCTGTCCCTTGCGAAGACGCTGCTTGCAAATCTCGGCCAGATTCCCCCACGCCACCACGTTGAACCACTCGGTCTCCTCACGACGTTCACCGGCCGCGTTCGTCCAACTGCGGGTAGTAGCGACGCTGAACGATGTCACCGGCCGCCCATTGGGCATATAACGCATCTCGGGGTCACGTCCCAACTCGCCGATCACCATTACCTTGTTCAAACACCTCGCCATGGCCCCATCGCTCCTCACGCCACTTACCCGATTCAATCTGACATCACGCAGTAGGTGACTCCTCAGGCGGCCTGGTGTCCTCCTCAGCACGTACGATCAGATGACGCATAATCTGCTCAACCAGCCCAAGGCCGCGCTCCAACCCAGCCACTCCCTGTGGTTCCAGTTCAAGCAGCATCAACACATACTGGCCTTCCCATTGTTTTTGAATGGGATAGGCCAGCCGACGCAACCCCCAAGGCTCGATTTGCGTGACCGTGCCGCCGTTACGCTTGACCAAACTCTTGACTCTGTCAACAACAGCGGTCAGGTCGTCTCCGTCCACCTCTGGGTGAACGATGAACACTAACTCATAACTGCGCATCAGACGGTATACCTCCTTCCCACGGGATTGCCCCCAGACCCAATGCTGAGAGCGGAAAGCCCGCCTACAGAACAGAAGCGTAGCGGGCGCTATCATAACACAAAGACGTAGATTTGGCAAATGACCGCAGGGCACGCGAGGCGTAAATACATCTTGCGCCCCACGCTCTCATGGGCTGAAGCGGAACAGACATACGTCACCATCCTGGACTCGATAATCACGGCCTTCAATGCGCGCAACCCCCCGCTCCCGCACCGCGCGCCAGTCCCCCGCCTCCACCAATTGCTCGAAACTCACTACCTCCGCGCGGATGAAGCCACGCTCCATCTGGCTGTGGACCTTACCGGCTGCCTGGGATGCCCTGGTGCCACGCCGTATTGGCCAGGCTCGCACCTCCTGCCCTCCCGTGATGGTAAAGAAAGTGATCAAATCAAGCACCTCGTAGCCCGCCTTGGCCAGTACCTCCAACCCAGAATCCTCTAGCCCCACCTCTGCGCGGTAGGCGGTGGCCTCGTCGGGCGGCCACTCGCTCAGGTCGGCCTCCAATTGGGCGCAGAGGACGACGCAAGGCACCCCCTCCTCCGTCGCCACGCGGGCTACGTCCTCGGCCAGAGAACCGCCATCGGGCAGGTCCTCCTCACCGACATTGGCCACGTAGACACGGGACCTGGCAGTGAGCAGGCACATCTCTTGCGCCAATGCTATCTCAGCCGCCCCGCCTGCCAGCCAGTCAATGGCTCGCTCTCCGGCCTGTAGACGCGCGCGTAACCCTTCCAAAGCCTCCAACTCTGCAGCGTAGTCACGTGGCCTGGCCTTGGCTGCTGAACGCACCTTATCCAGCCGCCGCTCTGTCACCTCCAAATCGGCTAGCATCAGTTCCAGGTCAAGCACCTCTAGATCACGCAGCGGGTCCACTACTCCCTCTACGTGTGCAACATCGGGATTGGAAAAGCAGCGGCAGACCAGGGCAATAGCATCCACGCTGCGGATATGGCCCAGGAATTGGTTGCCCAACCCCTCGCCTCGATGAGCACCGCGTACCAGACCCGCGATGTCTACAAACTCGACCGTGGACGGGGTCACTCGTTCCGGTTCCACCATCGCCGTCAGCAATTCCAGCCTTGGATCGGGAATCACTGCCACACCTCTATTGGGCTCAATCGTCGTGAAAGGATAGGCAGCCACAGCAGCCCCAGCCCGCGTCAGCGCATTAAACAGAGTAGACTTGCCCACATTGGGCAAGCCTACAATGCCAATTCGCAATGCCATACTGCATCACCTCATCTCCCACTACCGCGAAACCTCCGCCTCCTGCTCCACCTCGCCCAAGGGCAAACCGATGTAGAACGTGCTCCCTTTGCCCAGTTCGCTCTCCACCCATACTTTTCCACCGTGCCGTTCGACGATGGACTTGACGATCGCCAGGCCCAAGCCAGTCCCTGGTACGTTTATCGTGTCGCGCCGCCTGATGCGATAGAATTTCTCGAACAGGCGCACCTGATCGTCCGGCGCAATGCCGATACCCGTGTCGGCAATACGGGTCACCGCCTGCTCGTCACGCACGGACAAACCAACTGTCACGACACCGCCACCAGGAGTATACTTAATAGCATTATCCACCAGGTTGGTGACTGCTTGACGCAACAACGCTGCGTCGCCTGCGACCACCGCCACGCTCTCGGTTGGCTCTAGCCGCAGGGTGAGCCCATTAGCGGCAGCCCGTGCCCGCATACTCTCCACCGCCTCGACCAAGATCACCCCCAGGTGACAGGGCCTGCGCTCCAGTCCCACGCCGGCCTCAATACGCCCCAGGTTGAGCAGATCGTCAATCAGTCCACTCATCTGCCCAACGCCACGCAGAATTTTCTCGACATACTCGCTCTGCTTGTCGCTGAGCTCGCCCACCATCGGGAGCATAGTCGTATAGCCACGCATGAATGTCAGAGGCGCACGCAGGTCGTGCGAGACTGTCGCCACGAACTCAGACTTCATCTCGTCCAGTTCCTTGAAGTGGGTGACGTCACGCATCATAGCCACGCGGCCAATCCGTTCACCATCGGCACTCAGGATAGTCGAGACATTGGCATACAACGTCCGGCCGTCGGGCAGAAGCACCTCTTCGGTCAACGCCTCACTCGGGGGCAGAGGCTCCTCAAAAACCCGCATCAACGCGGGCGCTAATTCAGCCTGATCGATTGGCTGGCCCACGACGACATCGGCTGCAATGCCGAAGGCTCGCTCAGCCGCCGGATTGACCAGCAGGATGCGGTCATCGCGATCGGTAACCAGGACAACATCGGTGGTGCTAGCCAGGATCGCCGCCAGCCGTCGGCGCCCGCCCTCTGCCGCCTGGAACAAGCGGGTATTTTCCACCAGCACAGCCGTCTGGCTGGCCAGTGTGGAGAGCAGGTCAATCTCTGAGACACTAAACTGGCGCGCCCCTCCGTACCCCACCCACATCACAGCCGACACCTGGTCTTTGGTGCGCACAGGCAATGCGATGGCGGCCTTGATCGGCCCGCTCAGTACCTCAGGCTCAGCCAGCGTCTTGGCCCGGGCCAGGTTTTCCACGACCAAGGGCTGCTCCAGGTCTCTGGCAACCGTGACAAGCGCGCGGTCGAGCGCCCCCAACCCTTCACGTGGCTCTCCCCGCGCCATCACCATCTGCGGGGCGCCGCTCGTCGAGAGGAGAACAACACGAGCCACCTGAGCATGGGTCGCCTTCAGTGCTCCTTCGAGGATGAACGGCATCCCCTTGGGCAACTCCAGTGTTGCCGAAACCGCCTGGCCAATCTGGAGCAGCAACGAAAGGTCTTCCAGACGGTCTTTCAACCGCACGCGCATGCCCTCAAATGCGTCCCCTACCCGGGCCACCTCGTCGTCGCCGGGCACCTGCACCCGCTGCGTGAGATCACCCTCAGCGATGCGATCGGCAGCAGCGGCCAACTGCTTGAGCGGTCGAGTCAGCCAGTTGGTGACCATCGGGATGACAATCACCAACCCGCCCCCCAGTAAGACCTGGAGAAGAAGCAGAGGGGTGGCAATCTGTGTGGCCTGTTCCAGCACAACCTCATAGGGCATGCGGATCACTACCGCCCATGGATATCCCTCCACCGGTAAGTAGTAAATTAGCTGACGCGTGTTGTCCCTGGGGTTGCGGCTCTCATAAGCCCAGCCCCCCAGCACAGTCACAATACGGTGACGGCTCTCATCCACGTGCCACTCAGCAAGAAGCATGTCAGAATCGGAGTGAGCCACGATACGATCTTCTGAATCCACCACAAATCCCTCTCCGCGTGCGCGGGTCCACTGCAGATTTGCCAGCACTTGGTCTATCACCGGATTGACGTCAAGACGCGTGCGTCCAAGCAACACCCCGAAGCGGTGGCTGGTTTCTTCATCCTCCACCGGTGATAGGAACGAAAGAATGACTTCACCCCGCACTGAGCGATGCGCGGAAGAAATCTGCGTAGCCCCGGTCTCAAGCACATGTTGTAAGAGCGTCTCCTCTTGAGTCGTCAGTTCCGGGTCGCCAGCCGGTTCCGGAGGATACATCGCCAGTCGACGTCCCTCCGAGTCAAATAACAGCAACTGGTTAAAGAACGCCAACATTCGCAGGTCGCTGCGCAGATGGGCCTCCAGCGCGATCGGATCGCTGTACCACAGCCTCTCGTCGTTGGCGAACTCTGTCACCAGCCCTTGCCCAGTGTGGATGAAGTAAGGGACGCCCTTAGAGGCACTGCTGGCATCCCGCGCCATCTCGTCCACCGACTCCAAAGTTGCCACGCGGAGTGTCGTTGCCGTCACAGCGTAAACGAGCACGGCCGTCATGGCCAGTATCAGAGGTACGAACAGGAAAAGCAGCCTACGGCTCAGGGTGCGACTGTAAGGAGAAGGTTGATGCGCCACGAGGACGGGGCGGAGACGTGGTAGGAACAGGTAGACCACCTGTACAGCGAGTGCCGCCACGAGGCCCTCCAGCAGAGCAGGGCCAAGGCTAGCCCATGTCAACATCACCGCGTAATCGAGACCCGCCAGTCCCGAATCGGCCGTATGAGCAAACACCGACAACAACAGCAACGGTGACGCAAAAAAGGTCGCCAATGGCGCTGCCACGAGAGGCTGGCGCACGATGAATGGCAGGCGGCCTCGATATTCCTGGCGCAGGAAAAACCCGACCAGAAAACCCAAAAAGGCAAAATAGGAAGGATCAAGAATACCACCCGTCGTCATCCCGGCGCGCAAGATTCCATTGACCAACCCCACCAGCAACGCTGGCCCTGCACCCAGCCAGGTCCCAGCAACAACAACCGGCAACGCCCCTAGCAACGGTACGAATGGGTGGGCAGGTTCGGCGGGAACACTGGGAGGCGGTAGCAGGCTAGGCAGGGAGAAACTGAGCACCAGCAAGTTATTAACGAGTAGAGGAACCGCCAGCAAACCGAGAAGCAGGGAAAAGCGACGCCAGCCTAACCTCCTAAAATCGCGCCGGGAGTGGACAAGAAGCACAAAAACCAGCAGCACATAGAGCGCCAGGAGGAAATACTCCCATATTTCGAGTTGAAGGAAGGCTAGTCCGATCCATGGTCTCCAGATTTCAAAACTCATACTGAAACCCCCTTCGATACTAAGAAATTATAGCACACCATAGAAATAATTCAAATCTTGCCCACACCCCCCAATACGGGTATAATATATCTATGGAAGTTGAGATCGCCGTCGCCAAAGTGGGCAAGTGGGCCACCAGCGAGAGCGGGGACACGTTGGAGATGATCGAACGGCCTCACGGCGGTTTCTCCTTCGTGCTGGTAGATGGCCAACGTTCTGGACGAGCAGCCAAAGCCATCAGCAACCTCGTGGCTCGCAAGGCCATCTCCGAACTGGCAGAGGGAGTACGCGACGGAGCAGCAGCCCGTGCAGCCCACGATTACCTCTACACCCACAAGAAGGGCAAGGTCGTAGCCACGCTCAACATTCTCTCGGTGGACCTGGTGTCCGGCACGCTCGTGCTTTCGCGCAATAGCCCCTGCCCCATCGTCGTTATCACACCTGAAGGCAGGCTACGATTGCTCAATGAACCATCCGAACCAATCGGGGTACGACGCGCCACCAAGCCACAGATCACTGAATTGCCGCTGACCTCCGGGACGGTGGTCGTGATCTATACAGACGGACTGGAGACAGCCGGAGCGCGCTCAAGCCGTGTCTTCGATGTCCCATCAGTAGTGCGCGAACTGACCGCCGGGGGCAATGTAAGCGCCCAGCAATTGGCCGACGGCCTGCTTGAGCAAGCCCTGACATTGGATGAAGGACGGCCACACGACGATACCAGCGTGCTCGTGCTGCACGTCGCGGACCGCGCTGGCGATGGCGTGCGCCGCCTGGTAGCCAGGTTGCCTTTGTAATGCGCACGATGAAGCCTCGCCACTCCCGCCGCTACCTGCGAGCCCTATGGCGCGATACTCATGTGCTGGTAGACCAATTTCGCATCTCTCTATTCGCCTTCACCATACTCCTGTGCAGTGGCACCCTGGCCCTGCGTCTCTTCTACCTCCACCCCGAAACTGAACAGCATCCCGGCTGGCTCGAAGCGTTGCACGCCACCTTCAAACTCATCTTCCTAGAGACCGTCCTCCCGTTCCCCAGAGCACCAGGACTACAGCTCCTGTTTATCGTCATCCCTCTTATCGGACTCGTCGTCGTCGCCGATGGCGTCTTGCGCTTCGGGGTGGCACTGTTCGACCGTCGTGAGCGAAAGGAGAGTTGGCAAGTGGCTATCGCTTCGACCTACCATGATCACGTAGTTGTCTGTGGCCTGGGAAAAGTCGGCTACCGGGTCGTGAAGGAGTTATTGCGCCTGGGAGAGGACACCGTTGGCATCGAACGCAACACCGAAGGGACGTTCCTGGAAAAGATACACCAGATGAACGTACCGGTGTTGCTGGGCGACGCCCGGCAGCGGGAGATGCTAGAGAAGGCCCGCGTGCGGGAAGCGTCCGCTATTGTCGCCTGCACCCAAGATGAACTGACGAACCTGGACATCGCGCTCGACGCCCGGGAACTCAATCCAGGCATCAAGGTGGTGCTACGCATGTTCGACGCCAAACTGGCCGAGAAAGTGAAACGTGGGTTCGGCATCCACACCGCCTTCAGCACCTCAGCGCTAGCCGCTCCCATCTTCGCTGCCGCTGCCACACGCGCCCAGATTGACTACTCGTTTTACGTGGACGACGTGCTGCTGAACGTGGCACGGGCAACGATACAGGCAGGTTCAGCCCTGGAGGGACGTACCATAACCCAGGTAGAACACGCACTCGACCTCACTATCATCCTACATCGGGGGCCAGATAGCCTGGATATGCACCCTGCTCCTGACATCACACTTCGCGTTGGCGATTGCCTCGTGGTCTTCGCCTCGCTGGAACCACTGGCCCGCCTGCGAGAGATGAGCGGCGAACAACGCAGCCCTTCCCAACGGGAAACCAAGAGCCCGCGTCGCCGCCCGTGGCTGGCACGCCTGCTCTCCAAAGAGAAATCAGCAAGCCGGTGAAACAGGCCGAACAAGAAAAACGTCCACTGATCGCCGTGGTCGGCCCCTGCGCCTCAGGCAAATCGCTGCTTGTGCAGGCTTTGCGGGCGCGGGGATACAACGCCCGTGAGGTTGCACAGGAGCACTCTCACGTGCCCACAATGTGGCAGCGCATCACCCAACCCGACCTACTCGTCTACCTGGACGTCTCCTGGACGGTCACAGGCCGGCGCCGGCCCACCGACGCCAGCGCAGATTGGTGGGCTGAACTGGCACGCAGGCTGCGCCACGCCCGACAACACGCAGACCTCTACATCAATACCGACGCGTTGACGCCGCAGGAAGTCCTCGAAAAGACGCTGGTTTTCCTCGCAGAGACCACCCGTTGAACTGCAAGAGCCCACAAGCCCACAAGGTACCCTCTCAATAAGTTGGGGGAAGTGGGGCAAATTGCCAATTTGCCCTACGTTGGCCCCAGAATATTGAGATGACACCCCACAAGATTAATGTTGCGAGTTTGGGCCACTGAGGGTATAATATAGCGGTAGGTAGCAGAAGATTCGCTTGCTAGACACAGGCTCAGAAAAGGCAAGGCGGGCGTTGCAAGCGCCCGCTTCTGATTGAGAGCACGAGAATGGATTGGATTAACGTCGTATTCTGGCTGGTTGGCACACTGATCGCTATATTTGGGCCCATTATTCTGATTCACGAACTGGGCCACTTCGTCATCGCCAAATTGGCGGGGGTGCGGGTCGAGGAGTTTGGCCTTGGTTTTCCACCCCGCCTGCTGGAACTGTGGCGTGGCAAAGGCTATCTCGAAATTGGCAGCACGCGTGTGAACATCCCAATGGGGTTCCGGTTACCTTCTGGGCTGGAGGTAGGAGCCTGGATGGATGCCATCACCTGGCAACGTGACGACGGTACCCACCTCCTGCGTCGTCTGACGGTACTCGATCCTGCCGCAGGCAACTTGACGTATGAACGTGAGCGCGTGGCTGAGGACGTGCGCATACGCGGTGAGTTGACCATCCTGGAACCGGGCACTCTCTACAGCATCAACTTGCTACCAATGGGCGCGTTCGTGAAAATGACCGGAGAGGAAGACCCCTCGGATCCGCGTAGCCTGGCAGCCCAACCCAAACGCTGGCGTGCAGCAGTGCTGGCTGCGGGGCCATTGCTCAACATCATCTTCGCCTTGATGCTGCTCACTGGCGCCTACCTCGCTGGCTACCCAGACAAATGGCTGGTCCAAATCGCCCGCGTGGAACCAGAAACCGCTGCTGAAGAGGCGGGGTTACAGCCCGGCGACATCGTCCTGGCCGCCGATGGAGAGCGCATCGAGGATGGCCTGATCCAACTACGTCGCATCATCCGCACCGCGCCAGAGCAGACCGTCAAACTCGCCATCCTACGCGGAGAGGAGACACTAGACCTGACAACGACGCCACGGCGTACATCCGAGGGGTACGGCTTCCTGGGCATCTTGATGACCCCCTGGCCCGACCGGAGCGCGTTGCAGCGCTATCGCCTCCCCAAAGCGCTGAGCGCCAGCATCAACGACATCACCACAACAATCGCAGCAACCCTGCAAGTTCCGGCCCTGCTCGCCCGTGGCAACATGACCCCCCAGGAGGCACGCCCGGCTGGCATGGTCGGTATCAGCGAAGTGCTGGCCTTTTCTCTGCAACAGAGCATCGAGTGGAAATTGGCCTTCCCTGTGCTGCAGACCGCGTCGCTCATCAGTCTGGCCCTGGGTCTGACCAATCTGCTGCCCCTCCCTGCCCTCGATGGTGGACGTATTCTTTTCGTGCTCATCGAGGCTGTGCGAGGTCGTCGCATCTCGCCCGAGCGCGAAGCGAAGTTTCACTTCGTGGGCCTGGCGATCCTGGTCAGCCTGATGGTCTGGGTGATGGCTCAGGACCTCATCAATCCGATCATCCCCTGGTCGTGGCTGATAAGATGAGACATTCACTCAATCTCCTGCTTGAAGAGTTGCGTGAAAGTGCAGAGATGCCGGCCCAGACATCGCTGTGCCACCTTTCGAACCTTGATGCCGAAGACGCCGCGCGCGTACGCGATGTATGGCTACGCCTGCCCGTCGAGTTGCGACGGCGACTGATCATCCGGATGGTAGAACTGGCGGAGGCGGATCTCGAGATGGACTTCGATGCCGTCTTCCACCTGGGGTTGGAAGACGAGGACGCTGAAGTGCGCACATCGGCAGTCAAAGGATTGTGGGAGGACGAAGACATACGCCTGGTTCCGCTCCTGGCAGCACGCCTGCGGGAAGACGAGGCGGCTACCGTGCGCGCGGCTGCGGCCATGTCGCTGGGCCGCTTCGTCCTTATGGGCGAACTCGAGAGAATCCCGCCCGGGCCATACGCCCTGGCCTACGAGACTCTGCTGGCTGCATGCCAGACCGCCGATGAGCACATAGAAGTGCGGCGGCGCGGTCTGGAATCGCTGGCCTATGTCGGCAACGAAACCGTGGCCGGGTTGATCCACGAAGCCTACGCCGCGCCGGAGGAGAAGATGCACATCAGCGCCGTCTTCGCCATGGGACGCAGCGCCGACACCAGCTGGGCACGCCATGTGCGACAGAAGATTTTCAGCCCCAATCCTGAACTGCGCTACGAAGCCACCCGGGCCTGCGGCGAACTTCAGCTCCGTGAGGCCGTGTCCGAACTGGAAGAACTGGCCGATGACGTCGACTCCGAAGTGCAAGAGGCAGCATTGTGGGCCCTGGGACAGGTCGGGGGCGACAGAGCCCGAGAGATCCTGGAGCACTATTGCCTGGCAGAAGACGAGGCCACACAGGCTGCAGCCGAAGTCGCCATGGCTCAACTGGAGTTCCTGCATAGGGACCTGTCAGAACTTTTCACCAAGCCAATCAAAGAGACCAACTGGCAGGAGAATGGGTGATCACCTTTGTCTGCAACATTCCTCCACCCTGCTCGTCGCTGGCACGGCTACTATCTTCACCCTGGCCGGCCCGCTCACGTTGACACCACCTGTCGTCTTGCTGTTATGATACGTTTGGCCGTACCGCTACTGACCGCCAGTCTTGTCCTGGCACCTTGGTTCCTGCCGACCTCATCTGCTCACGGCGAGCACTGTCGAACCACAGCAGCAGCCGAGGGGATCACCGTGGTCGAAAGCAAAGCCAGTTACAGTTTCGCCCAACAAGTCACATTCACACTGCAGGCTACCTCGGACGCTGAAATCGCCCAGGTCTACTTGTTCTTCCGCGCCACTGGTAACGAGCGGGCCAAGCCGATAAATGTGTCCATCGAGCCTGACTGCAAGATCAGCACCAGCTACGTGCATAATCTGCACCTCTCTCCCCTCCCGCCGTTCGCTACAGTTACCTTCTGGTGGCAGATTGAGGATGATGCAGGCAATAGACTGACCACAGAGCCCCAGCAGTTCGAGTACACGGACAATCGCTTCCGCTGGGAGCAACTCAGCGTCAACGGCCTCACTATCCACTGGATCGAGGGGCACGGCGACCCGGCTTTCAGTCAGACAGCGCTGGACATCGCCCGGGCTAGCCTGGAGGAAATCAACGTGGAATTACGCGCCCCAGTGCCGGAGTCTATCACCATCTACATCTACGACGCACAGCACAACCTTGATGCAGCGATGGCGCTCGCAGGGCGAGAGTGGGCAAGCGGCCAGGCACACCCTGAACTTGGAGTGATTGTCGTCGCGATTCCGTATGAGGAAGGCTACACGTCGCGCATGATGCGCTACATCCCACACGAGATCACCCACTTGCTGGTATACCAGGCCGTCACGCCAACCGGTTACAAATACGTCCCCGAGTGGCTGGACGAGGGACTGGCTACGGCTAACGAACAGTTGCCGACGCCGGAACATGCTATGGCGCTCGAAGAAGCACGCGTGGAGGGGCGGCTCTTCCCTCTGAAAGATTTGTGTGTCCCTTTCTCGCCCGACAAACATACCGCGTTTCTGGCCTATGCCCAGAGCGGCAGCGTGGTGCAGTTCATCCGCGAGCAGTATGGCGCTGAGGGAATACGCAATCTACTAAAAGCCTACGCCAACGGTGCCAGTTGCCAGGTAGGCGTGCGGGAAGCCTTGAGCATCAACCTCAGTGGCCTGGAGACCGCCTGGTGGGCCAGCCTGGAGCCCCAGGCCCCCTGGCAAGCCTGGGTTAAACAGATCGGCGTCTGGGTAGGGCTATGGTTGTTGAGCCTGCTGGTGGCCGTGCCGATGATCGGTGGGCTCCGTCGTCACCGCTAGTCTATTACGTGGAGCGGGCTTTCCAACCTGCCGAATGAGGAATGTCAGGTGCGCAACATCGTCGTCTTCGATCTTGAGACCCAATATGCAGCCGAAGAAGTAGGGGGCTGGCGCTACATCCGCGATATGCGCCTGGCGGTTGCCGTGACCTACAACACGACCACAGACGTCTACCGCGACTACACAGAGCAAGAAGTCGAGCGCCTCATCGACACCCTGCGCGGAGCAGACCTGGTGATCGGCTACAATGTGCTCCGCTTCGACTACGAAGTCCTGCACGCTTACACAACCGAGAAACTAGACCGAATCCCTACACTCGATATGCTCGATAGTCTGTACCGCACGCTCGGCTGGAGGCCATCCCTTGACACCGTCGCTGCTGCCACGTTGGGGGAGACGAAAAGCGCCGATGGACTACAGGCCATACGTTGGTTCCGCGAGGGCCAACTGGATAAACTCACCGCCTACTGCCGCCACGACGTTGAGGTGACCTGGAAAGTCTACCAGTTCGGTCGGCGCAACGGTTACGTCCAATATCACGACCGTCGCTGGCGTGTGCATAAAGCGCCGGTAAAGTGGAATAAGTGACCAATCAGGGTAGAAAGAGATGACCGCAGAACCTGAGCCTGTTTACCTGAATCTGCTCCGCTCGGGTGGGCTAAAGCGGCGCGCGCAGGACGCCTGCGAGCAGTTGCATGCTTGTGGCCTCTGCGGCCGGGAGTGTGGCGTGGACCGCCACGAGCAGCCTGGAGCCTGCAAGACTGGCGTGCGAGCCGTCGTCGCCAGTTACCACCCACATCTAGGGGAAGAAGACCCGCTGCGAGGCTACCGGGGCTCCGGCACCATCTTTTTTGCCTGGTGCAACCTGAACTGTCAGTTCTGCCAGAACTACGACATCAGCCAACTAGGCCACGGGCAGGAAATCGAGCCAGAGAAACTCGCAGGAATGATGCTCTCGCTCCAGGCGCAAGGCTGCCACAACATAAACCTTGTCTCGCCCACTCACGTCGTGCCACAGATTCTGGCTGCCGTCCTGATCGCCGCCGAGGCCGGACTGCGTCTGCCGTTGGTCTACAACACTGGTGGCTACGACTCCCTCAAGACACTGGCGCTACTCGACGGCGTGGTGGACATATATATGCCGGATATGAAATATGCGGACGCAGAGAGCGCCCACCAGTATTCGAAAGTCAAGCATTACCCGACAGTCAACCAGGCTGCCGTTAAGGAGATGCACAGACAGGTGGGCGACCTGGTACTCGACGAGAACGGCATCGCGTTACGGGGACTGCTCGTGCGCCACCTGGTGTTGCCCGAAGATACAGCCGGGACGGCTGAAATCGCGCGCTTCTTGGTTGAGGAAATCTCACGCGACACCTACATCAACGTCATGGATCAATACCGGCCTTGCTACAAGGCTGCCGAACTGCCGCCGCTCGACCGTCCCATCACGCGGGCAGAATATAAGCAGGCTGTGCAGCAGGCCTGTGAGGCCGGTCTGCACCGCTTCGACGAGCGGGAACCTCGGTTTCTCCGCCTCCTGTGAGTAGTGTAAGAGATGGGAAAGAAAGATGGAAGATAAACCAAAACCAGAAGCCCGCCTGCATATCATCATCCACGGGCACGTGCAGGGGGTCAACTTTCGCTACTACACCATCCGCACTGCGCAACACCTCGGCCTTACAGGCTGGGTCGCCAATCGCCGGGACATGACAGTGGAAACAGTCGCCGAGGGACGGCGCGAGGCGCTAGACGAGCTCTTGGCTTTCTTGCACCGAGGTTCTCCATCGTCGGTGGTGCGGAAGATAGACGTTGAGCAAGAAACCCCCACTGGCGAATTCAAACGCTTCGGAGTGCGCTACTTATGAGAAGAAACCCCGAACAGCTGGCCTGGGCTGTCTTGCTGACGTCGTTCTTTATCTGCATAAGCCTGACCGTTGCCGTGCCTCTGGGCATTCGCTACTACGTCTCCCACGCCCACATAGAGCAAAACGTGACACTCCAGGTACAGCGAGGGCCATTGCGTGTCACTCTGGCCGGCCGGGGTGAACCGGTCGCCATCGCCGAAGACCGCGATGACATCCCCGAGCGCACGATCGTGGCCACAGACTCCACCTCGGGCCGACTCGTGATGTATGCATCACAGACAGATGGTCCTGTCATCGCCACAGTCCAGATCTACGACAACACAGAGGTCGTGCTTTCATCAGCGCGCTCACCGCGCTTCTCCACCAGCCGCTTGCCCCACACGGTTGATCTGGAGGTCAGGGCCGGACGGGTGCGTATCAGCATCCCCAACGACAACGGCAGGTCAACAATCGTCGAGGCACAAACCCCCCATGGTACAGTCACGCTGACGAAAGGGAGCTACGAAGTGAAAGTCAACGGGACAACGATGGAGGTCACAGTACGCGACGGACAGGCCGAGGTGACTAACAATGCCAAACATATGATACCACTGGGTCCGGCTGAGCGCGCCATCGTCGGCAATGAGCAAATCATCGGCCCGTTGCCGGCCGCCCGTAACCTCATCTTCAACAGCGACTTTCACGATCCCCTGGAGAACGGATGGGCTAGTTACAGCATGCAGACCGATTCCGAGCAACCTCCGGGGAGTGCCAGCATCACCGCCGACGCGGGGCAGGAGGTGGTCAGTTTCTACCGCGACGGCAGTAACCACGCTGAAGTGGGCATCCGGCAGAAGATCAACTACGACGTGCGCGATTTTGAATTCCTGCAACTGCACGTGGCCGTACGTGTTATTCACCAGAACATGGCCGGCTATGGGGGCTGCGGATACCTCAGTTCCGAGTGTCCCATCATCATCCTCATAGACTACAAGGACGTCTATGGCAGCGACCAACAATGGCGTCACGGCTTCTATACAGGTGAACCGGCTCCCGACTGGCCGTTGTACCCCTGGACCGAGCAGATATCTCCGGGGAACTGGCAGACTTATGATTCGGGCAATTTAATGGAGGAATTGGCTGACGCACCACCCGCTATTATCAAGAGTCTGACTATCTACGCCTCCGGCCATAGCTTCCACGCCATGGTGACAGAAGTCGAATTGCTGGTCCAGGAATGAAACCGGAGCAGGCACATAGCGCAAAGGCCCCCACCTATTCGGCGGGGGCCTTCTCTCTACCCTGCGAAGTTCATGCTCTGTGCCAGATCACAACTGCTCCAGTTCCCGCGCCAACTTGGCTGGTGTCGAGGCTTCGACAACGATGTACTCCACCGCAGGGTAATGTTTCTTAAAGAAGGCTCGCAGATTCCCGGACCACTGCCCCGGATTGACCGCGACTACTCGCCGCACGTTCAGGTCGCCGATACCGGCATCGTCGGCGCTGCTCCCGAGGGTATACCGGTGCTGATCCCACATCCCGTCCACCACCGCCAGCGCCCATGCTGCGTCAGCGTCCGGGGGAAGCAATACGTAAGTCCGTTTGTACTGCTCACGGGGCGAACCACGCTGTGGCGTTGAGGTCGGAGCGCATTTGAACACGTGGGTCGCCATCTCTTTACCGGCAGCAGAAAACACCAGTTTGTATGTCCCAACCTCCCTCAGCCCAGAGGTGGTATACGCCCATGTGTACCAGTCTCCATCCCGCCCAGTCACAACCGCTCCTCGCGCCAATTCCGTCCCCGAAGGCTGACGGGCCACCAGATGGACGTCGGACAAAGCAGAAGATGAGCGAGCCTCAATCGTCACCGCTTCGCCAACCTTCGGACTGCGCGGGCGGTGGTCCATCCGCACCTCCACCGCTACCTCCCCCTCGCCCAAAACGACCAATTCCACATCGTCCCAGTAGGCATCATTGTGCTTGAAGGGCCACAAGGTTTTGCTACGGAGAAACACTGTAACGGTGTCAGATTGCGCTACAGTTTCCACGGCTGGAACCTGGGCGTATTTGTTATAGATGTGAGCCCCACGACCCCATACGACCGTGCCAGCGTAGGGATCAGTGCCGCCTGCTGGATCAATCCCTACATAGAAAGAGAAATTCCGCCAGTTGTCATCGGAGGTGTCTCCCTCCAGGCAGAACCCCGCATCGTACCCCGGCCCATCGCTCCAGCGCCCATCGTCCGGATGCAATCCACCGTGCCAGTTGCTCCAGGCGTGCGCCCAGGCAGTCAGGCGTAACCGGGTGCCCCGCGCAACTTGTACCTGCTGGAGAAATCCCGCGTCGTGCTTGCGGAAAAACGTGAACAAAAGCATCCCCTTCTGACCACTGTGCACCCTCCTGGGATCATGTGTGGCCCATGCATCTCGCGCCTCAGGCTGGTCCCACGTGTCTGGGTCATGGCGGAACCATGTCATCCATCCAGGCGGGGTGAACATGTTGCCCACATCAGTCTCATACGGCTCTCTGCCCTTGGGGAAAATCAGGCAACGATGGCTTTTCTCTTCCCCCCAATCAGCCTCGAACCCCCCATTTTTCAACAAGTTCCGTGGCATTTGTCGCCTCCTTCACCTGGTCCTATTCGCACCGCCACCGCATGCGAAGGCCAGTACCTCACATCGCTGCCAGCCTACTCAAAGCCCAGCCCACGCTCGCGTAGGCTCACGAAACGCTGCTGTCCGATGATCAAGTGGTCCAGAACCTCAATGTCCAGCAGCTTACCTGCTGCGACTAACTGGCGAGTCACCTCTACATCTTCAGGCGAGGGGGTGGGATCACCAGAGGGATGGTTGTGGGTGACGATGATCGCCGCGCAGTTGCGTTTGACAGCACTCCGAAACACCTCGCCCACCCGAATGTGAGATGCGTTGAGACTCCCCACATACACCGTTTCGGATCCGATCAACCGGTTGCGCGTGTCCAGATATAACACCCGGAAATGCTCCTGCTCCAGATGAGCCATCTCGGCCATCAGAAGTTGCGCCACATCAGCCGGGGAGCGCACGACGAAACGATCCTCTGGAGCGGCAAGGAGCATACGACGACCCAGTTCCAGTGCCGCTTTGACCTGTGCCGTCTTGGCCTCCCCCAGCCCCTTCATAGCCCGTAGTTCGGCGTAACTGGCCCGAGCCAGGCCCGGCAACCCGCCATAGTGGGACAGGATCCGTCTGGATAGGTCCAGGACGCTTTCACCACCCACACCTGTGACCAAGATGATGGCCAACAGCTCAGTCGTCGAGAGCGCCCCCTCGCCCGCGTGAGCCAGTCGCTCGCGTGGGCGCTCGCCAGTGGGTAAATCCCTGATCATCGGCCGGTACTCGGCCCGTTTCTCGTCACTCGCCATGCTATTACTATACCTCAACTTGCACTAAATTGTCAAATGGCCCAGACATCCTCATGCCGGATTCTGTCCCTGAACCTTGCTCCTATACCAGCCGGTGGTATAATACACTTCACTTAGCCCAGACAGCAGCCTGAAATCAAGGAGTATGCCACCAATGGAGGACATCCTGGAAAGAATCCCCTTCTACTTAACCATTGTATCCACCATCTGCGGGGGAGTAACTGTTGCCCTACTGGGCGGGATAGCGATCTGGACTTTCCGTGACATTCACGCCCGCTCCCGCGACATTCTGGCCCAAATACTGGCCACGCTATTGGTAATCGCGCTGCCCATCATTGGACTGATGGTATACTTGATGCTACGCCCGCGAGAGACACTGGCGGAGGCATACGAACATTCCCTGGAACAGGAGGCGCTGCTCCAGGCCATCGAAGAACCAGAGATCTGTCCTGGATGTGGACAGCGGGTCAAGAGCGACTACCTGCACTGTCCTGCCTGCCATACGCAGCTAAAAAGAGCCTGCCCAGAATGTGGGCGCCCGCTCCATCTGCGCTGGTCTCTCTGTCCTTACTGTGGCACAAGCGTCGCACCCCAAGCGCTTGAGCCTGTGCCAGCCTCGAAGCCAGAACCCGACTCAGCAGAGAACGTGGAGGCTGAAACGTAATACGTAGAACACGATCCTCCCACACTTTACGTCCTACCTCACGCATCCCCGCTTTCACCTATTACGTGGACCTTGAGCATATTGGTCTCCCCTCCGCTGCCGAAAGGGATGCCTGCCGTCAGCACCACCCGGTCACCCCAGGTCACCAGACCCTCCTCACGTGCTGCCCGCACCGTCACCTGTAACATCTCATCGGTGGCCTCGAACTCCGACACCTGTACAGGCACCACGCCCCACACGAGTTTCAACCGATACAGGGTCATCCGTCTGGGCGTCACGGCCACGATAGGGACAGACGGACGGTGACGCGCTACCATGCGCGCCGTCCTGCCCGACGTTGTCGCGGTGATGATAGCCTTGGCTCCCACCTCGCTGGCGATCTCAACGGCAGCACGACTGATGGCTTCAGTGATCGTTTCATGAGTGCGAGACTCGCCGTGCAGCAAGCGGCTATCAGGCAGATGAGCCTCCGCGTTGGCACAGATCATCGCCATCGTCTCCGCTGCCTCCACCGGGTACCGGCCTACCGCCGTCTCGCCAGAAAGCATCACCGCGTCAGTGCCGTCCAGAATGGCGTTGACAATATCTGACGCTTCCGCCCGCGTCGGGCGTGGATTCTCAATCATCGCCTGGAGCATCTGGGTGGCCGTGATGACCGGCTTACCAGCCTGGTTGCAGGCACGAATGATGTGCTTCTGGTGAAACGGCACCTCCTCAGCAGGCGTCTCCACTCCTAAGTCGCCCCGGGCCACCATGATACCATCGGCCTCGGCCAGAATCTCGTTGAAAACCGAGAGCGCCTCGGGCTTTTCGATCTTCGCGATAATAGAGACGTCCGACCCTCTGCTCTTCAAGAACTGCCGCAGTTCACACACATCGGCTGCGCGGCGGACGAAGGAGAGCGCAAAGAAGTCCACCCCCTGTTCCAACGCAAATATGGCGTCCTCTCGGTCCTTGGGCGTCAGAGCAGGAAAGCGAAGCGCTGCTCCAGGTACATTGATCCCCTTGTGAGAAGTGAGATGTCCCCCTGCGCTCACACGGCACCTCAGGCAACCTTCACCAGCCTGCACGACGACCAACTCCAGGCGTCCGTCATCCAGCAGCACGGTCTGACCAGGCCGCAGGTCCCGTAACAACTCCGGGTGTGGCACGGGTATCTCATCCATCACGCCCGGCCGGGGACACGCCGTCAGCGTCACCACATCCCCTCTGCGCAGTTCGATCGCCCCACCCTCGATCTCACCCACACGCAACTTAGGCCCCTGCAAATCGGCCATCACGGCCACCAACCATCCTTCCTCTGCCATGGCCTGTCGCAGGGTAGCAATAGACTGGCCATGAGTGACGTGGTCGCCATGAGAAAAATTGATGCGTGCCACATCCATCCCGGCCCGGATCAGACCGCGCATCACCTCGGGCGAACTGGAAGCCGGGCCAATAGTACAGACAATACTGGTACGTGGCATCTTACTCCAAGCCTCTACTATATCGTGAATGGAACCCTATGGTCCGACCAGGGCCAACTCATACTCACCCACATCGTCATCGTCATAGCCCCGCGCGATAATGCGGTAGGTGCCACCCAGCGGCAACTCAAACTCGAAAATCTCGGCATTGTCGTCACCGCCTCCGTCATCATCGGTCATAACGCGCACACCGTCGGGCGCGAAGAGCTCAAGATAGGTGTCCATGCTCTCTGTCACGGCGGTCATGGAGATAGTGACAATGTCACCCTGCTCACCCTCAAATAACCAATGCTGACGCGTGCCAGGCTCCAAGGTGGCGTCTACCACCTCACCGTAGGTGAGGACACCATCAACCACCATCTCCGTCCGTTCCACCGTAATCTTGTACGCACCGGCCGCGCCAAACAGACCACCAACGGCAACTATGCGATAGATGCCATCGGCAGGCAGCTCGTAGTACTCAACGAGAGCGTTGAATTCCTCCCCACTGTCGTCATCGTCGGTGAGCGCAACACCATTGGGACCGTACAACTCCAGATAGCAGTCCAGTTCCCCATCCAGCGCATCCATCTCAATAGTGATCACATCCCCCTCTACACCCTGGAAGAACCACCCTGCGCTGGCCCCCCACGCCAACATTCCTTCTACCGGCTGCCCGTACTCGATCACGCTACTAGCGGCTGGCTCCTCAGCGACATAGAGGCTGAGAGCATAATCACCCTCGCCGCTGTAGGTCAAAGCATAGACATAGTAGGTAGCGGAGGCAACCGCGGGGAAATGCATAATGAGAGCATTGGTGTCCTCGCCACTGTCGTCATCTTCAGCGATGACAACCCTATCCTCGTCATGGAGTTCCAGATATGGGTCCAAAGCGTCAGAGTCAACGGCATCCAGCCGGATCGTGACATACTGGCCCTCCTGCGCATCGAAGTACCACACCTCCGTCCCGCCAGGGGGTAACGTCCCTCGCACCGTCTCTCCTGGCTGGATCGGTCCTCTTTCCACAGGCTCCCACAACTCCGCTGGAGGTTCCTGGGTCAGCACCAGCGTGGGCACCGCACTGGGCTCCGAAGTCGGCGGCAACGTGGGCGCCGCCGTGGGCATTGCAGTAGGTTCCAGAGTCGACGGCAGTGTGGGCAGCGCCGTGGGTTCAGGAGACAACGTGCCCCCACTCCACGGAGCAGCCGGCCCTGGCCGAGGCACAAGCGGGCAAATGCTACACCCCAGACTCACCAGGAGCAACACCAACGCCGCCGCTCCGGTCAACCGTAAAGTGCGCCCGCTGGTCATCTGCCTAGCGTCGTAGATTGGAGAAGGCCGCCATACCCGCATACGCGGCCTGTTCACCCAACTCCTGCTCAATGCGTAGCAACTGGTTGTACTTGGCGACGCGGTCAGAGCGGCAGGGCGCGCCGGTCTTGATCTGGCCGGTGTTCAACGCCACCGCCAGATCCGCGATGGTCGCATCCTCCGTCTCGCCCGAACGGTGAGAAACGACGACCGTCCAGCCCGCTCGCTGCGCCAGTTGCACGGCGGCGATTGCCTCTGTGAGCGTTCCAATCTGGTTCACCTTGCACAGGAGCGAGTTGCAGGCCCGCAGGTCAATCGCCTTCTGCACCCGCGTGACGTTGGTCACCAGCAAGTCATCCCCCACGATCTGGATCCGGTCGCCTAAGCGCTCCATCATCAGCACAAAACTGTCCCAGTCGTCCTCGGCCAATCCATCCTCAATGCTGATGATAGGGTACTTCTCCACCCAATCGGCGTAGAACTCGACCATCTCCGCGCCGGTGAGTGTGCGGCCCTCTTTCTTCAGGATGTACCTGCCATCCTCGAAGAACTCGCTGGCAGCAGGATCGAGCGCGATGCAGATCTGCTCAACCGGCTTGTAGCCCGCCTTCTCAACCGCCTCCAGGATGATTTCGATAGCCTCCGCGTTCGCCTTGAGGCCAGGCGCGAAGCCCCCCTCGTCCCCGACGCTGGTGGAGTACCCCTTGGCCTTGAGCACCCCCTTGAGCGTGTGATAGACCTCGCTTCCCCAGCGCAACGCCTCGGCAAAAGTCGGTGCACCCACCGGCATGATCATAAATTCCTGCAGATCAGGGCCGTCCACTGCGTGTTTGCCACCGTTCAAAATGTTCATCATCGGCACTGGCAACACGTGGGCGTGCACTCCGCCGATGTAACGATAGAGCGGCAGTTGCAGCGCGTTGGCCGCCGCGTGGGCCACGGCCAGTGAGACTCCCAGCATAGCGTTGGCTCCCAGTTTCTCCTTGTTGGGAGTGCCATCCAGTGCCAGCAACCGCGCATCAATCGCGGCCTGGTCACCACCGTCCCAGCCGAACAGTTCATCGGCGATAATGTCGTTAACGTTGGCGACCGCTCGTAGCACGCCCTTGCCACTGTAGCGGCCCTCGTCGCCGTCACGGAGCTCCAGCGCCTCGTGAACGCCGGTAGAGGCTCCGGAGGGAACAGCGGCCCGTCCCCAGGCTCCTCCCATCAACATTACCTCCACTTCGACAGTGGGGTTCCCCCGCGAATCCAGAATCTCACGGGCGACGATGAGTTCAATATCGGTTTCGATCATTTTTCCTCCCCTATTTCAAATTCTGAGCTCAATCCCTCAATCAGTCTGCCACGAAAACAGCCAGTTTCAACCTTCCAACCCGCTCAAACGGCGCGCCAGCCGACGGGCGGCCGCTTCGCAGTAGGCGCGTACATCCGCCCACTCGACCGGCGTCAGTAACCTGGGCATAGGCTGCGGCTCGGCATCCTCAAAGTAGGCCAGCGCCCGAGCCGCGATGGGCAGAAAACTGGGCCGGTCCTCATACTTGACAGTCGCCAGTTCCAACAAACGGTCCAATGTCACGATTTCTCGCAGACTGTACAGGTCAATAAAGTCGCGGCGTGTGCCCCGTGAGTTGATGGCGGCGAGTTTCATCAATCCGATGTCGGTGGGCGAGGCAAGTTGTATCCCCTGATACGCGACCGTTGGCTCTAACAGGGGATGGTGCTGATGGATAAAGCTCACGTCTGCACCAAACAATCGAGTGAACATCAAACCATCCTGTTCCGAGGCGACCACGAACTGCCCGCTATCGTCCAGTGCCTGCCCTGAGGCTCCCCGAAGGGCCTGGCGAATCGCCTCACGTTCGGGGGCGAGAAGACGATGGCTGGCGCTGAACCAGTCCAGGTCCGTGGAGACACGATGCCCAATTTGCAGCGCCAACGCCGTTCCACCGGCCAGGTAAAAACCGCCGATAAAGGGTTGCTGGCACAGGTATTCGAGTGCCTGGTGACAGGCGGGCGTAGTGGCCTGCCCGTAGAAGTCTACCATGACTCCATCTTCTTGGCCTGTATGGCCCACTCTGGCGCGATATAATCCGCTACCCCTAGCGCCAGCCGCCACAGGGCAAACGAGCGCCTGGACAACAAACGAAACCCGTGGTGCCGTACCCATTCGGCCACGCTGGCTTCACCGTAGGTCACGAACAGCCAGCGAAGTTGTTCCCACGTGCCCCGTTCCAGAACCCGTTCGACGATGACGCTCTTGTGGCGTTCGAGGTCCATCGTATCAAAATCGTATTCTGGGAACAGCCACGCTGCGTCGGCGGGCAGGTGATTGTCGGCCAACAATGGGAGAGTACTTGGGTAGTCTTTCATAAAGCCATACCCCTTATGCCCCGCTCTCCCCACGCCGGACTACCTGATAGGCATTGCCTCGCCAGTGGATACCTCCCACCCAGACGTTGGTGTCAGGAGTAGCCCGAATCACCGCCCTTCCCTCATCCGGCGCGTGGCCTCCTCGACCAACTCGGTGAAATCCTCTTCGCTCAGAGCCTCGTAGTCAACCCCTCTCTCCCGACACCAACTATGAAAATGCTCCTCTGTCCGTCGATGCAGATCATCAAGGCCAGCCTGGAAATCCACTTCTCGCGCCAGCCGTGAATCTACATCACGGATAGCCTGAACCGCAGCCAGCATCCCGGCGCCATCCACACCTTCCTGCAACAACATTTCGATGTAGCTTCTACCCGTATCGCTGACACGTTGTGCCCCCAGGCTCTCAGCATATAGAGTAACCATCTGCACCTCGCGAGCAGACAACTGTTCCACGACAGCGAGGAGCCTACCTTTATCATAGACACTGGCGGTTCGTTCCACTTGCTACCCCTCTAACTCCAGCCCCTCGTACAGCCGCTCGAAGTCGAAGTGCTCCTCCAACAGAGCCTCGAACTGCTCCAGTTTGGTCGTCTGGCCCAGCCGCGTCTTGCCGAACACCCGCTCGATGGCCTCTACCGTCTCCATTGTATTCCCACGCACCAGCAGCACCGGGACACCGAGTTCCTCAGCGCGACGCAGCACCTCAGGCACAGGCCGCAGGTGACCGGTCAGGATCATGCAATGGGTCGCCGTCTCTAAGGCCACCAGTTGGATGTCTGCCCGATCACCACCGGTGATGACCGCCTTGGTCCCTGGTACACGTCGCATGCGTGGCAGCGCCTGCTCCGCGCTCATCGCCCCGACCACCATATGTTCGATCAACACATCCTTCTTCTCCGGCAGGGTCAGGAACTCGCCCTTCAACACGTCCGCCAGTTCCCCTACGCTGATGGCCCGGAGTTGCTTCTGGAGGGGGACCTGTCCCAGCACTCTGACCCCCTGCTTTTCCAGACAGGGGGTGCATACCTTCTCCATGAGATTCTTCGCCTTGTTCGGCACAGCGTTGACGAGCACGCCCAGCAGCCGATCCCCTAGCATAATGCGCGCCGCCAGGCAGTCATCCGCCACACTCACCCGGTTGTTGAAGTAGACAATGGCCAAGGCCGGCACACCCAGGGCATCTGCCACCATGGTAGGCCCCAGGCCCAGGCTGACCCCCTCCCGCATAGAGGCCCCGCCCTCCAACAGGATGATGTCTTTGCCCGGGATGACCCGCTCGTAGGCCGCCTTCACCTCCGACATAAGATCACGGTCACCGCAACCGCAACGCATCTCCCGCACCAACGCGGGCGTGAGGACAACACCCACCAACTCTTCCGCAGATTCTGCCAGCCCCAGCGTCTGCCGCACAAAGTCGGCATCCTCGTCCTGTGCCCGCCCCGGCATCGGCTCCCACGGCTGAGTGGAGAGCGGCTTGAAGTAACCGACCTTATACCCTTCTCTCTGCAGCCGCCGCCCCAGCGCCAGGCAAACGGCGGTCTTGCCACTGAATCTTTGCAAGGAAGTTACGTACAACGCTTTCATCATCATCGCCTCTCTACTAGATAGTGGTTCTCAGCCCAATATGCCACCATTGCCCGCAGTATCCACCCCGTACTTCCGGGCACTTAGGACTTCAACACCAGCCGCATATCGATCGCCATCGCCCCGCGTCCCTCCTCGAAGACCATCAGCGGGTTGATGTCCAGTTCCACGATCTCGGGGAAATCGGTCACCAACTGACTGATCCGCAGCAGTGCATCCACCATCGCTTCGTGATCAGCCGGCGGCTCGCCCCGGACGCCCTCTAGCAGACGATAGGAGCGAATCTCACGGATCATCTCGTCCGCTTCCTGAGGGCTAAACGGAGCCACGCGGAAAGTGACGTCCTTCAGCGCCTCCACGTAGATACCACCCAACCCGAAGGCGACCAGCGGTCCAAACTGCGGGTCACGACTCATCCCCACCAACACCTCCCGACCGCCTGGTACCATCTGCTGCACCTGGCAACCCCAGATGTTCGCGCCTTGCACGTACCGCCCGGCCCGGTAGATGATCAGGTCAAACGCATCCCGCACGTCGTCAGGCGAACGCAGATTCAGCCTGACGCCTCCCACATCGGTCTTGTGCAAGATATCGGGGGAGGCCACCTTGAGCACGACGGGATAGCCGATCTCCTCTGCGATCTCGATGGCTTCCTCGGGTGTCTTGGCCAGGCGCGATTGGGGGATGGTGAATCCGTAACATTCCAGTACCGTCCACGCCTCGGCGTCACCGATGGAGACACGCCCTTCCGCCCGCACACGGTCGAACAACTCCCGCACCTTTGGTATGCAGACAGTACAAGGCTCAACCTCGAAGATGGGTCGCTCCTTCTCGCGCCGGTAGGTGCTCATCGCAGCCAGCGCCGCCGCCGCCCGCTCCGGGAAGGGGTAATTGGGCACACCGTATTGCCATAGTACATCGATCCCAGCCTCGATGCGCGCCTTCCCCATGAAGCAACCCAGGACTGGTTTATCCGCCCCCTGGGCCATGCGACCTACAGCGCGGGCCGTTTCCTCGATCTCAGTCATCGCCTGGGGGGTGACGATCACCATCAGCCCATCCACGTTCGGGTCATCCAGTACCAGGCGGATAGCGCGCTCGTACCGATCGCCCATCGCGTCCCCCAACACATCCACCGGGTTGGCCACACTGGCCGCGCCCGGCAGGTAGCCTGTCAACGCCTCCGTCGTCTCGCGGCTGAGACGTGTGATCTCCAACCCAGCGTGCTCCAAGGCATCGGTAGCCAAGATACCCGGGCCCCCGGCGTTGGTGACGATGCCGATGCGATCCCCCCTGAGAAGCGGCTGGTAGGCAAAAGCGCGCGCGTAGTCGAAGAGCGCCTCCATAGACGTAGCGCGGATGACGCCCGCCTGCCGGAAGGCCGCTTTGTAGGCCACCTCGGAGCCAGCCAGGCTGCCTGTGTGTGACGATACCGCCCGCGAGCCCGCAGCAGTCACACCGGACTTGATCGCGACCACCGGCTTGTGGCGCGTGACCTTCCGCGCTACCTCGATGAACTTCTGCCCGTCGGGCAATCCTTCGACGTAGATGAGAATCACCCGCGAGGCCGGGTCCTCACCCCACGCTTCCAGCAGATCAACCTCGTTCACGTCCGCCTTGTTGCCCAGGCTGACGAACTTAGAGAAGCCAATACGACCGGCCATCGCCATATCCAGCACCGCTGTGCCCAACGCCCCCGACTGGGACATAAAGGCGATGGGGCCTCCGGGAGGCATACCGGCAGCGAACGTCGCGTTGAGCGGGGTAGTGGTGTCAATCACACCCAGGCAATTGGGACCGACGAGACGCATATTGTGCTTACGAGCGGTCTCAACTAATTCCCTCTCCCGCTCCAGCCCCTCGCGCCCGGCCTCGCGGAATCCGGCGCTGATGACCACGACGGCAGGAATCCCTTTCTGACCGCACTGCTCCAACGCAGCCGGCACAAAGCGATAGGGAATGACAACCACCGCCAGGTCTACCGGATCACGAATGTCCAACACAGAGTGATAGGCTCTCAAGCCCAGGATTTCATCGGCTTTGGGATTGACTGGATAGAGATGACCCGGATAGCCTCCTTCTTTGAGGTTGGCCAACACCGCGTAGCCTAACTTCTTGGGATCGCGGGAGGCGCCGATGACGGCAACCGACTGGGGATGGAAGAAAGTGTCAAGCATAGATACCTCGGGCTGGTACTGACACCCCAGCCTGTTCAGCAGTCGGCAGGCTGGGCACACAGGCCAGGACACATATTTGATGAGCCGCTCCAACTCCCCTGACACGCCTGTGACGAGACGAGACTGTACTGCTTGGGCACAGCCACCTCCGGCCAAGGGGATTTCAATGGTACACGAAAAGGGGGGATTTGGCAAGCGTTGGTGAAGCCTCAACTCCAGACCCTTGATTGAACAGCATTGAGCTTATGGTTATTTTTAGAATTTAAGACTATTTTTAGGAAAGATTGACCCTGTATTCATCGACAAACGTCTCCTCTTAGGCTACAATATACAGTGCGAGTTAAGAAGGGATGCAATCCTGCCCTCATTTTCCGTTGGTAGCGAATAGACGAAAGGAGACAAGGTACCATGAAGAGACTGCTCTTTCTGAGTCTCACGTAGGCGGGACTTGTCCGGCGCTGATTACCCCAGCACTGCCGGACAGAGGACTACGTACAAGCAGGGGGAGTGCCAGTGAACAGGCACTCCTCCTTGCGTTCCTGCACAGAGGGCACAGACCAGTCGGACGCTGGTCGTGGCCCTGCTTGCAGTAGCCCGCCGTGCGCATCTCAGCGCGACATTGACGGGGTAGCCCACGGTGGCAAGCGCAGCGGACTGCCGGGAAGCACACCTGGCACCGCCTCCCTGCCCACCAAGTACGTCTGTAAGCCACTCCCATCGTCGCTCGCGGCGACTACCGGCACATACAGTTCGTACCCCTGCCCAAAGACGTACTCGCCCAACTGCTGAATACAGGTGATCAGCCGATTCACCGCCGGCTGACGCTGTTGTGCCGGGCAGAGCACACGCTGCCAACGACCGTCCTCCATCAGGCGATACAGATCCAAAGCGTCCTCATCCAACCCGGCTACGTCCACATCTGTGTATTGCCAGGTGACAGTGACTGGACGGAGCAGAGACAATGACACTTGCTGTCCAGACCGGTACGCGGTCAACGAAAAGGCGGTGACGCCCGCCAGAGGGCCAGGCAGCAGTTCAGAAGTCAGACGAGGTGTAAAGCGCACCTCTGTAGATGTCGTCACCGTACCGGCGGAAAACTCGAACGCCAGGCGACCGCTGGTCGAGACCAACACACCAGCGGAGTCAGGCTGCAGTGTAGTTATGACGACGATGGGAATCAGCGTCTCAATCCAGTTGTTGCTCTCATCCTGCTCGTCTAGAACCCCATCGCTGTCCACCTCCAGCGCCAGGAGATAGTAATCATCGCCCGGAGTGGGTAGAAGAGCCAATTCCTCCACGATGTTCGCCTGAGCACCAGCGCCGATGGCTGGAATGGAGAAATGATGACCGGGTAGAAGCAGACTACCCTCGGTATCACTCAGATAGAGCGTGCCCGAAACAGGCGGTGACGGCCAATATCCGACGTTAGCGACCTGGATATGAATCTGCGTGTGATCGGGAACCGTGGCATACCCACCTGTCAGAGCGAGCAAATCGGGCCGGGCGTCCACCGTCACCGTGGAAGTGTTGTTCCAGCGGCGCGGGTCGGTCACCGCCTGAGCAGGATCAGCAATGAGCGCAGGCTCGTAAAACCCCGGTCGCGTGATGGTCAGAGCCGGCAGTGGCAGCGGGGCGACGTCTTCCTCATACCGCGCCGGCACGCCCTGGATGGCCTGGTAGCCCAGCAGTGATGACAAAATGACAACGTCGGCTGCAGGCACCTTGCCCAGGTTAGCGACCATGCCTGTCACCGGCAGAGTAGCGGTCAGTGCATCGTAGGGCACGGTTAGGGTAAGATACTCGAGCGGTTCCAAATCCACCCACAGTTGAGCCGCCAGGTCTGTGTATTGCGCGTCGGCCAGGGAGGCGGTATAGTCAGCGTAGGTCTGCCCCATCGTGGAGAGCGCCTTGGATCCACTGTGAAACAAGTAGCCGTTGTAGTGCTGGTCGTCAGACAGACTGTACCAGGCCCAGGTCTGCACCAACCGGTAGTCATCCTCAGGATAGCCAATATCAGGATAGGTCTCGTTCAGAAACAGATCAAACGTCTGGGTCATAAAGTGGCTCACGCGAGCAGGGGGAAAAGTGCGCCCGTCCTCGTCCGCGAACCAGCCCGGCCACAATACACCGTACTCGGTGATGATCAGCGGTTTATTCTGTTCCCCCTTATCCTTCATCCACTGGCGCATGGCGATGAGATGATTGCGCAGCACGTCCACGTTGTCGCCGTCACAGATGGGGTAGTCAATGCCACAACTGGGATCTACGCCTGGCGGCGTGCTGGCCCCCCAGGAGTTATACACCTCGCGCAGGATAAAGGCGTGGATGTTCCATACATCCACCGGCATCGGCTCATCGTAGGTCTGCTGGTATGTGTCCCAGACAATGTCCAGATACTCCAGCCGGCAGGGGGTGGACTGGACGATACCGCCGTTGGCAACAAGTGCCGTGGGGTCCAAGTCCTTGATATAGGTATAAAAGTCGTGGTAGACTACAGCGTAGACCTCTGGTAGGATAGGATCACCCTGGTAAAAAGAATCCGGCTCATTGCTCATAAGCCACAGGGAGCCCGGATGGGTAGCAGCGATCTGGGCGATGACCTCCTGGCTGGGGTTCACCGTGACCTGTGCGGGGTCGTGAGAGTCGGCACCAGCGTGGAAGCGGATCAATTGCACATAAGTCAGGCCGTCAGGATGGGCCGGGTCAAGGCCGGTCATCCAGTTGCTGTACCATCCGGCGTGAAGTTGGGCAACGTCGTAGCCGGCCAGCGCGCCACTATCGAAGCCAAACCGATCGCGCGCATCGGCGTAGGGGGGCAAAAAATGATGGCCGGAGTGCAGAGTGCGCAGTGGAGCGGTCGGTCCGGCCCGCGAGACAATGACGCAGACCGCCAATACGAGCAACGGACTCAAAATTGACGGTAGGATCAGTCTCCTCAAGTCATCTCCGCTGCAACGCTGGGATTCAGCATCCTCCACGTGTAAACGTTCAGACCTCCGGGGCCTCGGCCACGGGTTCCGGTGTATCGCGGAAGACGTGGCCGATCAGAAGCGGCATAACGAACCTGCCAAGAAAACCCCGGAGGTCCGAGACCGTGGCAATGGGCTCTACTGTCACACGAGGTGGCCGTATGTCATGAACCGCGCATGATTATGGGCAGGTACAGGGTGGCGTTCGCAGTCGTGACGAAACTCAGCGGATGCTCGACACCGCCCCAACTGAGATAGGCAATGTTCGTCAGCGGCAACCACAGGGTGCCCGCATTCACTGTCACGGCGAAGGTGGTAGTGATGCTGCCACCCGCACCGAGGTCCTCCTGCCACATCTGGCTCAGACTAGTGCAGGGCGAAGGGGCGCCACCACTGGTGTATGTGCAACTGCCGGGAACGAAAGAGACCCAGGAGGGCAGAGTGTCCGAAAGGATGACACCTTCCACCGCTTCCCCAGCATTCACCGCGACGATTGTGTAGGTGATCACGTCGCCGGCGTCAGCGAAGCGCGGGCCAGTCTTGTAAGAGGAATCGAAATCAGGTACGACTCCCACTACGTTCGTAGTAGCGCTGATTGCCTGCTGAGCACCATCCCAACTGAGATAGGCGTAGTTTTGCAGCGGAAAGTGCGCGGTCCCTGTCACCACCTTCGTCACCGTCACGGCAAAGGTGGTGGTGATACGGTCGCCGGTAGCGAGATTCTCCCGCCACATTTGGTCTAGTGGGGGCACACCGTCCCAACAGTTCCAGGACTGGCCGCCTTCGATGTAGGTGCAACTCCCAGGAACGAACGTGACCCCGCTGCTGGGCAGGGTGTCTGAAAGGACAACGTTCTCCACCGGCCCCCCGGTATTCACCGCGACGATGGTGTAGGTAATCACGTCTCCTTGTTTGGCATAATAGGGGGCAGTTTTGTAGGAAGTAGAGAAATCAGGCGTCGCCGGCGCTGCAATGACGACCAACGTCAGCAACAGTACAGCCGCCGCCGCAAGGACAGCCAGTACGACCTTCGTCGTGGCTGAGACACAAGGACGATAGGGCGTTTCTTTCATTGGGAACCTCCTCGCAACTACAATACGTATTCACAGCCATCGGGGACATCCCAATGGAAGTCTACAACAAGCAATCCTGGGCATCACCTCCTCGTACATCGAGCCTACGCGTGCCAGAGGCCAATCAAGCAGAATAGAGGAGCAACGATGAGTGTGAGCGCACAAGCATTCTGTTCCCAAGAAAGTGAAGGAAGCAGGAGGTCAGGAAAAGCCAACGAAAGTGAAGTATTCATAGTATAATACATCTTATACCACTTGTCAACCACCTGTCGCGTTGGAAAAGGGTCTGACGTTGCCGAGGCAGCCGTTTGACGGTCCCCGCACCACGTGCTACAATACAACCCATCACCGCGCCAGAGGATCACGTATGGACACACCCAAGCGTCATATCTACCTGGACCACTCCGCTACCACTCCCGTGGACCCACGGGTGGTCGAGGCGATGGCTCCGTATTGGAACGAAATCTTCGGCAACAGCGAGTCATCGCACGCCCTCGGCCAGGCGGCCGCCAGCGCGATGGAGCGAGCCCGCCAAACCGTCGCCGACGTACTGAGTTGCCGTCCCTCCGAGATCGTCTTCACCGGCTCCGGCACCGAGGCCGACAACCTGGCACTGCGGGGTGTGGCCTGGGCCACTCGCCAGAGCGGACGCGGCAACCACATCGTCACCACTCCCATTGAGCACCATGCCGTAGGCCACACGGTTGACCAACTGCGCGACTTATTCGGATTTGAAGTTACGAGGGTGCCGGTGGACGAGTACGGGCGCGTGAACCCAGACGACGTGGCGGCCGCTATCCGGACCGACACCATCCTGGTGAGCGTGATGGGCGCCAACAACGAGGTCGGCACAGTGCAACATCTGGTCAAGATCGGGCGAGTCTGCCGCGAGCGGGGTGTGTACTTCCACACCGACGCTATCCAGGCCGCTGGCCGGTTCCCGTTGGAACTGGACGACATCAATGTGGACCTTCTGGCCCTTTCGGCCCATAAGTTCTACGGCCCCAAGGGGGTCGGCTTGCTCTACGTGCGGCGCGACACCCCTCTCGTCCCCGCCATTACCGGCGGGGTCCACGAGCGCGGGCGGCGTCCGGGCACAGTCAACGTTGCCGGGGCGGTGGGACTGGCGACCGCGCTAAGCCTGGCAGAGAAGGAACGAGTGACCGAAACGGCCCGCCTGCGTCGCTTGCGCGACCGACTCATCGAGGGCGTCCTGGCGTCCATCCCGGAAAGTCGTCTGACAGGTCACCCCACACAGCGGCTGTGCCACCACGCCAGTTTTGCCTTCCGCGACATTGAGGGGGAAGCAGCGGTGCTGAACCTCGATCTGGAGGGCATCGCCGCCAGTTCCGGCGCGGCCTGCGCCGAAGGGGAGCCAGAACCATCACCCGTGCTCACCGCGATGGGGCTTCCCCCAGATTGGAGCATCGGCAGTCTGCGCCTCACCCTCGGCCACGCGAACGACGAAGACGACGTAGCACGTGTGCTGGAGGTGTTGCCGGCCATCATCGAACGGCTGCGAGCAGACGAATGATCCCCTCACGGGTTCTCGTAGCCCTCAGCGGTGGCGTAGACAGTAGCGTCGCGGCCGCGCTCCTGGTCGAGCGCGGGTACGAGGTCATTGGCGTGATGCTGCGGTTGTGGGCTGAGGGCGATACGGGCGGGGCCCGCGCCAACCGCTGCTGCACGCCCGAAGCAGTGCACCGTGCCCATCGCGTCGCCGATCGTCTCGACATTCCCTTTTATCTCATCAACGCCGAAGCAGCCTTCAAATCCCAGGTGGTAGATTACTTCGTCGCCGAGTACGGTGCTGGCCGCACCCCCAATCCGTGCATTCCTTGCAATCGTACTGTCCGCTTCAGCCTGCTCCTGAACCGGGCACTGGCACTGGAGGCAGCATTCCTGGCTACAGGTCATTACGCTCGAGTGCGCCACGGCGAAAACCATCAACAACTTCTTCGCGGGCGAGATCCTCGTAAGGATCAATCATACTTCCTGCACAGGCTAACCCAGAAACAATTGGCTCACATCCTTTTCCCCGTGGGCGAGTTGACCAAGACAGAAGTTCGCGCCATCGCTCGCCAGCGTGGCCTGCCAGTGGCAGAACAACCCGAAAGTCAGGACATCTGCTTCCTGGCCGACGGCGATTACCGGCATTTCCTGGCCCGTCAAGCCCCTCACCTGTTCCGACCCGGCCCCATCCGCGATACCTCCGGGCGCGTGCTGGGTCAGCATCAAGGACTACCCGCGTATACCATTGGTCAACGAAAAAGGCTAGGGATCACGGCGGCAGAGCCGCTGTACGTGCTTGCAATTGACCTGACGGAGAACACGCTCATCGTAGGGACGGCAGAGGAACTGGGCCAGGATGAATGTCTGGTTGAGGGAATGCACTACATCAGCGAAGAAAGACCCACAATCACTTTTCGCGCCACGGCGCAGATTCGCTATCGGGCACGGGCGACCACTGTCACGGTGACTCCATTGCCACATCAGAGAACACACATCCACTTTGCCTCACCTCAGCGAGACATCACACCAGGCCAGTTCGTGGTTCTGTACGATGACGAAGTTGTATTGGGGGGTGGAGCCATTTGTGGGGTTCAAGAATCTATGCTATAATAGTTTCATCATGGAAGCCCAAACCCACCCTGTGCCGGCCACAGAATCCCCCTTACTACAAGCCCCAGAGGCACCAGCAGTCGCCGAGCCATCGACCGCGGAACTGCGAGCACGCCGATTGCTCATCACAGGCTTGGTTGTGGCTGGCCTGCTACTGCTGGGCTTGGTCGCGTTGCTGGTGCTCCTTTCAGTGGATGCCTATCACGCCACGTACACAGGTACGGGCCCAAGCCCAGGAATGGTTGTGGTGGGATTGCTTCGGGATGCGGCCATCATATTCGTCGCGTTCGAAACGTTGATCATTGGTGTGCTCATGATCGTCTTGACATTGCAAGTACAGTCTCTGGTCGTGCTGCTGCGAGACGAGGTCAAACCGATGCTGGAGGCAGTCAATGAGACATTGGCAACTGTGCGCGGCACCACTCAGTTCGTCAGTCACAACGTCGTCTCGCCAGTGGTAAAGTGGTCAGGCTATCTGGCTGGGTTGCGACGCATCGTGCAAGAAATCAGTGGGTTACGTAAGAGTGAGAAACAGCAAGGAGATGGATAATGAGTAACAATAACGGTGGTGAGATTGGGTCTTTCTTTGCCGGCTTCCTGGTAGGTGGGCTTGTAGGCGCAGCGGTAGCCCTCATCCTGGCCCCCTATTCCGGAGTGGAGACCCGCGAGCAGATTCGGCAGAAGAGCATCGAACTGCGAGGTAAAGCGGGGGATAGTTTGTCTGAAGCCCGTGCCAAGGCCGAGGCCGTGGCCGCCGACGTCAAGCGCCGCGCCGAGAGTCTCCAGGTCCAAAGCAAAGTCATCCTGGAGGAAGGCCAGAAGCAGATGACGAAGGCAGTTGAGGAAACGAAGAAAGCCGCTGCCGCCGCGGTGGACCAAGCACAACCCGAGACCACCGCCGAGGCCGCATAACATACCAGCCACATCCGAAATCTGTGGTAAGACAAGGGCCAGTGCGTGCCGCACCAACAGGTCCCCCTGCGAGAACGTAAAACGTGAAACGACAGATGGGATAATAGGGCTCCCGTCCAGTATAACGCGAGAGCCGCGTCCACACCTACGCCGGCGCGAGCATCATCCAGGCAGACACACTGAGCCGCTGGATATGACATCCCAGCAAACGGTCCACGATGCCGTTGATCTCCCAATGACTCAGACTTCGCCCGCTGACATTGTACACCTCACCTGGCCTCCCCTGCTTCAGTGCTAAATCAACGCCCTGGGCCACAATCCTGAACGTGGACGGGGAAGGTGATGCACCGGCCTCTACACACCTGCACAGGGAGACCTTTCAGGGGGTCCTCGAAGAACAGCCGGTTGAAAGCATAGCGGCCGCCTGGTCCGTAGAATGCACCGAGCCGAAGGACAAGAGTGGGCAACCCATATCATGCACCACCGCCCGGCAACCTTCAACCGCCGCGCGGGCCGCCTCGGGGTCACGAATGTCCCCCCAGGCCAACTCCACCTCCAGCGGACGCAGGAACTCACAGTCACTGGAGGTACGCACAAACGCTCGCAGCCGGTAGCCACGCGCAACAAGATAGGGACACAACGTGTGTCCCAGAAAGCCAGTGGCTCCAGTCACGAGCACAGGTGCGCTCATCGTCGCAGTTTGGACTTCGCGAGACTCGCTACAGACACCCCAGGCAGGACTCGAACCTGCAACCCTCGGATTAGAAGTCCGATGCTCTATCCCATTGAGCTACTGGGGCACAGCAACGATATTCTAACCGAATTACACCCCCATGTCAAGCCCTCAGGCCGCAGAGCCGCCCAGCCCCCCGCCGGCAACGAACGCAGCAAACGCCGCCAGGTCGGGAAAGATGCACTTAGAGAGGGAATGCACGACCCAGTTGTCTGCCAGCGGGGAGATAACATAAACGGGGCTGCCACTCCGATGGGCATTCCACATCTCAATGGCCGTGCCCATACTGGCCGAGGGAACGTATGCCACCAGTACATCCACTCCGCCGGCCAGTTCGGCCAGTTCCAGCAGCGTTTGCTTGGCCTGCTCCGGACCATAACCCACGCTATCGGGATACAGTTCGAGGGGGTCCAACACCTCGATCCCAGGAACATGGCGCCGTACGATCTGAGCGATCTCGCGGCGATAGTCCTGGGCCTCAATCTCCCTGCCGCTCTGTGAGCCCTGTATAATGCCAGCGATGAACAAACGCACAGCAGCCTCCCTACCGGCATCTCCATAGTGGGTGAATGGCAACGCCGCGACAGTAGTCGCGGCGCAATGACCCAACCTCAAGCGCGGCTAGCCTTTTTGTGTTGGCCGGATCCCCTTGTACACTCGCCGTCCTGCCAACGTGCGCAGAATCTTCTCCGCAGGATGACCAACTATGCTGCTCAATTCCTCGCACGTCAACGGCACATTGCCATTCGCCAGGAACACCCTGAAAACCGCGTCTACCAACGACAAGTTCTCGTTGATGTAGTCGGTCTGCTTGCCACAATGAACCCGCAACACGTGTTGCAACCCATCCACCCGCGTCACCTCACCCGTCCTCTCATCTATCCAGTCAATCTTCTCTGTATCAAAGTGTTCGCTGAAAACCGCCCGATGCTTCTGGCAGAGATGGCCACTCAACTCCACGCCGAGATGCAACCCTTTCCGCTCCCACCATCCATAGTCAACGTGAAATGGCGTGTCAAGCATAGGCTTGACCAGCGTTGGCAGCGCAGGAGGGACAAGAATCTTATTCATCGACAGACCTGATTCCGCTGGAGTCCGTACATAAGACCCAGTAATTGTCACCCACTGGCGCGTACGTACCACTAGCGACCAGTTCCGCTAGCAATGGCCCAGGAGGCATGCGCATCGCGGCGTTAATCGCGCTGTAGAGCGTAGCCGCATGGACGGTGCCCTGAGGACTCAGCTTGGTCAATTCGGGAAAGACCTCGGCAATCAACTGGCTCAGCGAAAACCATTGCTCACGCGAGCGGGCCCACACTGCATCCATCGCTTCGATGTCTTCCTGTGCCACGACCATCAAATCATCGTATTTACAAGCGATGAGTTCTTTGCGCATCTCAAAGGTCAGTCTGCCCTCCAGTGGCAACGCAACCCGTACCCATTCTCGCCTGGGCCGGCGGGCACGTCGCCGAATTACAACCGTTCCTGGCTTCTCACCTCGCGCCAGTTCCAGATAGGCCCCTACAGGTATATCGTGTGTCCTGTACCACTCTCCCAGACCATAAACATAGCGCCCCTTGCGCACGACCCAACCTGGCATCTCCGCGCCCGTCTCACCATCCACGAAAGTGAAACGAATACGACGCGCACGGCCAGTGGGGAATATACGCGCCAGTCGGCCCGAAAGCGGCAGGGTGCCAGACCTCCAGTGTGGATAGATCAGCACGACCGTCACCGACTCTGGCACCTCGGCGGGACTGTCCAGGTCCGACCACTCGTCGTCCAATGTCCGCTCCAATGCCAGCATCTCACTGGTCAGCAGTGCAGGGTTGTAGTCCAAAGGCCTGTACTCGAGCCAGATAGGGACAGATTGCACCTCCTCTGGCTCCAGACGACGCAGGAACCAGAGCACCCCGCCCGCCGGTCCCACCTCGTCGAAACGCTCATCCTCCTGAAGCACATAGTTCAGCGAGAAGATGCGTAATTGAGGGGTAATCTCCTCTGGCAATTCCAGATCACCCAGCAGCGCGTCCGTTGGCAACGGACCACCACCCGCCATGTCGAGCACGGCCTCCGCCAGGTTCAAGTGGCCAATGTGTACATCCACCAACAAGTCCTTGCGGAACCATTTGCCGGCCAGGCGGACAAAACTGGGCTCGACTTCAAGGCGTTCCGCCAGCACTGTACCAACCCGCGACTCGTACAGGGCGGCCAGTTCCTCTGGGGAACGCAGCGTGGCACCTTCCGCCGTGCCGACCGGCGCTTCGCGATTGAGCGGATGATCGGCCATCAACTCGGACGCAAATTCACGCACCTCGCCTTCCTCAAACTCCACCTGGACAACCTGGAACGAGTCATACTCAGGGTTGTTACCAGGCCGCACGCCGACGACTTTGCCCACGCGATATTCCAGCGCCGGGAAAACCACTCGCTCGTCCACTTCGTAAGTGCACTTGGGTTGATACAGGGTGCCCCTGGACAGCGCACGCTCTATGAGTGCCTCTTCCCGTTGGCAGCGGTACAAAACCAGCGCCCGGCCCAACTCTTCTGCCGAGCGCGGCAACTCGTCCTCGACGAGTAACGTGCTAAGGTATTGAAGATCGTCAGAAGTAACTGCAAACTCGTCCTCCCAATAGGCAGGGGACTGAGTCTTCCGCTGGATCAAAGCCATGTCTCCTAAGAGTCTAGTTCTGGATATCAATCGCTGTAGAAATACGGGTGTGATTATACCAGGCTTATGTCAGTTTGACAAATACGCTCGGTTGAAGCATACTGGGAGCGAGGAGGCTGAAGATGCGACGAGATGAACAGTCACACCATCCCGGACTGACCACGATCCACATCACGCAGGGACTTCTGAAGGCCCAGGTTATCAAGACCAAGTTGGAACACGAGGGTATTCCCGTGCTACTGAACTACGAGAGTGTGGGGCCGGTTATTGGCATCACAGTGGACGGTCTGGGAGAGGTGCACGTCCTGGTACCGACCAAGTACGCTGATCAGGCACGGGCGCTCATCGAAGAGCAATGACCAGTGCATCATCATCAGCCACCAACTGCCAGCCACTCAGACTCGAACCAGGGATATGATTGCTCCAGCCACTGTAAGCCGTTCACGCTGGTCCCGCCAACCCACGTTTCCCAATGCAAATGTGCGCCAGTAGATAACCCTGTGTTGCCCACCTTGCCAATCAGTTCACCCTGCAAAACCTGCTGGCCAACCTGTACCTCGATCGTCGAGAGATGCGCGTAGCCCGTCAAAACGGACCAACCGTGGTCTAGCACCACGGCATTGCCCCACAACGCCAGTGGATCGGCCAGCACGACGATGCCCGCAGCAGGCGCGTACACCGGCGTGCCAGTTGGCACTCGAAAATCCACACCGCTGTGGTAACTGGTGTACGGCCCTCCACCATAAGCACGGTGAGCGCCGAAGTAAGATGAGACGGCCCCTGCACACGGGCGTTGAAAAGGCATCGTCCAATGCCGCTCCAGGGTAAACGTGTGGCGCAGCGCAGCAAGCCGCTCACGATCCGCGGCGACGACGGCCGGATCAAGCAGGCTGGTTCGGCTGGCAGGCACATCAATCCGCTCATAGCCGAAGCGTCCGGCCTCTACCACAACCCCTGTGGTAAGTACCGTGCTTCGTCCTCTGCCATCCACGGCTGTCAACTCCAGTTCATACAGGCCGGGCTCCGTGAAAACGTGCACCCCCACCAGCCCATAGTATACACCCTGCTCTTCAGCGAAGCGTACCGCCTGCCCAAACAGCCTGCCCTCCAGTGTGACGGGTTCCGTTGTGTGCACCACGACAATCGCCGATGTCCCCTGAACCACCGGCAGCGGCTGTATCTCGACGAAGGCAAAAGGCACCGGCAACAGGCCAACCCCTTCGCCAGGGACCACCAGTTCCTGCCCTGGGTAGATCAATGCCGGGTTTGCGACGCGGCTGGTGACAGCCAACGTCCAGGGTGAGACGCCATAGCGCAGCGCGATACAGAACAGCGTATCGTCGGAGCGCACGATATAGACCACACCTCCGCTCATCGACGGACGAGCAAGCGCCTCTGCGCCGTCCCCCCCTCTCTCTCCCCCATTGGGGGGGATGAAGGGGAGGGGCGCCGGCACCTGGACGACCTGCCCCGCATATATGGCGTTGGGAGAAAGCAAGCCATTGACCTGGACAAGCATCTGCCAGGTGGTATGATAACGCCGGGCGATAGAGGCCAGTGTATCGCCTGCCTGGACCACGTAAGGCGATGTCTCCTCAACAGTCGACATCCCGCCCGAGATAACGAGACGCTGACCGACGTAAATGTGTCGAGGATCAGGAATGCCGTTGGCGTGCGTAATGGCATCCACGGTCAAGCCATACCGTCGGGCGATGGAGAACAGCGTGTCGCCCCTCTGCACAATGTGCACGGTCGTCTGCAGCGGCGGCTCGCCCGATTGGGCCTGCACCGGCACCGCCAACACCGCGATCAACAGCCAGACTGCCAGCCCAACCACGATCCTTCGATTCACCTGATTACCCTCCAAAACGCAGTTGATCTCCTATTCCCACCCGCTCCAGCAACGTCGTCGGCCCCTCCAACACGTCCCGCGCTGGCGCACGGGGGACGTAGAGCGGCCGGAAGGGACGGGCCAGACGGACATCCACCACCCGTCCGTCTCCCCTCAGCCACACCACCGCGATGGGGAAGAAGACAAAAAACATGTGAATGGTCGCATCGGCGCGACTCTCCCCACGCCCCACCAACAGTAATCCCTCGTCGTCTCCTATCCGTCGCCGGAAGGTCAACCCCCGTAGACGACAGAGGAAATTGGCACAGCGGCGCACACACCCCAACGCCCGCTCATCCCGTGTCTCGTTCCACGCCGCCACCCACATCGTCCCAGACCTTCAGGACCCCTTGAACACCAGTGGGAAGAAGACCGTGCTGGGAGATGCATCGAACAACAATCCCTTGTTCGCCCCCATCGCGACGTTACCCGCCTCGTCCACCGCCTGCACGAAGTAACACAGCCAGCGGGATGACGACGCTACCTCACCCGTCCATCGGCGGCCCGTGGGGTCGGGGGTCAAGTCCATTGTCTCCCACTCTCCCTGGCCGTCGTTGTAGGTCACCACAACACGGTGAAGATCAGAGAGGTCAAACGCTATGACTTCGAAGTAAACCTGGTTCTCAGACCGCGATGACTGCGCCCCCATGATCGCCGGCGGCGTGAAGTCGTCGCTTTTCGAATAGTAGACCCTCAGCCTGGCCTCACTGTACAGACGCTCCACGCCCAACCCGCCGTTGTACTGTCCCGCCACCATCACCAGCCGATCCTCGCCGCCGAAGCGGTTGACCACGAACGGCTTGGCCGGGAACCAGCCCGCGGCATCGAAGCCAGGCTCCGGCTGAACGACATCAACGATGGGACGAGCGATGAGCGGGTCGAATCCGCTCTCGACGCCATAACTGCCAGCCACGAGTAACGCTCCGTGTGCAATGAAGCCTGCCGGCCCCGTCATCGGCACCGTAGCTCGGGGTTGGATCGGCCGCCCTGGCGCAGCCTGTACCTCACCGCCCACACTGTAGTAACTGCCGCGAGCAGTGTCTCGCCGCGTCAGCGTAGGCTGCACGGTTATGTCTACAGCCTGCAGGCCCGATACGCCGGTGGACTGCGGCGATGACACACTCGCGCTCACTGCTCCTGCTACCGCCTGAGGTGAGGGCACAGTCACCCGATACATCGGCAACCCATAGAAAGTGGCCTCGATCATCGCCTTCTCGTGGTAGAGGCTCAGGCCACCGCTGGGCAGGCTGCCGAAATAGCGCTGCTTGGCTCGCATGAAAGCCTGTCCCGCTGGCACGCCCAGCTCCCGCCCCAGTTCCTGGGCAAACATCCACATCAGCATCTCCGAGGCTTCGATGGCATCATCCATGCCGTAGCCGTAGCCAGTGTTGCCCACCCAGTAACCGCCCCTGTGCGCCAGCGCCTGGGGGAAGTCGGGAGTCGTCCCCGGTGCCCCGGCCAACACATCCCCGTCGGGCACGTTCAGCCCAGCGTGGCAGCCCATTGAGAAGCCGAGAGTTCCAGAGAGACTGCCGGTACCATTGAGGATATCAGTGTTGTCGAGGGTGGCGGAACCATCCGCCGGGAAGACCTGCCAGTGCGAGAAGTGGGCGTTAACCGAGGCCAGGTGGGGTGCAGCGGTCGGCCAGACGTCCCGCAGGTCACCAGCGTCCCAATTCTCAGAGATGAGAGTGCTCGTGTCGAGATCCAGCCCGTCGAAAGTGTCCTCGATGGCCTCGGCGCTATCCGTCAGGAAGTCATAGCCGGTGACCAGGGCGGTGTCCGCGCTGAGGGAGTTGTCGCTCAGGTAACCGTTGATGAGCCCTATGATCTCGGCCGGTGTCTCCACCAGCCGTCCCACAGCCAGGCCCGGCAGCCACAGCCCTCGCCCGCGCCAGAAGAGTTCCTCACCTGGCCGCGTGCCGTAGAAGTCATCGGTAAGAATGTAGCCCTGGTTGAAGGCAGCACGGAGCGCCCCCCACTCTGCCTGCAAAGCGCCCTCGTAGGTTCGCTCATTGGCGATTGTCGTTTGGTCTGGCACGCGGCGGAAGGGAATCTGCTCGTCGCCGCCAACCAGCACAACGTAGGAGATAGTGTCGTGGGCCGCCAGCGTGGGGCTGATAACCTGGTTGCGGATGGCGCCGGCCACCTCGTTGGCCCGGCCCACGGTGCAGTAGTAGGGATCGGAACTCCAGAGAGCGTATGTGTCAGAGACAAGACCGTTGCTGTCCACCGGCACGACCAGTCCGCGCACCGAGGGCTCGTCCGCCAGCCGGCCCAGCGCGTCCGAGATCGCATTGCCCGCCGCTACGCCGTATGTCTGGTCCAGGCGAGTCTTGTTGTACAGGATGAGCGTGAGCGGTTCGGTGCCAACACTTGTCCCGGTATAGGTTCCGGTGGGCTGGATGGCGGTATCCTCCGGCGTCCAGCCACACGCACCGGCCTCCGCCAGCGGTTCGGCCTGCACCTGCAGGCGGTAGGGTTGATCGGAGTACCGCCCGCCCTCAGCGTAGACCAGGATAAAATAAGTGCCTGGCTCGAAGGCAATGGTGCGGGCCACTTCGGTCACCGTCCCATCGTTGGCCGACGTTGCCGCCCATTGCCCTGTTGCCGCCCATTGCCCCGTCGCTGCCCACTGTCCCGTCGCCGCCCACTGCCCTGTTGCCGCCCATTGCCCCACTGCATCCAATTCCCCCTCGGCCCCCACACTGCTGCCATCAGTCAGTTCACCCACCACCTGGCTGTCGGGGACCGGCGGCGCGGTCAGCAGGTCGCCGAAGACGGCCAGGTCGTAGTCCTCGGGCAGTCGATCCAGCGTGACGGTCAAGAACGATGGCTGTGCAATGTTGACCCGGTACCAGTCCAGATCATCAGAGTGGCTCAGGTACGAATCGTAGACAGTGCCGACGGTGATGGTGTAGGCATCGCCAGGGAAATCGTTGGGCTCGTACGTGTCCTCCGGCGGCAGGCCCATGACTCTCTCTTCGACGACGACAGCGATGTTCATGTAGCCGGAGACACGGACCGAGCCCTCGAAAGCGGATCCCAGTTCGGGCATTATCTCCAGATCAAAGCGCAGGCCCACGTATTGGGAAATCTGGGTCGCGTAATCAAACACCAGTTTGCCTGCTGCGTCGTAGAACTCGACGGTCACATCGTTAGGAGTATCATACTGCGACCAGACGGTAAAGGCAGTGAACCTATTGGGATAGCGGACGACGTTGGGCAGGAAAAAATAACCGCTATAGCCCTGAACGCTGCTGTAGCCTGCTGCCGCCATCCCCCAGTCGGAGAGCGCCACCATGCCAGCCTCCCCAGCAGACCCAGTGGAGCGCACCGCCCCATACCACTGTGTTGCTGGCAGAGACACATCGGCCAGGCTCCGCACGATGTGTGCCTGTGGCAATAGCGTGTAGTCCTCTGTGGCATCCAGCGACCCATCGCCAGCGAAATGGTAGTCCATCCTCCTGGATTGCGCGACACCGCTCGGGTTGTACAGCCTGATCGTCGTCGTCGGGGCGCGCTTGACCCAGGGCAGTATCGCCTCGGAGGAGAGTGTCCCTCCCCACGGAGTAAGCGCCACCGCCTCACCGCTCCCCAGATTCCTATTCAACACGACCGCGGCGATGGGACCGTCAGCAGTAATATGCGCCCATCCGTCAAAACCGTCCGGCAAGTCACCTTGAAGAAACACATCGTAAAACCAGGTGTCGTGATCACCCACCGTCCGTTGGGCAGAATCAACCTCCGTTCCATTGTGATCGTAGAACTGGATGTCCACCACGCTTGATTGGCGACCATAGTTGAAGACGACGATTTGGGAATTCCATCTCGCCAGCCCCTCCCTGTTCACCAGTGGGGCAATGAACCTCGTTGCGTCCACCACGGGGGTGCGATATGCCATCATGTCAACGGCAGGATCCGACTCGTTCAGGATTTCGGCGCTGCACGCCAGTGACTGATCCGCCTCGACGACAGCCGCCCCTGTGAAACTCGCTGCCACCAGTTCTGAGACTGGGTAGACACCTCGCGCGTTTGGGGAGAGTACATCCGTCACCACAACCGTAGGAACTCCAGCGCTTTCCAGCGAACGGTAGAGGCTGATGGTGACACTCGCCGTGCTCCAGGAAGCGTTCTGGTAATACAACCTGGTGGACCGGCCCGAGAGGTCATCATGGTGGGCGAAAGGGAAATAGCAGACGGATGAGGCATCACCATAAGGAACCCCCTCATAGGCCGCAATGCCTACAGGGGCGGAATCGGCCTGGGCCGACGGCGCCGAACCATCAACGGCCAAAGCCATTGGATTCTTCCATCGCAAGGCCGTCATCGAAAGGACCACCAACAACAGTCCGATACCGAAAGTCAGTATCAGCGTCAACCAGCGCCTCATTTGCAACCTCCCCTCCCGCCCCGTGTATCCAATCGCTAATCTCTAATCTCCAACAACCGATCCGCTTCCTCCAAATCCAACCGCGCGCCCAGTTCTTTGAAAACCTGCGCGGCCTGCTGGGCCAGTTCTCTCCCTCTCTCCTCATTGCCCCGCTGCATCCGTAGCCGCGCCAATTCCAGGTGGATCAGCGCAACCTCGTGACGTTTGTGTACTTCCTGTGCAATCTCCAACGCCTGCGCCAGCGATTCCTCGGCCTGATCTAACTCCCCACGCTCCCGGTGTACACACCCCAGCACACGCCAGGTCATCCCCTCATCCAACCGCATGTCGTGCGTCTGAGCGTATTCCAGCGAATGCTCCGCATGGGCTAGCGCCTCATCCTGTCGCCCCTGCCCTAGCGCCACTTCGGCTCGGTGACGGAAAAGCTCAGCCAGATGTTCCTCAGATCCAATCGCCTCAAACATACTCAGGCTACGTTCCAAGTGCTCCGTCGCCTCTCTCCACCGTCCTGCTCTTGCACAGACCTCCCCCAGATTGTTGTGCACAAACGCTACGCCAAACGTCATGCCCAGTCGCTCGACAATTTCCAGCGCTACGCTATACTGCTCACGTGCAGCGTCCGCTTTTCCCTGGACGAAATAGACCCCACCCAGGTTCGATGCAGCACGAGCCTGCCCCTCAGCATAGCCAATCCGTTCCGAGATGTTCATCACGGCAGTATGATGACGCGCTGCCAAATCCCAAGCATCCTGATAGTAGTAAGCCATAGCCAGATTGGTGTGCGCCTGTGCCTGCCCAAACAGATCCCCCAGTTCCTGATACAGCGACAGGCTCTGCCGGCACCGGGCAATCGCTCCGTCCAGGTCTCCAAGGCGAACCAGAATCCCACCCATCAGATAGTGACCCCGGGCAAGCACCTCTTGTCCGACTCGACCACCAATCTGCGCAGCAATCTCCAGGCCACGCACACACCAATCTCTGGCCCGGTCATACTCCGCCTGCCGAAAGAATACACCGTCACCCCTGAGGTAAAGTCGAGCCCCTTCAATCAGACGCTCGATGCCAGGCAGGCCCAGGCCCCGGTCCAACCACTCCAGAGCCGCTGCGTACTCCCCATTGGCCTCGTGGGCTGTCGCCATCTTGCGATATAGCTCCGCCAGCCGGCGGTCTCGCTCCGCCGACGACGATAGCGCCCCAACCAGAGCCCGCCCCGCCTCCAGGCTGTCCAGCGCCTCGTCGTAGCGCCCCACGATGGTCAGCACCTCACCCGCCGCCTCGTGAGCCTCCAGCCGTTCCTCCTCGCACAGTTCATCCAGTTCTGTCGCTGCCTGTAGTGCCCGCCGGAAGTGGGCGATGGCGACCTCATTGGCATACTCCTGCTGCGCTTTCCGTCCCGCCGCCAAGAGGTAGGTCAGCGCCTTGCGCCAGGCCCGTCCCTGGAAGAAATGGTGGGCCAGGAAGCCTGGACGTTCACTCAAGACATCCCCTCCCTGTGCCTCAATAAACGCTCCCACGCGGCGGTGCAACTCGCGCCGCCGCGCATAAGAGAGGCTCTCGTAGGCCACGTCCTGCGTCAGCGCGTGCTTGAACATGTAGACCGGCTCCGGCCCAGGCAGTTCTACCAGCACCAGACCCAGCGTACCCAGCCGGTCCAGCCGTTGCTGCAGCGTACCATCGAGATCGTCGTAGGGATAGACACCGCCCAGCACACCCATGCCGAAGACCCGCCCGATTACCGAAGCCACCTGGAGCACCCGCCGCTCGGTCTCCCCCAGACGGTCTATGCGGCTCTGGATGACGCCGTGGATCGTGTCGGGCACGCCGGCCTGATCCGGATCGGCGACCAATCTCCAACGTCCATCATCCCGTTTCAGGACCTCGGCATCTATCAACGCCCGTACCACCTCTTCGGTGAAGAATGGGTTGCCCTGTGCCTTGCGCAGCAGCAACTCAATCAGCCGACCCGGCACGTCCTCTATGTCCAGGAGATCGGCGACCAGCCCCTGGACGGCAGTCCTGGGCAACTCTTGCAGCACAATCTCGGCTGCGTGACCAAACTTCTGCCAACGCCCGTCCAGCCACTCCCTCGGCCGCTGAACGACCAACAACACCACGGGACAGGAGACAACGTTGCGCGCCACGTAGTCCAGCAGTTCCAGCGAGGTGGGGTCGGTCCAGTGGACGTCTTCGAGCACCAGCAGAAGCGGTTGTGTTCGAGCGTGACCATGGATCAATTCGAGTACGATGTCGAACAGCCGTTGCTGTCGCAGCCGGGAATCCAGCGAGACTGTCAGTTCCGTCTCCTCCAACCCCAATCCCAGCAATTCGGCGACCAACGGCTCCCACCCAGCCATCCCGGCCGCCTCCAACCCACGCACCAACTGCTGCAATTGCACTGACCGTTCCACCGCAGAGATCCCCAGCAATGCGCACACCACATCGGTCCACAGCAGGTAGGGGATGTCGGTCCCGTAGGAGAGACAGGCTCCGGCGAGCACACGCATCTCACGCTGCTGTGCTCGCTGCGCAATCTCCTGAACCAGCCGGGTCTTACCCATCCCGGCCTCGCCGCGCACCACCAGTACAATCCCTGTGCCTTGAATCAGCCTGTCAAGCAACCTCTGTGCCGTGTCCAGTTCAGCCTGGCGGCCCACGAGGCAGCCCTCGGCCACTCCTAGCAGTGGAGGCAACCGCGTCAACCCGGTCACCTGCGCGTGAGACACCGGCTCACGCTTCCCTTTCACCCGGATAGCCGGTCGGGGACGCAGCTCGAACCGCTCGCTCAGGCAGCGAACCGTGGAGTCGGCGACCAGAATCTCCCCCTCGGCAGCCGCTGCCATCAGGCGGGAGGCCAGATTGACCACGTCCCCCATCACGGTATACTCCCGTCGCTCTGCCGAACCGATGCTTCCAGCGAAGACAAAGCCGGTGGTGATACCGATCGCTTGCCGAAGGAGAGGAAACCGCAAACCACACGTGCGGCCAACCAGAGTCTCCACCTCGCGGTTGACATCCTCCAGCACTTCTTGCATCTCCAACCCTGCCAGCACCGCCCTCTCAGGGTCATCAGAGTGGCTCTTGGGCGCGCCGAAGGTGATGAAGAGATGCGATCCAGTTGGGCCAGCCCCGACCTTATGCAGGACCCCCTCATACCGCTCGACCACCCCACGCATCGCCAGGAAGTGACGGTTGATGACATCGGTGAGCAAGCCTTCTCGCTCGGGTCCCAGCGCCTCAACCAGGTCGTTCGTCCCCCGTAAATCGGCGAAGAGGGTGGTCACCCACCGGTGATCGCTCTCAATGCTGATCTCTTCAGGCGAGGAAACCAGTTTTTTCAGCAGACCAGGGGACAGATAGGGGGCGAAGGCGTCCAACCGTGTCAGCAGCCAGCGCAGCGTTGCACCAGGCGAACCGTCCGGTGGCGACAGATCCAGATGTAGGGACTCAACCGCGCTGGCGTGAGGTCCAGCCTGGCGTAACTCAAAGAACCATTCCGTCTGGCCAGGAGCAACAACGGCAGCGCCACCCGCCAATTCGCGCGTAGCGCGATCCACGAAAACCTGTCCCGCCTGAGCCAACTGTTCGGCCCGGCCCATCGTCGCCAGCGCCGGCCCCACCACAGCGTACTCAGCGTTGTCGGGCGTGCCCAGACTGGCCGCGAAGACCCATCCACTGCCCAGTCCGACTGACATCTGGAGCGCGAAGCATCCCAGCGAGGTCTCCACGCGGGCGAATCGCTCCTGCACTATCTGCTGCATCTCCCAGGCGGCACGACAGGCACGAACAGCGTGATCTGTCCCCTCGTAGAAACTCAATGCGGCATCGCCCGCAAACTTCAGCAGGTCGCCGCCGTACCGCGCGGCGATGGTGTTCACTGTATCGAGGAAGCGGTTGACGATGAAAGTGACTTCTTCAGCCCCTTCGCGGCCACGGTCCTGAGAGAAACGTTCCGTCAACGTACTGAAGCCGGAAACGTCAGCAAACAGCGCCGTGCCGTAGCGAAACTCGCCCCTTCCAACCCGTACCTCCCGATCACCAGCCAGGACAGCCCTCGGGAGATAGGTAGCCACAATCGTCAGCAACGCTTGCAGGTGAGAGATGCACTTCGCCAGAGCCTCCGGCGCGAGACCCGGCCCGACCCACTCCTGCCAATCGGGCGGTATGTAGCGCTGCAAGCGCTCCAGTTCGCTGGAAGTCAATCGGTGAGGCACCAAGAACTCCTACAGACTACGCGGGTCGCTCGCGCAGCGTCAGCAACTCCTCGTACAATGCCCGTGTGGTGGCGAACTCAAAAGACGGGGCCTCTGACCCGGCCCAGAACTCCGCCAGCCAGCGATTGCCCGTCGTCTGCTCGTAGACGTGAGCCTGGATGAGCATGTCGAGTCGGTCAGCATCGCGGACAAGCCGTCCCTCGGCACTCGTTCCGTTCTCAAACTCCTGCCACCAGACAAGCCACTGTTCGGCGCAGGGCAGGCAACGCAACAACTCGATCAGAACCCGCTCCTCCGCCTTCGGCTTGGCCCCGGAGGGAAAATAGGCCACTGCAGGCGTAGGAAGATCGCCGACCACGCTCTCCGGCAGATCGTGAAGCAGCGCGATGGTCAGTAACTTCGCCTTGTCCAGGGGCTGATCCACTAACTCGGCCAGGGTCAGGGAGATGAAGGCCACGCTGAAACTGTGATCGGCCACGCTCTCGGCGTTGGTCACACCTCGCATCACCCAGCCGGTGCGCGGTATGCACTTCAACCGGTGAGCATTGAGAAACAGCCGCAATGCAGCGCTGACATCCATCGGCCTGTCCAACCCAGGTGAGGACGCAAGAGGTCTTCCCTCTACAGTTTATAGCCGATCATGCGGAGGAAGTCCTTGCGCTGAGTGACATCCTCTTCCGTCTCAATACCCTTTATCTTGATGCCATCCACCACACCGAGGATACCCCGCCCTTGCTCCGTCTCAACGATGATGACCTCGACAGGGTTGGCTGTGGCGCAGAAGACGTGGCATACTTCGGGCACCATCTTGATCGCGTTCAACACATTGATAGGGTAGAACCCCTCGCCCAGGAAGATGATGAAACTGTGCCCCGCGCTCAGCGCCAGCGCGTTCCGCTTCGCCAGTTCGACTAATTCTTCGTCAGTGCCACCAGCACGCACTAACGCCGGACCTGAAGATTCGCAGAAGGCCAGCCCAAACTTGATGCCTGGCACAACACCCACCAGCGCCTCGTGCAGGTCCTCCACCGTTTTGATGAAGTGCGATTGGCCCAGAATGAGATTCGCGGCTTCCGGCTTCTCAATCTGCACTACTGTGAGTTCCACTGTCCACCTCCCGCTTTTCTCCACAAAGCAGCCCATTCAAAAAATCAAGCGGCGATGGCTTCGGGGCTACCCCGTCACCATCGCCTTTCGCGCCCCTCAGAATAATCCCCAACATTCGACACATCGCCGCCCGGTCAACATCCACTACAACGGACACAAATGCCCTCCCACCGGGGACGGTGCGCTCAATTATTGAGGATGAGCAACGCTGGAGCGGCGTCGCGAACCGTCAGACTCAGGTCTAGAGCCCCAATACCTTGTTCACACTGTGCAATAGTTCCTGAGGGCCGAACGGCTTAGTCACGTAGTCGTCCACCTTGGCGATGTGAAGTCCTAGCA
>Ga0075114_10000066_pt1 | contig 72529 bp, 63 predicted proteins | sample AntAceMetag02UKM_FD_69784 | JGI IMG/M metagenome (GOLD analysis project Ga0075114, IMG submission 69784) | Saline lake microbial communities from Ace Lake, Antarctica - Antarctic Ace Lake Metagenome 02UKM | ecosystem: Environmental > Aquatic > Non-marine Saline and Alkaline > Saline | place... | reverse complement strand
CCCTTGCCGGAAAGATAGTGACGTTCGGTCTCCGCTCCAATCGCGACGGCACTGGCGATCAACAGCACCCAGCAAATGTGCGATCCCCTCAATCCTCCCATATCGACCCATCCCTTCCTATCTTAACACACGAACCATGGCGCGGACGCGGCGCGGCGCACGTGCAACTCGTCGAGAACCGCATTGCCTCGATGGGTCACGAGATAGAGCACCAACTCCGCAATCTCGCCAGGCCCGATAAGATCCGCCTTGGCAATGTCGGGACGGACGCGATCGACCATCTCGGTATCGACACCCCCGGGGCAAATCACGTGGACGCGGACGTTCGAGCCCCGCATCTCTTCGGCCAGCGCAATGCTCATCCCCCGCAACGCGTGCTTGGAGGCAGTGTACGCGCTCTGGAGAGGATACCCCTTGACCCCGACCACCGAAGAGATGTTGATGATGTAGCCTCTTTCGGCCTGTTTCAATAGTGGCAACGCCTCGCGACAAAGGAGGAACGGCGCCCGGGCGTTGATCTGCCAGCAGCGATCCAAGTCCTCCGTCTTCGTCTGCTCCAGCGGCGCCGAATGCGTAATACCAGCGTTGTTAACGAGGATATCGAGCCTTCCGAACCGATCGGCCGTGGCCTTGAGAAGGTTCTGGATCGAGTCCTCTTCCGCCAGTTCCGTAACGACGATCTCGGCCACGCCGCCAGCCGCAACCACCTGGGCAGCGGTCTCGGCCAGCGCCGCCCGATCGCGTCCGGCCAGAACCACCGTCGCCTCCTCGGCCCCCAGCGCCACACCGATCGCCCGGCCGATCCCCCGACTGGCCCCGGTCACAATCGCCACCTTCCCGTTCAAGCGTCCTGCCATGCGCATACCCTTCCTGAAGAATCGTGAGGGGATTATAACCCAATCCCCCCCGTCTGACAAAAGCCGCGACAACACCGAGCGGGCGCCCGACTTTGGTCTGTCCCTTAGTCCCTCGTCAGACCTTTGCCCAGAAGGGGCAGTATCTCGCGCGCTTCTCTCGAGCCGTAGTTGAATACGGTGAAACCACCCGTCTCGTGCCGCCTAGTGATATCGATCTGTTCGATGAGTTTGGCGATATCCGCAGGGTCGTTCCACACACTCAGGCCGATACCCGGATAGCAGGGAACCGCGCCGGCCCATTCGAGCTGGTTAACAACGGCGCGCTCAAAGGTGGCGCTGGACTCGAAGTAGTCCATGGGACAGACAAAATCGAGATAGCCCTCATCGCACCATAGTTTCCAATCCTGCCCGACGCCGTCACGATCCACGGGCCAGTTGCGGAAAACAGCCGCCGAGATCTTGATCTCCGGCCTGATCTGCCTGGCCTGCGTCGCCACCTCCGCGACGACCGAGGTGATTTGCCGACGTCGGAAATCGAGCCACTTCTGCGCCAGTCCCGGCTCCTCCCGAACGTCGGAGGGCCAGTGCGCAATTCTCTCGCCGGTGGCCTCTTCAAAGCGTTTGCGGCATCCGTCACAGAAGCACCCATCCCGACCCGGATAGCGAATGTAGTCGAAGTGCAGCCCATCCACATCGTACTTCCGAGCGATCTCCAGCATGGACGCGACCTCGAGTTTCTGGTTCTCCGGATGAGATGGACAAAGCCAACGCTCATTGACCGAACCGTCATAACTGACCTGCACCCGGCCGGCCGAACGCATCTGCTCGACGAACCCCTTGTCCGTGGCCCAGCCCATGTTGTAGTTGACCTTCCAAACATGGCATTGCACGCCATACCGCTTACAGGCCGCCAGGCAACGTTCGATCTGATCCCCCTTCTCCTCGAGATCGTTGTAAGCCGGAAGGACATCGCTCCGGTAAAACGCGACGCCGCCCCATAGCATATTGGGCAAAATCGCGGTGAAGCCGTTATCCGCCAGTTGCTTGATAGCCTCATCCCAGGTCATGCCCGCGACACCAAAGGCGCTATGGCACCAGAATGCCCGATGCTCGCTGGGCAATGGCTGTTGCGCCAGACAATACGCTTGGAGCAATGCCTGACGGGAGGCCTCCGCCGTAGCAATCGCCTCGGCGAACTTGCCTTCCGATAGCAGCGAAAGGCCCTGGCTGCGGCACTGGTCCGCTCGGGCGAGCGCTACACCGGCACGGTTCGTATCGGCATCCAACTGGGCAATGCCCCGCCTTGCCGACTCATAACCATCGTAGGGGCCGAACCGGCCGATCTGATCGAGAGTGCCCTGCGCCGCATCCGACCACAATTGCGGTACCAGATGTCCCATCATCGCAAGAAGCAATTGCAGCTTGTTCGTCAGATCGTCCGCCTGCAGCACGTGCGTCATATAGACGCATTTGGGACTGGCGATAATCGCCGGCTTCCCAGTCGAGTCGCCTTGGTTCGTATACCACCAGGCGGCCACACGCGTGCTGCGATGGGGGGCCGACGCCTCCTGGATGTTCCACGAGGCCTGTCGTGTCACCGGAGGCATGCCGGCGAGCGGGTTCTTGCTCGGCCGGATCGAGGCAAAGTAGCCCTCGTACGGCTGACGCACGTGCCGGCCGACCTGAATTCCCATCAATGATGCAAGCCTTTTCGGCAGATGATAGCAGGCCAACAGCGTGCCGTCGGCCTCCAGAAAACCGGCGATCTCTTCGGCCACGCCGTCCGGCATGGCTGGGTTATGAGGCAAGATGACCAACTTGGCATCACGCAATCGCTCGGCTGTGACATCCATGTCACTGAGGACCAGGTGCGCCAGATTCGCGCGATCGAGCAGATCCGCCATGACCGTTGTGTATTGACGCACCGCTCCCATCTCTGCGGGAGCGCGCTCGGCGGCCGAATCGCCCCGCACGATGACAATCTTCGCATCCCCACCAAACAACGCGAAATCGGTGACATAGAATTCCGTATCGCGATCTTGGCCGCGCCAGGCGGAAATACGAAGGGTGTCTATCTTCGACCAGCCTTCGGGATGGCCCTCCACACCCATGTCCTCCTTGGACACTTCGATCGGCGTCCACTGCCCCGCGGTCGGAGCATCGAAGGTGGCTCGATACCAACCGTCCCCACTGTGCAAATAGAGACTGAAGTACGCCACGGGGGATGGATCGGCGCAGTAGAACAGGAACCGCACCCCCCGGCACATGGCAAGGTCCTGCTGCACAGGGTGGTCCCACGACGCTCGCGCCATGTCGGTCCCCTGGAAATTGCAGGGCATGCGGCAAGCCGACTTGCCCGAAACAAAGGCAGGGGAAACAACCGGGCTGCCCGCCATCGGGCTCCAGGCGTGACCGCCGTGTTCACGCGAACACGAGAAACCTTCCAGGTCCTCAAGTGAATCAGCTTTGCTAATGCCCAGAAGTGGCACAACGCCCAGCAACCACAAAACGCCAAGCGCCAGCACTCTCGCCCGAATGCACGAAGCCATAATCAGTTCCTCGATAACCAGATAACCCTACCCAACCTAGTGCGACCCCGGCCACTCAAGTGGCGGGTGACACAGCAGAAACAAGCCGCACGGGCCATTCTACCCCTCGGCTCGTCAACAGTAAAGGTCCGGCGAATGAATGTCGTACAAGGAGGGTGCACTTCACGTGTGTAGGTAGGTTTCTCTGAATCGCCCCCCCAAAAAAATACGTAGTCACCACAATTGCTTCCGGCTACCTCTGTGTCATACTACCATGCAGCAGATACTTTGGACGTCCGTGCGGCCAGAACGAGCACCCTCCGAGAATCCACATCATGCCCACGTCCAGAGCCTTCATCGCGATATGGATGCACAGAAAATGGAGGTGCGAGATGGCACGGTCGATTGGGTCCATAGCAAGACTTGTGATGTTGCCGGTGCTTGTTGTCATTGTCTGTATGGCGGACACAGTGGAAGCGGATTTCATCTTCGGGGAACCCACGCTTTTTGACGAACCTGTCAACAGCGCGGGGCTTGAGTACTTTGACTGCATTTCGGCTGATGGGCTGGAGGTCTACATTGAGAAACCCGTTGATGGGATGATCACGTCCACAAATTGGGACCTCTATGTGTCCATAAGAGAAACGACGGGCGATCCGTGGTCCGTTCCCGTCGACCTGGGACCCACGGTAAATAGCGACTACTCGGATGCCTTTGCCTGCCTTTCGGGAAATGAGTTGGAACTCTACTTTGCCTCGAGCCGGTCCGGCGGTCATGGCCGTTTCGACATATGGGTCGCGACTCGACAGACGAGATCCGACCCGTGGGCAACGCCGGAGAATCTGGGACCCACGATCAACACCACGGGCATAGACAGTACACCGTGGATCACACCCGATGGTCTTGAACTGTATTTCAGCTCGGATCGACCGGGCGGATATGGTGGCGTCGATATCTGGGTGGCGACGCGGGTCAGCACGAACGATGCGTGGGGCGAGCCAGCAAATCTGGGGCCGCCTGTAAACGGTGAGGCAGGTGATTATCTCCCCTGTCCTTCGAGCGATGGTTTAGTGCTCTTCTTCTCCGATTACGACAATCTCAGCGAGGGAATGCGGCCTGGGGGACACGGTCTATCGGATATGTGGATGACCCGACGCAAGAGCAACATAGATCCTTGGGAGACACCGGTCAATCTCGGGGACGGGATGAACGCCAGGTCTTGGGACACCCAACCGCGCATCTCACCGGATGGCTCGGTCTTGTATTTCACTTCCTCCCGCCCAGAAACTGCGATCTTCTCTCAGAGAGAGGACATCTGGCAGGCACCTATTATCCCCATCGTCGACTTCACTGGTGACGGCATCGTGAATGGTAGGGAGATTCTCACCATGACGGAGTCTTGGGGCACGGATGATCCCGTGTGCGATATTGGCCCTATGCCCTGGGGGGACGGCATGGTCGATGTCCTGGACCTGATTGTCCTCGCAGACCACATCGGCAAGGACGTGATTGATGGAAGCCTCATTGCCCACTGGGCGTTGGATGAGACGGAGGGTGACATCGCCTCTGACAGTGCTGGCGACAACGATGGTGAACTCGTTGGCGATCCAGTCTGGAGCCCTGATGACGGCATGGTGGACGGCGCCCTTGCGTTCGATGGCGTGGACGACCATGTTGACACGGACCGCGTTCTGAATCCTGCGGACGGTCCGTTCAGTATTCTGGCATGGATCAAGGGCGATACCCCGGGACAGGTGATTATCTCGCAAGTCGACGGCGTGAACTGGTTGATGATCGATACCGCAGAGGGAACGCTCGCAACGGAGTTGGTGCCGCCCACTCAGCGGACTCCAGTACCACCGCTCGTCTCAGACGTCGGTATCGCGGACGACGACTGGCACCGTGTCGCGTTTGTGTGGGATGGCTTCACACGCAGCCTGTACGTGGATGGGACTTTCGTAGCTCAGGACGAGCAGACCAGTCTGGCAGAGTGCCGTGGTAGTCTGAACATCGGCTGCGGCCCAGCCCATGAGCAGGACACCCTCTTCTCCGGCCTGATCGACGACGTCCGCATCTACAACCGAGCACTGAGGCCGTAAGGGTCGAAAGCAAGGTCGGACAAATTACGTAGTCACCACAATTGCCTCTGGTTGCCCCTGTGTCATACTGTTCCTTGGCAGACACTTTGGATGTTCGTGCGGCCAGAACGAGTTGCCTCCGAGAGTCCACATCATGCCCACGTCCAGAGTCTTCATCGCAATGTGAATGGACAGATGTGGAGGTGCGAGATGGCACAGTCGATTGGCTCCAGAACGAGACTTGCGGTATCAGCCTTTCTCATTGTTGTGGTCGGTGCAACCGGGATCGTGGAGGCGGATTTCACCTTCGGGGAACCCACGCTTTTTGATGAGCCTGTCAACAGCGCGGGGCTTGAGTACTTTAGCTGCATTTCGGCTGATGGGCTGGAGGTCTACATTGACAAACCCGTCAGTGGAGGGATAGCGTCCACGAATTGGGATATGTATGTCTCTACACGAACTACCACCGATGATCCCTGGTCCGTTCCCGTCAGCCTGGGATCTACAGTCAATAGCGACTACAGTGATGCTTTTGCGTGCCTTTCGGGAAATGAGCTGGAACTCTACTTTGCTTCAAGCCGGTCCGGCGGTCATGGCAGTTTCGACATATGGGTCGCGACCCGACAGACGAGATCCGACCCGTGGGCAACGCCGGAGAATCTGGGGCCTATGATCAACACCACGGGCACAGACAATACGCCGTGGATCACACGCGATGGTCTTGGACTATATTTCAGCTCGGATCGGCCGGGCGGATACGGCGGCGCCGACATCTGGGTCACCACCCGGGTTAGCACGAACGATGCGTGGGGCGAGCCCGCCAACCTGGGACCGCCCGTAAACAGCGAGGCAGGTGATTATCTCCCCAGTCTTTCGAGTGATGGTCTAGTGCTCTTCTTCTCCGATTACGACAATCTCAACACGGGGATGCGCCCTGGGGGAAACGGTCTATCGGATATGTGGATGGCCCGACGCAAGAGCAACACAGATCCTTGGGAACCCCCAGTTGGTCTCGGGAAAGGTATGAACACCAACTGCTGGGACACGCAACCGCGCATCTGCCCTGATGGCTCGGTCCTGTATTTCACTTCCTCCCGCCCAGAAACCAGGATTTGGTCTCAGAGAGAGGACATCTGGCAGGCACCTATTATCCCCATCACCGACTTCAACGGAGACGGCAAGGTAGACGGTGTAGAGGTCCGTGCGATGGTAAACCGCTGGGGTACGGATGATTCCGTATGCGATATTGCGCCGATGGCTTGGGGTGACGGCGTCGTTGGCGTCGAGGATTTGAAGGTTCTGGCTGAGTATATCGGCAAGGGCGTTGTCGATAATACGCTCATTGCCCACTGGCCATTGGACGAAGCGGAGGGTGACGTCGCCCATGACAGTACGCATGAAAACGACGCTCTGGTGGTTGCGAGTGCTACTTGGCAGCCAGAGGGAGGAGTCATCGGCGGTGCCCTTGAGTTTGACGGCATCGATGCCTATGTCGAGACGCCATCAGTTGTGAACCCGGCGGCAGGCGGTCCCTTTTTTAATCCGGCGGAGGGGCCGTTCAGTGTTCTCGCATGGATCAAAGGTGAAATACCAGGCCAGGTGATCCTCTCGCAGTCCGGGGGGGGAGGATTGGCTCTTGACCGACGCCAGTGGCGCCCTGATTACGGACTTGAAAGGCTCCGGGCGGAACACGGCGTCGCTCTGCTCGGAGACCGTCGTCGCCGACGGCCAATGGCACCGTATCGGGCTGACCTGGGATGGCCTCAATCGTAGGCTGTGCGTAGACGGAGTGACGGTTGCCGAGGACGTGCCGAGCCTCCTACCGGACATCTGGGAGGGCTTCCACATCGGTTGCGGAGCGAATCTCGAAGCCGGTAGCTTCTTCTCCGGCCGGATCGACGACGTGCGTATCTACAACCGTGCGGTGAAGCCATAGAGCACGGCGAGGCCGATCAGACGTCGTCGTGGTCTTGGCTGTGGATGCGGACGTTCTGGCGGTAGACGGTGGGTTCTCCGGTACCGGCAGCATTGTCGATGCGCTGTTGGGCGAGGAAGATCCTGACGGCGGTGCCAAAGCAGCCGATGCCGGCCAGGAAGAACATGGCCGCGGCCAGGAAGGCGAAGAACTTGGGCAGCGCGTAGATCAGGACGCCGAAACCGATCAGCAGGAAACCGGCCACCATGATCCCGAAGGCCACCCAACGCGAGGCTTGAGAGACTGCATTGCTGTAGAAACGCATGACCATGTTTCGTACTCCTTCCTGCCCCGCGTACGAAAGAAAAGCGGGCCCCACTGGGGGGCCCGCTCGATACGCATTGCTTAGTACATCCCGCCGCCACCAGGAGGCATGCCTCCGGGTTTGTCCTTCTTCTCAGGGATCTCGCTGACGATGGCATCCGTGGTCAGCAGCAGCGAAGCGATGGACGCTCCATTCTGCAAAGCGGTGCGCTCGACCTTGGTCGGCACGATCACGCCAAACTTCACCATGTCGCCATACTTCTTGGTCAAGGCGTTGTATCCGAAGTTGGTCTCGTCGCTCTCGATGACCTTCTGTGCGACGATCGAACCGTCGAGTCCGGCGTTTGTGGCGATCTGCTTGATCGGCGCCACGACGGCCCGGCGGATGATATCGACACCGACAGCCTCGTCGCCCTTGAGTTTCAGCTTATCCAGCGCGGGCAGGGCCCGGAGCATGGCAACGCCGCCACCAGGAAGAATACCCTCTTCGGCGGCCGCCCGGCAGGCGTGCAGGGCGTCCTCGACGCGGGCCTTCTTCTCCTTCATCTCGGCTTCAGTCGCGGCGCCCACGTTGATCTGGGCGACGCCGCCGGCCAGCTTGGCCAGACGTTCCTGCAGCTTCTCGATGTCGTAGTCGCTGGTGGAGTTGTCGATCTCGGCCTTGATCTGCTCGATCCGGGCGGTGATGGCCTCGGTGCTGCCGGCCCCTTCGATGATCGTCGTGGCGTCCTTGTCGATCGTGATCTGCTTGGCCCGACCGAGCTGCGTCAGCTCGATGTTCTCCAGGTCCAGACCCAGATCCTCGAAGATCGCCTCGGCACCGGTGAGCACGGAGATGTCGCTGAGCAGGGCCTTGCGGCGGTCGCCAAAGCCGGGGGCCTTGACGGCGGCTACCTGCAGAACGCCACGCAGCTTGTTGACCACGAGGGTGGCCAGCGCTTCGCCTTCGACGTCTTCAGCAATGATCAGCAGCGGACGACCCTGCTTGGCCACCTTCTCGAGCACGGGCACGAGCGACTTGATCGAGCTGATCTTCTTCTCGTGGACCAGAATGAACGGCTTGTCCAGAACCACGGACATGCTCTCGACGTTGTTGACGAAGTGCGGGCTGAGGTAGCCCTTGTCAAACTGCATACCCTCGACCAGCTCGACGTTCGTCTCCAGCGTCTGACCCTCGGCCACCGTGATTACGCCGTCTTTTCCGACCTTGTCCATGGCCTCGGCCAGTTTCTTGCCAATCTCGGCGTCCTGGTTGGCCGAACAGGTCGCGACCTGTTCGATCTGCTTGGTGGACTCGACCGGCATGGCCATGTTGTGCAGCTCGGTGATGATCGCATCGACGGCCGTCTCGATCCCACGCTTGACCTGCATCGGATTGGCGCCGGCGGTGATATTCTTGAGCCCTTCCTCGAAGATGCTCTCGCCCAGGATCGTGGCGGTCGTGGTGCCGTCACCGGCAACATCCGAGGTCTTCGAAGCGACTTCCTTGACCATCTGAGCGCCCATGTTCTCGTAGGGGTCTTCCAGCTCGATCTCCTTGGCCACGGTGACGCCGTCTTTGGTCACCGTCGGGGAGCCGAAGGACTTTTCGAGAATCACGTTTCTGCCGCAGGGTCCGAGCGTAATCTTGACAGCACTGGCGAGCTTCTTGACGCCATCTCGGATGGCTCCGCGCGCCTCGGTGCCGAATGCTATTTTTTTCGCCGCCATATCTTTCATTCTCCTTTATTGACTATCGATGCGAATGCCTATCGCCGTCTTCGTTGCCATCGGCCGAGCTACTTCTCGATCACGGCCATGATATCCGATTCGTCCATGATCATGTACTCGTTGCCGTCGACCTTGATCTCGGTGCCGGCGTAGCTGGTGAAGAGCACGAGATCGCCCTTCTTGACCTGGACCTCGCGGCGAGTGCCGTCATCGAGCAGCTTGCCCTCGCCCACATTGACGATTTTGCCTCTTTGGGGTTTCTCCTTGGCCGTATCCGGCAGCACGATCCCGCCGGCCGTCTTGCCCTCTGCCTCAACGCGCTCAACCAGCACCTTATCAGCCAATGGTCGAATGTTCATCTGTCCTTGCTCCTTTCCATAAGACTTCGTGTGTTTAGCTCTGTCGTCGTATCACCTTATTGGGGGCCGTCTCTGGTATCTGGGCCCCGTCACTGCTCAAAAATGTCACTGTTGTACTTCTTCAGAAAGATCCGGTTCAGCAACTGGTGCAGAATCTCCATCTTCACGGGCTTGTCAATCACGCCGGAAACATCCAGTTGCAGCGCCTGGCCCAATACGTCCGGATCGACCTTGCTCGTCAGCAGAATACAGGGCACCAGGGGGTAGTCCATGCGAATGATCCGGACCGTGGCCAAGCCGCTCGACCGCTCCGAGTCCATGTCTACGATCGCGGTATGAATGCGGGTCCGGCCGATGACGTGGACGAAGTCCTTAGCATCCTCGGCCACCATCAGATTCACGCCCCGAGGCCGAAACAGATTGCGCAACGCCTCAGGCCACGCCCAATGCGCCGCACTGGCCAAGACATTCACCTCACCGAGTTGTGACCGTTCTGCGTACATAGTTTTACCCGTTGCTCCAAGAGTTGCAAATCCTGTGCCAACAGGCCTTCGCCAAAAGATATGCACTACAACTCGTTGATACAAAAGCACTTGCAGCTCAACCCGGCCGAACAGCCATCTCTGGCATAATTGCAGGTCGGCTTCCGTATCCTGCCACCCTGGCAGCCGGGTGCCAAAGTCCGGCCTCTCAGCCAGCTGGGCAGTGGAGACCGTCGAGCGGTTCTACGGCCACGCCAAGACGGCAGCCGCAAACGAAAACCATGAGCGAAATCATCTGGCGTGAGACCCACGCAAAAACCTCTTAACACAAAGGACTTTTTACTTGACAAGGATCGAGAAAGCACGTATGATGAAATAGGTGTTTAGGAGTGATGGGTTGGTGAACGGATGATTCAGCGGAGAATGGTCATCACAGCAGTTCTCGTGGCGTCTGCCATGACGGTGGGTGTCTACGCCGACATGATGCCGATATCCCCCTCGAACGTCGTCTCCTACCCATCGGCCCATTCCTGCAACCAAGCGAATTCCGAGCCAACCAGCCCCACGCAGCCATCCGTGCAGGTCTTGACGACAGATCGCAGCAGTCGCGATCTGTGTCTCTATACGCTGCTGGGCCTGGGTCTGTGCCAGCCAGTTCCGTCGGTGAAGAAGCTGCACTTGGGCGTTATTCTCGATTGGTACCACCATGGCGGACCCTCGCAGATTGGCCATAGCCACGCCATAGAAGCCAATTGCCTCTGCTCGACAACGGCCTGTTTGGTTCAACCGGACAACAAAGCAGACGATTTCATACCGCAACACCACCTCGGGACCATCGCGGCCCTCTGGCTCAAGTCGCAATTCACCCCATTTGTCCTTGCCCCTCGCGCACCTCCTGCCGTGTCATGAGGTACAATTGGTCCGCGTCGCTGGTATCGCGCAGCGATCGGCGGACCGGTCGACATACGCAAGCAATGAGACGTAACGCGTTGGGATTTGTTCTGACGCGCAGGAGGATGAGATGATAAAGAAGCTATTTGTGGTGTGGGTGTTGGCGGCTTGTATGGTCCCGACGGCACAGGCCGACCCGTTCGCACAGACAATTGACATCCCAGGCAGTCGGCAGGGGGTTTGGTGGTGTGTCGGGACCCCGCGGACAGTCACACATGATCTTTCGTTGGCAACGCCATCCGTAGATGTTTCGGGACTTGATGTTGTCACGTCTGCTACATTGGTTCTGTCCCTACGTGATGACGGAACACCCCCATACACTCAGTCCGCATACATGTCACTTGATGACCACGACTGGATGCAAGTCGGCGTGGTAAATACTAGTAGCCTCGTTGGCTACTCCATCGACGTGCCCGTTGCCTACCTGGCCGACGGGCTGCTCGACGTCAAAGTGAAGACTGGTTACTTTATGACCGGCGTTCACGAAGATTTCGAATGGCTCCACTCTACACTCAGCGGCGAGTTTGAGGCCGTGCCCGTGCCCGTACCCGGTGCCGTGCTGCTGGGCATGCTCGGGTTGAGCGTTGCCGGCGGGAAGTTGCGCAAGCGGGCGTAGGGCCTTCGTGGCCGCCGATCCCGTATGTAAGGTCGACTGGTTTAGAAAAGAGCGTGAAAAGGGTTGCGAGCTTCGGCTGGCAGCCCTTTTTCTTTCTTCCTGCCCGAGAAACCGTGTGCCAAGCAAAGCCTAGCGAATCAGCTTGATGATCTCGGCCAAGTCGTTCGGGGCCTCGACGGGGGCGTTGCTGAATTCGCCCTGGTTGTCCTTGTGGTAGTTGACGGTGACGTCGGGGTCTTTGAGAACGTGGCCGGTCAGGATGCAGGCGACGCGCTGGTCGGTGCCGATGGTGCCGTCGGCCAGCAGGTGCTTCAGGCCCGCGATGGTAGCGGCCGAGGCCGGCTCGCAACCCAGGCCATGTTTGCCGATCAGGGCCTTGGCGTCGCAGATTTCCTCGTCGGTCACCGCCAGAACCACGCCGTCGCAGACGTCGATCGCCCGCAGGCACTTCTTGAGGTTCACGGGCCGGGAGATCTCGATCGCCGACGCGCAGGTGTGCGGCGAGAAGTTCCGGGCCGTCAGGTCGGCGTAGAAATCGTCGATAATCTGCTGATCGACGTTCCCATCGTTCCAGACGAGCTTCTTGTTGTTGACCAAATCGGTCAGCGTGTCGGCGCCGGTCGCGTTGACAATCGCCAGGCGCGGGACGCGGTCGATCAGGCCGAGCGCTTTCAGTTCCATGAACGCCTTGCCGAAGGCGCTGGAGTTGCCGAGATTGCCGCCCGGGACGACGATCCAATCGGGCACTTCCCAGCCGAGGGCCTCGATGATACGGTACATAATGGTTTTCTGGCCTTCGAGGCGGAAGGGATTGAGCGAGTTGAGCAGGTAGAGCCCCAGCTGGGTGCAGACGGCCTGGACCTGCTTCATGCAGTCGTCGAAATCGCCGGCGATCTGGATCGTCTGGGCCCCGTAGTCCATCGCCTGGCTGAGCTTACCGAACGCGATCCGGCCGGTCCCGATAAAGACGGTGCATCTTAGGCCACAACTATGGGCGTACAGCGCCACCGACGCCGACGTATTGCCCGTCGAGGCACAAGCACACGACTTGGCGCCCACCATCATCGCGTGGCTAAACGCCGCCGTCATCCCATTGTCCTTGAACGAGCCCGAAGGATTCAGACCCTCGTATTGCAGGTGAAGGCAGTCGGACTTCATCCCCATCTGCTCGGCGATCGCACAATTCTGCTGCAGGATCGTCTGGCCTTCACCGATCGACACCTTGTGCTCGTCGCTGCAGAAATCCAGCAACTCGCGAAAACGCCAGACCCCTGAGAAATCCAGCCGGTTGGACCGCGTCGCCCAGCGCTGGCCAAAATCACTAAGCTTGGCCGGCACAGGCACTCTGTCCCAGTCGTACCGAGCATCCAACAGGTCCCCACACTTGGGGCACTTGAAGATCGCCTGACCACAGTCGAATTCCGCAGCACAGGACGGATTGATACACTTCTGAAAAGCCACATCAGCCATGTCTATTTCTCCTCTAAGACCATAGACGCGGCATTATAGACAAAATGCGCCGCCTCCGCCAGCCCGCAAAACAGATGCGCATGGAGCTCTATTCCTCCTCGCCGAAAGTCGCCAGAACAGCAACGCCTTGCGCGATCCGGGATTCTCCATTCCGCTCCGGCAATGGGGCGCCCGCTGAGAGGAGTTCTCGTTGCAGGTCAAATGAGCGCCGTAGCGTCTCGGCTGTCTGAGGCACATTCATGAAGAGGTTTTCTGGAAAGACACGATAGCCGGTGATGGTCGCAAAGATCTCCTCTGAGAGGTCGCACCCGAAGGCCCGACCGGCCAAATGCTCCAGGCGCATGGCCCAGTCCCGATTGACCACGGCGTCGTGCAGCCAGGGCCAAAGATCCCTCTTCTGCCCACTGTACAGACCCAGCAGATCCGAGAGCGTCGGCAACTGAAGCGCCTCCAGCGATTGCTGGAAGGCCGGGGCATGTCGGAGCCAGCGTTCCCCGGCCTGGACGTTGATCGGCATCGGCGCCAGCGAGCCGCAAATGATCATATGGCGTCGGCCCTTGAAGTCACCGGTGTGCCATAGCGTGGCACGGTCGAAGGCCCCGAACAGGGTGACGGTCTCGCTCTTGACGGCGGCCTCGTCCATGGACCCCAGCGGCAACCATTGTGACACCACGCCGTGTTCGGTCAGATGCCGCTTGCAGAGGGCGTAGAACTCCTGTGAGTAGAGGGCCGCGGCGCCGCGCACCCAGGGATGGATCGGATCGGCCGCGATAATGTCGAATCGCTGAGAGGTGGTTGCCAGAAAATGCCTCGCGTCGTCGTAGACCAGACGGGTGCGAGGATCGGCCAGCACGTCGTGGTTCACGTCGGAGAAGAACGCTTCGGCAGCGCCTCGAACACTGGGCTCCAACTCGCAGATCGTGATCTGTTCGATCCTGGGGTCCACCACAAAGCTGCCGGCGGTCACACCCGTCCCCAGGCCAATGATCAACACGGACCTGGGCTCGGGATGCAACATCTGGGGGATATGCCCGAGCAGGCGCTGCAATCGCATTTCCTCCAAATCATTGGACGCCACAATCTTTCCACTGATGTGCAGGGTCCGAACGTCCTCACCCCAGGATTTCACCAATACCGGGGTGTGCACCCCTTCGTCACAGTAAAGCACGGTTCCTTTGTTGTGTAGTCTGACCGCGGCATGGGCGAGCAAACGCTGCGAGACCTTGGGCGTTCGCAGGGTCCCATGGACGGCAAGGCCCACGATCAGCAGCATGGCCGGGACAGACCACCGCAGGGACAAACGCCGGTCGTGGTCGCCCCTGCTTGCCAGGCCCGGTTCGTTGGCCCACCGCCAGGCGCCTGCCGCAATGACAGCCAAGGCTGCACCGGCCGCGCCGATCACAAACACCCGTTGTGTGATCTGCGTTCCATAGGTTGGGATCAGCCAGAACGACGTCAACAAGGCCCCCACCACGGCGCCGCCTGTGTTGGCGGCGCCCAGCAGGCCCACGCTTCGTCCCAGCCCGGTCGCCCGGCGCCGCAGCGAGGCAAGCGCCAGGGGAAACGTGGCGCCCCAGCACAGCGTCGAGGGTGCCACGATCCACATCGCACACAACGTATCCCGGAGTCCTTTCGGTTCGGAGCGCAGCAAGTTATTCCAGATGAGATCCACAGGATCAGAGACCGCCCCGAAGTGCCCGGCGGCGCTGGGGAGTGTCAGGACCAGAATACCCTGGAACGCCCCGAGGGCCAGGAGCGGGCGTTTCACACGCGTTGTCAGGGCCGTCCCGATGGCGCTGCCCAGACTCAAACCCGCCAGATAGACCGCCAGGATGATGGCGAACGTGTATACGGTGCCCCCCAGGATCAGGCCCAGCAACCGCGTCCAGACCACCTCGGCCCCGAGCGCCGTGAATCCCGAGCAGGCCAGCACGCAGGCCAGAAACGGCAGCGTTGCCGAACCCAGAGCCGTGTCACCGTCGCCGGCCTGTCCGGCCGTGTCCCGCCCCGTCGGACAGGCCGAGGCCAGACGCCAAGCCAGAAGCGCCACTGTAACGTTCAAGGCCATGGCAATATACGTTCCCACCAACACGTCCCAATACCGCAGGATCACGAACCCGGTCAAGAGGCACCCCGTGACGGCCCCCAGCGTGTTGGCGGCGTAGAGCGCGCCCAAACTCGCGGCCGGATGCTTTTCGCCTTGCAACCACTCGGCGACGATGGGCAACGTGGCGCCCATGAAACAGGCCGGAACGATCACGCATCCGGCGCCGATCACCAGTTTGGCCCATTGCCCGAAGATCCCCGCCGTCGCCAACCACTGGTATAGGAGATGGACCTGAGGAGACGCGTACACCAGGCCCAGCCCCATCCCGGCAATGCCCATCTCGAGCCAGGCATACATCCGCAAGGGATGCGATTTGGCGGACATGAGCCGGGGACCCAGCAAGCTTCCGAGCCCCATCCCGCCCATGAAACAGGCCAGGAGAATCCCCAGAGAAAAACTCGAACACCCAATCACCAAACGCAGCAGGTGCAGCCAGATAATCTCATAAATCAGCGCCGCACATCCGCTGAGACAGAACAGGCCGGCCAGAACGCCTCGCACACGGCGCGCACTGATACCATCGCGTGAATGCCCACTCATCTCATGAACCTCCCTTTTTCCCGCCTGTGTTCTACAAATGGGCGGTGGACCGCCCACATACTAAGATACGCCAGAAAATCGCCACATTGCTGCAAATCGAAGAAAAAGCTTTCTCGTCGATTCACATCATCAGCGCAGACCCCACCCAGCAGAAGCCCCTGTATCTCAAGGGCGGCAAGTGGAAGGGATGCTTCCATGTCCCCCCGGCTCTATATCTGTGTGATCGGCAGTTCGCAGCGCCGGCGGAACACCTCTCTGATAGGGACGGGAATGAACGGTAGAGAACGAGTGGAATGCCCGTTGGCGCACCAGGAGCCCGACAGGATTCCGATCCGTGACCCGTTTAGGGATTGTCCGAAGCCGCCAGGCGAGGAACGCCACGAACCGATGAGCTGACGTGAGCACCTGCGCATGGCGATGGGACGCAGCGCGAACCAGCCACCTCGCAGGGCATCTCCCTATAGATGTACACCTATCGCAAGGGATCCGGGGCACCGTCGGCCCCGGAGGGTCGGTCTCCAAGTCATGGCAACCGGTGAGCAGAAATTACTTCGGTTCGATCTTTAGGCCCTCGATCGGCGAACCGTCGGGCTTGAGCAGTTGGCATCGGAAAGACCAACCGCCGCCGTGGTCGCCGACCTTGAGCATAAACGTGTTGGCCCCGGCGCGGAGCTTTGTTTTGTTGCCTTCGATGGGCGTTCCGTTCATCCAACCCCGGATGTAGTCATCCACGGACCACTCGATCCGGGCCTCTTGCGCAACCGGACAGTGGACCACGGTGCGCAGATACGCACAGCAATAGTCGACGCCCCCGAAAGTCTTCTCCAGATTGATCCGGTTGTCCCCTTCGAATTCCGGCAGAATGACCCGCCAGATGACGCTCTCGGCATCGGGGTCTTCTTCGGGCGCAAACGGCGTCTTGAAAACCGTTTCGCCATGGTTGGCGCCACTGATGGCGTAGGGCCCCGCCCCTTTCCAGGCAATGATGAATCCGGCATATTTCTTCATCTTCTTGATGACGTCACGGGCCCGATTCTTGATGTGGTCGTTAGGGGCTTGGGCGATGGCCTTGTCCAGCACGCCTCTGGCCCGCGTTGCATCCTGCCAGCAGTACACATTGGCGACCTGCACCGCGGCCAGATACGCCTCGGCCTTGAGATCTTCGTCGGCCATGAACTTCTCAGCCATCTCCAGGGCGGTCAGCGAGCCGGCGTGATGCAATCCACCGAGAATCAGCCGGATCTCGTCGGGCCGGGCGGCCAGTTTCATCGCCTTGATAAATGCCTGCGTAGGGTCAGGCGTCAGCGGCGCCATACGGATGTAGCTGCGCAGCGCCAGAATGCGGTGCACCTGGTTCGGACTACGCGAGGCGATCCGGCATAGCTCGTCGGCCGGAGCGGCGTCGGGCCAGTCGCCCAAGGCACGAATGGCCGCGTCGCTGACCGTTCTGCTCGTGGACCTGACCGCGACAAATACGGCGTCGAGCGCCTTGGCCGTGGCGGGTTTGGTCAGCAGCCTCAACAAAATGGCTTTGGCGTCATCCGGCGCCGTCTTCAGAGCGTTGAGGACCGGCGCCGCTTGAGCGTTCTTATCGCCGACCTTGCCGAACATGATGATGATCGCCCGCTCGGCCGCGACGCGATCGCCCGCGTCTTTGGGGGCAACAGCAAGCGCCACCAGGGCTTCCAGTTCCGTCGGCCTGCCGACTCTACCCATCGAGAGGATCGCCTCGCGGCGCACGGCGCCATCGGCATCCGTACGGGCCACCCGATGCAGAGTGGCAAAGGGCTCATACGCGCCCCGCTGGCCAATCGCCCGAATGATCTCAACACGACTGTCGGGATCACCTGCGTTAATGGCGCCGATAAACGCTTCGTCGATACCTTCACCTCGCATGCGGATCAAGCTGGCCCTGGCAATCTGTCTCTCTCTACTTCCAGCGCGGGCCGCGGCCTTCGCCAGATACTCGATAGCATTCGGGGTCCCGAGGTCACCAAGCGTCTCGATTGCCGCCAGACGGACGTTTTCATGTTCGCTTATCGTCAGGTCAATCACCGCCGGAACAGCCGACACATCGCCCCGCTCGGCCAAGGAACGAACGATCAATTCCTGCCCATCGGCCGGCAACGTCCTGGAGAGCTTAACAAACGTGTCCGTCGTCTTCTTACCCTTGATCAGGGCCATCATGGCGATGGCGTTCTTCCGAAGCGCTGCGTCGTCGCCCTGGATCGCGGCCACCAGCAACTCGGCGGCTTCTTGGCCCTTGGCCCGGGCCAGACCTCGCAGGCCGGCCGTACGAAGATGCTCGGGATAAGCGCCGGTATAGAACGTCTCGTAAATGGCCGTCGCGGGTTTCTTCTTACCTTGTTCGAGAAACATCTCGGCGCTGCAGAGCAGGGCCGCGTCAATCTCGATGCGAATATCCCCGGCCGCTGATTGCCGCGCCTTCTGCAAGACCGTCACGGCCTCCCTGCCGCCGAATGATCCCGTCGCTTTGATCGCCGCGACAGCCACATCCCTGTCACCGCTGCTCACGAGTTTCATGATATCCGGAGCCGCCTGGCAATAATCCGTCTTGGCCAACGTGTTGATGATGCCTGCCTTGATCTGTCCGGATGTCTTGCCCAAGGCCCTGTGAAGCGCCCGTCCCGCCTGCGGCGCGTCGATCCTACCGAGCGCGTACCGCGCCATATGTGAGATCGCCGGGTTGGTCAGCATCAACTCCAGTTGAGGCACCGCCCGGGCCGTCCCGACCGTACGAAGCTGCCTGCAAAAGAACTGCTTTGCATCGTTCGTCTGCGCGGCCGCCAAAGCCTCGATCAATTTCCCCTCAACCGCCCCTCGGACGCTCGCGTCATGCGAAGCCATGCCAACCTGTGTTTCCACCCAGCGCAGGTCCACCCCGCCCGTGTTGCCATATTCGTATGATTTCAAGGTATCAATGGATTTGATGAGCTTTTCTGTCTCAACCTGCGCCGTTCCGACCGTCGCCACCGACAGCACGCTAACCATCAGAAGTATGCCTGTTCGAATTGTCATATCTACACTCTTTCCATTCGAGGGATGCTGTCGCTTCTGCCCTAGAGACTCCAAGGCTCGCGCTTGGTCCGGTCGAGCCAGCGGCTCGCTTCGGGATCACCGAGAATCTCTTCTTTCTCCGGGTCCCACTTCAGCGGCCGGTTGAGCCAGTAAGCGATATTGCCCAAGTGGGCTACGGTGGCGGTGCGATGGCCGATCTCAATATCGCGGAACGGCTTCTGTCGCGTCCTCACACAGTGCAGGAAGTCACCGAAGATCCCCCCTCGCCCTTTGTAGTTCGGTATATGAACGTTCGGAGGCGATTCCTTCTTACCGCTCCTGTCTCCGTGCTCGCCGATCTCGCCCTCGGTGCCCCTGAAGGTCAAGAGACCGCCCCAGCCCCCCCCGTGGTAAATCTTCACGCCGTTGGCGAAGACATACGTCAGGTTCTTCACGTCCTTACCGTCGGGCGGAATCACCTCCACTGGGCCGGTCCGGTGCAGATTGCAGCCGAACAGGGCGCCGCCAAACGTGTGGCAGCCCCAGTCGGTCATGCCGCCGCCGGAATAGTCCCTGAAGGATCGGAAGTTCCCCTTGGTCAGGCTCTCATCATAGGGCCTCCAGGGAGCCGGTCCGAGCCACATGTCCCAATCCACGCCCGGAGGCGTCGGCTTCGGCGCGAAGTCACACGGACCGGACGGCCCGCCAACATTGACCCACGCTTCCTGCACCTGACCGATCCGACCGCCGTATATCATCTTGTGGTACCAGTTGTAGTCGCCCCAGACGCGCTGGCTGCCGCCCGAGAAGACCCGGCCGAAAGTGCGGGCCACCCGCGTCATCTCGCGACCTTCGCGAACGGTGAGCGTCTCGGGCTTCTCGCAGTACACGTCTTTGCCATGCTTCATGGCCGCGATAGAAATGATCGCGTGCCAGTGGTCCGGTGTGGCGATGAAGATCGCATCGAGGTCGTCACGCGCGATCACATCGCGAAAATCTTTGTACGTGGCGCAATCCTTATTGCCATACCGACGGTCCACCTGGCTCTTGGCCATATTGAGGTGGTCGTCAACCACGTCACAAACCGCCACCGCTCGGACCTCGTCGAAACCCATGAAACCGTTCATGTCACCACGGCCCTGCCCGCCCATGCCGACAAAGCCCATGGCGATCCGATCGTTGGCGCCAAAGGCCCGGGAATTGACAAACATCGGGACCCCGATGGTCGCGGCCGCACACGTTCTCAGGAAGTTACGACGTGTCGTTTCCTTTTTTTGCATGACGTATTCTCCACATACCCAATTAAGGATTCTTGATTCGCTCAGACGTGAACGCGCCCCTGAACTCTACGCACGATGCCATACCCGCCCGGCGCGGAAAGCCCACCCTGGCAGTTCCCTTGCGTCGGGACTCCAACGCTGAGATGTGACCACCGGCTGACGTCCTTCCTGTTTAGCGGGAGGCCGCTTCCTGACCGGTTACGATCGGCACATAGCCTACTTCCATACCCTTGGGCGGCGTGACGAAAAGGGCCGGGTCAAGCCTGGCCAATTCTCCCATGGTCGGCGGCGCCATGTAATCCCCGTTAATGGGCCAATGCGCATGAATCTTCTCTACGAACGCTTGCAGTTCCGCCTTCTTGGCGGCACTCCAGTTGTATTGCTGGAAAGAGGGTTGATCGACGAAGCGGTACCAGGAGAAAGTCACCAGAGAACCATCGGTGAGCCTGACCTGAGAGGGTCCGCCAGCCGGCCCCGGCCGGCACCAGGCGTCGCTATCGGGAGACGTATACGGCGCGCCGGGCTGGGCCAGTTTGAACGCCTTGTCCAACAGATTCGTCTCTGCGGGCACCGCCAACGCGGGCACCGCCACCAGACGCTCTCCTTCCTGCCTGAAGTACTGCGGGAAGAACCCCATGGGGCCACTGTCCTCGGCAAACCACTCCAATCCCCAAACGTTGTTCTCATAGACCTTGGTGTCAAAGGTCTTCTCCACGCCGGCTATCTTCTTCCCTGCCTGATCGTAACGCGTCGTACGCGTCGTCAGGGTTGCTTTCCAGGCGCCTTTCTCGTCGAACCGTCCCGAGCAGCTCGGCCCGCCGTCACGCCATGCCTTGAACGCGTCATAGAGGGCCGTCTTGGAGTAGTAGGTCACGTCCTGCACCAGCGGGGTTCTGCCGTGATTGTCTATCGGAAATTGCAGTTTCGGAATTTTGGAATAGACGACACCCTTGGCGTCCCGTGACTCAAAGCAGGGCACCGTGTTGATCTCCATGGCGCCGCCGCCCATATTGCCAGAGCGGGCATCGAGCCCACGACCGTAAATGAAGGGATAATTGAACAGCTTACCGATCTTACTCCATGTTTCAGGGATGTAGTAGGCGATCGGCCCCTTGAAATTGGCCGCGCTGAGAAAACAGGTCCAGGCCTGGTCTCCGGTGGGCGGGTCCCCCGTCGTCGGCTTAGTGAAGGGAAGCGCCATGTAGGTGTAGCCCAGGAATCGGCCGTTGGGATTGCCCTCGAAAGGCAGCGCGTCCGGCGGGATGAGCAAGCGATTACTCAGTTGGGCGATGCCCAATCGATCATCCGGCAGCGCTTCGTTGTCATAAAAGAATGACCACCCCGGCGACCCGACTTCATAATCGTAGCATTGCGGGGTGGCGTTCATGCTGAATTTCGGCGGACCGTATCGAAAATGATTGCGTGCCCAATAGCCCAAGCCGCCTTCGACGGTTTGAAAAACGCTGCTCCAGGTGGGTCCCCGCTTCGGCCAGTTGTCGCGGGCCAGAGTGCCGATCGGCGCGAGCGGTTTGTCTTTGTTGTCGGAATTGTCCGGCGTGATCCAGGCGCTGGGCAGGCCGATCTGAAAGTGGGCGATGGGCTTATCGATCAGCGGCCAGACCGCCGCATAGAACCCCATTCCCGCACCGTACTCGGCCCGGACCGTCGGGCACGACGCGCTGTAACCAATGTACCCATGCAGACCGCGGAAATGGGTGGTGACCACCCCGCTTCCTGCCTCCTCCGTGCCCTTTGCGATTTCTTGACCTTCGCATGTCCAGGACAGGGCCAGGAGGGTAACGACGGCGATAAATGGTCTCTTCATAACAATCTCCTTGCGACAGAGATGGATGGCGGCAGCCTCCCCATCTTCAATCACTTACACTTTCGTTGATTACGTGCGCATCGGCCCAGTTGCCCAGCGCCTCTTTCCCCTCGAAGACCAGCATCAGACACTGTACGTCGCGCAATGCTATGTCGATCTCCTTGGCGCCGGAATCCTTCGTCATCGCGCCGCTGTCCCACAAGACCTTGTTCGCAAAGAAGTCTTCGTTGTACACACGGAACCGCCCCTTCGCATCCTCGGGACTGGAGACATCCAATGCCACCGTCGCGCCGAAGCGATCGGCGCGACCGGCTACCTTGAACATCACGGCACATTTGCCCTTGGCCCCTATTCCCCTGCTAAAGGTCCGACCGGCGATCCGGATCGGTTCACCGACAAACGTCGCGTCGTAGGCCGGGACATTCCCCGCCTTCCAAATGTAGTACAAATCCGTCAGGTGTGTCTTGCCTTTGCGGGTCACCGTATATCTTTCCAGTGACATCGGCGCCGGCGCCGGCAGTGGCGCTCCCGATCGGCCCACCTTGATCATCTTGTGCTCATGCCGGCCCAGTCCCCGAGCCGTGAAGGAATCCTCGAATGCGCCGAGATCTTCGCGCGCCCAAAGATCCCGCACGGGTTGGCGGCCCGCCAGACCGATCTGGCTCCAACGCACCGTGATATCGGCCTTCTCACGTCTCTTGTTCAGGAGCAGGACGGCGGTCGTCCCGTCCGCCAGCGGCTTGTTATAGATCTCGCAACCCTTTTCATTGAACACCTTGTATCCCTGAATCCCACGCCGGTCCTGGTTCACAGCGATCAACTCGGGCGCCGTGAGGACTTGACGCGTCGTCTCGCTCATCGTGCGGAGATCGTTGCCCGCCATCAGGGGAGCGGCGAGAATGCACCACAGACTGAAGTGCGCTCGATCGGCGATGTCACGGCGCTCGTCATCGATATGCTTCAGATTACCGATGTGCAGCATGTCTGGATCGTTCCAATGGCCGGGGCCGGCGAACTGCCAGAGTCCATTGAAGGCCGGATGAATGGCCCGGTCGCCGGCCGAGGTCTCCGCACAGGCGTACACCGAATCCATCCAGGGGTAAATGTCGTGCGAGGTCCGCCAGAGTTGGGCCGAAGCCTTACCTCCCCAGGCCCAGGCGGCGTTTCCGAAGTCCGAGATACTCAACACCATCGGTCGACCTGCGGCCTGGATGTATTTGCGATACAGCGCGTAGTCGACCGAACTCATCCTTCCGTTGCTCTCGGCAAAGCAACTGTCCATCTTGATATAGTCGACGCCCCACTGTGCGAAGGTCTTCATATCGATCCGCTCGTGCCCGAAGCTGCCGGGCAACTGCTGGCATGTCATCCGCCCGCGATCCTGGTAGAGACCATACTTCAATCCCTTGCTATGGATGTAGTCGCCGATTGCCTTCATGCCGCTCGGGAACTTCTCCAGGTCCGCAACGAGGCGGCCGGCCGAGTCTCGCTCGCTCGCCATCCAGGCATCATCAATGACCAGATAGGTGTAGCCGGCGTCGCGCATACCGGAGGTGACCATCGCCTCGGCGATCGCCTTGATCTTCTCCTCGTCAATCTCCTTTTCGAACGCGTTCCAACTGTTCCAGCCCATCGGCGGTGTCAGGGCCAGACTGGAGGCCATATCGAGTGCTTGGGCCAGGGCATAGCCTATGAGCGAGTAGGTTGCCGCCGAGCCATTGTAATGGCAATACCAGTGACCGCCCAGACGCCAATACTCATCGTTCAACGCTTTGGTCGGCAGCACGTTGTCGCGCGAGTCCCCGATCTTCTGTTTCTGCTTGACGCGCCAATACTCATCCGCCATGACGCGCAGGTCCTGCAGACGGGTGTCCCAGAAATCAAGAGTCGGCACAAACATAACGTTCCTGAGCACCGGGTCATCAGCGACAGCCCTCTGGGCGCGTCGGAATTTCACCATGGCCACGGCTTCGCGATCGTTCGGGTTCTGCGATCTCTCCGTCATCTCATGACCGCCGATACCTAGTTCACCGATCGCGATCGGCATCTCGGGCGCATCGAGGTCTTTGCGAAGGTCGCCGAACAGGGCCGCGAGATTATGGGCGTAGCGCTCAATGAGCCCCATGCCGACCCGTTTGCCATCCAGTTGGAGATGCCACTCACAAAAGTCGTTCCAGCCCTGAAACCAGGCCAGGCCGACGATTTCGTAGCCCTGGCCTGCATACCCTGGAACTATATCCTCGATGTCGGCCAGAGTCCCCTTGATCTCAGCCACCATTCGGCGGTAGAAGCGCCCCGGCTCGAGGTGGGTGTCGCGCTTCAAAATCCGTTTCTCATCCCAGGTCATCTCACCGGCGCTCGGCGAGCGAAAGTCACACCATACGCTTTTGCCGCCCCACGCAGTCTTGATTAAGAGAACGTGCTCGTCGTATCTCTCGCCCATGATCGTACCGAACATGAACTCCGGACCGACCTCTTGCACTTGAGCCCCCCAGCCAACGCTAAGTGGGCCGTGCTTGGTCTCCCGATGCTCGGCCTGGTACGAGATCGTCACATCGTCGCGGATCGCCCAGGCCCCGCCGGCCTCTTTGAGCTTATCCAGCAGATATCCGTATTCCGGGTGATTTCCCAGATGATTGAGGCTGTGGATCTGACCATGCCCTTCCATGTTGGACTGGCCCGCCAGAATAAACACTTTCACCTTTCCTTCCGCCGCCTGAACCGCAGAGACAGACGCAAGGAACGAAACAACACCAACCAATATCACTACAAACTCAAAACGCCTCACTGTGATTCTCCTATTCGGTACAGCTTCGTCAGTGTACGCATAATGACACTTCCCCGAAGCGTCGCTGGCGTCGCCATGCACATTTCGCTGAGGGCATTTCTGCCCAACACCTTGAACTCGGGACCTGCCTGCACTACAAAGGTGTCACCATCTTCACTCAGGAAGAAGAGCTTGCCGTCATTGGCCCAGGGCGAGACCGTGAAGGCCCGTGCATCTCCGGCCAATCGCTGTTTTTCATAGATGACTTTCCCCGTCCGAGCGTCGTAGCAACTCACGGTCCCCCGGTCGTAGAGAACGTAAAGATGGTCTCCGTAAGCGATGGGCGAGGGATTGTAGGGCCCGGCGAATTTGTGATACCAGGCGATGTATTCACCTGGGTTCTGCTCGTCCTTGGGCGTAATGTCCCCCGAAGCGCCGGGGCGAACGGCGTAGACGGGCCGGTTCTTTCTGTCGCCCACATACCCACTGCAGATAAAGAGCAACCCGTTGGATTCCACCGGCGTCGGGATGGCAATGACGGACATCAGCCCAAGCTCCCACAGCAACTGACCGGCCAGATCGTAGGATCGAACCTTGCCCGTGCCGCACGTGATCAGTTCGGTGCGCTGGGCGTTTTGCCATAGGTAAGGCGTCGCCCAGTTGCTCTTCTCTTCGCGCTCGATGCGAAAAGCCTGCTCGCCCGTCTTCTTGTCTAGGGCCAGCAGATAAGATCCATCCTCGTTATCGTTGACGATGAACAACTTGTCTCCATGAAGCACGGGTGACGCGGCAGTGCCCCAGTTGTAACGCATCTTGACCGGATCGAGTCGCTTGCTCCAAAGCGCTTTGCCCTCGAGATCGAAGCAGAATACGCCGACGTTGCCGAAGTAGAAATACACCCGCGCGCCGTCGGTCACCGGGGTCTCCGAAGCATAGGTATTCTTGATGTGCACGGGCTGAGCGGGCTTGCCCTGGTGAACGGTTCTTTGCCACAGGGTCTTGCCACTGTCCCAGTCGAAGCAGTAGACGATCCAGTGATGAAGGGCGGTGGAAGGCTTGTTTCTGTCGCCGCCGAAATAGAGTCCCTTCTTAGCCTCCTCCACATGCCCTTCGCTGGCGACCGTGGTCAGGAAGACCTTATCGCCCCACACGACGGGACAGGACCAGGCCCGGCCGACAATATCCACCTGCCACACGATATTCTCAGTGGTGCTCCAAGAAACAGGTAAGACTTCGTCTTCGACCACGCCGCCAGATGGGCCCCGGAAAGAAGGCCAGTTCACCTCAGCCAACGAAGCCGAAGCAACGACGCAGCACAGAACGATCGCACAAGCTATTCTTCGGTACATGAGTCTTTCCTTTCCAGGGATATCGTTGATCACAATGGCCATCCGCCTATCGGTGTTGCGCTTTCTGTCTGGAAGTTATCTTTGATCCCTCGACCACCAATGTCGTCACACTCTCCGGAGGGAAGCTGTACTTGTTAGGGGTCTTCCCGCGGCTCACGGTTTTCAAGTCATTTTCGGCCGAGGTTTCGTAAGCTTCCACGATGTTTGCCGCGTCCGGCTCGGCGAAACTCAACTCGGCCGCCACACTCTCGGTTGTTGGGTTCATCACGACCACCACGAATCTGTCTTCATCGTGGCTCTGACAGGCTACGACTTGCAGATCTGGGGAATTGTGCTCGACCTCAAACCGCCGGAATCCCGGCCGGATGAAGCGACTGAAATTCCCCATCGCCCAGAGCCGTTTGGTCGGGAGAATCTCCCGCTCGGGTTCGTTCACATAGACCAGGCCGTCCCGAAAGTTGTAGCGTGACACTGCGATCCAGTATTGCCACGACGAGACCTGTCCCCACGTCAGATCGTCCATGATCTCCCGGCTCAGGCGCAGCGCCGAATCCATGCCGTAGTCTCGTCCACCCTTCATCTCGCACCATTCGGTCATGTGCAGCTTCTTGTCTGGGTACTTCGCGAAGAAGTATTTGGCGAACGCTTTCTTCCGCTCCAGATCCGCCCAATAAGAATGGACGCCGTAGCCACTCAGGCGCTGCCGCACATACGCATTGCCCAACAGCTTCTCCAGATAGACGGGCGACCGCCTCCAATCGTCGCCGGGCAACTCCTCCACCTTCTCCCAACTGCCATTCTCCGGCGCTTCCACTTCGACCGGCAATTGGCGCTTCTCGATTTCCCGCAGCATGATCTCCACCATCCGGACGACCTCGTCGGCCGAATAATGACATCCTTCCTGGCTATGCCCATCCCAGTCCCACTGGGGCTCGTTGATCGGGCTGATCCCCTTGACCGGAACCTTCTCCACGCGAACAAAACGCTCGGTGATATCCGCCAGGTACCGGGCGAACTGCTCGTACATATCTTCTCTTAGATTGGATTTGTCAGGCCCTTGTCCACCGTACGCGTCGCCCGTCTTGGTCATCCGCTTGGGGGGACTGTTGGCGAACAGGACCACGTTCTTGACGCCCGCCTTACACACCTCTCGCAGAATCCGCATCGCGTTGCTGTCTCGCGTCCAATCGTATTGCCCTCGGGCGGTCTCGAACGTCTCCGCCCGCCGCCAGGGGTCCCCGATCTCCTCGCCCGATCCCGCTCCCACGTTGAAGCGGTAGATCGATAATCCGATCCCCTCGCCGCCGAACAACAGACCTACGATCTTCTCGCGCTTGTCCTGCTCCCAGCCTCCGATGATCTGCGCCCACCAGGCTCCGCTGGCACCGAATCCGTCGATCTCCTGGCGCACCTGGCCGGGTTTCAGCTTCAGGACGACCGTCTCGGCTCGACATGGAACCAGCAACCCTCCCAACCCGATCACCACCACGATCAATACGATTCGTTGCAGACTCATGCCATTCCCACGCCTTCTCTCGTCTATCATTGGTATCGCCCTGTTCCGTTTCATCCTCTTCCTTCGTCCATTCCCCATATCGAATGACGGGAACAGTATAACCTGGATGTGGTGCGAATGGGAGGCTTGCATTGTGCAATCGCCTGTGTCCATTCAATCGTCCTCCTCCCCTATAGCTCAGGAAGGGGAAAATCGCGGAATTCGTCTGTCACCGCCCAAAGGTTCTTCGGACTAAACGCATCTCCATACATCAAGAAGCGTGCGCTTCCGTCTGCAAAGGCGTAGTTCGATCCACCGCTACGCTCATTGCCGCCGGAGCGGTGCTTGCCATGAGCGACTTCCGTAAGATGATCGCTGCCATACTGCGCCGGCCAGATGTCCATGTACGCGTCATCGTCCGAATCGGCCCGCTTCTCGCCGATGGTAATCGTCTCCGCCGGCTTGGGGATGTCAGACAATCTTATGCCCGCAAAGCCGCCCGTCTTGTAGGCTCCAAAGAATTCGTCCCAGTTGCCACGAAAGGAATGCATCACGAAATAGTCGATGAAGCCATTCATCAGGTAGCTCACCTCGACCGTTCTCCCGTCCGTCGGACAACGTAACAGCTTGCGATCGGCGTAGTACGCCTCGAGGCGGTCGACCCAGACGGCGCCTCCCTCGTAGTCGCGCGGGGGGACGCGGCCGTCATGACTATCGGCATACATTTGGAGGGCGATCCGGAGCTGCCGAACGTTGCTAAGACACTTCGTCCTCCGGGCGTTTTCCCTGGCTTTGGACAAGGCGGGGACGGATATACCAATGAGGAGGCTAATGATTGAAATCACCACCAGCAATTCGATCAGGGTGAATCCTCGGGTCCAGTACCTGCTTGCTGAATCTTGCCTTTCTCCTTCGGCGTTCATTCTGTTTCCCTTGCGGAATCCTTGGTTCCTTCGGCGCTGGATTTGGACTTGGCCTTCCCAGCCGCCTCCATCCAAGCGGCTTTGGCCTCCTCGGCAGTCAGTTCGCCTTTGGCCACCTGCTCTTTCAGTTTCGCGCCCAGTGCTTCGAGAGCCGGGGAGAGCTTCTCTTTGTCTTTACCTTTTGCGCCGAGCTTGGCTTCCTTGGTCGCCTCCGCCAGTCTCACGACCGCTTCGGCCTTGGTCAGTGCACCACTGGCTACCTGTTCCCTGAGGCTCGCTCTGACGGATTCCAGATCCTGAGGCTTATTCGGTTCCTTCTTCTTGCTGCAACCGGCCATGGCAAGCGTCAGCCCCAGGATCAGCGCCAAGCAGAGCGATTGAAGTCCGTTCTTCATTTCTTGGTTCCTCGCTTGGGAGTATACCCAGACACAGAGAATCCCCTTATCCCCCTGTCTGCTCCATCACAAATCCAGTTGCCTGGTCTTCAACCGGCAACTCAACTCCAGCTTGAATGTGTTGTTCCGCCCTGAGGCTAGTTGAGGGGCGTCAGCTTGATGTTCCTGAACATGATGGGGGCCCCTTCGCTCTGGAGGCCGATGTAGCCGGTGGTCAGGGGCACGCCGGTCGCCTTGTTCTGGAGCTGACCGTTGACTTTCAACTCGATGGTGTCCCCTTTGCAAACGACCTCGTAGGTGTTCCAGCCGCCGGGCTGCTTCTCGTTGGAGTCGTTCTTGCGCGGGGCGTAGCAGAAGAATTGGCCTTCCTTGCTCGTGTTCTCGTTGAAATCGCATCCCATGCCAACGAAGTCGCCGGCGCGGTTGTGCATGAGCTGGGCTTCCATGCAGAGAGGCCAGATCTTTTCCGCGCCACCCATCCGCAACAGGACGCCGCTATTGCTGGGCTTCTCCGGCCAACGCCATTCAAGCGTGAGCTTGTAGTCGCTGTACTGCGCCTTGGTGCGCAGGAAACCCGTGGGCTTTCCGGAACACCAGATGGCGCCGTCCTGGACCTTCCAAACGCTCTTCGGGTCGGCATTGGCATCCTTGAGATAGATATGCCAGCCTTCAAAGTACTTCCCGTTGAACAGAGTCATGGTGTCATCGCCAGCCGCGGCGCTGATCTCTTCGTCTTTGTAGTCACCTTCGATCTTCACCACGCCAAAGGGGAGGCATTTGTTCAGAGCCGATTTCAGTCCGTAGGGAAGTTCACCCTCTTCCAGCAGCGTCGCCTGGGGGTCGCCAACGCCAAGGGCTCGCGCCGTGTCACTGCCTGCTTCGTACTGAGCCAGCAGCACTTCGCCGTAGAGGAACTTGTCGACTAGCATACGTCCATTCAAAACACTTAACATGGGCGTGTCGCCATATTCATTGAGCATGAACACAATGACGACGTTTCTCGAGAAGAAACCGGGGAACTGGTATTCCTTTGTGTCGGTGTAGAAGACGTGCTTTATTCTGGCATCCCCATTGCTACTGCGTGTTTGTCCCTGCACCATACCCTGTTCGTCAACGGAGAGTTCGAATTGGAAATCGAGTTCCTCAATTCCACCCTCACTGATGAACGACCCGGTGCCTTCTCCTTCCCACGTAAACGGCGGCTCCACATCCTGAGCCAAACAAGGCATTGTCATCATCACGGCTGCCACAGATGCTACAACAAGTGTCCTGATCGAATGTCTCATTGTTCACCTCCAAAATTGAGTGAGTACTGAGTCAACGCTCTTTAGCATGATCCTTCATTGTACATTTCTTCTGTCGCCCAGCCACCCCTGGGAGCGTCGCGGCCAGCCCCATTCCGGCCGAGAGCCTGGGAGTTTCAGTTTCAACGCAAGGCCAGCAACGCATCGTCCGTCCGCAGGTAGAGACTGCGTCGATCCATCGCCGGGGTGGCCGCAATGGGCATATCGAGATCGGCTTGATGCGTCACGGTGAACGCATCACCACATTCGACCACCGTGATCACCCCCTTGTTGGAAAAGAAGTACACGTGGTCGTTGGCAATCACTGGCGAGGCGCTATATTGCCCTGAAGCACCCAAGCGCTCCCGATAGACCACTTCGCCGGTTTCGGCGCGTACGCAACTCAGGATGCCACCCGACCTGACCAGATAGAGTCGTCCCGCGTGAAAGACGGGGGACGGAATCTCCGGAATGCCGCGACGCAGGTTCCAGGTGACATGGGATTCGGTGATGTCACCGCGCCCGCCAGGCTGAATCGCCGCCAGATTGGGCTGACCACGACCGACTCTCATGTCCGCGGCAAACTCTTCCTTGGTCCAAAAACCGTCCTTGTCCCGATCGCGCCAGCCGAAGATGTCACTCTGGCGTTTCCTTCGCCTCTCCGACTCTGTGGGCAAGGGCAGACCAAACCCGGGATGGCCAACCGGGAGTTCCGGGCGAAAAGGCAAAGTGAAGTCCTTCGTAATTTCGTCACGGCCGATCCGGCCATCACCGTTGGCATCGAAATGCAGCATGGCGACCCAGAACGGCTCCGGGTCCAACTTCACGTCTCCACGCCCGCCCTGCATCGATACCGAAACATAAAGCTGGCCGTCACCGGCGACCGGTACGGCGATTGGCTCGCGTGCGAAACCGCTGACATGCCATCGTTCCTCGCCGGTGGCCGGCTCGTAGCCATACACCCGCCCGTTGCCAAGCACGACGAGGTCCGTTCCGCCCTCGTGTTGCCAAATCATCGGACTGGACCAGGCGCCGCGATTGTAAGGTCGAGGCGTTTCCCAAATCGGTTCACCCGTAGCGCCATCCAGGGCCAGGACCCTGGACCGACTCAGCTTGCTGTCCTCCAGGTTGGCGTCGTCGTCCAGGACCAGGATGAGCCGTTGCTCATGCAAGATCGGTGACGTCGCCACCCCGTACATGCTCTTGGGCGTGGGCAGTGGCCTCTTCCACTGTTCTACACCCTCGTGGTCGTAGCACAGCAATCCATACGACCCGAAGTAAACATAGACGCGGTTTTCATCGACGCAGGGCGTAGAGGCCGCGACGCTGTTGGCCCGATGAACGCGTTCCAACGGAACCTTCGGGGCCAGTCGCTCCCACAGGACCTTACCCGAGTCTGCATCGATGGCCAACGTCGCTAAACGGTCTCCCTGGACGCCGGTAAGAAAGAGACGGCTTCCCCAGAGGACCGGTGACGATTTGCCCGGAGGCAGTAGTGTTTTCCATGCCACCTGATCGGCGACAATCTTCAAGGGCGGTTTGAATCCGGCGGCGCTGCCGGCGCCGTTCGGCCCTCGGAGCCGGTTCCAGTACACGGATTCGGCCTGTGCGGCGAGGGAACACGTCCCCAATAGCAAAAGGACAAGCAACTGCACTGATCTCATGCATTCCTCCATAGCGACCGGGCGTTTCACACCCGGTCTGTTCATTCCCAATCCGACGCATCAGCTATGACACTGGCGTTGATCTCCAGCCGTTTCATTTTGAGTATGGCGAGAACGTCGGGAAGCTGGGCCGACACATCTGCCTGCTGCCCTGGATCCTGGACCGGGTCGAGCAACTGATAACACATGCAGCGACCTGCCTCGATCGTAGGGATCCACGATTCTTGAAACATATTCAAGCGCATGTATTGTACCCGAAGTGATTCCGCAGGACAGCCATTGTCTCTTTGTCTTTGGGGAACTCGTAGTAACGCCGACGCCCGGCTTGCCGGCCAAGCGCCTGTGCATGAACAGAACCATTGATTCTCTCATGATTCCCGTCTCTCTATTTGTTTTCCACACGATACAGGTGCGTCTTGGAGCGAAGCAGCAGCGACTTCCCGGCTACCACAGGAGAAGCCCCTAGGAAGCCAGCCAGTTCGTTGACCGCCAAGACTCGGAACGTGCGTCCCGGTTCGATAACCGTCGTCTTGCCCTGCTTGTTGGAGATGTATATCCGATTGTCGACAGACAACAGGGACGCACCGTATTGGCCCTTCAAACGCTCGGACCATACCGTTTCTCCCGTTAGCGCCTGTTTGCAGATTAACATCCCTTTGTCGGTCAAGGTATAGAGCAGATCGCCGACCAGCACAGGTGAACTTTCGGACGGTACGTCCTTGGTCATCGTCCAGAGCACGTGCGAGTCAGTGACATCGCCAACGCCGCCTTGGCGCACGGCCAACAGATGGGCGGCGCCTGGAGAGCCGCCGGAATTGATGAACAGGAGTCCATGGCCACTGACGATGCGGGAAACAGGGTTGTCATCACGGTACCGGACGCGCCACAGTTCTTTGCCAGTTCGCGGCTCATGACCTGTGACCAGCATGGCTCCGGTGTTAATCAGTTGGGGCGTGCCGTTTACCTCTACGATGACCGGCGTGTGATACGACTTGAGCAGATACAACGGCTCAATGCCCTCGTAAAGTTCCCGGGGACGGTCATAGCGCCAGACGGTTTCACCTGTCTTTTTGTCCAGGGCGACAGTGAACTGAACATCGACACCCTCGTGGGGAACGATGAGTAAATCGTCGTACAGAACAGGTGAAGAGACCGGTCCCTGCAAATGATCGCAGTTCAGGTCGCTACGCCGCCACACCACCTCGCCCGTTCCGGAATCGAGACAGGCCGTGCCATGGGTGCCGTAGTGGACGTATACGAAGCCCTTTTCCACCACGGCAGAAGGCGTGGCATAGGAGTTGTTTCGGTGAATTCGCTGAGGCTTCTCAGGACGAAACACTTCTGCGTCGTGAACAGCTCGGCCGCTGTTTAGATCGATACAAACGGCGTAGAGAATCGTTCCTTTCTTGGTTGCGGTCGTGAGCCAAACCTGATCGTCCCACACAACAGGCGTTGAGTAGCCATGATCATGGATGGGCGTCTTCCACACAATGTTTCGGGTTTCCGACCAGTGCAGGGGCAGACCGGTGGCTTCGCTGTGACCCTGACCGGTCGGGCCACGCCAATCCGGCCAATTCCCATTGTTGCTCGCTATAGCGGCCTGGATGAAAAATAGCATCATCGCTGTGACCAGTAACGATCGTAGTATTGCTTGTGTCTTGTGGCCTGCCAAATCGAACTTCATCTTGAAATTCCCTTCGAAAGTGTCCAGCCTTGGCGGTAGGCATCACGCCTGATGAAGTGCTCCGCCTTCGAGTTGTTGGTGACCTTGAGGTCCTTCGCATCCCAGGAGAGTCTTTCGCCCGCTCCTGGAGACCCGTGATCGCTGAGATTAGGCGCCGAACCCCTTCATCCTTGCTGGTTTCCAGTCTACGCGCAGGTTGTCGAGCTTCTCGCCCAGGACTTCGATCGACTGCTCTCGTATTTCGCCCAGGCCCATCTCGAATCCCATGGCCAGTTGCTTGATCTTCTTCACATCGTGGCTCATGATCCGCGTCGCGGTAGCATCGGCGGCCATGATGTCCCTGCTGGCGATCACCGCCCAAGACCCGAGGCATTTCTTCATGTCGATAGTCTTACCCCCGTTACCTCGCGAAGGACCGTCGCCCTCCATGCCGATCGAGAAATCGATAATCGAAAGATCGACCTTCTTGGCCTTGATGATGTCGAGGTAGACCTGGGCGATGGCTTGAGGCCTGCTGTGATCGAACGTGCCGCGATTCCACCACGTATTGGCGATCAACTGCGCATAGCGGGACATCGGGGTGACGCCGATGAAGTTCTTGGCCGCCAGGGTAAGTTGCGCCCAGGAGTGCGTCTTCGCCACGGGAATCGAAATCACCTTATCGGCATTGGCCATCAGGCTGGAAATGGCAATCCTGTTCAGTGATGTCTTGGAGGGGACTTCTACCCAGTTTGGAGAGTCGGTCTCCAGACACGCCAAGGTAGCTTTCCCATCATACTTGGCGCTGAGCCGTTTCGCTTCGGTCACCAGATTGGCCTTGCCATCCAAAGTAGTGGCATACTGCCAATCGAACTTGGGCAGGTGAGATCCTTCTCCGACGATGACCTCTGCATCTCCCGCTTTCAGGCACTCTTCCATGACCGCGATGATGATCTCGGACTTCGTGCATTCCCCAGCATGGAAACACCGGTTGTGCTTCGCCCACGGGATGGTGACGAAGTTTGGCTTGATAAAGACCGTCTCACCTTCGTTGACCACGGTGCGAATTCCTCCCAACGCATCGATCGCGTCGCGAGTCATCGCATCCAGGTCTTCCCCACGAATAGCGGCAACCGGCGTTTTGCGATCAGCAGTAGTCCCCTGAGCGACACCTCGACGCGCTGTCAGATGCCACGGCGCCCCTAGCACTGCGGCGGCGCCAAGAGGGACCTTGAGAAACTTGCGTCGTGTTGTCTTCTCCATGGCTGCCACTGCCTTTCTGAGCATTACGATTCCATCTAAATCATACGGCGACCGTGCTCATGCGGAGTCTAGCGATTCTTCAAGTACTTGTCGAACCAGGCAATCTCGAGCTTCATGACGTCATCTCTCAGAGCGGTCTACTTCGGTGTTGCTTCGCCGTGGGGATACCGATAGTCAGCGCCGTCATTCGTTGAGACCTTGATGGTGGATTCGTCCTCCAATGTGTAAAGATAGAGCGAGGGGCTGGCGTGATAGACAATCGCTCTTTCGTCCTTCGTCCAGCGTGGGTAGGCGAACCAGCGATCTACCCCTTCCTCGTTGGCGAATGGCTTGGCGTTCGTGATCGAGGGCTTCTTCGCATCGAAATCGGCGATGTAGAGCGTGCGTCCCGCATCTCTGTACCGGTGCCCGAGCTGGTACTCGAAACAAACCCTCTTCTCGCTCGGCGAGACACTGACACGATCCAGTAGTCCTTTCGCCGCCAGTTCACAGTCGATACGTTCAAACCGAGCTTCTCCGCCGGGATGGGGTGTCATCAGGAAATAGCCCCAACCTTGTTTGGGGTGCGCACACTGCACGAGAATCCTGCCGTCTGTGAGGCAGGTGTAGGCCCAGGTGTGATAGCGCTTGTCGGTCAGGGCGACCTCCTGGCCCGGTTTAGCCCGCACCTTGCTCTGCATTACGTAGAAACCGCCCGTCTCCGGGTTCTTTCGGTTCCAGATGGGCGTGTTGGTTCCATCGCGCGTCCAGGTCTGATTGAAATCCGTGTGGGTGCCGTCGGTCAACTGGTGCAAACCCGTGCCATCGACATTGATAATGTGTATCGCGGTCTTCCAGTTGGTCACGACGCGGTCATTCTTCAATCGGCGAAAGAACACGAGCATATCACCTGTCTTCGACCAGGACGGCTTGAAGTCCCAGTGGCCGGTTGTGAGCGGCTTGCCTTCCGGTGTACCGTACGTGTTGACGTGGATTTCACCGTTAACGAAATAGGACCCCCTGTAACCAGTACTCTTCACCCCAATTGCAACCTCCTTCTGCTGGCCTTCGGCTTTGCGCAGGAGGGCGGCGACTTTGGGTCGGGTGGCCTTTATTCTTTCAAGGTCCAACTGGAGTTTCCAGAGTTCCGCCAACCAGGTGTAGATGCCTTCCAACTCCTGACTCCAATCACCCGCTACTGCGTCAAGGGGCGTTTCGCCTCTGATGTTCTTCGCATCCACCACCGCGCCTTCGCCCAAGAGCACTTTGACGATCTCGGTATGACAGAAGAAGGCCGCAGCATGCAGAGCCGTTGCTCCATCGTTGCTTCTGGCGTTGGCATTCGCTCCCTTCTCTATCAGCAGTTTGGCCGCTTCGGCCCGACCGAAGAGTGCCGCCACCAGCAAAGGCGTGCTGCCCCCTGGCGGCTCCTTGGCATCGACATCTACGCCAGCTTCCAAATGCTGCTTGATAGCCTCTATGTCACCGCTCGCTGCCGCCCTCCAAATATCGGCGTCTGGCGTAGCAGCGGCCGATGGCTCGGTTTGCCCACATACTACGAGCAATGCGATGACTACAATCCATGCGTTGACCTTCTTCATTGCCAGTCTCCCTTAATCAATGAGCGCCTCAGTTATGGAAGTCTGCACTATGGTTGTCAGAAGTCATGCAAGTGCCTATTCATGTCGTAATGCCTCGATCGGGTCCAGCGATGCGGCGCGGCGCGCGGGATAGAGACCGCTAACGACCCCCACAGCGACGGCCATCAGCAGAGGTCCGATGAGCATGGATACCGAAACAATGGGCGTGACATCCACAACATCCTTCAGCAAAGGAGGAACGAAGTAACCGATGATCACGCCGATCAGTCCACCCAGGGTGGTCATCAGCATCGCTTCGATGAGGAATTGGATGACAATCTCAATCTTCTTGGCGCCCAAGGCTCGCCTGATACCGATCTCCCTGGTGCGCTCGGTTACACTGGCCAGCATGATATTCATGATGCCGATACCGCCGACGATGAGCGAGATAGACGCAATCGCAATGAAGATCATATCCCAGATCTTCTGTTGCTCCGCCTTCGCCTGAATCAGTTTCAGGGGAATCATGATAGCGTACTCCAGCTTGTCATGATTCTTCTCCATGATCGACCGGATGATGGGAGACGCCTTTACCACTGCTGATTCATCCTCCATTTGTAGAATCAACTGGTCGATTTGGACGTCCTCCGAGGTCATGCTGCCCTCGTGCCAGTTGATATTGATCTGCCCAAATCGTCCCTCCTTGGTGGCTTTCGGGATGAATATCGGAATGTCTTCCTCGGTGATTCCCAGCTTGGAGGGGATGAAGTCGATCACCCCAATGATCTCGAACGGCTGTCCCTTCAGTCGGATCGTCTTTCCGACGGGGTTCATACATCGGAACGCCTTCCGACCCAGTGTCTTGGTGATGACACAGTATGACTTCTTGTGGAGCATGTCGACGGCTGAGATGAACCGGCCCTGTGACATGCGGAGGTTGAGGATATCTGCATAGTTTGGCGTGACCCCCATGACGAGGGAGTACCGCTTCCGGTCCTCGGGGCAGTAGTATCTCAGCTTCACCTTATGGACGGTCGCATAATCTTTCACCCCGGGGACATTATCGACAATGCATTTGATATCGCGATATTGGATCCCGTACTGCTTGAGTACGACCTTGCCCTGTCCACGGCCGCCATTCGTATCGCGCGCCGGCTCGATGGAGTTCATGATCACATTGTTGCTGCCGAGAATACTGAGTTTGTCCTGTGCCTCCTTGCTGGCGCCGGTCTGTATCGCCAGCATAATGCTGACGCTGCAGACCCCGAACACGATGCCGAGCATGGTCAGGCCCGAACGCACCAGATGGACCGAGAGGCTGTGCAGGGCGAGTAGAATGATATCGACTAATTTACCCATGGGTATGGCACTCCTGTTTGTCGTTCATCACATCCGCCTTGATCCTGCCGTCCTGAAGCGTAATGACGCGGTCTGCATGCCCGGCGATGTGTGATTCATGAGTGACCGTGATGATGGTCTTTCCACGGGCGCTGAGTTCGGCGAAGACCTCCATGATCTCATCACCGGTCTGAGTGTCGAGGTTTCCGGTCGGCTCGTCGGCCAGCAAGACCAGCGGGTCATTGGACAGCGCTCGGGCGATAGCGACACGCTGCATTTGCCCACCCGACAGCTCAAAGGGACGGTGGTCCAGGCGTTGGCCGAGTCCCACCACTTCTGCGAGTTCAGCGCTCATGCGACGTCTCTTCCTTCTGGGAGTGCCTCGATAGAAGAGTGGTATTTCGATGTTTTGCGTGACCGTCATCCAGGGGATGAGATTGAAAGACTGGAAGACAAATCCGAGCCGGCCGTTGCGTGTCTCGGAGAGTCGGTTGTCTGAGAAGGTGGAGACATCGTCGCCGCCCAGATAGTACTTGCCGCTGGTGGGTCGGTCCAGACATCCGAGGAGATTGAGCATGGTGCTCTTGCCCGAACCGCTGGAGCCCATGATCGCCATGTACTGCCCCTCGGGGATACTCAGTTCCACGTTGTCCAGGGCCGTTACCCCCAGCCCCACGTGATAGGTTTTAGTGACCGATTCGAGGCGGATGACCGGTTCCATCTACTTGCCCTCCCCGACCTCGTTGTTACCGGAGGGGGCGCCCTCTTCGTCAGTAGCCTTCTCTGACTCTATGCCTTCACCCGCTCTCGCCACGAGGAGAACTTTGTCCCCTTCGTCGAGTCCGGAGAGTACCTGCACCCGGCTTTCGTTCATCTTGCCCAGCGTGATCTCCGTTTCTGTCGGCGTTCCGTCCTGAACCTTCATGCAGTAATAGCGGTTCTTCTTGTTGTACACCGAAAGGACGGGGATGGTCAGCGCATTTTCGATTTCATCGAGAAGCAGTGTCACCTTTCCTCCCATCCCGGGCCTCACGTTCTTCCCGGGGATCAGACCGTTCGCTTCCCAGTCAATGCCAACATGGAGATCATAGGCCTTGGTCCCGGTCTGTAGCCATTCCGGGCCGGTGCTCTTGGGGAGGGGGGAAGACTCCACGATCCGGCCGGTGATCTGCATCTTTTGAGCAAAGGCGTCGAGAACGAGGACGGCTTGTGTTCCTCGTTGGTCTTCCGGCTTGTTGGCAACCGTCCCGGTCTTGGGCACATCAGGAAGCTCATCCCAATCGATCGCTATAGGCTTTGGGGTACCGCCCGTCTGGGCGGCTAATTCGGCTTCCTGCTTCTGGAGCCGGGCGTAGAACTTCTTGGCCTCCTCCTTCGTCATCCTCCCGGCAATGACGGCCTGCTTGATCCTGGGAATGATGCCATCGGTTTTGATCTTGATCGCTTCAGCTTCGAAATTCTCCTTGGGCACAATCCCTGTCGCGACCCGTGTAATAAGACTCTTGAAGGCCTCGCCGATAAAGGCTTCGATTTCTCCCTCTACGACCTGGCTCTCTTTCCGGCCGCCTTCTATAGTGACATACTCTCTCAGAGCCTCAAAGAGCATCGTCTTGACGCGAAGTGTCGTCATATCAGGGATCTGCAGCAGTTGTGCTCTGGGGTATACCGATTCGCCCTCCTTGATCATGATCCTCAGGCCCTCCCCCTTCCAGCCGGGAGTGTAGAGCACCAGACCGGCCTTCTCGGCGGTCACCCTGAGCTTCGTCTCATCCTCTTTGAGTTCCTCCATCTGATCCTGGTGTTCTTGAAGCTCCTTTTCTTTGCCCTTGATCTCCTGTTGTTTCCACTTCAATTCGGCTTCCTGGCCGAGTTGGGCCCTTTCAAGGTTCAACTGCGATTCCTTGACCGCCGTTTGTTTCTGACGCATCTGCTGGACGACGGTGTGCGTCTTGAGGATCTTCAAGTCCGTGTCGGCCTGGTTAACACTCTCCTCCAATTGCCGAATCATCTGAGGGATGTCATACTTGATCAGCAACTCTTTCGCGGCGATGGCGTTCTCCAGAGTGTTCTTCAGCGTATCGACGTTGAGTTCGTCAGACTCGATCTCACTTTCGCTGTAGGGCTTGTTCAACTTGGGGTCTTCATTGACCGTCTTCTTGAAAGCGAGCCTTTCCTCCGCAATCTTAAGTCGTTTTCGGGCCATCGTGATGGCGATGTCGGCATCTCGCAAAGAGTTTTCCTTTTGGCCTCCCTTTGAATTGTAGCGATCCAGCGCCTCTTTAGTCCTCTTGGCTGACTCTTCCATCAGAGCGAGGTTGCTCTGGGACTGATCCTGGTAAAGCGTCAGGTTCTCCAGGGCATCCTGGAGGGCATTTCTGGCTCGTTCCAGGTTAATGGCATGCTGCTTCTCCGCGATAAGCAGATCCTTCTTGGCCTGTTCCAGCGCCAGTTCGGCATTGTTGAGATGAAGCTCTTTCTGGTCGATGGCGTCTTCCAGATTCTTGCACTCAAACTCAATAATCAGATCCCCCCTCTCGACGACCGTGCCTTCCTCAAGCACACTCTTGATGATCACCGACCACTTCAACTCATTAGAGATCAGGACCTTCTCTTCGGCCTCGACCGTGCCGTCCTCGGTGGTGGTGATGATCAGATTCTCAATGACCGCCTCGGCGGTCTGTTGCGAGGAGGCCCCTTCCTCGTCGCCAAAGGGCCAGCAACCGGCGAAAAGAACACTTGCGAGTAACATTGACAGCAGTTTGGTTTTCATCTGATTTCTCTTCGTCTTGGTTTTCGTTTCGGGCTTCTTCAGAGGGATTCCTGGTCTACTTCTTCTGCGGCTTCTTCTTTGGAGTCCTTCGGTGTGGCGGCCACGATTTGATTCCTATCGACCTCACCTGACTCCAAATAGGGATAGCGTTTTAGAAGTCGATCGTAGCCGAAAGGCGTCTCGCGCTCGGCAAGGGTCCCATCGGCATCCACATTGAGCATGCCGAGACTGGCGAGGAACTCGAGTCGGGTGATCGTGTAATTGACCAGCGAACTTGTCAGACCATTGAGCGAACTATTCAAGGCGGCCTCCGCTTCCAGGACGTCGCGCGTGGAGGCCTGCCCCTGCTTGCGCTGAATGGCGATGAGAGCGGTCCTGCGTTGGGCAATTTCGACACTCTTGGCCTGCAACACAAAACTCTGCCTCGACTGCTTCAGAGACCTGAATGAGTTTCGCACGTTCAGAGTAACCGTGTCTTCGGTCTCCGCGAGACTTCTCTTCGATCGGTCTCGCCCGATCAGGGCATTGCGGTAGGCGTCGCGGTTACCTGTCTGGTCGAGATTGTAGTTGAGCATCAGTTTGGCGCTTCGCGTATGGTGGTGTGTCTGAATACGCGTTGGTTGACCCTTTTCCGTTCCCGGAACCGAGGCCTTGAGTTCGAGATCGAGCTGAGGGTTGAAGTGGTCCGCCGCAATCTCGACATCCTTCTCGGCATCCCGCGAACTGGCCCTGGCCTTCAACAGGGCCGTATCGGTCACGAAGGAGGTATCGGTTGCGACCAACTCGGCAAATGGCAAAGACTGTGGGCCCTTCTTGTTGAGTCGTCGCAGCGCGCCGGGATAGTCCAACTTCAATTCTTCTGAGATTGGAAGCCCCAGCGCGATCTTGAAGTTGTCGAGCGCTTGCGAGTAGGCCAACTGCGTCTGTTCAGAACTAATCTGCGAGCTGAGCAGGTTCTGCTCGGCCTGATCTTCCTGAGTCCTGCGGAGTTGCCCCCCCTCGACCATTGCCTGGGTCGTCAAGTAGGCCATAGTAAGCCTCTTGATATTGGTCCGGCTGTTTTCGAGAACGTCTCTGAGTGTCAGGACGCGATAGTATTGCCGCATGGTATCGACGGCAAAGGTCTGTCGAAACCGGTCAAACTCGTAGACCTCGATCAGGAAATCCCGCTCCCGACGATGCTGCTCCTCAAAGGCCAATCCTCTCCATGCCCCGCGAAGCAAGGGTTGTGTGAAGCTGCCTTCGAGAAGCGAACCGATCGATGTGTCAGATTGGCCGAGGAGGTTGGTCACGACGTCCATGGAAGCGCCGAGGGTCAGCAGCCCGCCGCCGACCAGGCGCCGGGTCAGTGAGTAGTTCCCATCTGCACTGATGTATCGATTCGTATTGTCGGCTCCCCCTTCCGGCCCTCCCTGGGATGTGCGCGCAGCTTCCGCCGTGGAATTCACACTTCCGCCTGGAAGGAAGGTCTCCCAACCACGAGAATTGGTGGCCAGAGAAAGAGCGGAACTGTAGAGATTCTCTTTTCTCGTCTGGAACGACCTGCTGTTCTTGAACGCCACCTTCAGGGCATCTTCGACAGTCAGCACCTGCACATGGCTGCCGGTCTCGTCCTCGGCCCGCTTGAGGTAGCGATCGCAGTCGACCGGGCTGTATGCGATGTCGAATTGATGCGCTTGTCCCAGAGCCGCGGCCTGCCCCTCGGAAAGGGCGCCGTAGGCATCGCGATCGGCCCATTTGGCGTATCGCGAGGAACTGCATCCGGATATCACAGCTATGGTCATTACCAGGGCGACAATCAATAGCGCGCCTCTGCATGACGCCATGTCTCTGAAAGAGAAGAGTGTCGATACGCGTGTTCTCGGATACCCATTGAGAAGATGCGTTTGTATCGGCACCCGCGCGGAGGCTGGTTTCAATGCGTCGGTGGTACTCACGGTACAGGATCTGCAAACCATAAAGCGACTCTGTGACATAATAATCAATCGACTGTCAACACGGCGTAACGGATCGGCCGACACGCATGCTCTCGGGTTCCCACTGAAAAGATGTGATTGTGTCGGCGCCCCAATCGTGAAGGATATTTGAGATGGACCGGCGGTATCCGCCGGCCCCATCGTTGACGTCTATTCCCGGTTGTTCTTGGAGACTATTCATTCCTGTACTTGCCACCCTTGGCCCGGAGAAGTTCGGCAATATCGAGTCGGGCTTCGCTCTCGGATAGACCTTCGTGGCGGGTCGAATCCAGCGGGGTGCCGTGATTGTCCCGGACGTTAACATCGGCCCCGGCATCGATCAGTCGTCTGGCGATCTCGACGCGGCCCAGAACGGCCGCCCAGTGCAGCGGCGTGCCGCCGTGTTCATCCTTGGCCCTAGCGTTGATATCAGCGCCTTTGCTTATAAGAAATCCGACCATCTCGCGCTGGTCGGAAAGGACCGCAAGATGCAAAGGCGTCGCGCCCGAGGCGGGAATCCCCGGTGCAATGAAAGCCGCGTCAATGTCGGTCCCGGAAGCAAGGTGGCGCTTGACCAGGTTCAGATCGCCCTGGGACGTCGCCGCCCAGATATCCATTACAGGTGGCTCCAGTAGTGACCGCAGATTCACCGAGGTCGCCGGAGGCAGCAATTCCATCTCAGAGATCTCCAGTCCCGCTCGTTGGTCCAGGGTATGACACCACACGGATTCGACCACCAGGCGGAAAGGAGTGTTCGGCAGCTTGTCCTTGATTTCGCCGAGCGAAGGGTCGAGTTGGAAGTCTCGCAGATCGAGGAGAATCTCGAAGTCCTTGCCGGCGGGAAAGTCGCCGATCGGGCGAATGGTCTCGAAGCGCCCCGCAAATCCCCCGCTGGGATACCGGACGGTGATGCCAAAGTATGTCTTATGACGCGACATCATTTGTCCTCGTACTCTGAGACGACACTCAGGCGGAAGGACCACCGGCACCGTATCACCACGGGAGACCCCTATCGCCGCCGCGTAGAGGGTGAATCCCTGGGGCGTGGTTAAGGGGATGGTTCCGAGTCTCGCCTTCTCAGTGGCCGTCCTCGGCAACCATTTCCCGTACACACCCTCAGGTCCGAGATGCAATTGACTCTTCCACGCAGTGACCGCCTCAGGGACCCGTGTCGGGCGCATCTCTTGATCGGCCGCGGCGATCACGCGATGCCTGGCCGGGACATCAACCGTGTTGCCATCGCTGAGCCGCTTGACCCGGACCCTCCCTTCACTGACGTTCAGCATGGTTGTGGCGACCCCTGCCTCAACCTCAAACTGCGTCCCCAGAACCTCCAGCATGGCGGATCGTGTATAGATGAGCATCGGTTTGCCCGCTGGTTGAGGTTTCACGTTGCCAGAGACGGCGCCCTCTTTGAGGTACAGCTTTTTCTGCCCATGATCTGAGAAGGTGAGCGTCGAATTCCCGGAAATCGTGACGGTTGAACCGTCGTTGAACTCCAATTCGAACCACGAGCCAGGCGCCATGCCTTCGATGGTCCCGCCCGGCAGTTCTGTCCCTACACTCAGATCGTGAAAGACGAGACCACCGTCGCCCGTCCATTGCAGAGATCCGTTCAATCCGGTGACTTTCGCGATCGGCCGTTCAGCGACCGGACGCAGGAAGTAGAGACCTGCGATCAACGTGATAACAGCCGCCGCCGCGATGGCGAGCGGCCATTTGGCGCCGAGTTGGCGTACCGTCGCGCCTTTCCGAGATGCCTTATGCGGAAGATGCTGCATGACTCCGTCGACGAAGCGGTCATCATCTGCAGGCAAACGAGCCAGTGTTTCACGAACGAATGCTTCCTGTCGCGATGCACCATCCTGAGCCATCAATCCAAGCAGGCGATGCATCTGGTAACTGTCGGCCGCCATCAGCAACAAGCGATCGTCTCCCGCGACGAGCGTCTGAAGCTCGGCGAGCCCGGATTCGTCAAGTTCGCCTTCCAGGTAGTCGTTCCACAACTCGATGAAGCGTTCGTCGCTCATGACGGTTCTCCTTCGGCTGCTATGCGAGCCTGTACACACTTGTGGAGCTTGCGCCGCAATTGCCACAACTGTTTCTTGACGGCGGCCACCGAGCGGCCGCTGCGTGCGGCCATCTCGTCCAGGGGAATCTCTTCGGTGTAGCGCCACTCGATGAATCGGTGGAGGTGTTCGCCAAGCTGCCCGACACAGGTCTGCAAATGGTCGAGTCGAGCCTGCTGCAACTCCGGCGACTCAGAACTGCGGCGCTCCAGTTCGCGCTGCAACAGATCGGGGGCATACCGCACGTGGTAATCCGCAATTCTGCGCAGGCGAGACGCTTCAGTTTTCAGGTGAAAGCGGGCAATCGTGAACAACCACGCAGCGAAATTCGTTCCCAGTTGGTAGTCGCTGAGGCGCGTAAAGGCCGCAATGAAGCTGTGTTGCGCCACTTCATCGACATCCACCCCCGGCGGAGCCTGCACTGCCAGCCACGCCCGAAGAGGCCTTTCAAGCCGGCGAACGACAACCTCAAAGGCAGCGGTATTCCCATTGCGGACGCCTCGAATCGCATCGTCAAGCAAAGACTCGTTGGTGGAGATTTTCCGTGTCATCATAGAGTTATGGCAGCAAACGCAGCGAGGTTACCCCCAACCGACTGTGAACCTGTCAGAATCTGATCGTCATCAAGAGGCGGAACGCCCCTACCCATCATCCAACTGGATCGGTTAGATCGAGCAGTTCATAGTACCCACAAGGTGTATCGATCTATGCGCCTCAGGCGCATACGGACTTGACCTTCGCAGGCTCGACCACTTATGCTAGCCTCTGGACGCCTCACGTTCAAGCAGCTTCGGAGGACGCTGCTGCACGACGAGACATCATCCCCGGTCCCTGCTGACAGCCACGCGATGAGCGCAAGGCCAACACCTCGGAATCGTTCACGAAAGGCCCAGATGAATCTGTGTCTCGCGAAGGCCTTCATCGCGGGCCACAGTTTGCTCACACCTGCTCAATTGCCGCCTCTATCCATGAATCGATACCCAACCCCTCGGACGGTTTCGATGTAGTGCTTGGAATTGCCAAGCTTCTTGCGCAGATAGGTGATTTGAACATCGACAGCGCGATCGCTGACGACATAGTCGCCACCGTGGAGTGAATCCACGATTTGATACCGCGTGAAGACCCTGCCCGGTCTTCTGGCGAGCATGGCGAGAATGTCGAACTCCGAGCGGGTCAGCGTGATGGATATACCTTTGAGTCGTACCTCGTGGAGTCCCGGATCGATAACCAGATCATGGATTGCGATCGCCTCTCCATTCGGACCCTGATCGGCATCCTTTCGGAGCACCCGGCGGACACGCGCCACGAGAACTTTCGAGCTAAAAGGCTTGGTGATATAGTCATCGGCCCCCAGTTCGAGCCCGGCGACGACATCACTTTCTTCGCTCTTGGCGGTGAGCATGATGACAGGGATGCGTCGGGTCTTGTCGTTGTGCTTCAATACCTTGCAGACATCCAGACCCCCGATGCCGGGCAGCATCAAGTCCAGTATGATCAGCGCCGGTTGCCTGGCTTTGGCCAGTTTTATGGCCCCTTCCCCTGTGTCGGTCGCGTCGACCTTGTATCCCTCGCGGGTCAGATTGAGCGCGAGGAGTTCCTGAATATCCTCTTCATCGTCCACTACCAAGATCGTTCTTGTTGCCATAAGCCTAATTCTCAGAATCGCTGACGGCCTTCTTTAACCCATCGTGTCATCCCCAATTCATCACCACAAGGAAACCACGAACAGATTAGGGCTGGATTAGGATCTCTTTAGTTTCCTGTTAGTGAAAGCCCCGGCCTATGATCAGTCAGCACGCTGCCAAGAAAAGGGCCGGCGATATCTGGCAGTGCGCTCAGGCCGCATGCCCTACAGTTCGAAACGGTGAGAGAATGGAGACTCTCAGAGACGACATCCAAACGTTCCACTGGGCCAGATCGCTGCCATCTGAGGTCGCGTGCATCGGTCCGGTTGTTGGTCGAGCATCAGAACCAGAAACTAGAAGGCCATCAGGAACTTCGGGTGGGATTCCGGGAAGATTTTAACCAAGCCCGGCGACAAGGCGGGCCGGCGAGCGCCGAGCTGCAATTTCCCACGCGTCGGTCTCTGCTGGTGACATAAAAAAAGCTGACAGCTCTAAAGTCCTGTCAGCTAGTCACTTATAATGGGCAGGGGCGGACTTGAACCGCCGACACCCGCATTTTCAGTGCGGTGCTCTACCAACTGAGCTACCTGCCCGTGCCGGCCATACTACCGAGCCTCTACTTTATCAAATGGAAACGTCATTGCAAGCACTTTCGTCGGTCCCAAAGCACTTTTGTTGTCCCGGCCTCTGCTCGGCGCGATCTCCCGGAGGGGGTGCCAGAGGGTCGCAGGCCACCTGTGACGAGGCGACGCCAACCACAATGAACTGTTACCCTCGCCAGCCGTATGGACGTGGGGAACGGCTTCGGCCTGAGACCACCCTTGTCCGACGCAGCGTGACGATGCCGCCCATAAACGAACCACATATGAGAGCGGCCAAATCGATAGTACATTGAAAGGGGATGATAATGAAGCGATGGAATAGAGGCAGATTATTGGCGGCGATGACGGCGATGTTGCTGTTGGCGGGTGTGACATCCGTTGTTTTCTCCCACTGTGAGATCCCCTGCGGGATTTACGGGGACCCCCTCCGGCTCGAGATGATGGGCGAACACATCACCACCATCGAGAAGTCCATGAAGCAGATTGGCATGCTCTCCGATGGGGGCGTAAAGAACCACAATCAATTGGTCCGGTGGATCAACAACAAGGAAAAGCACGCGGATGCCTTCACCGAGATCGTGACCCAGTACTTCATGACACAGCGGATCAAGCCCGCTGCGAAGGGCAGTGGGCCAGCATACGAGGCCTACGTCAATAGGCTGATGCTCCTGCACCGCATGATGATCGCCTCCATGAAATGCAAGCAAACGACCGATTTGGAGCACGTCGCGACACTTCAGTCGCTGCTGGACGAGTTCCGCCTGGCGTATCTGGGCCCGAAGGCGGCTCAGGCAGACCACCCCCACTGAGAAGGGATAACACTCAAAGGACGACGGAGACCGACCCTTCCAGGCGTTCGGCCTGACATTCGGCGACCGTAATCAGGAGGAGAGTTTGGTTTTGGGTGTGAAGAAGACCAGCGAAATCAGCACGAGCCCGGCCCCGGCCACGAAGAGCCCGAGTTTGCGCTGAGGCGCGCTGCATCGTTCGAGCCATTGCGGGACAGCAGCCGGTGGGGCTTCGTCGCCGGCCTGGGCGATCAGGGCCTTGCGCGCCAGAGCGAGTTCGTTGGCCTTGACGTTCGGATAGATCGCGTTCGGATCCTCCGGCTCGGTCCCCAGTGTCGCCGGGGCAATACGCTTCAGGAGGTTCGGATTTTTGTCCAATTCCGCAAGCAGGGCATCGTACTCGCTGTTCAGTGACGTGAGGCGCTCCAGGATGTCGTTCGCATCCCTGACGAGCTTCTGATTGCGGAAATACAGAATCAGATCGTCACAGAGCACGGCGGCCCCCAGAGCGGCGGCGCCCACGCTGAAGAAAACCACAAAGAAAAGGAAGTGGAGGACGCCTTGCCTCTGCATAGTCCGCAACCAAAAAAACGCGGCAGGCGTGATCCAACTCCATGTTACGGAGAGGACCACACCTGCCGATTTGGTAACTGAAATTCACCGTTCGGCCGGCCCCTCACGCCGAGGAGCAATACCTACTTGGCTTATCGGCAACTACCGCTGACTTACTCGAATGTTTCCGTTAGCGGATCGCGTCACCGTCCTGCGTCTATACCGGGTACACCGGCAGTTGGGCCCGCAGCAGCGAGGCGATGTCGCCGGAGTCTCTGACTCCACGAGCCACATCACGGAAGACCTTCTGCAGTTCGTCGAAGTCCATCGCGACCAACTCGTCGACCTTCTTCTTGCCCTTGCCGTTCTCGACAATGAACTTGGCCATCGCATCAATGGCGATTTCTCGGATCAACTGCCACATCTCCTTGCCCTGGGCGGCCGCAACGGCCCGGCCCATAGCCACGGACAGTGACAGGATCGCGTTCATGCCCAACACGCCCTTACGCTGCATCACGGCGACCTTCGTATCCGCACCGGCGTTGGCGTCCGCCATGCCGATCGCGACCGCCTGATCCCACTCGGCCTGCAGCAGAATCTGGTCCACGTTCAGCAGGCTGCCCAGATCGCCGAGTTTCTTGCCCACGAAGGCCTTCGAAAGCACCTCTTCGAGGTTCTTCACAGCGGTCATGCAACCCTTGCCCTGGTACCGGCGAGCCACACGCCATCTCTCGATCAACTCGGCGTCGCCCTTGGCCTTGACGTCGTCGAACTTGAGTTCCTTCTTGAAGCTGAAGGTCCCGTCAGCGGCCTTGTTGAACATGTCGGCGTGCTTTTTGGTCATGTCGCATGGCATAATCATGCTATCGACGAAGTGGATGGCTTCATCCACACCGGCCGAGGTGCCCAGCGGGGTCGAACCCTTGAAGCGGATCGTTCCGCCGCGACCGAGGAACAGCGTCGCTGCCGCCGTCGGGATACCGGCGTTGGTGGGCTCTTCATTACCGGCGATCGCCTCGATGGCAAGCATCCGCATCAGCAGCGCGGCCAGGTCGATATCGGCGGCGTCCTTGGCGAGTTGCGCGTCCTTCGTACCGGTCAGGACCGCCACGATTTCCTGGATGTCCGCTTCGACGGCTTTGCGCTCGTCGGCGCTCATTTTGCGCTGGCCCTTCTCGGCAATCGTCAGGATTTCCAGCACGCGACCGTACTTCTGCAGTCGCTCGGTGTTCGCACCGCCACCGGCCTTGAGGCCGAAGGCGTTCATCGCCGTAGCGATCTCGGCCTCGAACGGGTCGTTCGGAGACTTCGATCGGTGCGAGACGATCAGGTCGGCATCGTAGGCCAGCGAGGTCAGCATCGCCAGCACGGTCTCGGACAGCGTACCGATCTGGTTGGCCTTGATCAGCGTCGAGTTGATTTCGCCGTTCTTGGCACACTTCTCGATGTTCGTGTCCTTGGTGGTCACGAGGTCGTCGCCGACGATGAAGATCTTGTCGCCGAGTTTCTCCATGATGAGGGTCCAGCCGGCGTGGTCGAGTTCACCGAAACCGTCTTCGATCGACAGAATCGGGACACCGTCCTGCATCGCCTCTTCGTACAGCTTCAGCACGTCGTCACGGCTCATATCGAGCTTGCTCTTGTCACGCCAGAAGCGATACATACCGACCGCATCAGGCTGGCCGGTCTCGGCGCGGTAGGCGTTGGCCAATTCCGACGCCGCCGGGTCCAGGGCGATAGCGACATCGACGCCCGGGACGTACTCGCAGTCCAGAATGGCCTGCTTCATCATACGCCACATGCGCTGCTCGGGGACCTTGTCGGTCGCTTCCTTGTCGATATACGGGGCCAAACCACCTTCGAGGCCGACACCCATGACCTTGGCGCCCGGGGCCGACTCGATGATCTGTTTGAGCCGACTCTGCAGGTTGACCGTCATTTCCTGCGATTCTTCGTACGTCTTGGCCGAGAGGGGCATGAACATGCCTTCCTGCATACTGATGTTGCTTTCAGGATATTCCTTCTCGGTGTGGCAACCGCCCATGGCGCAGTTACGGTACTGCCAGGGAGAGCGAACCTTGCTGCCGTTGCCCAGATCGACTTCCATCATCCGGCTGGCCAGCAGAGTGGCTTTGAGCTCGGCGGTTTTGTTGAACCAGTTGTCGCCGGTGGCCTTGGCCGCGGCGCGAGCCGCCTGTTCGGCAGCTTGGGCTTCACGCGTGCGGAACTCTTTGAGCTTGCCACGGTCAGCCTCGAACCTATCCAGCAGACCCACACAACCGGGAGCCAGGAAGAAACGACCGATGTAGATCAGGATCTCACCGGCGTTACTGCCCTTGAGCATCAGGCCTGCCGCGATGAAGATGGCAGCGGCCGGCAGAAAGATCGTGGCCAGCCACTGGCTCCAGATGGGAGCCGACGCGGCAACAGCCAGGTTGTAAGGGGCATCCGGAGCGTAGTTGCCTTCGTCCTTGCGGACGCCGTAGAACTTGCCCCACGGAATCAACAGGAACATCTTGGCGTAGGCGCCGAACTTGCCGCCGGCCAGCTCCGCCTCGGCCTTGTCCTGGGAATCCTTGTTGAGCGCCGTCAGCTTCGCAGCGGTCAGGAAGTGACCCATTTCGTGGATGGCGATGGCGATGTGCCAGGACAGATACAGGAAAACCAGAGAGATCACCGTCTCCCAGCTCAAGAACATGAACTTGAGCACTTCGAACTTGGGGTTGGCGTCAGCCGCGATGGCCTCCTTCATATGTGCGACCGGGAGGTTGAGCACCGAGGAGATGAAAGCCGCGTGGAACGACACCAACTTGTGGTTGGCGATGACCCAGCCGCGCTCCAGGAAGCCGGCCGGATTGACCCGGGCCGTACCATCCGAGGCCGCAGGTCGGCACCCGCTCTTGCCTATTCTCATTTTTAGCTCTCTCAGTTGGAACATTCTAAACTTCTCCTTTACTGATGTTTATCACACACCGAAGCCCCTTCAGCCATCGCCTCGGAGCCCATGGGTATCACTTGGTTCGTTGCACCCCACCCTAGTCGGCGCGGTCGCTACCCGTACCGATCCCGGTCCGGGAAAGGGGCGACAATACCGTTTTTCCCCCCAGGCGTCAAGTATCGATTGTGCAAGTTTCATGCGGATGCCCCGCTGGGGGAGTGATTCCCAGGTCCCGCATCTTGCCGGCCGGAGGCACCATCCGGCAAAAAAAACCGGGGAAATGTGTAACATTTCTTTCCATGTCGCGTCCTTGATTGTGAGAGCACAGCGTGGCCCCTCTGGGACCTCGCGACCGTAAATACTGAGCGACCAGGCCAGGGGGTGGCCGCCCAGAGACAAGTTAGGAACCTCACTCACCACGCTTCACGGAGGGCCGATTGGCGGAGGATCGGCCTTTTTCATTGCTTTGCAGGCACAAGAATCCTATCATATCCCCTCTATGAGGATCCCTCTAATCCAATACGGATGGCCTCAAGTTGTGGCCAATCCGCCTGTGAATGCTGCCGCGATGCAGGTTGCGGCCTGGCCTGATTCTTCACTGATGTCGGTGCAGACCCATGAGGCGATGCTCGTGGCCATTCTGGCCTGAGCGGGGATGACTCGGCTTCTGAGGTATGAGACATGACACGATTGAGATCGAAAGCAAACAAGGCGCGGCTACTCAGGGGCGTTCGCCGCCAGCGGGTCAAGTACATTACCGTCCTGCCCTCGCTGATCACGCTGCTCAACGGCGTCTTCGGCTTTGTCGCGCTCGTTTTCGCCAGCCGCGGAGCCGAGCAGGGAGTCGCGGGTTTCTCGTACTTCGCCATGGCCGGCTACATGATCCTGCTGGCCATGTTCGCCGACATGCTCGACGGACGACTGGCCCGGATGAGTCAGTCCACCTCCAGTTTCGGTGGCCAGTTGGACAGTCTCTGCGATCTGGTCAGCTTTGGCGTGGCGCCCGCCTTCCTCATGCTCAAGGCGATCGAGGTCCGTTCCGATCTGGCGACCCCGCTCAGCGGGGACCTGTTCCACCGCTTCATCTGGCTGGCCGCGCTGGCCTACGTTAGTTGCGCCATCATCCGCCTGGCCCGTTTCAACGTGGAAAACGAGGAGAACGAGACATCTCACATGACTTTCAGCGGCCTGCCCACTCCGGGCGCCGCCGGCTTGATCGCAAGCCTCATCATCTTTCACCAGGAGGTCATGCCGACGCTGGACCTGTTGATCTTCGCCCTACCGTTCGTGACGCTGGGCACGGCCATTCTAATGGTCAGCCAGATCCCCTATCCTCACGTCCTGAACCTCTACATCAGGGGCAAGCAACCGTTTAGCTATCTGATGAGAGTGCTGCTGTTCCTCGGATTGGTGCTCTGGAGCATGCAGACGGCGCTCGTGCTAATCGGCGTGACTTTCGTTGGCAGCGGCTTGGTCCGATGGCTCTACGCCAAGGCCGCCAAGGATGGAAGGCGATTCCTTTTTGGAGACCGTGATCTGGTGGCACATCCTTCGTCGGAATCAGAGACTTAAGATCGGATAGGCCGCCTCTATTGCAGCGCCCCGGCCGGCATGTGAGAGGGCGCTCCCTTGGGTTGGGCCGAGGAACGCGACCCCTGCTCCCGCGCACCAGACTGGTTCATCTGGTAGTAGCGATCCACCACCGCCGCCAAACGCGCGAGGACGTCCCGCCCTTCTTCGCTCGCTTCCAGGCCCACGATTTGCAAACCAAGGCAGAGGCCGTCCCGATCGGCGGTGGGCAACACGTTGCGAATCTGGGCGGTGAACATCAAAGGCGTCTCGTAGGGCATGGGTGTGAACCGCACGCCGATGAACTGGCCCTTGTGAAACTCAGATTCGGCCAGCGCGGCAGCGTCATCAGCGGCAGCGCCTTTGAGCGGCATCGTGAGTTGGGCCCCACCGGCCGAGATATCCATCAGTTGGCCTTCGTGGTACTTGTGCGCCGTCTCTTTGGATCGGCGCTGGCTCGTGCGATGCCAGATCACAATGTTGACCTTCATAGACGCCGGCACGTTGACTCGGAAGTAGCTTCGTCGCTGCACGACGCCGATTCGCTCGGGCACCGCCAGAACGATGGTCCCTCCGGTCTCCGGATCGCTGGACGGCTCCAGCGCCAGGACGGTGGTGTCGAACACGAATTTCCCATAGGCGTGCTTGAAGTTCACGCCCACCGGCTGATCGATGCGAATGTTGACCGGGTGAGGCCGTCTCGACGGGCGACATGCTTCGACGTGCAGCCGGTTGCCCGAGAGTTCCGTCATGAGTACCTTCGCCACGTGCCACTTGCCCTTGGACAGGTACGACATGATCGCCGGCGCCCGCGCCTCGGTTACCGTCTCAAGTACGGTATGCGACTCCTGCCCCTCAAGCATGACGATTTCACTCATGTCAGCCTCCCGTGTGTACGTCGTTTGATTCGTGCTCGGGTGGGGCCGGCGGACACCGTCTCCCATCCGGCGCACTCTGGCTGCCGATGATCGGATGCCGCCGTTCACCGGACGAATCGCTCGGTGAGGCCCCCTTATAATATAGATTATAATCGGCCATCCACAAAAGGAGCCTTAACCGAAAATCAGGGCGAGTTCTGAGGACGCCGACGCATGCCACTGCACACTCAGTCTTATAACATCCCTCTTTTCAGCCCAATAGAAACCGCATCGCGTACGGTTGGCGTTGATGGACAAACGACGGCCAATCGAGCCGGCAACTGGCGACCCGTCGCGTCGCCCCCATTACGGTCCTGGTTGCCCTGCACGCGAGAATCGGTTATCCTGACGAGAAGTATCGGCTTTCTCTATCTCCCGAACTCACAGGATCGAAAGATGCCCCCGGAACTTGGCTTGGGAATACTCTGGTATGCGGTTTTCATCACCTCGTTGACCTGCCACGAGGCCGCTCACAGTCTGGCCGCCTTCAAACTGGGCGATCCGACCGCCCACCATGCGGGTCTGGTCACACTCGACCCGGTCACGCACATCCGTCGGTCCCCCTTCGGGATGGTGATCGTGCCGATCGCCACGTTCGTGATGGGTGGCTGGATGATGGGCTGGGCCAGCGCCCCGTACGACCCCTATTGGGCGGCGGGCAACCGCCAGAAAGCCGCGCTGATGGCCCTGGCCGGTCCGGCCGCCAACCTCGCCCTAGTCGTGATCGCCGCCATACTGATTCGCGCGGGCATGCTGGCCGGTTGGTTCACCCTGCCCGAATCGGTGCGAGGCTTCGACGAGATCACCCGCGCTGTCGAGCCGGGCCCGGCCCATGGAGTGGCGGTTCTGCTCAGCGTCCTGTTCTCGCTGAACCTGATTCTGCTGGTCTTCAACCTGTTGCCCCTGCCCCCGCTGGACGGCAGCGAGATCGTCACCCTGTTCCTCGACGACCGCACAACCGAGCGATATCGAACCTTCATGGCACAGCCGGCCTTTCAGATGATGGGCCTCATCGTCGCTTGGCGTCTGATGGAGTTCATCCTCGACCCGATCCAACTTCTCGCCCTGAACCTGCTCTATCCCGGCGCCGGCTACCACTAGACCCTAAATGGATTTGCACAGATATGATGCCAGCGCTGTGCCCTGTTTGTCATCCTGAGCCGTAGGCGAAGGATCTGGGCTTGGTCTGAAAGTAACCGTTGATCCCCATCTGGAGCCAGATGCTTCACTGCGTTCAGCATGACAGCTTTGCAGTTGCCGGTGTCATGTGGCATCATATCGATGCAAGCTGATTCAGGAGACTTCGACCGAAGCGTCCGGATCGAACGGATTGGTGCGCACCGCCAGCGAGAAGAGGTAGGGATAGTCCGACTTCAAATGCTCCATGTGGGAGAGCCATTCGCGAACCAGCAGGCCATCCGCCCGGCGAATGTCCAGGCTCAAATGCTGATAGTCCGGCTTGGGCAGATCATCGACGCTGGGCCGATGCGAAAGCTCCTCGGACAGATGGAAGACCGCCCAGAGCAGTTCGGTAAACGACTCGTGCTCCAGCAGGTTCGGGTTCTCCAGCAACCGCAACAAGAAGGAACGCTTCTCGATCAGCAGCGCCCTCAGACCCGCCAGGTCGCCCCCCTGGCAGTCGATCTCGTACTTGTGCTTGCCCAGCACGCTCTGCATCCGCTCGAAATGCTCCTGCGTCCACTCGCCATTGACGACCAGCCGTTTGGATATCTCGCCGACGTTCTTATCGAACGCCATGAAGGATTCCAGCAGAGGACTCCCGACCTCGCTGAAGAAGGCGCCGATGACCATGTTCAGCTTCTTCAGCATCGAGCGCTTCTCCCGCTCGCTGAGGATCTGATGGATAATCAGCGTCACGAGCAACACCTCAATAAAGAGGAAGCCGACGTCGCCCATCAGGTAGATGAAGATGTGGTGCGCATCACGAAAGATCGCGTAGTGCGCCGCGTAGACGAATACGGACAGAAGGATCAGCAGCAGACCCGCCAGAATCCGCTGCGTTCGATGGCTACGCTCTTTCATAATTGCTCCACCTCAATCGATTGCTCAGTAAAGGCCACCCTCAGCCCCACAAAGAAACCCCAAGTCTAATCGCCCCAAGCCCCCATGGCAAGCGACAGCTCTGACGAGGCCGGTGAGAAGATCCGCAAGAATGTGCCATTTCAAGCTTGCAATAGCATGGCATCCGTGCTATCATGCTATCATGATACGGTCGTTCAAGAATGCAGGGACCGAGGCGGTTTTCGACGGCGCCAATACAAAGGAAGCCAGACGGACGTGTCCGACCCGCCTCTGGCGTGTAGCTGCTCGCAAGCTGGACCAACTCGATTCCGTCAGTTCGCTCGAAGAACTCCGGATACCGCCGGGCAACCAACTGGAGGCTCTCAAGGGCAATAGGAAAGGCCTATACAGCATTCGCATCAATGAGCAGTATCGCATCTGCTTCCTGTGGACCGCAGGAGAGCCCAACGAGGTGGAGATTGTCGATTATCATTGAATGGGCTTTTAGCGTTACGAGGTGACCAAAATATGATTCGCGTACCGAAACATCGTGTTCCGACCCATCCGGGGGAAATGCTGCTCGAGGAATTCCTCAAACCAATGGAACTGACCCAGCGGGAACTGGCCGACGCCATCCGCGTGCCCTATCAGCGGGTCAACGAGATCGTCAACGGTCGCCGGGGGATGACACCCAGCACCGCCCTGCGACTGGAGCGCTTCCTGGGAATGTCCGCCGGATTCTGGATGGACCTCCAACTGCGCTGGGACCTGTACCACACCCAGGAGAGCGAGGCCAAAGACCTTAAGGCCATCAAGCCCAGCCCCGTCGCCTCCAATCGCGCCCGCTCCGCTTGAGTTTCATGCGAAAGGCAACTGCATCCAGCCTCCAAAAAAGAGGTGCCCACATAGGCATAATCCCCTCAGCCTTCGAGACTGGAACGTTTTTCAAAGGAATCTCGCACTGCTTTCGAGAAATCAACACGAGACTTCAGTACGTCGTATGCCTCAGGGTGTAACGCTAATGTCGGATGAACGGACGATGCGTATGCGCGATGTCTCCTGATGATGTTCTTCTTCCTTTTTCCATAGTAGAAATTGTGCCATACAATTTAACGAGCAGCCTCCGTGTTTCCCTTCAGGGCTTTTTCCAAGTACCCCTGAAACAACTCATACTTGTGAGGATTCTCAACATAGTACTCGTCGTGAACCTTCGATAACTCCAGCGGCAAACGCTGGATTCGAGAGCCGTCTCTTCTCCTGATCTCACCGCGCATGTAGAAGCAGTACCTACGAATGTGCCAGACAGATTTATCAAGCTCAAACAGACAGTATCGTCTCAAGTAGCTTGAGTACTCAAGGTATCGATTAGATCCCAACGGGCTGACATAGCGAAGAAAACTCCGCACGTCACTGGGGATGTCGAAGTGAATGTCACTAATTCCTAATACGCGCAACAATCCCTTCTCTAGGTCATGGCCTATTCGCCGTGCGCTGCAGTCATTGAAGAGGAGAATCGCTTTCAGGTATTTCTCGATAGCTTGCAGGCTGCACCACAGGAACGGCTCGGGAAGATGTGCCCGATAATTGACTCTGGCGGCAATATAATCCTGGTCGGCAACATCCCGAAAAGACGTTCGCGCAAAGTTGTTCACCAGAGATCGATCATCCATAACGCGATCCATCAGAGTCATTTACGGCAACGATTTAGAGAGCCCCTTTCAGCGACACCGCACAGAATCAGGTATTCGCGTTCATTCCCATTCGCCATGATCTTCCCCCTGGGCAATAGCACCCGCACCGAGCGCATTCTTCAAGATATGTCTCGGCCTCCAAAGTCGTCTCGCATAACTGCTGCATTCGGATTATATACCTCAATTCCGGTGGGGCAATAGTCACACGAAAGACCAAAGGGTGAAATGTCGAACGGTTCTCAAACTCATAAGGTTATCGCCGGTGATATCAACGGCGACTGCCGTGTGGACCTCGGGGACATCGTCATCCAGCTGAACCACTGGCTCGAAGATCGTCGACCTGTATTCCTGTGAAGAATGACCTGGCCAACGGCACGACATCCCCCCGTAGGGGCTTTTTCCCCGTGCCTGCCCTGGTCATTCGCCAACACCAATCAATCGCCGGTAGGATTTGCCCATTCGCTGCGAAGGGCAACCACGGGGGGTTGCCCCTACAGTTCTGCGCGGTCGCGGGTGTGCCGATGGCGTATTGGGGATTCGCCACCCGGGGTATTCACACTGCAACGCTTCTACAGACAGCACTGGGCGGCGCTTGGACAAAGCTGTTGAAAATGGGGCTCTGTCCGGCTATGCTACAACGCCTTGATTGGAGGCGCTGCGGGCGTCTCGTGTTTTTTGGGGATGGAGCTATGCAGAAGCGCACGTTGGGCTCGACGGAGATGGCGCTAACGACCGTGGGCCTGGGGACCTGGGCCATGGGCGGGCCCTGGCAGTTTGGCTGGGGGCCGCAGGATGACGACGAGGCGGTCGCCTCCGTTATCGAGGCGCTCGATCAGGGGATCAACTGGATCGACACGGCGCCGGTCTATGGTCTGGGCCATTCGGAAGAACTGGTCGGGCGAGCGCTGAAGCAGACCAAACACAAGCCCTACGTCGCCACCAAGTGCAGCCTGCTCTGGAACGACAAGCGGGAGAAGATCTCGTGCCTGGAGCCGGCGAGCATTCGGCGCGAGTGCGAAGCCAGCCTGAAGAGGCTCGGGATCGAGACCATCGATCTATACCAGATGCACTGGCCCGACCCGGACGCCGAGATCGAAGGCGCCTGGGAGGCGATGGCTGGGCTGGTCGAAGAGGGCAAGGTCCGCCACCTGGGCGCATCGAACTACAACGTCGCCCAACTCGAGCGTGTGGGTAAGATCCACCCGGTCGCGGCCCTGCAGCCCCCCTACAGCATGCTGCACCGTGGGGTCGAGGACGAACTGCTGGACTATTGCGCCGCGAACCAGATCGGCGTGGTCGTCTACAGTCCCATGCAGCGGGGCCTGCTGACGGGCAAGTTCAATCCCGAGCGAGTGGCGGCACTGGCCGATGACGACCACCGCAAGCACCATCGGGACTTCCAGGAGCCTCAGTTCGGCGCGACGCTGGAAATGGTCGAGCAACTCCAGAGTCTCGCCCAGCGATCGGGGCACACCTGCGCCCAACTGGCGATCAGTTGGGTCTTGCGCCGTAGTAAAGTAACGGCTGCCATCGTCGGGGCCCGCCGGCCCGGGCAGATCGGCGAGACCGCACCGGCCAGCGACTGGGACCTGAGCGATGACGAGATCGCCCAGATCGAACGACTCCTGAACGAACGCGAACGAAAGATCGGATAGAAGAGATAACCCCAAGGATACAGGGCGCGAAAATGGCAAAGAACATGGAATTCTACGTCAGTCCACTGGTCGAGAGAAACGCGTCGCCCGAGATGGCGGCCCTCTTCGGGGCGCAGAAGAAGTTCAGCACGTGGCGCCGGCTCTGGCTCGAACTGGCCCGGGCCCAGAAGAAGCTGGGCCTCGCTATCAAGAAGGGTCAGATCGATCAGATGGCCCGCCACCTGGATGACATCGATTTCAAGAAGGCGGCCCGCTACGAGAAGCAGTTGCGGCACGACGTGATGGCCCACATCCGCACGTTTGGCGACGCGGCGCCCAAGGCGGCGCCCATCATCCACCTGGGCGCGACCAGTTGCTACGTCGGGGACAACACCGACCTGATCGTCCTGCGCGACGCCATGGACCTGGTAGCCGGCAAGCTGGCCTCGGTGATCGACCTGCTAGGCAGCTTCGCGGACCAGTACCGCGAGATGCCAGCGCTCGGGTTCACGCACTATCAGCCCGCCCAGTTGACCACCGTCGGCAAGCGGGCGACCCTGTGGTGTCAGGAATTCGTATTGGATCTGCAGGACCTCGAGCACCGCCTCGCGACCTTGCCCTTCCGGGGCGTCAAAGGCACAACGGGCACGCAGGCCTCCTACCTGGCGTTGTTCGAAGGACGTCACGCCAAGGTCAAGCAACTCGACAAGGAGGTCGCGGCCGCGTTCGGGTTCAGGAAGGTCTGCGCCGTGACGGGCCAGACCTATCCGCGCAAGATCGATATGCTCGTGGTCAACGCCCTGGCGTCGATCGCCCAGTCGGCCCACAAGGTCTGCAACGACATCCGCCTGCTGGCCAACCTCAAAGAGATGGAGGAGCCGTTCGAGAAATCACAAGTCGGCTCCTCGGCGATGGCTTACAAACGCAACCCGATGCGCTGCGAGCGCGTCACCGCCTTGAGCCGATTCGTGCTCAGCCTGGCGAGCAGTCCGGCGATGACCGCTTCGGAACAGTGGCTCGAACGCACGCTGGACGATTCGGCCAACCGCCGGGTGGTCTTGCCCGAGGCGTTCCTGGCAGTCGACGGTATCCTGCAGATCCTGGTCAACGTCTTCGACGGACTGGTGGTCTATCCGAAAGTGATCGAGGCGCGCGTTGCGGCCGAGCTGCCCTTCATGGCGACCGAGAACCTCCTAATGGCGGCCGTCAAGGCCGGCGGCGATCGCCAGGAACTGCACGAGAAGATTCGCCTGCACTCCCAGGCCGCGGCCGCCCAGGTCAAGAAGTTCGGCAAGGCCAACGACCTCATCGGTCGGCTACGGGCGGACATCGCGTTTGCCACAATCGATTTCGAAAAGGTCCTCGATCCCAAGGCTTACGTCGGTCGCGCCCCTCAGCAGGTGGGCGAGTTCATCAGGGCTCTGGTGACGCCCGTCCGCAAGAAGTACCAGAAGAAACTCAATCGCAAAGTCGAACTCAACGTCTAGGAAGGTGGCCTGAAGTGACCAGAGAAGAACTGATTCAGCGTATCAAGGAAACGGCGTACCTCGAAGGCGACTTCACGCTGCGCAGCGGAAAGAAGAGCAAGTACTACCTCGACAAGTACCTCTTCGAGACCTGTCCCGACATCCTCAAGGCCCTGGGCGCCGCGTTCGCCAAGAACCTGGCCGACGACGTGACATTGATCGCCGGCGCCGAGTTGGGTGGGGTGGCGCTGGCGGCCGCGACCGCGATGGAGACGGGCAAGAAGTGGGTGATCATCCGCAACAGCAAAAAGGGCTACGGCACCGGCAAGATGGTCGAAGGCGTGATCAAGGAAGGCGACGTCGTCCTGCTCGTCGAGGATATCGCCACCACCGGAGGCCAGGTCCTCGAAGCGGCCAAGATCATCAGCGAGGCGGGTGCGACGGTCAAGAAGATCGTCTGCGTGATCGACCGCCGGCAAGGAGCCGAAGAGAACATCACCGGCGCCGGCCATGTCTTCGAGAGCATCCTGACCAAGAACGACCTGGGCATCACGGACTAGAACGCTCGGCGAACCGCCCCCGGCGCCGAGACGGTCGTGACCGATCCCGAAAGGAGCAGCGATGATTGTCGGCGTGCCCAAAGAAGTCAAAAAGGACGAGTACCGCGTCGCCCTGCTGCCGGTCGGAGCCGAGTTGCTGGTTCGCGATGGGCATACGGTGCTCATCGAGGAAGGGGCGGGCTTTAGCAGCGGCTTCGACGACGAGCGGTACCGAACCGTCGGCGCCGAGATCGTCGCCAGCGCCGAGGAGATCTACGCACGAGCGGAGATGGTCGTCAAGGTCAAGGAACCCCAACCGGGCGAGATCGCCAGCCTCGGCGCCGGACAGATTCTCTTTGGCTACTTCCACTTCGCCGCCTCGCGCGAGTTGACGGTCGGCTGTCTGGACACGGGCGTCACGGCGGTCGCCTACGAGACCCTGGCCGATGCGCAGGGCCGGTTGCCCCTGCTGACGCCCATGAGCGAAATCGCCGGGCGCATGTCGATCCAGGAAGGGGCCAAGTACCTCGAACGTCCCATGATGGGCCAAGGCATTCTCCTGGGCGGCGTCCCGGGCGTCGCGCCGGCCAACGTCCTGGTCCTGGGCGGTGGCGTCGTCGGCACGAACGCGGCCCGCATGGCGGCTGGACTGGCGGCCAATGTCGCGATCATGGACATCGACATCGACCGGCTCCGCTACCTGGACGAGGTCATGCCCGCCAACGTCACGACCATCTATTCGGACCCACATACGGTGGAAGCCTACGCGATCCGGGCCGATCTGACCGTCGGGGCCGTCCTGATCCCGGGCGATCGCGCCCCCCACCTGATCGACCGGGCGCTGGTCGCGCAGATGAAACCGGGCAGCGTGATCGTGGACGTCTCCATCGACCAGGGCGGCTGCACCGAGACCTCCAGGCCCACCACCCACAGCGACCCGATCTACCTCGTCGACGACGTCGTCCATTACTGCGTCGCGAACATCCCCGGCGCGGTCAGCCGGACCTCGACGCTAGCCCTGTGCAACGCCACAATGCCCTACGTGCGACAGCTCGCCTCGCTCGGCGTCGCAGCCTTCGCCGACCTCGATGAGGGTCGCGCCGCCGCTATCAACATGAAGGACCACAAGCTCGTCAATCCCGTGGTCGCCCACGCCTTCGCCGATCTGCCCCAATAGCAAGCCCTCCTCCGCTCTCACCGATGCAACCGTAGCGCCTGCGGTAGGCGACCGGAATTTTTTTGCCGATTCCGGTAAATGGCATTGACAGGTACCTTGCAATGCACTATAGTTACGATATGGACGACAGATTCTTCGACAATTGGTCAACACAGTTGCGTAAGGGCATGCTCGAGCTATGCATATTGAACGCGATCGGCGGCACCCGTCTGTACGGCTACGACATTGTCCGCCGGCTCAGAGAGATCGAGGCGCTCGTCATCAGCGAAGGCACGGTCTACCCGATCCTTAGCCGGCTGCGGCGCGAAGGTTTCCTGCAGACGACGATCGAGGAATCGGCCGAGGGCCCCCCGCGCAAGTACTACCGACTGACCGAGAAAGGCACCGGCATCCTGCCCCGCATGAACGACTGCTGGGTGAAGATGAAGACCGGCGCCGACGGACTGAAAGGAGCGGTATAGCCATGGTGGAGCTGAGCGAAAACGCCCGGAAAGGCCTGGACGGCTACCTGCGACAGGTCAGGAGCTACCTGGGTTGGTCCAAGTCGCTGGACCGCGATGAGATCGAGCAGAACATCACCGAGCACATCGAGCGCGAGTTGGAAGGCGCGCCGGAGCCCGTCTCGTCCAGCGCCCTGGAGGGCGTCCTGGCAAGGCTGGGCAGCCCGAGGCAGTGGGTGCCGCCGGAGGCGCTGAGTTGGTGGGGCAAGCTGATCGTCAAGCTCCCCGCGGACTCTCAGGACTGGCGCCTGGCGTATGTCTCCTTTGGCTTGCTGCTGTTCGGGTTCATCTTCCTGTCCTTCGGCCCCATCTGGCTCGTGTTGTTCCCCGCCGCCTTCATCACCGCCCGCGCCGCCCTGGCCGCCGCGGGCAGTCCCGAAGAACTCGGCGCCAAGAGGTGGCTGCTCTATCCAAGTCTGCTCCTCGTCTGCCTCCCGCTAGCCTCGGCGCTGCTGGGTGGAGTCGGACTGATCGCCGGGATCATCGGCGCGGAACTATCCGAACTACACTGGATTCGCCGGGAGAGCAACATGGGTGTGGTCGCATTCGTCATCACCTCAGCGACCCTTATCACCAGCCTCTGGTGGATGGTCATGGGCCTGGTATTCTGCAAATGGCCGGGCTGCGTTCGCCATGTTTTCAGGCCGTTCGCCGATGGGTTCACCCGCCGCCGAGCGCTGGCCCTCGCCGGCGCCGGCGTTCTGTTGCTCGCTCTAACGGGCGGTTTCATCGCCCTCTACATGGGCGGCGCCTTCGGTCCCCTCATGTCGTAGCATCAGGGAACGCTTCGAAATCGTGGGAACCACGGCGCAGGAGTTGAGAAGCCTCACAGCTCCTCGACCAGCCGAATAATACGCCGGGCCGTCACCGTCTTCGTCCTTCCCTTGAGTATCAACCAGGCCTCGCCAGTGACCTTGATCTGCACATCGGATTGTTCGGCGTCGATGGCCGCCGGGCCGTTGGCGACGATCATGTCGAGATGCTTGTCGATCATCTTGCGTTCGGCGTTGGCGCGGAGGTGGCGATCCTCCAGGGCGAAACCGACGACGATTTGTCTTGAGCGGTGTGCGGTGCACACCCTACGTTTGTGGCGTCCGGCCCACTTGAGGATATCGCGCGTGGGCTTGAGCTGTAGGGTGGGCCTTGGCCCACCTTCTTGCTTCTTGATCTTGGTCTTGGCCGGTCGCGCTGGGGTATAATCGGAAACGGCGGCAGCCATGATCAGGCCGTCACAGTTGGCGAAGTGTTCCTTGACCGCCGCGAACATCTGAGCCGCACTCTCGACCTGAACGATCGCAGCGCCAACCGGTGGCTTCAGCGCCGTCGGCGCCGTGATCAACGTCACTTCGTGTCCGGCCCGCAAAGCGACCCGCGCCAGCGCATAGCCCATCTTTCCACTGCTGGCATTGGAAATGAAACGGACCGGGTCGATATGCTCGCGCGTCCCTCCGGCCGTAATCAGAAAACGCATCGTTGACCTCCGGTCGTTTTGGTTCCTGGGAATCGCACTGCTTGAACGGGCCCCGAGAGAGCCGGCAGTCTCAGCCCTGGCTGGGGACCAACGTCTCGATGGCCTTGAGAATCTCCGCCGGCTCGGCCATGCGTCCAACGCCTTCGGTCCCACAAGCCAGTCGGCCGGCAGCCGGCCCGACCAAGTGCATCCCCCTTTGCTTCAGCGTCTCGACGTTGGCGGTCACCGCCGGGTTGGCCCACATGCGATCGTTCATCGCCGGCGCCAACAGCACCGGCTTGGCCCAGCAGGCACAAAGGGTCGTACTGAGCAGGTCGTCGCAGATACCATGAGCGACCTTCCCGATGATATTGGCGGTCGCCGGCGCGATCACCACCACGTCCGCCCAATCGGCCAGCGAGATATGCACGCTGCGGTGCTCCTCCGGGGCATTCCACAGGGTCGTAAGAACCACCGAACACGTTACCGCCTCGAAACTCTTGGCGGCAACAAACCGGACGGCGCTGTCGGTCATCACCGTCTTGACGCCCGCCCCGGTAGCCGTCAGCTTACTGGCCAGATCGACTGCCTTGTAAGCGGCGACGCCACCTGTAACACCGAGTAGAATGTTCCGATCTTCGAGCATATCCCTGTTCCGACCGATCCGGGTCACCCCGGCCGGCAAGCGGTCGCTACATCTTCAGCCGCCAGTGCGCGGCATCGTCAGTACCGGCCGGCAATTCGATGGTGATCTTGTCCTGCAGAATTTCCTGGGCCACGATCTCCAACAGGGTCAGGCCCTGCGGCTCCTCGATCAGAGGCCGGGACCCCTGGAGCAACTCGGCCATCCGCTTCTGCACCAGGGCCGCCAGTTTGAAGCGCCCTCCCACCTTGTTGATCACTTCGACACTCTTGAGTTCATCTAGCATCATTCATCTCCAATATGTCCGCCAGGTCCGTCGGGTGACTCCTGGCCTTGAGGGGCGCCGCGGACAATCTGCATCACCTCGTTGACGGCATGTTCCAAATCTTCGTTAATCACCATATTGTCGTAGTCTTGCCAGGCGGCGGCAATTTCATTGCTGGCGCCGTTCAAGCGAGTCTCGACCACCTCGACATCATCTCGACCCCGTCGCCCGATCCGTTCGGCCAGGGCCTTGTCGTCCGGCGGGAGAATGAAAACCATCACCGCATCCGGATAGACCCTCTTGGCCTGTCGTCCCCCCTGGACATCGATTTCGAGAATCACACTCTGGCCGGCCTCCAGCATCTGATCCATTTTGTCCTTGGGCGTCCCGTACCAGTTGCCAAAGACCTCGGCGTATTCCAGAAGCAGGCCCCGCTCGATTCGTTCGCGGAAGGCCGACTCGGAAACAAACCAGTAGTCGCGCCCATCCTGCTCACCGGCGCCCGGGGGACGCGTGGTCAGTGAGACGCTGAGCTGCACGTCGTCCAAACGCTTGACCACCTCTCGGCAGATCGTGCTCTTGCCCACGCCGGACGGACCGCTGACCACGATCACCTTGCCCCGCGCTCTATTTCGCTCGACTCTGCTTGTCATCATGCTAAGACCAATGTGGAAAGAATCTGCTGGACTCGTATCTGGACGCCTGTCTGGGAACACATACCGACCCCTCGGACAGGTGCTGTCATTCCACGTTTTGGATCTGTTCCTTCAATCGCTCGATCAGGCACTTCATGTCGACCACGCAACGAACGAGCTCGGCATCGGCCGCCTTGCTCGCCACGGTGTTGGCCTCTCGGAGCATTTCCTGACTCAAGAAATCCAGCCGCCGACCCGCCTGGCCTTCCGTCTCGCAGATCTGGATGAACTGCTGAAGGTGCGCGTCGAGCCGGGCGATCTCCTCGGCGATATCGGAGCGGTCGGCCAGGACGGCCACCTCCCGGGCCAGGGTCTCCTCGTCCAGTTGCAGCTTGGCCTCGGCCAGCAAGGAATCCACGCGCTTGCGCAGTCGCTTGGCGTAGGCCTCGATCACCCCGTCACTACGGCTGCGAACGCACTCCAGTTCCTTCGTCATGGCTTCACAATGCCCGCGCAAGTCCGCTTCGAGGAACTGCCCCTCGGCCTGCCGCATCTGCTTGAGCTTATCGACCGCTTCCTGGGCCAGACGCAGCACGATCTCCTGAACCTTGCGACGCTCTTCGTCGCCGGGCATTAGCGGCAAGACCACGCCGGGCAGGCTCAGCAGACTGGCCATGTCGATGGCCCCGCCGACACCGACGGATGAACTGACGGCATTGAGTCGTTCGACCACCGACCGCAGGGCCACCTCATCGATCTCGAACAAAACATTGCCTGCGACCCCTTTGACGCGAACCACGCAGTTGATCGTGCCTCGCGCGAGATTCTTCCGCAGACACTTGTCGATGCTGTCTTCCAGAAAGGCGACAGCTTCCGGCAGCTTGATGATGGTCTTCAGGTAGCGATTGTTGACCGCCTTGATCTCGACGGCATAGCAAACGCCATCGAGTTGACCATCGGCGCTGCCGTATCCGGTCATGCTGTTGAGCATTGTCTTGTGCCTCTTAAACAGGGAATAGCACGGCCGGGACGGATCCCGACAAGCACGTTCGTTCCAGCCGTCCTCGCGTCAAGGACGCCGCGTCACTACCCGCCCGCCGCATTGGCGTCTGCCGTCCCATTGACCTCGGCTTGCGAAGTGGTTGCCTCGCCGGCCGTTGACGCCTGTCCGGCATCCTCGGTCTGCTGCGTTGCGACAGCCTCATCCTGCCCGAAGTCGCCGACCTTGGGTTTGTAGAACCGGCCCATCAACACGGCCAGCGTCAGGAAGACGCCCACCAGGACAATGGTCACCCAGGTCAGGAAGTCCCCGGTCTTGGAGCCGAGCAATCCCCCACCCATGCCACCACCGAAGGCCCCACTCAATCCCCCGCCCCGCCCTTTCTGGATCAGGATCACGAGGACCAGTACGATCGAGACCAGGACAAACAGCACCGCCACCAGTTTCATCAAGATGCCAACTGCCAATATCGGTAAAACAGTCATATTCGTGCCCCAAACACACATTGCTTAGTCGCCATACAAATTGTTCTCGGTCGCCATTGCCCGCGGGGTCCGTATGACCGGTTCCCCGTCGGCCTTTGGCCGGCCGCGTTAGACTGCGGCCTGGATAATCTGAAGGAACACATCAGCCTTGAGGCTGGCCCCACCGACGAGGCTGCCGTCGACATCCGGCTCGCTCATCAGTTCCTTGGCGTTGTCGGGCTTGACCGATCCGCCGTAGAGGATTCGCATCTCAGAGGCCACGGCCTCGTCGTACATCTCGGCCAGCAGCTTGCGAATGAAGGCATGCACTTCCTGAGCCTGCTCCTTCGTGGCGGTCCGCCCCGTACCGATCGCCCAGACCGGCTCGTAGGCAACGGTCACAGCCGAGGCCTTCTCGGCCCTCAGATCGGCCAGACCGGCCCGAACCTGTTTCTCGACCACCTGTTCGGTCTGTCCGCCATCGCGCTGTTCCAACAACTCGCCCACACAGAGGATCGGCAGAAGCCCGCCGGCCAGGGAGGCAACGACCTTCTTATTGACCACGTCGTCGCTCTCGCCCATGACATGACGGCGTTCGGAATGTCCACACAGAACGTAGGTGCATCCGACGTCCTTGAGCATGGCCGGGCTGATTTCACCGGTGAAAGCGCCTTTTTCCTCGTAGTAGATATCCTGCGCGCCGATCGCCACGCCGGATGCACTGACGGCCTGACCGACCACCGGCAGATAAACAAACGGAGGAATCACAGCGACGGTCACGCTGCTTCCGGCCAACTCCGTCGAACCGTCGGCAATCCCCTTGGCCAGGTCCGCACCCGTCTGGCTGTCCATGTTCATCTTCCAATTACCGGCTACAAACGGCTTTCTCATTTATGCTCTCCTATCGTCCTCTAAATATCACGGTCGTGATCGATGCTCAATTCTTACATTAATTCCGTGGCACGGGGGAAACTGCCCAGCACCGAAAGCTGCAAACAGTGCTGCCGCGACTCTTCCAACGCAATCTGTATCCGTTCCTCAGTATGGTGGCCGAGGAAATCCATAAAGAAGTAGTATTCCCAGCCCCGCTTTTTGCTGGGTCGGGATTCGATATTGGTCAGGTTGATGTTGTACTTCTTGAAGACTTCCAGCACGTCGGCCAGCGCCCCGGCCTTGTGGGCGGTGCTATAGAGGATCGCCGTCTTGTCCTCCCCCGTGGGCCGGGCGTCCTCGTCACTGATGACCAGGAATCGCGTAATGTTGTTGGCGATGTCCTCAATATTCTCACAGATCATTCTCAGGCCGTACAACTCGGCGGCCACCTTCGAACCGATCGCCGCGGCGCCCGGCTCTTCGGCCGCCATCTGAGCCGCCCGGGCCGTCGAGGCGACGGGAATCGTCTTGGCCTCTTTGAATGTGGCTGTCAGCCAATTGCGGCACTGGGCGAAAACCTCGGGCTTCGAGTAGATCTTCTCGACCTCTTCCAAACGGCAATTCGCCAGGAGATTGTGATGGATCGCCATCAAAACCTCGGCGCAAACCTTTCGGTCCGTCTCGATCAGGGCGTCCAGGGTCTCGATCACCCCGCCGCCGGTGGTGTTCTCGACCGGCACGATGCCGAGGTCGCAGTGCGCCTTACTGACTTCCTCAAAGATACTGCGAATGTCCGCCAGCGGTTCGTATTCCACACTCTGGCCGAACTTGAGCATGGCCGCGCTGTGGCTGAAACTGCCGGCCGGGCCCAGGTAGGCGATCCGCAGGGGCTTTTCCAGCATGAACGAGCCGCTCATCAACTCCCGCCAGATGGCCACCAGCGTCCGGTCGTGCAGCGGTCCGGCGTTGGCGGCCTTGATCTTAGCCAGCACCTGCTTCTCCCGGTCCGGCGCATAGATCGGCCCGGCGGTCTTGCTCTTCAGTTCGCCTACCTCAACAACAACTTGAGCCCGCTCGTTGAGGAGCCTGACCAGTTCGTTGTCGACTTCGTCGATGCGATTTCTTAGGTCATCCAAAGACATAAAACCCGATCCCGCGTATCCAAGAATAGCGTCGTCAGGACAACAAAAAGTCGGTTCGCAGCCAGGGACGCTCAGTCCCTCTACGCAGAGGTTACCCGGAGGCAATCTCCTGTTTCCGGCCCTATTGGCCCTCGGAAGCCCGATTCGATTTCATAAAAACTCTTGTCTTTACCAGAATTTCGCCCTTGCGTCAACGACTTTCGGCAGTAAGATACAATATTTTGGGGCACGGAGCACGCCGGATGAACGCGAGCGAAACCAGACACACGATCTTCAAAACGCGATGGGGCCACTTCGGCTTCATCTGCCGAGACGACTCGATCTGCCGCACGCTGCTGCCGGTAGGCAAGAGGACGACGGCCCGCGAGGCCTTGCTGGCGAATCAGATGCCGTGTCCGGCCGATGTCCCCTACGAAAAGGATCTCCAACGAGGGCTTCAGCAGCGAATCATCGCCTACTTTGAGGGTGAAAACATCGATTTCAGTACTGATCCGGCGGTTGACCTGACCGGATTCACTGTCTTCCAGCAGGCGGTTCTCACAGCCTGCCGACGGATCGGCCCCGGCTGGACTCGGACCTACGGCGAACTCGCAGCCGACGCCGGGCACGCCAAGGCCGCCCGCGCCGTCGGCGGGGCTATGGCCCGCAACCCAGTCCCCTTGATCGTCCCATGCCACCGCGTCGTCCAAGCCAGCGGCGGGCTCGGCGGCTTCTCGGCCATCGGCGGAACAACGCTGAAACAGAGAATGCTCCTCCACGAAAATCCCCTCTGATCACCAGAAGAAATGGCTGACACTCGAGGAAAATCACCGACATTTGTAATGTATTCTTGACATCGTGTCTTGTCAGCTATACATATAGTCATGTCCAGATTACACATAAGACACTATGGCCTCAGGCGAATGGGATGAATGGCCGGGGAATGAAGGAACCAAGAGGTGAGCGATTGACGAGTCCGCAGCCAACACGAGGGAAAGGACGAACGAAATGGGCACGTTAGAGAAGAGAGCATGGACCGAACTCGTTTTGATGGCCATTTGTGGCGTTGCTGCAACGGCTAGTCTGGCCATCATGGTCCGACTGGATATGAAGGGCATCGCCTATGCTGTCTTATGCGGAGCCGTTGCGACGATAGCGGGTTTCGTGCTGTATTTGCAGAACCTGAAAGCCGAGACGGGACTCGATGAGCGTGAGAAGAGCATTCAGCGTAGAGCATTCACGCTCAGCGCCTATGCATTCATGGTCTCCGTCGCGTGCGTCGCCTTCGTCTCATTCTTCACTGTCGGCAGCAGGGGTAGCATACCCGTCTATGTACTGCCGGCCATGTTCTTCGGCGCCTTGTGCGTGGCGCAATTCGTGCAGTCTGCCGCCATTCTGATCCAATTTACCAAGGAGCAAGTCGATGGGTGATTCGGGTGTGAGCCGCCGTGCCGGAAACCTGATAAGGCCGAGCGACCAAGAGCGCGACGATCGGACTTCCAGAAGGGAGGCCCCAGTGAACAGGCTACAAAGAATCGCCCTGTTCAACCTCGCGCTGGCCGCGGCGGGCCTATTCCTCCAGCTAATCCGTCTTGCCGCAGGCGCTCCTCCCATAAAGTTGCTCGCGTCGACTCTTACTCTGATCCTGTGCGGCTTCCTGCTGGCCTCCTATCTGCACCGCAGAAGGCTGTCGAAACTGGGCGGCAGCCACTACGACGAGCGCGATCTCTCACTGCACAAATCCGCCGCCTTTGCGGGCCTGATCGCTGGCTTTGGGGTCTTCTTCGTGGCCACGCTGATCGCATTCCTCGCCGTCGGTCCCGGCGGCTCCATGCAAATCGGCTCGCTGCTGGGCGTGTTCATGCTAAGCACCATGACCTACTTCACGGCCGAATCCCTCGCGATCGTCGTGCAGTATCGTCGGGGAGGCCCTGATGGCCAAGACTGACGTACAGAACCGAATCCGCCGACTACGCTTTGACAACGGCGAGATGACCCAGCAGCATTTGGCCGACAAGGCCGGTGTCACGCGCCAGACGATCATCGCCATCGAAGCGGGCAAGTACGCCCCGTCGCTGCCTTTGGCCTTTCGCATCGCCCATGCCTTCGGCGTCCCCTTGGAAGAGGTCTTTCAATACGAGCCCAACGGCGAACCGCCCGGCTTTAGGTCAGACAGCGCCGATTAGGCAAACTCCTGAAGCAGGCTGAGCAGTTTGCGGTCGAGCTTGTGGCCGTGGAAGTCTTCGTAGTCCACGTCCTGGCGGCCCGAGTCCATGATCCCGAACGAGCCGCGGAAATTCCACAGCGCCAGGCCGATCCCATGCTCGGTCAGAATCTCCAGCGCATCGCGGAACCAGGCCAAGGCGACGCTGTGTGGCGTCTTATTATAGGCCCCACCTTCGCCGCAGTGGACGCCCACGTCCATCTTCGCCAGGTCCACCCACTTCTGGTAGTGCTGTTCGAGCCGCTTGCGATTCCAGTCGTGCCCGGGCCAAGCCGGGTCGGGGTAGTTACCATGGTTGACCCATGACGCGCCGCTGTGACTGATGAACATCGGGTCGTACGCCCGCGTGCTCTGGCCGATCTTCAGGTCCGCCACCTCGGGAACGGTCTCGCGACCCCAACTGAGCCCATCGATCAGGATGGTGCGATCGGGATTGACCTGCCGGATCGCCTTGACCGTCGCGCGGACCACACGTTCGTGGTCGGCCCGGCTCATCTGCCCGCCCGGCGAGGGGGGCTCGTTGATCAGGTCGAAGCTGAGCTTGTCCTTGGAGATCCCCTTGTATCGCTTCGCCATCAACTGCCAGTGGAAACAGAAGGCGTCCAGGGCGCTCTGGTCCTTCCAGAGGCTGTGGGGCTCCTTGAACTCGCGGTTGACCGAATAGCCCGGCCCGCGATGGAAGTTCAGGCTGGCGTGCAGGCCGTACTTGTTAGCCAGTTCGATCCCCCGATCGAGTTTCGCCAGCATGGGCTCGTGGATCTTGTAGTCGTCGCCGTCCTCGATCCAGAGCCGGTAGACCGCGGGGAAACGCACGAAATCGAACCCGAAATCGCGAATCCAGCGGAAATCGTCCTCCGAGAAGTCCCCCTTGCTCCGCATCGTGAACATGTCCAACAGGTTGAACCCCCGCCAGCGGGGCAGCACATTCTGGCTCTTGGGCCGGCTCGTCTGGGCCTGCACCTGAGCGTATCCAGGCGCCACGAGCGCCGCCGAACCCACCGCGGCCTGCTTCAGGAAATCACGACGACTGCTCTGCATTTCGGCACCTCCATAATCGTATCTGCGTCCACCCTACCGATACCCTCTGCCCGAATCCGAGTCAACCTGAATCCCCGCACAGCGCGTTCGCCGCCCAGCGAAATTGGCTTCGTTTGGCTTTGTTTTTCCACTCGACCCTCATTTTCAGCTCTGAAAACCCGGACATTGGCTTTGTTTTGCATAAATTGGGTACAGCGAAACCGCCCGGACTGAGGATCGAGATCCCGCCCCAACGCGACATGC
>Ga0075114_10000063_pt1 | contig 75674 bp, 56 predicted proteins | sample AntAceMetag02UKM_FD_69784 | JGI IMG/M metagenome (GOLD analysis project Ga0075114, IMG submission 69784) | Saline lake microbial communities from Ace Lake, Antarctica - Antarctic Ace Lake Metagenome 02UKM | ecosystem: Environmental > Aquatic > Non-marine Saline and Alkaline > Saline | place... | reverse complement strand
ACCGCCAACGACACCGACGTCGACGGCACCATCAACCCCACCACAGTGAGCATAGTCAGCGGACCGGCCAACGGCTCGGTCAGCGTGGACCCGGTCAGCGGTGAAGTGACCTACGCACCGAACACCAACTACAACAGCACCGACTCCTTCACCTACACGGTCCGAGATAACGACGGGGCCACCTCGAACGTGGCGACGGTGACGGTGACGGTCAACGATGTGAACGACCCGCCGGTAGCCAACAACGACACCTACTCGGTCGATGAGGACGACACCCTCAACGTCTCCGCCCCAGGCGTATTGGACAACGACAGCGATCCGGACAGCGACCCACTCACGGCGGTGCTGGTTGGTGGCCCCTCCAACGGCTCGTTGATTTTGAACACTGATGGCTCCTTCATCTACACCCCCGCCGCCGGCTTCAATGGCACCGACAGCTTCACCTACAAGGCTAACGACGGCACCGCCAACAGCAACGTGGCCACCGTCACGGTGACTGTCAACGCCTCAGCGCCGGGCCCATCATCCGGCGTGGTCTATCTACCCCTGGTGATGGACGCTACCCCCGACATCGACCTGATGCCTGACCTGGTAGTAGACCGCGTCATCGCCACAGGCAACAGTGTGCAGGTCACCATCAAGAACCTGGGTGGTGCATCTATACCACCTTACCACCCGTCCCCCGCCTACGCGTTCAGGGTAGACCTGTACATCAACCCCAACCAGGTCCCGACTGGGGTCAATCAGACTTGGCAACAGTGCGGCGCCCAGGGCATCGTCTGGAGTGTGCCTACGTCGATGCTGCTAGGAAGCGGTGAAACAACTTTGACCATTGGCGACGCCTACTATCAAGCGTCTCTCAGCAACTTCCTTGGCTCGCTCACTGCAGGCACACAGGTCTACGCCCAGGTTGACTCGTACAATGCCGCCAACACCTACGGCACGATACTGGAGCGCCACGAGTTCTTCGGCGGGGCCTACAACAATATCTCCGGTACAACAGTCCAGTAGTGCTTTCGACTTGCTCCTAATCCGCAAAAGCACAACGACCCCGCTACCATTACGAGTAGCGGGGTCGTTCTATATCCAATCGCGTGAGCAACGACTCACTCCGAACCACCCACGACCAATGTGACCATCGCGCCGGCGTCCACCTGCCGGAAAGCGGCGGCGTCGCCCAGCACATGACCCACGACGTTGACAGGACTCGCAGCGCGGGGCTGGTCACCCGTGCTTGCTGGCGTGGGGCCGAAGAAGATGCAGAAGGCCCTCCCCACCGGCCAGTAGCCCAATTCCCCTACCTCGACATCGGCGCGAGCATCGGGCGCCTGCTCCACTCGCACGGGAATCTCAAAATAGATCTCGTCTCCCCAGGTGTTGGCCCGCCCGGTGATAGGCAGCGCCCCCCAGATCATCCGTGCCGTGGAACTGTCGTTCAGTTCAGCCTCCATCGTCACAGAACCAGCAGTGATGGTGACGCGATATGCCACAAGTACACCCCCTTGGAGATTCGAATTCGAACCTGCAATTCGCAGCCTCTTGAGGAATCAGCACTCCCAGGTGCGGTCCCGCTCTCGGCACATAGGCGTGCTCTACTCCTCAAGAATTGGATCTACACTCGATCAGCTCACGTGGTGTGACAGTCAACAACTCATAACCGTCCGGGCGCACGACGACGGTGTCCTCCAACTTGACCATCACCCCCCGAGCGGGTGCGCTGACCTCGATCTCGACAGCCAGCACCATCCCAGCCTGCAAGCGCGTCTCGTCGCGGGGCCAGAGCACGGGTGGTTCGTCCAGTTCCAGCCCGATGCCGTGGCCGACGAAGCCGGGCAACGACAGGCTGGCCGGACCGAAGTGGGGAGGCGCACCCCTGGCGATCACTGCACTGGCTATCGCGTACAGGTCGGCGGCGGCCACGCCGGGGCGCAACGCCTCGAGCACGGCATCCTCAGCCGCGCGGGCCACCGCGAAGAGAGCCCGCTGTGGTACAGTGGCCCGTCCCACGACAAAGGTGCGCGATTCGTCGCCGGTGTATCCCGCACAAGTCGAGCCGATGTCCACAACCACCAGGTCGCCCCGTCCCAGCACCCTATGAGAGGGGCCATAGGGCATGGCCGGACCCAGTCCCACACCGGTCACCACCAGTCCGTGACCACCGCGCACTGCCAGGTTCTCTCCGCCCATCAGCAGCACCCCGCCCCCCCGCGCGCCGGGGTGACGCAGCGGCTGGAACCCCTCGTGGCCGGCACGCCGCATCGCCGCCTCCACCTCAGCCGCCAACACCAGTTCGCTTATCCCTGGTCTAATCGCCTGGCGGGCGGCACGATGACCGGCGTCGGCCACGGCCACAGCCCGCCACGTGGCGGCAATCTCCTCCTCGTCCTTGACAGCGCGCTGGGCCAGCACCAGTGGGGAGACATCAGCCAGAGACCAGGCCGGGAAGGCCCCTGCCAGCCGTTGGGTGAGCCGCGCCGGGACCACGTCCAATTCGACGCCCATCACGCCGCCAGCCAGCCCCAACTCGGCAACGGTCTCGGCGACGTTGGCGAACCCACTCATCGGTTCAACACGGACGACGGTGGCCTCCCGCCGGGCGTACTCTAAGCCACGCCGGACAAAAAGAACCGCGTCGCGAGAGTAGACGAACAAAGCCGCCGGCCGTACGGTGCCGGCGTAGTAGAATATGTCGCGGGGATGGAGCAGCAGGGCCACGTCCATCCCTGCCTCGGCCATACGAGCGCAGAGTTCGGTCAGTCGTTGGTTCGTTGTCGTCCTCCTTAGAACTTCACCCGCCAGCGATCAGATGAATCACCCACACGTCCGCGCCGTCGGGGATGGCACGGTTGGGATATTCCTCGCGGGAGACCACCTCCCCGTTGACCTTCACGATGATGTGGGCAAAGGTGTAGCGGAACCGCTCCAACAGGTCGGAGACAGTCAGCCCCTCTTCCCACTCGACTTCGTCGCGGTTGTTGACGCGGATCACGTGCCCTGGTTCCTGAATTGACTAACCCATCCAGAACCCTTTGCGATGGCTGACCCCCAGCACCTTCCTACAGGCGGGACAAAAGTATATATACCTGTTCCCGAACTGAGATGCGATCACGCGGAACCACACGGTGTGTAACTCTTCCGAACAGTGCGGGCAGACAGGAACAACGTCCATTTTCTCCACTGCTGGTATTTGTGACATTCTCGCTCCTTTGGGAGGAATCCTGGCCAAGGTTTACAGCTAACCTTGCCACCAACCCTTCGATTACCTCATGACAAGCGGCAGATAGATGAAGAAGTCAGCCGGCGGCACCTCAGCCGCGTCGTTGTCCTCGATGCTCAGCGTGGCCGGATTGGTGCCCCCGATAGTGGCGTTGGTGGCATCCGAGAGCGTCAGGATGACCGTCTCATTGGGCTCGTCCAGCGTGTCGTCGGTGATGGAAACGGTGAACGTCCGGCTCGTGACGCCGGGGTTGAAGGTCAGCGTCCCGCTCGCGGCGGTGTAGTCGCTGCCCGCGGTGGCCGTGCCGTTGCTGGTGGCGTAGTCCACGGTGATGGTGTTTCCCGAGGCAGCATTGAGGACGACGGTGATGGTCGCCGTGCCCGCGTCCTCGCTAACGCTGTAGGTCGCGGCGCTGAAACGCGCAGTTAGAGCGTCGTTGTCCTCGATGCTCAGCGTGGCCGGATTGGTACCGCCGATAGTGGCGTTGGTGGCATCCGAGAGCGTCAGGATGACCGTCTCATTGGGCTCGTCCAGCGTGTCGTCGGTGATGGAAACGGTGAACGTCCGGCTCGTGACACCGGGGTTGAAGGTCAGTGTGCCGCTGGCACCGGTGTAGTCGCTGCCCGCAGTGGCCGTGCCGTCTGAGGTGGCATAGTCCACGGTGATGGTGTTGCCCGAGGCAGCATTGAGGACGACGGTGATGGTCGCCGTGCCCGCGTCCTCGCTAACGCTGTAGGTCGCGGCGCTGAAACGCGCAGTTAGAGCGTCGTTGTCCTCGATGGTCAGTGTGGCCGGATTGGTGCCGCCGATGGTAGCGTTGGTGGCATTCGAGAGCGTCAGGATGACGGTCTCATCGGCCTCGTCCAGCGTGTCGTCGGTGATGGTCACGGTGAACGTCCGGCTCGTGACGCCGGGGTTGAAGGTCAGTGTGCCGTAGGTGGGGGTGTAGTCCCGCCACTTCCAGGCCGTGCCGTCTGAGGTGGCATAGTCCACTGTGATGGTGTTACCCGAGGCAACATTGAGGACGACGGCGATGGTAGCCGTGCCACCGCTCTCGTCCAGGCTGTAGGTCCCGGCCGAGAACTGTACGACGGGCGGCGCGGTGTCGTACTCGTAGGCACCGATGTCACACAAGGAACCACCATAGCCAGCCCCACGCGCGCGCGGATAGCCGCGCTGGTCCGCGCTGACACCCGCCTGGCAGCCGTTGGTGCCGTTGGGGATTTGTTCGATCGCCGGGCTGCCGGTTTGCAGGCGGTGGGTCCGGGTAGAACCGCCGTTCTCGGCGAGCAGGCCAAGGTTAGGGTTCAAGCCGGTGATGTTACCGGTGGTGTCACCGACGATGGTGCAGCCGGCGGTCCATTCAAGCAGATTGTAGCCCTGGGAGGTGAGCGTGCCCGAACAATCGGGGGCTTCGCCGGACCTATCGTGGTTGCGGCCGATGATGGTGTTCATAACGTTGGCCGTGCCGTCGGCCAGGACGTAAACTCCCCCGCCGTCGCCGGAACCGTCGTTGTTATTGTCGGCGGTGTTGTCGACGATGGTGGTATGGGTCAGGGTCAACGTGGTCTCGGAGTGGACGCAGATGCCACCACCGTCTCTCTCAGCGGTGTTGCCGCTGACGGTACAGTTGTCCAGCGTCAGCGTACCCCAATTATTGTAAATGCCGCCGCCGCTACCCCATTCAGACTCATTGCCGTTGACGGTGCTGTTGTTCAGCGTCAGTGTGCGGAAGTTGTAGATGCCGCCCCCGAGGTAGTCGGCGGTGTTGTAGCAGACGGTGCTGTTGTTCAGTGTCAGCGTGCCGCGGTTCCAGATGCCGCCGCCGTCGCCGCCGATGGGAGCGGTGTTGTCCCTGACGGTGCTATTGTTCAGCGTCAGCGTACCACGGTTGCGGATGCCGCCGCCATCCACCTCACCAGCCATGAACGGGGCCTTGCCGCATCTGATCCTCACGTCGTTGATCTCAACGGGGTTGGCACTAGAGTGGACGTCCAGCACCCGGTCAATACCGTTGACGCTACTGGTACCCGCCTGGATGATGGTGATTCCTTCCCCATCCCCGTTGATCGTCAGGTCATCGGTGATGTCCAGGTCGCCGGTAGCGTTGTCCTCTTCGTTCGCACCGGCGATTGTCAGAGTGTAGTAACCGGCGGGGAGGGTGATCGTGTCGGCGCCGCTGCCGGCGGTGCAGCCGCCGTACGCAGTGTCGGTGTTGGCCGCCGTGATGGCCTCGCGCAGGGAGCACTCGGCCGGGTCGGTGTTGAGTTCGTCGTCGGTGGTGTTGACGGTGATGGTAGCCGCACGCGCCACGGGGATTGGGCCCAGGTAGAGAGACATCAGGGCCAGTAACAGGGCCAGGACACGTGTGAGAATTCGCTGTCCTTTCATCGCATACCTCCTCATGTACTTGTCTACTTGTGTACTTGCCAACTGTCGTCCTTTCATCACACACCTCCTGAGAACTTGGATTTGCAGGATTCACGGCTCCCTTTCACGTCTCACGCATTTCGTTTCACGTGCTCTTCGGCGGGAAATCCACACGCTGACCGGCGTATGCTTCTACACGGAATAACCACACCAGGTCATTGGTACGGCTCCACCACGGCGACGACGTCGGGAAAGTCAATTCCCAACTGCTTCAACGTCTCGACCGTGGGAACCGCGTCGGGGGTCCAACCACGCCGCTTGTAGACCGCGTCCTTCAATTTCTCGTACTGCCTTTCCCGGTACTCCCGCAGCGCCGCCATCTTCTCCCCGGTGTCCATCTTCTCCAGGTCCAGCCCCAGGATGTCCCGCAACTGCTCGTCGTACCGCTCGGCCCGCGACTCGTACTCCTCCACCGTCACCGGCCCCACGGAGCGATAGGGGATATCGTCGTGATCCCGCCGGCCATAGCCCAGCCGGATGTTGAATACCCGCTGGAAATTGTAGACCGTCTCGGACATGGTGACGGTGTCCTCTTTGGTGATCTCCCGGCCAGTGACGCCGGAGAAGATATCCACGTAGTTCTGGACGTGTTCGGGGACCTTGGCCGGTTCGTCGGTTTGGGCATTGTCGGGAGGAGTGATGTCATTCCAGGGGAGTTTGCAGAAACCGCACAGGCCGAACCAGGTGCGCCACATCGGGAAGTAGTGCAGCGCCTCCGCCTTGTCCTCGAAAGTCGGCAGGAGGTTGCTCACCTGATCCATAAAGATGAGCCAGGCCTCGTCGTGCTGGGGACCCTTGTTCGTCAGGCCATAGCCGCCCTGCTGGGCCAGCGACTCCTTGGTGACGTACTCGGAGTATTCCAGCCCCTTCGCCTCCATGCCGATATCTTGCAGGAACTGGGGATCGGCTCCGTATTCCTTGACGAAGTGCTCCTTCATCCGGCGAATCCCCTGCCCGGCGATCTTGCCGAAGCCCTCACCGCGGCCCATCTGGTGCAGCAGTTCGATGGCCGCCTCGCCATTGCCGAATCTTAGTTCCAGCCCGCCGGTCTTCTCCTCATCCAGGACACCGGCCTCGTAACATTCCATCACGAAAGCGGTCAGGGTGCCGAAGGAGATAGTGTCAATGCCGTAGGTGTCGCAGTAGAAGTTTATCTCCAGGATAGCGTCGGGGTCGAAGACGCCGCAGTTGGAGCCCACTCCGGCGATGGTCTCGTACTCGGGGCCATCCACAATGACCGCCTGCCCCTTGTAGGGACCGGTACGGAGAGTGTAGCCGTCCACAGCATGGGAGCAGGCGAGGGTACAGCCGTACCAGCAGCCGTCGGGCAGACCCAGAGTAAAACGCTGCTCCCAGACATCGCTGTTGATCCTGGGCGCGTCCGGGTGGGAACCGAACCGGAAGTTGTGGGTGGGCAGGAGATCGTAGTCGTTCATGATTTGGACCAGGTAGGAAGTGCCCCGTTTGCGCATGCGGCACTGTTCGTCGTCGTGGTCGTGGATCTCCTTGTGCATCTTGGCACCAACGCGGGCGATGCGCGCCGGGTCGGCCGGATGGTTGGAATCGCCCCGCACGGGGCCGCTCCTCACCACCAACGCCTTGACCCGCTTGTCGCGAAAGACAGTGCCAATGCCGCCCCGACCGGCCTGCTTAAAACGAGAGGCCTTCCGTTTACGGTCGTACAAACTGAAGTTCAGGCAGCCGATGCGCGTGTTCTCCGACCCGGTCCCAGCGGAGACCGCGGACATAAAGTAGCGGTCCTCCTCCTTCTCCGCCATCTGCTCAACGAGCCAGTGGCCCACCAGGTGGGTGTCCACCGGAACGTCGGGCGCTTCCTCGATCGTGATGCGCCCGTTGGGGCCGTCAATCACGACGATGACGTCCTTTTCCGCCCTTCCCTGCACCTCGATCGCGTCCCACCCGGCGAACTTGAGCAGTGGCCCGAAGTGACCGCCGACGTTGCTATCTATCACCACGTTGGTGAGAGGGGAGATGGAAACCACCAGCGACTTGCCGGAGCCGGGGTACTGAGTGATGCCCCCGCAGGGGCCGGATGAGATGATGATCTCGTTCTCCGAATCGTTCCACTTCGTGTCGTCCTTGACCCCATGCCACAGGAGCCACAGGCCGAATCCCCGGCCGCCGACGAACTTCTCCTTCATCACGTCGGTGACCGGTCTGGCAGCGATAGTGTTGTCGGACAGATTGACGTAGAGGGTCTGGCCTGTGTAGCCGCGCTCCACGGGTGAGACCTGGTAAGTGTACTCAGCCAAAACGCGACGGGGTGTTCGTGTCTCTTCGGACATAGTTGTACTCTCCTTTATCTCATCGTTCAAAATTGTTCAGCGCCCATTGATTTACTGTTTATTGCTTCATTGACTCATTGTTCATTGATCAACGATAGCCAGCGCGTCGGCGGGGCACTCCTCGACGCACTTCCCGCAGGAGATACACTTGAAGGGCTCCGTCTGGTCGGGATGATAGAACATCGCCGGGTAGGGACAGAAGCCGACGCAGGAAAGACAGCCCACGCACAACTTCTTCCGCAGGCGTACTATACCCTTCCGATCCCGGTACAGAGCCTGGGTGAGGCAGACCTCAATGCACTCGCCACACTGGTTGCAGAAGACGGCGCTCAGATTGCCCTCTCCATTTTCGTGGATGCGGATGCTGGACTTCTCCGCGTCGGCAACCTTGAACCAGGTATCGGAGCAAACCTCCTCGCAGATGTAGCAGCCGACGCAGAGTTCCGGATCGTAGGACAGGACTTTCATAGTATTCTCCCCCTTAAATGATGTTGTACTAACCTTGCGGAGGTTGAGAACCTTCGCCAGGCTCAATCGGACATACGTTACTGCGAGTTGCTATTTTATCACACCTGGGCAGGAAAGCCAAAATCCGAGACAGGGGACAACCCGCTCCCTGTGGACAGAAGCGACCAAGGCCACGGGGGAGATGATCGGCTGCCTGTTCGGCTCCACCGGACGTCTCGAACCCGACGATCCCGCCACCGCCGGCGGCCCCGTCCGGCAGCACTACTCCCGCTTTATGGGCGTCGTGCCGGAATGGCACAGCCGTGGCGTGGGCTACCGGCTGAAACTGGCGCAGCGGGAGTGGGCACTGAACCAGGGATTCCAGTTGGTCACCTGGACCTACGACCCGCTGGAGGCTGCCAACGGCGTGCTCAACCTGGGGAAACTAGGCGCTGTCTGCCGCTGCTACCTGCGCAACCTGTACGGCGAGATAGACGATGCGCTCAACGCCGGGCTACCCACCGACCGCTTCGAGGTCGCCTGGTGGATAGGGAGCACACGGGTACGGGAGCGGGTCGAGCGGGGCTGGCAGCGGCCACGCCTGGACGACCTGTGCCAGGAGGGAGCCACCGTCCTCAACGCCGGGCGGTCTCGCGCCGGCGGCCGGCTTGAGCCCGGCGAGACACGAAAGCCGAAGGGCGAACGACTGCTGATCGAGATCCCGGCCCACATACAGACACTCAAGGCGACCGATACAGACCTGGCGCTGGCCTGGCGAATGAGCGTGCGGGAGACGTGCGAGGCCGCCTTCGCCGCTGGCTACACCACCTGTGACGTGGTCCGGGCAGAGGTGGACGGGCTACCACGGGTGTATTATCTTCTGGAAGAAAACTCCACTTTTACCACGGCAACCCGCACAGATCGGTTGTCCCCTCCGGCCATCTCCTCCCCGTACACGATAACACCATCGTCACATCTGGAAACGTCACCTTACCGCCTGGCTGGTCAAACACCGTTGGTCCTTCCACGACCTCCCAGTCCAACTTGCGATAAAATGGCACGAGATCCTCGGTACAAACCAGCAACCCAAATTCCACACCTAATTCATCGCGTATGAACACCGCCGCTTCCGCCAGCGCTGCACTGGCAAATCCGTATCCGCGCCACTCCGGCAGCGTCGCCACGCCGCCAATCCCGCCCAACCTCGCGGACTGCCCATCCACCGTGACCACGCGCGCGACAATCCCCACATGGCCGACCACACTGCCACCCACTCGCACCAGCACGCGCCAGTCGAAACCCGACCACTCATACTCATCCGTACCCAACACCTGCAGAAGCCAGTCATCAATGTGCCGCCGCTCTGCCGCTTTCAGCTCGCTCGTTAGCCTGATCTCTATCTTCATCTCTGTCTCTTCGGTTGTAGGGCAATTTGGTAAATTGCCCCTGCGACAAATTGGCAACCTGTCCTACAGCCCGGGGATCAGCCGCTGCGCGTTTCGGACGTACAGCTTCTCCAGCACGTCGTCCAGCAGGCTGATGGCATCCACCCAGTCACCCGTCCACATAGGCCAGATTCTCCGAGTAATTGCCCATATGCGCACCGATGAAGAAGTGTCAGGGTGCCGCTCAACCACACGGTTGCACTGGGTCAGCAAGACGTCGTGATCAGGGAACTCAGGACCTGCGAAATGCCAGTCCTTGAAGATCTTGAGGCCGCACGCCCCAGCCTCCACTTTGCGCTCCAACTCCTCCGCCATGCGCTCGCCGAAGCCGGGGGAGACATCGCTGAAGTCGGGCGCGGTGAAGTAGACCAAACGCTCACCCAAGGCCTGACGGAAGGCGCGCATGCTTTCCTCAAAGGGGAAGCCGAGCGCTTCGAAGATGCCCCAAGTTGGCCACCCTGCTCAGATTGTTGGCTTCCATATCACTTCATCATCGGGCAGTCGCAAAGCAACACTCCCCGGCCCCAGGGCCGGCCCGGCAGGCGAAGATGGCCGTTGTCCGCCCTGTCTGGGCCTGGTACCGGCTGCTGACGTGGGCTTCGAAGGCGGGCACACTGTCGTCGTGGACCAGTGCCACAATGCAGCCACCCCAGCCGGCCCCGGTCAGCCGGGCCCCCACCACACCACCCACCTCTCGCGCCGCCTGAACCAGGGCCTCCAACTCGGGGCAACTGATCTCGTAGTCGTCCCGGGCGCTGGCGTGGCCCTGGTTCAACAGGTCGCCCAGCGTCGCCACATCGCCAGCGCGCATGGCGGCCACGGCCGCCTGCACCCGCCGATTCTCCGTCCAGACGTGCCGGCAGCGAGCACGGACCTTCAACGGTGCATTGAGGTCCAGACCCGGCACATCTTCCAGGTCTATCCCCCGTTCCCTCAGTTCGCCAGCCGTCGTCTCTTCCGGCAACTTCGCGGCCAACTCGGCCCAGGGAACATCCTGAACGTCCCGCAGGTGGGTGACACCGGGAAAATGGGCCTGCAGTAACCGCACTCCTGCCCGGCAGGCAGCCACCCGCTGGTTGAAGGCTCCCCTCACGTTCCGGTGGCGCACGCCGCTATCGGCAATGAGCAGGCGATAGCCCTGAGGCAGCGGTATGTGCTCCATCGCATACCGCCCGGCTGTGTCGGGGCGGCAGTCCAGGAAGAGCGCGTGATCCCGCTGACCAAGCAGGGCGATGAACTGATCCATGATCCCGCCTCGTGTGCCGACGTACCACTCCGCCTCGGAGCAGAGTCGGGCCAGCGTCACATCCTCCGGGTGCCAGCCGTTGAGGTGGGCCAGGGCCACGGCGGCGACCACGGTCAGCGCAGAGGAGGAACTGAGCCCCACTCCCCGGGGCACGCCATAGGGTGGCTGGCTGGCGACTAGCCCATCCAGTCCCCGTAAATCCCGCCCCAGTTGCCGGGCCAGTTCCTGAGCCGCCCCCTTGGCGTAGTTCCCCCAGTCGCCCGGAGGGCCAGGGGTGATCTCCCGACTCATGGCAAAAGACAGCGGTGGGTAATCTGCCTCCACGTTTCTCAGGCGGACCGTGCCGTCCGACCGGGAGCGGGCCAGGAGCAGGGCGTCTTTGTCCAGCGCCACAGGCAGGACGTAGCCGTGGTTGTAGTCGGTATGCCCACCGATGAGATTGACCCGGCCAGCGGCGCGAAAGATGAATACCTCGCCTGCTCCATAGGCCGCGGTGAAGGTCTCCAACGCTGCCTCGTAGCGGCGCACCTGCGCAGCCGTTTCTTCGCCGTAGATGGACTGCAAAGTGGCACTCATGTTTTCATATTTCTCAAGTACTGATCATCCAAGAGGGAAAGAGAGCCTTTCAGATTGAAGACATCCACGTACTCTTGGATGTTCTGAGCGATGCGATCCACGACGAAACCGTTTGGATCTGGAAACTCAGCGCCCAGGTTGTCGTACAGCCGCTTGCGGGCGGCCAGCACCCATGGATCAGTCCAGATATAGCGAGCCCCGGTGGCGACCAGCCATTCCTGCCTGGGGAGTGTTAGTTCATCAAAACTTCGGCCAACCTCATCAGGGGAAAGCCACTTTCGCCAGCGGTTGGAGTCCACCACGGCGGTTTTAAGGGCCACCTTGAAGCCGGAGGGGGACAGATTCGGCCTGCCCTCCACCAACTGAATCTCACGAGCGCAGAGTTCGCACAAGGCGGCCAGCTCGGTCGCGGTGAACTCCGGGCCAACGTTGGCCCCGCCCATGCCCGTGGCAGGGTAGTCGGCGGGGTTTGCCACCCAGTCAGTGTAGTGGCCCTTGACCAGCGAACCGAGAGGAGCGAGCCGGTCGTACAGGCGGCTGGCGCTATCCGGGTCGAAGGTCGTGGTGTGGAGATCAGTCCCCACCTTGCCCACGACGAAGCATGGCCAGGCCTGAACCAACCCCACGGCCTCCAGGCGGGCCTGCAACCCGGTGAGAAACCGATCGAAGCTGTCGAAGTCCACCAGGCCACCGTGCACCTCCTCTGTACCCACTTCGTATGACACCGGCGGCAGACCCAGCCGCTCACGCTGCGATTCAGCATGGGCGATTAACTCGATTGTGCGCTCAACCACCACGTCAATCTGCGGCGGCTGCCCATCGGGGAGTGTCCGGTCCACCGTTGGGTCGATGTGCAACAGGGTGTACCCGGCTTCCAGGCAGGCCACGAGCGACGCCTTCACCTCAGCCATAGTCTCTTCGAAACTCAGGCCATCACGGGTGCGAGCATCCTTCAACCATGGACCTCCGTGGTCGAGACATGGGTGGAGAGGTGAGGAACATTGATGTTTGGCGGCCAGTTCCTTCATCCGGGCGACGAAGGCCCGTGGGGTCCAGCCTGTGTAGCCCCCATCACAGTCCACCTGGTTCAAAGTGGCCGCAAACAGCATCGGCATGTCGTTGGCCGCAGCCACTTTGATCGCCGCCTCCAACACCGCGTCGGAGTTGGGACAGACAGCGAGCAGGGTGATCTGTACGCCGCGAGCGCGGAGGGCGATGATTTTGTGGATGATGTGGTGGATGGTCGTCATACACCGCTTCTACCGGCACATCATGGTCGCCAAGCAGATTCACCCGTATGCTATCCCCTCAGGTTAAGCACCGCCAATGCGTCCCTGCGCTTACGCTCCAGTGCCGTCATCGTGTTGGATCCGGCAGAACCTCATCACGCGAACAGGGGTTCGTGCCCTACCACACTTGCGATCAGTGCCTCTTGCTGGGCTGTGCTCATGGACGTGAAGTGTTCACACGACTCCAAGAAGAGCGGCAGGAGAGTGGTGTCACCAACCGTACATAACCCCGTCACGTCCTGCGACAGGGCAAAGTTGACCGCCTGCTGGATGTGACTGGCGTCGTCGAAGGGTTCGTACCAGGTATCGTAGGCCTTGGGCCGGTCGCCCCACGGCCCCTTGGCGATGGCCTTGATGATCATAAGGCCCACGTCTCGGGCGCGGCACTGGCGCAATAGTTCTTCGGCATTGCGCCGGTAGGTCGGATTAGCGTACAGCGCGAAATTGAGAGGGAAGAGCACAGAGTCGAAGGCGAAGCGATGCAGCGCTTCCAGGAAGACTGCAGGCGCGTCCAGGCCGTGGCCGGTGATGCCGATGAAACGCGTTAGCCCTTGCTCGCGCGCTTCGAGGATCGCCTCCAGCGCGCCTCCCGGCCCGGTCACTTGGTCCAATTCCTCCACGTTGTTGACGGCATGGAGCTGATATAGGTCGAACGAGTCCACCCGCAGCCGTTCCAGGGAGCAACGCAGTTCGGCCGCAGCACCTTCTCTTGTCCGCTCCAAGGTCTTACAACCCAGAAAGAAGCGCTCGCGCTCGCGCGCCAGCCACGGCCCCACGCGTTCCTCGGCCAGGCCATACGAGGGGGCCACGTCAATGTGATTGACCCCAGCCTCAATCACTTGTTCCATAACCGCGTCGGCCTCAGCTTGCGCCACCTCCCAGAAGGCCGCTGTTCCCAAGATGGCAACGGTGCTCATGTGGTCGGTACATCCAAAACGGCGTTTTTCCAAGTGCATACTCCTTATCCTATTCACAGTTGGACCACCGCCTCCAGGTTATTCGGCCGGTCTGGGTCCAGCCCTTTCGCCACTGCCCGGTGGTAGGCCAACCGCTGCACCACCGGCAGGTAGAGCGGCCCGCGCTCCCACTCGTCCAGGCCGCTGCGCAGTTCGACAATGTGGTCGGCCTGCCAGTCACCGAACGCCGAACCATCCTCAGCCAGCGCCAGTGTGCAGGCCCCCAGCCCTTGCATCTCCTCCAGCACGCGGAGTTCCTTCGCCAGACCAGTGTCGGAGAGGAACCCCACCACCAGCGTGCGCTCGTCTACCATAGCCATCGGCCCGTGGCGGAACTCCAGGGGATAGTAGGCCTCAGCGTAGGAGAGGGACATCTCCTTGGTCTTGAGCATCGCCTCGTTGGCCAGCCCACGGAGCGGGCCACCGCCGAGGAAAAAGAACCGTTCGACGCCCAGGTCCACCCCCAGCCGTAGGGGCAGGTTTCCCAACCGGTCCACCAGGTTTTCCAAGGCGGCAGGGAGCCGGTGGAGGCGCTTCAACATCCCTGCGTCGCGTGCGAGCACGGCGGTCAGGGCCTGAGTGAGCAGGAGCATGCTGGTGAAAGAGCGCGTCTGCGCGACGGAGTGTTCCTGCGCCTCGGGAGCCACCAGTGCGCGATCGGCCCGCTGGGCCAGAGGGCTTTCAGGGTAACAGGTGACGGCCAGGACTGGTCCGCCGTTGGCCTCCCGGAACCGTTCTAGTGCTTGCAGCGTCTCCGTCGTCGCACCGGAGCGGGAGACGGCGAGGAGCAACGTTCTACCCGCGGGGACCGCGCTGGCGAAGAGCCACAGTTCAGAGGAGGGAAGAGCGCGGGCAGGGATGCCAGTCCGGTGAGTCAGGATGGTAGCGGCAACCTGCGCCAGGTAGTGCGTGGACCCACATCCCACGGCAAGGACCTGCGCGAAGTCCGCTTGATTCAAGAAATCCTCCAGCGCTGCCCGATTGGCGGTGAAAGTCCCCAAGGTCGCGCGCCAGGCCGCTGCCTGCTCTATTATCTCTTCCAGAGTATGAGTTCCCTTTTTTTCAGCCATAGGCTTCCTTCTTCACCTCTAGCCTGCACTACAAGACATAGAGCATGCGGTTTTTGTATTCGGCCATCAACCGCTTGTTGTACTCGTCTCCACCTGGCACGTTGGCGGCCAGATAGACCGGGGGCACGAAGTCCCTGGCCATCAGTTTCTCCACCGTGGCGGCCATGAGAGCATGGAGGATGGCACAACTGGTGACGCCTGAGATGGGACAGATCTTCTGTGGCACCCCCTTGACCTCTAGGATAGCATCGCCAGCGGGAACCAGATTGTCGATCACCACGTCTACCAGTTCATACATCCTCTTCCCGCTGGGGTGGCGGGAGCTGACGCTGGTGGTGTATTCCATAGAGGTCAGGCCGATAATCTTCATCCCCTTCTCCTTGGCAGCCATGGCCATGTCAATAGGCACGGCGTTGCGTCCGGATACGGAGACCAAGATCAAAACATCGTCTGCCTTGGTGGTAAGCCTATTCAGCAATAGCCTGCCATAGCCCTCCAGCCGCTCCATCTTCGAGGTGAAGGTGGATGGGAAATCCTCCAAGGATAGACCGGGGCCAAAGATGGGATTGACCAACATCAAGCCTCCAGCCCGGTAGAAGATCTCCTGCACCGGGAGTGAAGAGTGGCTACAGCCGAAGGCGAAGAGCATGTGCCCGTCAATGATAGCCTGGCTAGTGATCTCAGCCGCCTCCTCGATCTTCCCTAACTGACTCTCCTCGATTTTCTTGAGGATGGCCGAAGCCTTTTCCAAATACTCTTTAGCTAGCATCTTTCCTTTCCTTTCTCTGATCACAGACTCCTGACATCACTTGATGACGCAGTTCGTTCATGTTTCTGACCCTTCTACGCACGCATACACATGACTCGTCCAAGCGACATCCTCGCCAATAGCCAAAAGGCGATTCTCTACCTCTCGATAGCGGTGGTATACCCAGCGATAGCGTTCTGCTACTTCAGGATGCGGCTCCACCGTCCGTCCATAAGCACAAATAGCAGCCCTGGCTGCGTTCACATCGTCGAAGAATCCTGCGCCTACCCCGGCCAGGACGACTGCTCCTAGCAGAGCCGTTTCCGGTGTAGTGGAGACAGTAACAGGACGACCCAGGACATCAGCGACCAGTTGCTGAATGAAGGCACTTCGGGCTCCCCCACCGAAGATGATTACCCGATCACACACCCCTACCAGTTCTTCGATGATCAACAGATTTGACTTCAATTGGAAAACCCACCCCTCAAGCACCGCGCGCACCAATTCCGCCTCAGAGGTAGAAAGGGAGATTCCGCAAAAAGCACCGGTGGCGCCGGGTTGCCAGAACGGCGAGGTGGCCCCGGACATGTGGGGGAAAAACGAGACACCGTCGCAACCTAGCGGAGCGGTCTCCGCCAGAACGATCATTGACGCATAGTCCATCTGAGTCCTAACCCCCAGTTGGCTATTGACTATTCCCTGGAAGACATCGCGTAGCCAGCGCAAGCTTATCCCTGCCGTCGAGACCACTGCCTCAAGAACCCACTGGCCCCGCTCCACCGAAGGATAACAGGGAATGCGCATCTGAGGGTCGAAAGCCGGGGCCTCAAGAGGCGCAACGAGGATGGATGCGGTGCCCAAGGAGATACTTACATCTTTCTGTATTAATCCCGCACCCAAGGCTGCGCATTCCTGATCATGCCCTCCCAAAACAACCTCCACCTCGGCAGAAAGACCCAGTTCCCGTGCTGCAGTCGGACGAATCTTGCCTAGCGGAGTACCGGCCCAGGCGATATCAGGCAGCTTCTCTCTCGGCACCCCGGCGGCTTCCAAGATGTCGGATGACCAGCATAGTTGGGTGACATCATGCATCAGTGTACCACCGGCAATGGAATGATCAGTGATGAACTCTCCGACTAATCTGGCCATGAGGAAATCCTGAGCGGTGGAGAATTTGTGGGCGCGTTCAAATACCTCAGGTTCGTTTTCCCTTAGCCACATGATCTTGGTCAAGGTGTAGGCGGGGTTGAAGACAATGCCCAACTTACGGAAAGCCTCCGCCTGTGGGAAAATCTCTTGCAGTCTATGAGTCTGTTCTATGGCTCTGGTATCAAGCCAGGTGAAAGCGTTGCACAGTGGACGAGCACTATAATCCACAGGAACAAAGGAGATTCCTTGGGCTGAGACGCTGACAGCCTGTACCAGGGAAGCTGAAACGCCTTTCTGGCTTAGGGCACCCCTCACCGCTGTCTTTGTTAGCTCCCACCAAGCCATGGCATCCTGCTCCACGTGCAAAGGGGCGGGCCGAGTCAGGGGATACTCAAGGTAGGCAAATCCTTGGATGGAACCATCAAGGCCGAAGAGCCCGGCCTTGATGGCCGTAGTACCCAAATCAATGCCTAAGAGAAGAGGCTCCATAGATCCACCCAATGCAATGTCCGCGACGGTATCCACTACGTAGTGGCGCCCCTCCTCGCCAGAGGCTCGAGAGCCCCCACCAGAGTATATCACTTACTGCTCCCTCCCATTCTCTGCCAAACTTGAAAATCGGTCAATTTCATGAAAGGAGGAGCGCAAGCGTCCGTACAGAGAAGAGAAAATCCCATATCCAGCCGCATATATACGTTGGTTGTTATCGTCCGGGGAGATCAATTCCTCGATCTGTACCCTTCTCCAAGCTTCTTCCAAGTTCCTGTAAACTCCGACAGCCACTCCGGCCAACAAACATGCCCCGAAAGCCGACAGGTCTTTCTCCTTGACAACCGCTACGCCGGCCCCCAGCGTATCCGCGATGATTTGGCGCCACAAAGTGCTCTTAGCCCCCCCAGAACCCATCCTGATCTCTGTCGGTCTTATCTCAAACGCCTTGAGACAGTCCTTAAGACCATAGGCAACCCCTTCCATGAGCGCTCGCACCATCTCAGCGCGCGAGTGCATTGCTGTCAGTCCTATCAACGCCCCCTGAGCACGATAGTCAAGGTGTGGATTTCCAGTCCCAAAGAAATATGGTAAGAAGAAAAGTCCACGAGCCCCGGGAGGCGCCTGGCTTGCCAGCCTGTCCAAAACATCGTACACGGCAATTCCAAGATCCTTCGCTACAAGGCTTTCCAACATCCCCAGGTTGTTCCTGTACCATTGAATAGAAGCACCTGCTGCAGGCACGGTGCCCATGGCGAATAATTTTTCAGGAACAGCCTGACGAAAAACGTAGAGCTTTCCCAGGAGATCCTCTCTAAGGGAACTCAAGGGCACGATGACTTGGGCCGCGGTACCAATATTGACCAGCGGCGTTCTTCCCTCCCCAATGCCACCACCAACAGCAGCCGTCGCCAGGTCCCCCGCCCCCACAACCACAGGGGTGCCTTCTACAAGGCCCGTTTGCCGTGCTGCTGTGGAGGTAACTTGGCCTAGTATTGCAGAAGAGTCTAGGATATCCGGGAGAAGAGAAGACCTGATATTCAGTTCAGCGATGATCTCGTCAGACCAAGTCCCAGCACGAATGTCATATAGCAGCGTGCCTGAGGCATCTGAGTGGTCTGTAGCGAACTCCTCCGTGAGTCTTAAGCCAATGAAGTCCTTGGGCAGAAGAATCTTGTGAACCCGCTCGAAGACCTGGGGCCTTTCCTGCTCAATCCACAGAATCTTGGGTGCGGTGAAGGCCTCGCCTGCGGGATTACCTGTAACATCGAGGATCCTGGCTGCCGAAAGCCGCTTCTTGAGGGCTATGCTCTCTCGGCGCGCCCTCGTGTCAGCCCAGATAATACAGGGATGCAATGAATGCCCATCCGGCCCGATAAACACGGGTCCGTGCATCTGGCCCGTGAGGCCCACAACATCTATGCGAAACCTCGTGACAGCCTTAAGCACAGCGACAACAGCCGACCACCACTGGTTTGGGTCTTGTTCGGCCCAGTGAGGATGGGGCCTCATGGTGTCATAGGCTTGTCCGAACCGGCCCAGGACCCTTCCCTCCTCATCACAGAGGAGAGCTTTGACCCCAGACGTCCCCAAGTCGATTCCGAGAAGATTTCCCAACTTACGTGTGTCCTTTGGCTACTTGAATGTCGCCTCAAACATCTCAACCGCACCAGTGTGCAGCGCCATCTCCATTTCACTTCGAATAAGGATCGGCCGCGTCGCGCAGCCCGTCGCCGACGAAGTTGAATGCCAGCACGGCCAGGATCACAAACCCAGAGGGGGTAAACAGCCAGGGATGCATGGCGATCGAACGGATGTTCTGTGATGCTTGGAGCAACACGCCCCAACTGACGACCGGGGGGCGGAGCCCAATCCCTAGAAAACTCAGCGCAGTCTCACCCAGGATCATGTACGGGAACGAAACCGAAAGATCAACGATGATGTAGCTCATGAACGAAGGCAGCATGTGCCGGGCGATGATGCGCGCGCCACCGCTGCCGGCGATCCTCGCTGCAATCACGAAATCCTCTTCCCGCAGCGACAGCAACATGCCTCTGACCCGCCGCGCCAGGGTGGTCCAACCCACGAAGGAGAGGATCACGGTGATCATAAAATAGACCCGCAGTGGCGGCCACTCCTTGGGCAGCGCGGCGGCCAGGGCCATCCACAGCGGCAGCGTCGGCATGGAGCGGATGAACTCGATGGCACGCTGGACCACAAAATCGATCCATCCACCGAAATAGCCGGATGCGCCGCCGAGCAGGAGGCCTAACACAAAGGAGACCATCACGCCAGCCACGCCGATAGAGAGGGAAACGCGCGTACCGAATAGAATACGCGATAGAACGTCTCGCCCCAGAGCATCCGTGCCAAACAGATGGATGAACCCGCCTTCGACTCCAAACAGGTGAAGGTCGGTTGGAAACAGACCCCAGAGCCTATACGGTTCTCCCTTCACGAAGAAGCGGAGCGGCATTTTCACGGAGGTATCCTCCTCGAACTCCAATCGCAGGGTTTCCGGATTGCGTACCGTCCGCACGCCATAGACAAAGGGCCGCAGGTGGAAGCCGCCCTCGTCGTCAAAGAATCGCAACTTCTGTGGGGGTCCAAGCAAACAATTGCTGTTACGTGTTTGCGCGGAAGTGGGCGCAAGGAACTCAGCAAAGACCACGATGATCAGAAACAAGATCAGGATGATGGAGCCCAGAATCGCCAGCCGGTGCTTCTTGAACCTCCACCACACCAACTGGAATTGCGTGGCTGTATAGTATTTGATTTCTTCGGCTTCCAAGGTAGCCTTGCCTGGTTTGACCTCCGCGGGTGTGGTGATCTCTTCCACTGTTTAAACACCCTCCCCTAGTAAACGCTTTCCCCCCGCCGGACACGCGGATCCAACAGGGCCAGCAAGATGTCGGAAAGGAACGTTCCGACTATCGTCAAAGTGCTCAGCATCAGCAGCATGGCACCACCCAGAAACATGTCCTGATCCAGCAAAGCGCTCAGGTATAACGGCCCGGTGCTCGGCAGGGCGAGCACCAGCGCGACGATGGGCGCGCCGGAGATGATCGTCGCCAACTCCCACCCGATGGTACTCACGATCGGGTTGAGCGCCACGCGCACCGGATACTTCAGCAGCAAACGCCATTCGGAGAGCCCCTTGGCCCGCGCGGCTGTGACATACAGTTTGTTCTGTTCGTCGAGCATGGTCGCGCGAACCGTCCTGATCTGAAAGGCGGTCCCAGCCATCCCCAGAACGATGGCTGGAATCCAGAGATGGCTGAGCATGTCGAGCATTCGGGCCCAGCTCCAGGGCGCCTCCTGGAACTCTGGCGAAAACAACCCGCCCACACTCGCACCGAAGACCTTGACGCTGATATACAACAGGATAAGCGCCAGCATGAAACTGGGCGTGGCCAGGCCGATGTAGCCGATCACCGTGGCCACGTAATCACCCACCGAATACTGGCGCACGGCCGAGTAGATTCCAATTGGGATCGCTAGGCCGTAGGTAAAGATCAGTGTGGCGAACGCCAGGAGTGCCGTGAAACCAATCCGTTCCCCAATGACGTCTGTGACCGGCCGCATGTACATGAAGCAAATGCCGAAATTTCCGTGCAAGACGATATTCGTGATCCATTTCCAATACCGCTCCGGCCACGGCCGGTCGAGGCCAAACCCTTTCCGGATAGCGGTCAAATCTTCTTCTGTAACATTAACGCCGCTTGCTTCAAGTTTGAAGGCATACCGTACCGCGTAATCACCGGGCGGAAGCTCAATGAGGATAAAAATGACGATAGAGCCCAATGCGAGCATGAGGAGCATTGAGCTGAAGCGCTGTAGAAAAAACCTGACCATCTTGCGACCTCCTGTCAGGACTCATAAAGGCTCGCCAGCGCCGTCGCGCATAGGTAGGAAGGAACCACAAACAGACCGCTGGGTGGGTGGAGGGTGCCCACCCACCCAGCAACTCCACTGCACGTGCCATCACAAACTTACGGACTGGCGCACGGCCCTCACGTGCACGAGAGCGAGCGATCTAACCTCGCGCGACACCATAAGTTTGTCAATCTCAGGGGCTACTCCTTTATGTAGAACTGATCGACCCGGAAGGGATAGTGCCAGTAATAGTCCCACACGGCAGCGGAATACTCAGGCACATTGCCCAGCCGGTTGTGAGCGATGACCGGCATCGGAACATCGCCCACAGTCCCGATGGTGAACAGATAGTCCACATGCATCTCCACGATCTCTTTACCTAACTCCATCCACTCATCGGAAAAGGGCATAGCGGCGTGAAACTGCACCGCGAGTTCCTTCAACTGCTTCATGTCCTCAGGCGGTTCCTCGCCCTCGGCGCCGTCTGTTTGCCACCAGTCATACCAGGGCCCGCCAGTAAATTGGCCTAACCCTGTTGCGAAAGGCGGGTATAGCCTCTGCTCGTCGCTGATCAGGGCTGTTGCAGAGGTGCCGTCGTTGTGCCATGCGGCTAGGTCATGATCGTTCATCAGGGTCTGGGCACGATAGACCTCCGAGGTCACTTCCTTCACCTCTACTTTGACGCCCACCGCCTCCCAATATCCCTCTACCAGCTCGTTCATCAGTGCTGGTACTCCCTGGGGGCAGTAGGTCAAATAGACCGTCAAGGTCTTGCCGTCCGGTCTCAGACGGAAGCCGTCAGCGCCCCTCTCCGTGAGGCCCATCTCGTCCAGCAATTCGTTGGCTCTGTCTGGATCGTACTCGATCATGTACGCCTCCATCCATGGCTCGACGAACGGGTTGCTGAGTGGGTCGGCGGGAAGGCCCTGCATCGGCCTGGCCAGACCAAGGTAGAGAGCCTCGTTGATCTCCTCCCGGCTTATCGCCAGGGCCATGGCCTGCCTGAAGCGAACGTCCGAGAAGATCTCACGCTTGACCAGGTCTGGGTGGGTGATGTTGAAGCAGTAAAAGATTCCCCCACCCAAGCCCGCGGGCGCCAACTGGACTATGTAGTTGCCCTCAGCCTCGTTCTCCTTGAACAGCGGGTAGTCAACCAGCACGAGGCCTTGCATCTTCAGATCAATCTCACCCGCGATGATCTTCAAGTCGATGACCTCCCTGTCGAGGATAAAGCTCTCGTAGTGCTCATTGACATAGGGCAATTGCTGGCCGGCCGTGTCAACCTTGAAGTAGTAAGGGTTCGCCACCAAGAGCCGGTATTCCGTCGTCTCATTCGCCAAGACGTGGGACTCAAGGGTTGGCACCCCAAGCCGGTGGTAAGAGTCCTTCCAGTCATGGTAGTATGATCGGAAGAGCCCCACCCAGTCCTCGTACCCCTCCTCCTCGGCCGGTTCGTTTGCATCCGGGTTGTAGTCGATGTGGAACTGCGACAAGAAGTGTTTAGATTGGAAGGGTTGAACATACGTCCATGCCAACATGGTAAGGAACCCAGGTGCAGGCTCGGCGAAGTGGACCTTGAACGTCACGTCGTCGATCTTCTCAATCTCCATCGGCTCGCCACCATAAACCCACTGGCTGGGCACATCAGGGGTAAGTTCCTCGTTGAGTTTGATGTCCTCCCACCAGAAGATGATGTCATCTACGGTGAACGGTTCGCCATCCGACCACTTGTGGCCTTTTCTCAGATGGAGGGTGATCTCCGTGTAGTCGTCGTTCCACTCCCACGATTTGGCGACATTCGGTACAATCGCCTGTAGGTCATCCGACCAGCGCACGAGATTTACATGGCGCCAACTGAGAATGCCTGAGGTGCCGCTTTCGGTGGCAAACGACACCCCCCGCATCCGGCCGCCGTATTTCCCGATCTCTCCGTAGGGCTGGACGACCAGTGGCTCCTCCGGTAGCCGTTCTTCGACCAGGGACAACTCGCTGTCCTCTCCATTTAGCTCAGCATTGAGCTCAGCCATGTCCGGGTTTTCACTGAAAGCCAGCCGGCAGCCGGCCAGTTCCTCAAACTCGGCCAGTTCAAACTGCTGCGGCCACTCCCCTTCGAGGCCCATAGGATCTGCTACGGTGGACAGCGGGCACGTAACCTCTTCTGGGACTTCCTCCGTTGCTTCGGGGGGTGCCTCAGTGGGCGCTTCAGTAGGCACGGCTTCAGTAGGCGCTTCAGTAGGCACGGCTTCTTCTGTAGGTTCGGGAGTGGGTTTCGCGCAAGCGCCGAGCACCAGCGCGACGAGCACCATCCCGATCACAAGCCGCATTCCCTTATGCTTATACATTTACTTCCCTCCTTATTGTTAGATATCCTTCAAGGTGCATTCACCGGGCTGAGAATCTGGCTCACACGTCACAAATCATAGACACCTCCTTATTTACTCACTCGAAGACCTCCTCCACGCACTGCCCTTCCCAGTCGGTGTGGGGCGTGATACCCAGCACACGGGCCAGGGTTGGCCCGGTGTCGAGCAGGCTGACCGGGATCTTGATCTCGTAAGCGCACCGGATGCCCGGCCCTGCAATCATCCACGGTACAGTTATGTCCTCCGGTCGGTCAGTGCCGTGGATGTAATCGTGACCGCCGTGGTCGCTTGTGAACAGCACGGTCGCATCGGATGGCAGTGCGCCGAGCAGCGTGCCGAGCGCACCGTCAACGCGCTCCAGTTGCCCCAGATATCCATCCGACATGAAGCCGTACCTGTGCCCGGCCTCATCAGGCGTGCCGAAGTAGACGAACGCCAAGTCGGGACGGTCGCTGGAAAAGTAGCGCACTGCCTCATCCGCAATGACCTGATCGCCATCGGGGTCAGTACAATTCTTTCGGAAGTACGAAAAAGCCAGGCTGCCCGGCAGGCTGAGATTGCGCAGCGGCTCCCAGTTGTAGAAGAACGCGCTGCGCAAGCCAGCCGCATGTGCCACATCCACCAGCCCCGGGATCGGCTGGGCCATCGGCATCCAATCGTTCGTCGTGATCCCATGGCGTGTGGGGAGGACGCTGTGAAAGATGGACATGTGGACGGGCAGGGTGATAGAGGGCATAACACTGGATGCCTGCAAGGTCGCTGCCCCTCTCGCGCGCAAGGCAGCAAGATTTGGGCAACGAGCGGCTGCCAACGCGTCCGGACGAAGACCATCAACGAGGATAAGAACTGCAGGACACATCTTGAATCACTCCTTCGAAGAAGTGGCGGTTCTCCAGTGCCTTTGATTGCCCATTACCTCAACACCAAGCATCACAGTTACCGCTTTTGCTGCCAGGGATCGGCTTCCAAAAAGGCTTCCAGCATGATCTGCTTCATAGGACAACATTCCGCTGATTCAGTCCGCCACTATGACCTCTACCCCCAGCTGCCGCAGACAGGTCAGGGTCTGTGGGTCTGCCTCCGCGTCCGTCACCAGCGTGGTGATCCGCTCCACCGGCGCAACGTAAGCGGAGGCGATCTTGCCAAATTTGGTATGGTCGGCCACCAGAATCAACTCCGGGGCCATATCAATGATCGTGCGGTCGGTCATCACCTCTGGCAGGTAATCGTTGGTCATCCCCGCCTCCAGGCTGATGGCCCGCATGCCCATGAGGGCCTTGTCCACCCGCACCTCGCGGAGAGACTGCTCCGCGATATGGCCCACCAGGGAGAGTTCGGAGGCGCGCATCAGGCCGCCAGTGACGACAACCGTCACCCCTTCGGCGGTGGACAACTCGGTAGCGACGTTGAGGGCATTGGTGACCACGGTCAAATCCTTACGGTTAACCAGATGACGGGCGACGTAGGCGGTGGTGGAACCAGAGCCAATGAAGATCGACTCACCGTCCGCCACCAGGGAGGCCGCGGCGCGACCGATGCACTCCTTGCAGTTCTTCGCCTGAACCATACGTTGGATCACAGGGGGCTCAGGTGGCGCAGGGATTACCACGACCGCCCCACCGTGAGCACGTCGCAATGCACCCTGGGCATCCAACTCGCGCAGGTCGCGCCGGATGGTGACTTCGCTGACGTCGAAGCGGCGACCTAACTCGACGACAGTGACCTGCCGATTGTCCTGAACAGTCTCTAGAATCAGTTGCTGACGCTCTTCCTTCAATGGGGTAGTCATATTATCTCCATAGATAACTGCTCAGCCAGTCATAAATGGAACACGGATCGTACGGATGTACGCAGATAAAGATAAAAAACCTGTGAGAACCCGTTTCACTCGTGTGTATCCGTGTGCTATTTGTGCCTGTTTTGGGAAGAGCCTGAGTAATCACCTCCGTAGAGCTAGACATATATGAAACTCAAGCACATTCTTTATACCACAATCAGTCATATTTGTCAATGTCTTTGGTCATATTCGGTCATATCAAGACGCTATCGGTCAAGCCAACTCAGCCAAAGAGGCCGCCGTTCGCAGACTAGAGGGACTCAATCACTTTGCCAGCACTGCAGCAGCCCAAGTGCGCTTGACAAACCAACCCGAACAGAGAATACCTTAAGGAGAGCGGCCCCCCTGGGAGTTCGGTGACCTGTTCGAGCCCGATTGTATCGAGGTCTGGGGAGCGCCGTGGATCGTCTCCAACTACCAATCGCTGGCGGTGTGGAACGCGCAGTTACGCCAGGGCAAACATATCACCAGCGTGGGCGACTCCGACAAGCATCAGGGGCCGTTCACGGGGGAACTGGGCTGGTATGAGGTGGGCAAATCCCTGCACGTAACCCACGAATGCCAGATCGTCGTGACCGACGATACCTGCTGGCGGGCGGAGATCATCGAGCCGCCGGAGGCACCGCTGGACGAGGAGCCCGCTGCACTGATGGCCAAGGCGCTGAGCAATCCGATTTACGTGCAGACATCGAACAATCCTTTGCTGGTCGCAAATAGCGCGGTCATGTACAGCGGATATTAGCTCACCTTTGATTGGAGGAATGACGGAGCTAAGTAAAAACTGCAACAGGTACAGGCCGTTCTGTGGTGAAACTCTGCCGGTGCAGTTTGATGCGTTCGATCTCGTGCAATGTTTCGGCGGTGAGGTAACTTTCCCCGCAGTGCGGGCAACTGATGACGGGGACATTCTCAATAACAAGCAAATTCCCACCTTTGCCATAACTGCGTGTCACGTGACGAACGCAAACCCCTTCTTGTCCACAAATATCGCAAATCATCAGCGTGTAAAGTCATCACGTACTGTCGCGTACGGATTTTCTCCCGCATTCGTTTCAGGATGCGGTCAAACATACGGTTCCCATGGTCAGCTTGTTCAGTCAGATTGTACCAAACTTGTGTAACTGCTCAGGCTCTTCCCAAAACAGGCACAAATAGCACACGGATACACACAGATGAAACGGGTTCTCACAGATTTTTTATCTTTATCTGCGTACATCCGTATGATCCGTGTTGATCCGTGTTCTATTACGCCTTCCCCTGGCTGCCGAAGAGGCCGATCTTGCGCTCGACCACGGCCTGCATCGCCTCAATCGCCGGGCCGAGGATCTTGCGCGGGTCAATCTGCTCCGGCTGCTCGGCCAGTGTCTTACGCACGGATTGCGCGAAAGCATTCCGTATCTCGGTGTCAATGTTGATCTTGCAGATGCCCAGGCTGACGGCCGTGCGAATCTGATCATCGGGGAGACCGGAGGCCCCGTGCAACACCAAGGGCACCTCGACCCTATCGCGGATGGCCTGCAGCCGGTCGAAGTCCAGGTTGGGTTCACCCTTGTAGAAACCATGCACGTTGCCGATGGAGACGGCCAGGAAGTCACAGCCCGAAGCCTCGACAAACTCAGCCGCCTCATCGGGGTCAGTCATCGCCTTCTCCCGCTCCGAGACGACGACTTGCTCCTCGGCACCCGCGATACGCCCTAACTCCGCCTCTACCGGCACACCCACCGCGTGTGCCGCTTCCACCACCTTGCGGACCTCCGCCACGTTCTCATCGAAGGGCAGTTTGGAAGCATCGCGCATCACCGAGGTGAAGCCGTGACGCAGGCAGAGCATCACCACCTCGAAACTTGGCCCGTGGTCCAGGTGCAGGGCGGCCGGGAAGCCGGCCAAACGGGCATGCGCCCGCACGATCTGGGGCAAAAAGTTTATCCCAGCGTACTTGATGGCACCGGCCGACACCTGCAAGAGGACCGGTACCTGCTGCGCCTCGGCAGCGCGGAAAATAGCGCGGGTAATCTCCAGGTTATTGGTGTTGAACGCGCCGACGGCGTAACCACCCCTCTGCGCCGCCAGCAGCAACTCCTTGGATGAAACAAGCATCCTAAACCTCCTCAACTGACATGATCTTATGCTCGACCACGGCTTCCAGCGCGTCAATCTCTCCAGGGGTCCAAGTGACCTGCACCTGGGTCCAAATTAGGGTCACTCACTCCAGGAGGGTCGGCCAGTTCTACCTCTTCCCACCAGACGTAGATCAACGCGTCGCCCCCCTCCTCGTAGTATTCAACCTTGACCCCGTGGTTGCCGGTCGTGACCGTGTGCTCACCGCAGTAGGCCACCCCGCTCGTGGGGTGCCACTCATCCAACACCCGATGGTCATCTACCCACATGCGCGCACCGTCGTCAATCATCGCACAGAAGCGATAAGTACCCGCCTCCAGGTATGCCGTCGTCGTCCAGCGGATGGAGAAGAAATCGCTGTGCATTCCAGGCATAGGCGCACCGGTGCCCCACTCAAAGCCGATCCAAGGGTCGTAGCGGGTGGCGAACGGAGGACCCTGCAAGTCCACGTTGTTGTAGAACTGGCCAAACCAGCCCGCGCCTGGGGCCGGTGTAGAGGTCGGCGTCGGCCCCGGCGTCGGTGTTGGCCCTGATACCGTTTCCCACCACAAGTGGATACGAGCGGCCTGAACGCGGTCGTAGTACTCCACCCGGATGGCGTGGTCGCCGGCTGTTAGAGTCCGATCCACGGTGTAGAGGCGCGCCGGTCCATCTCGCCAGCCGTCGATGATGCGCTCGCCGTCCACGTAGACTCGCACGCCGTCGTCCACTTTGGTATAGAAGCGATAGGTACCGCCAGCGAAATTGAAGGTGCCAGTCCAGCGAACAGAGAAGTAGTTCTTGGGTACCCCGGCCACCGGCGAACCCCAACCCCAGTTGAAGTCAACGCTCTCGTCCTGGCGCGTGGCGCAGGCCGGACCAGCCAGCGTCGTGTTGTTGAAGTACTCCCCGGACCAGCCCTCGCCCGGGACCGGTGTAGTGGTCGGCGTGGGGGTCGGTGTTGGTCCTGACACCGTTTCCCACCAGAAATAGACGCGAGCGACCTGAACGCGATCGTAGTACTCCACCTGAACAGTGTGATCGCCAGCCGCCAGAGCCCGATCCGCGGTGTAGAGACGCAACCCACCATCCCGCCAGCCGTCAATGATAGACTCACCGTCCACGTAGACCCGCACGCCGTCGTCCACCCGGGCGTAGAAGCGGTAGGTGCCCTCGGCGAAGTTGAAGGTCCCGGTCCAGCGCACGGAGAAGTGGTTTGTAGGCATCCCGCCCGCCGGTGGACCCCAGCCCCAGTTGAAGTTGATGCTGTCATCGTAGCGCGTGGTATAGGCTGTCCCCCCTAGCGTACCGTTGTCGAAATACTCGCCGAACCAGGGACCAGGCAACGAGTCGGGCAAAGACGGCTGCGGCGGAGACGGTTTGCTGGGCGGCGACACGGGTGGCGCGACGCCGGGAATAATGAGACGCTGCCCCACATAGATGTGGTTGAGGTTGGTGATGTTATTGGCCCGAGCGATGGCCCACACATCTACCCCGTAGCGCAGCGCTATGCGCGTCAGCATCTCACCCGGTTGCACCACGTGGACAGTACCAACCGGTTGCCCCGCTGGTATCACAAGACGCTGCCCAACGTAGATGCGGTTGGGATTGGTGATGCCGTTGGCTCGGGCGATGGTCCACACATCCACCCCGTAGCGGCGCGCGATGCTATACAGTGTCTCGCCGCGCTGGACGATGTGGATGGTGTCACACGCTTTCGGCGCCGCTGATGCTGGCATGATGCCGACCAGGAGCACCAGCGTCGTGATCAATAGCACAACAGGAAGCCACTTCCTCCGCATTTCACACCTCCTTACTCTCTTGGCCGCGTGCCAGGCCCCAGACCTGCGCCGGCTAGCAACACTCTACAAAATATAGTTTACACCAATTGGCGACAAAACGCAACAACCTATTCAAGGCAACTCACCCAGCGCACGCTCAACAAGCGGCACAAGTTCACCTGTGGTATCGAGATCCAGGGCACGGACGAACGATTCCTGTGCTTTCTCATGCGCGCCCTGTCCGCTCCACAACAGACCCAGGTGATAGTGAACCACAGCCAGCGCCGGATCGAGAGAAACAGCCCGCCTGAGGCTGCCCTGCGCAGTCCCGTAATCCCCGACCTGAAAAGCGGCCCAGCCTCGCAGGTCATGGGCGCGCGCGTCGTCGGGCGAGAGTTCGAGCAACTTTGACGTGGCCTCGACCCCCTGCCCGGCAGCGGCGATGTTGTGATCGAGATAAAAGCGGGCCAGAATCTCCCACAGGGCCGGATCGTCGGGTTGGAGAGAGACCGCCTCCAGCAACCAAATTTCCGCCGCCACGTACCGTTCTTCGGCAGCCCAGGTCTGGCCAATCTCGACACACGTGGCCGGGTTGTCGGGGTCCAGGTCGTAGGCCGTCTCGTACTCGGCGCGAGCAGTCGAGAAGTCGCCCAGTCGATCGTAGTGCAACCCCAGGAAAGTGTGGGCCACAGCCGAATCGGGAGCCAGCGCGATGGCCCGCTGCAGGTGGGGCCGGGCCTCGTCCGGGTGGCCCATCTGGTCGAGCGCATGGCCCAGGTAAGCGTGGGCGTCGGGATAGTCGGGATTGTGCGAGAGGGCACACTCGAACTGACGCACGGACAACGCCCATTCCTGCGCCTCGAAGAGCACTCGCCCCAGAAGAACGCTGCCGTAAGCAGGGTCATCCACCGCGCCAGCCTCCTGGAGCGATGCGATCAGACCGCCCGCCAAATCGGTCCGAGCGGCGAAGAGATGTTGGATGGCGACGGGATCATCGCCGAGCAATAGCGCCCCCAGCATCTCGTGGGCCACGGGGTCGGTGGGGTCAACATCCAACAACTTCCCATACTCCGCCCGTGCTGCGTCCCACTCCCGCATTTCAACGGTGGCTCGGGCGAGGGTGTGGCGGATGGTCTCGGCATCGCCCAGCACCTCAGCGAGTCCAGTCGAGCCGTCGGCGGGCGCGAGGGCCAGCAGTCGCTGAGCGTGCTCAACGACAGCAGGCCAATCGGCGCGCACGGCGTAGATCGCGACCTGCAGCCGCTCCAGGCTTGCGGTGAGCGTGGTCGGACCATCCGCCTCCTCTGCACCCAACTGCTCGGCCTCAGCGACGGCAGCCAGCGCCTCGTCAGTGCGGCCCCAATCCAGATAGACCTGGGTCAGCCGGAGATAGGGAAGCGGATCGCCGGGCCGCAGGCGGGCAGCCTCCCGGTAAGCAGCGACGGCACCGGTGCGCTCGGCCCTGGCTGCATGCTCATCTCCCTGGCGCAGGAGGTCGAGATACGTCGTGGCGCTGGGGCGGAGGAGCAGAACGAGAGCCCCAGCGAGGAACACAACGGCCGGGAAGGTGATGAGCAGACGACGGTCAGGCTTGCGGGCCATATAACCATTATAGCCGCACACGAGAGAGAGGCAAGGTGGACGACAGCCAACTTGCACATTGGTGGCCTACTGCTATAATCGTAAGCCGTGCACACGTGAGACCAGCGCAATGCAGATGTTGCACTACGGGCTGCCAACGTATAGAAAATTGGTGTCCTCTCAATAAGTCGGGGAAGGTGGGGCAAATTGCCAATTTGCCCTACGTTGGCCCCAGAATATTGAGATGATACGAAAATTGGGTCAACGCGGATTCGTGGGGTAAACTCGCTCAGAAGGGGGTGTGTCACCCCCGTCGGTGGGGCTAAGGCACTGCATCGCCCCAGATGTGGGACGCGGGTGACACACCCGCTTGGAGCATCCCACTAATCCACGTAGAGCCAGAAAATTAAGGAGGTGTATCTTGCACATCGTAGTATGTACCAAGCATACGCCTGACTCTGAAGCCAAAATGTCGGTGGACGAGGCAGGCAACGTATCCTGGGGTGAGTCGCCACTCATCATCAACCCCTGGGACGAGTACGCCGTCGAGGAAGCACTGCTGCTCCGTGATAAACACAGCGGAACGGTCACCGTCATCTCAATGGGGCCGGAGGAAGTGCTGGAGGCACTGAAGCACGCCGTCGCGATGGGCTGCGACGAGGCCATCCGCATCTGGGACGAGTCTTGTGCCGGGTCCGACACCCTCGCCACCAGTTACGTACTGGCCAAAGCCATTGAGAAGATGGACGACGTGGACGTGATCCTCTTCGGCAAGTCGGCGATTGACGCCGAGACGTGGCAAACCGGTTCGGCTGTCGCCAGCCGTCTGGGCTGCCCCTCGCTGATGTACGTGATCAAGATCGCCGAACTGGACCCCGATGAAAAGAGCATCGCCGTCGAGCGGCTGCTGGAGGAGGGACGGCAGGTAGTGTCAGCCTCGCTGCCCGCCGTGATCGGCACGACCAAGAGCATCAATGAGCCGCGTTACACCTCTTTCATCGGCATCCGCAAAGCGGCCAAGATGGAATATCCCCTCTGGACACTGGACGACATCGGCGCGGAGGCGGATAAAGTGGGTGCGGCTGGCTCCGGCGTGCGCTGGCCACAAGTCTTCAAGCCACCGGAGCGCGGGGGCGAGGCCGAAATCATCGAGGCCGAGACGGTCGAGGAAGCAGCCGCAGTCCTGGTCGAGAAACTGCTGGCCGAGAAGGTGATCTAGGAGGCGATGCAATGAGCAACGACATCTTTGTCTGGATAGAACAGTTCAATGGCCAGCCCACAGCCGCCTCCTGGGAGGCCGTCGGCGCGGCCCGTCGCTTGGCGGACGAACTGGGGAGCAGCGTGACCGCCTGTCTCTTCGGTGGGCAAGGGATAGCAGATCTGGCACAGGAAGCCATCTCCCACGGAGCGGACACGGCTCTCCTGGCCGAAGATGCGACGCTGGCCGACTTCCGCGTCGAGCCGCAGGCCGCACTGCTAGCCAAGACGATTCGCGAAGCCGAGCCCACCGCCGTCCTCATCGGCGCGACCTTCCGCGGGCGCGAGTTGGGCCCCGTATTGGCGGTGGAACTGGACACCGGCTGCATCGCCGACTGCATCGCGTTGGAGTTCGAGGACGGCCAACTGGTCGCCACGCGCCCCATCTACGCGGGCAAGTTACTCTCCAAGTGCACCATCCCTGAGCGACGGCCGCAGATCTTCACCACCCGCGTGCGCGCCTTCCCCAAGCCAGAGCCAGACCCCGCCCGGAGCGGTCAGGTGACCCGGGTGGAGCCAGTCCTGGCCGAGGACGACATCCCCTCCAAGGTGACTGGGTTCCAGGAAACCAGGGGAGGTGTGAGCCTGGCCGACGCTGGCGCAATCGTCTCCGGCGGGCGCGGCGTCGGTGGGCCGGAGGGCTTCGAGCCCGTGCGCGAACTGGCCCAGGTGCTGGGGGCTGCCCTGGGGTCCTCCCGCGCTGCCGTGGACGCTGGATGGATACCCTATGAGTATCAGGTGGGCCAGACCGGCAAGACGGTCAGCCCCGATTTGTACGTCGCCTGCGGCATCTCAGGCGCGATCCAGCACCAGGCTGGTATGCGCACCAGCAAGATCATAGTCGCCGTCAACAAGGACCCCGAAGCGCCGATCTTCAAACTGGCGCACTACGGCATCGTCGGCGACCTGTTCAAGGTGGTGCCTGCGCTCACGTCGGCTTTCAAGGAGAAACTCGGATAGGTACTGCAGATCGCGATCAGGCTTTGCACAGATCGTAGCCGTCAGAACCCCGTTTGCTGTTGCCAGCAAACGGGGTTGTTATTGTCGGATAGGCCTTTTGTGTTATAATGAAACTCCACGAAGGTCAGGCCTGGAACCTTCGCCAGGATGTCACAAATGGGTGAACACAACAACACCGGACAACCAGGCACAGCCGATGTGCTGGCCGAGGTAGAACGACGCAGGACAGAAGCCCAGCCCCCGATGAGCGAGGGCCAACACCGGGTCATTATCATGGCCGACCGTTTCGTCTTCTGGATCTCCAAACACTGGCTGGCTGGCTTTAACACACTGGCCTTTCTCTATGTGGGTCTCCCCACCCTGGCCCCGGTGCTGATGCACCTGGGGGCCAAAGTGCCAGCGATGGCCATCCATGTCATCTACCGACCGCTGTGCAATCAGTTACCACAGCGTTCCTGGTTCCTGTTCGGCCCGCAGTCTGTATACACACTACCAGAGATTATGGAATCGGCAGGTATAGACGTGATGCAAGCCCCGCTACGTGCGAGCACCTTCGTCGGCAATGAGGTCATGGGGTATAAGATGGCCCTTTGCGAGAGATGCACGGCCATCCATGGCGCGCTTGCCATCTTTGGACTGCTTTACGCGCTGGGGCGTCCGCGCGTGCGCTCGCTCCCCTGGTGGGCCTACATCGGTTTCGGCATCGTGCCGATGGCACTGGACGGCGGTTGCCAGTTCCTCTCGTATGCCCTGTCCCTGCTGCTGCCCAACCTCCCCATCACGCCCTACGAGACGACGCCCTTAATGCGCACGCTAACCGGTGCGCTTTTCGGCCTGGCGACTGTCTGGCTGGCCTATCCTCTCATCCAAGAGACGATGGACGAGTTCCACGACACACTGCATCAACGATTCGGTTGGGAATAAACAATGAGCAAATGACAAATGAACAAATGACAAATCAATACACGTGTTACGTATTACGTATTACTCATCACGGGCAATGATACGAGAGCATGCAGACAGCATTGTGCTCTACCGCTTCGACGGGCTGAACGGAGCCGAGAGGCTGACTCACGCCGTTCTGACCCGCATCGGCGGCGTGAGTCAGGGACCCTATGCCACACTCAACCTGGGCCACACCGTCGGTGACGACTTGGCGGCGGTGGAAGAGAACCACCGGCGGGCCTTGGGCGCGCTGGGATTGGAACCCCAACAAGTCGTCAGCACCTGTCAGGTGCACGGGGCGCGCGTAGGGATAGTCGGACGGGCCCACCTGGGCACCGTCCAGCCAGCCACCGACGCGCTGGTGACCACCGCGCCCGCTGTGCCCTTACTGATGCGCTTCGCCGACTGTACGCCAGTCCTGTTCTTCGATCCCTTGCGGCGTGTGGTGGGAATGGCTCACGCAGGATGGCGCGGTGTGGTGGCGGGCACTGCCGGGGCGACGATACAGACAATGACGGAGCGGCTGGGTTGCGACCCGGCCGACCTGTGGGCTGGCATCGGTCCGACCATCGGCCCCTGCTGCTACGCGGTGGGGCCAGAAGTCGTGGCAGCGGTAAAGGCCGCGTGTCCACCGGGGACGGAAATAGTGCGACACACCGACGGGCAGACCTATCTCGACCTGCCCGCTGCGGTGCAGGCCCAACTCCGCGCTGCGGGCGTGGAGCAGATCGAGAACGCTGGTCTCTGCACCGCGTGCCACGTGGACGAATTTTTCTCGCACCGGGCCGAGCACGGGTGCACCGGCCGCTTTGGTGTGGTGATGGAGTTGCTGGAATGACCGACATCGTACGTAACCTGGCACAGGTACGGGAGCGCATGGCCGAGGCCGCATTGCGAGCCGGGCGCGATCCCACCGAGGTCACATTGGTCGCCGTGACTAAGACCCGCTCTGCCGAGGCAGTCATCGCCGCCTACCAGGCCGGCGTGCTTCACTTCGGTGAAAATCGCGTCGAAGAGGGAATGACCAAGATCCCTGCTGTTCACGCTAGCATCTCCGGCCCTCGACCGACCTGGCACATGGTGGGTCACGTGCAGAGCCGGAAAGCGAGAGCAGTCGTGGCCCAGTTCGACTACGTCCACTCCATAGACCGGCTCAAGATCGCACAGCGGCTGAACCGTTTCGCGCAGGAGGCCGGCCGGACGCTGCCAGTGCTCCTGGAGTGCAACGTCTCCGGCGAGGAGGCCAAGTTCGGGTTTGACTTGCAGGGTTGGGAGCAAGACAAAGCACAACGGGAGGTTTTCTTCGCCGTCGTCGAGGAGACCCTGACACTGCCTGGGCTTTCTGTGCAGGGCCTGATGACGATGGCCCCTCTCGTCGCCGATCCAGAGACCGTGCGGCCAGTCTTTGCCAGCCTGCGCGCCCTGCTCGATGCACTGCGCGACCGTTTCCCGGCCCACGACTGGTGTCACCTCTCTATGGGGATGACCGACGACTTCGAGGTCGCAATAGAGGAAGGGGCAACGATAGTGCGCATTGGACGTGCCATCTTCCTTCAGTATGCCCCCGTTTCACCATGACACCAATAATATTTCACCAGGAGAACTCTATCAGATGTACTTTCTACTGCGACTGATAAACGTCCTATTCACTCTCTACTCTCTCGCCTTCATCGCCCGTGCCTTGCTGCCGTGGTTCAGAATCGATCACTACCACCCAGCGATGCAGTTCCTGATTCGGATCACCGAACCAATACTGGCCCCACTGCGCCGCTACATTCCGCCCATGGGTGGCCTGGACTTCACCCCCATGGTGGCTTTGCTCATCCTCTGGTTGGCGGAGCAACTGCTACAGATATTTATGGTGACGCTGTTTTAGCGCTGGAGGCTGGGGTGACGTTGGGGGTGACCGAAAAAGAAGGGGGATGCACCTTTCAGGTGCGCGTCCTGCCCAGGAGCAGAAGGGATGAAATTGTGGGGCTACATGGTGATGCGCTCAAGGTACGACTGACGGCTCCGCCGGTGAGGGGCAAAGCCAACCACGCACTCCGCAAGTTCCTGGCCAAGCGGCTGGGGGTCTCACCAACGGACGTAGAGATCATCACCGGTCACACCTCGCGCCAGAAACGGGTGCGCGTTAGTGGAGTCTCTGCCGATGCCATCCGCGCCCTCACGAAGTAACACCTCGCCCTTCATATCTACTCACTTACTCAACTCTCAAATCGTACCGCCTGCCAATCTCGGCCAGCGCCTCTAGCGCTACGCTCGCGATAGCCTGATCGGAGTCTGCCAGCGCGGCTCGCAACGGCTCGACATCGTCAGGACGGCCCACCTGAGCCAGTACCTGCGCTGCAGCCAAGCGAACCGGCACATCCCCATCGCTCAACGCGCGACAGAGCATCCACCGCGCCGCATCACCTATCCCCACCCCTTCGCCCTGGGCCGCTGCCCACGAGATAAGCCAGGGCAACTGCCCGACCTCAGGCGGGGGCGCGACGCCGAAGACACTCTCCTGCTCCTCCAACTCCTCCAACGCCGCCGATGCCGCCGAGCGTACGATCCACTGATCGTCCTCCCGCATCACCTGCTCCAGCAAATCCCGCGCCCCCAAATGTGCCAGTCCAAAGACCGCCGCCCGCCGGATCATCACGTCCTCGAAATCGACTACCTCGCGCAGAAACACCTCTCCCTCTTCCCCACATTCAGCCAGCGCCTCGGCAGCCACGTGTTTGAGCACATCATCCCCTTCCACGAACAGCCGTCCCAGCCGCCGCGTTGCAGCATCAATTCCCAGGTGCGCCAGCCCACGTACAGTCGCTTCGCACACAGCGGGGTCTTGGTCCTCCAGCGCAGCCTCGAAGACTGGCAGGTCTGCCTCCCCTGCCACCTTGGCCAGTCCCAGAACAGCGGCAACGCGCACCTCAGCACTGGGATGTCGTAGCGCTTGTTTGAAGAAGTAGGTGACGCCTGGCAGCCCAGTGGCCGCCATCGCCTCCGCCAGCGCCTGCAGGACTGGCACGGGGTGACGGGGCTGAAGGAAAGCGCGGGCCAGAACCGCCATCGCCCCGTCGCGCCAGGCTGCACCCTCTGGAGCCACGCGGATCCAGGAACTGAGAGCGCGAAGGCGCGTGTAGAACATATCGTCCGGGCTGCGCACCCACTCTGCCACCAGCGGTCTCATATCGCCGAGTTCGGCGTAGAAGCGCAGCACCTCAGCCCAACGCGGATCATCCAGCCGCTCAATGAGAGTGCTGGGGTCAACGGCCATCAATTGGTACGCCGCCAAATACGCCTGCCAGAGCGAATGAGCAAAAGCGTAACAATTAGAGCCTGCTGGACGAAGCAACCCCTGCTCGCCGGTCAGTGCACGGAAGACGTGGATAGCCGCACGTGCCGGACGCTCCTCAGGCGGGGGAAGCGCGGACTCGATGGCAGCAACGATCTCCTCGCGACTCGCGGTCGCGCGCTCCTCCTGCTGGAGGTTCAACGCCACCTGCCCCAATGCCGCCCGGCAGACCGCGAACAACCTGGTCTCCTTCTCTTGCCAGAGCAGCAAGTCCAGCGCACGGTCGAACAGCGCCGCCCGTTTGGCCGTCGGTCGTTTGTCCGAAAGATACACGAACGCACGTAACGCCAACTCTAATGGGGTGCTCCCCACTCGCGCCGCACGTCGCAACTCGGCGACCAACTCGCGGAGAGCGATGGGGGATTCTTCACCAGCCTGGGTGCAGGCCTCCAGCCACTGCCTGGCGAACGCATCGACCCGCCTGCCCTCCCATGACGCCAGTATCAGAGGAACGAAGCCAGCCTCAGTCAGAGGCGCATAACCCCGCGTCCCTGCACCAACCAGCCACATGTTTCCCGGCAGAGCATCGGCCAACCCGGCCAACCACGCCGCTGCCTGCCCACGCTGCTGCGGCAACAGTTCATCCCACCCATCGGCGAGCACGATTGCCTGACCAGCCTCCAGATGTTGGCGCAAGAGACCTACCAACCCGCTGCCGCCTCCTACAGCGCCCACCGCCACACGAAGGAGTCTATCCACTCCATCATCTGTTTTCCGCCCTTCTTCACGATCCGTCTCTCCCCAATCCGTCGCCGAGAGTGGCACGTAGAGCGGCAACCGCTCCCGGCCCAACCTCAGTGTCACCTCAGTCTCGGCACACTCCCCTCCATCATCCGTTGTGCGGGCGCATACGAGGGCAAGATACGTCAGCAACGCGGTTTTTCCCGTCCCAGAAGCACCCAGGATCACCAGGCGGGGGTGTCCTCCCAGCACCCGACGCAGTGGCAAAGTCTGGGGACCGGTGGGCATAGCCTCAATTTCAGAGATGGATTGAGGAGGAGGCGGGTGATAGAACAACTCAGGCTCGACGAAGACGGCATCCAGTGGAGCCACGTGCGCCAGCAGAGTGAGAGTGCGCGCACGCGCGGCGACCAGCTCGCGATAGCGATCCTTAGCACTGGCCTGTAGGCGGTGATGCAATCGGACCAATGGCGTCACCGCGGTCTCCCAACCCAGACGCAACGCGTCGCGAAAGTGGTAAGCCATCCCGACCAGCAGGAGAGCCACCGCCGCACCGACCAACGCTGACCAGACGTCAAATCTCCAGGGTTGAGGAACTGGGGCCAGACAGAGAGTGGTAGAATAAACGATACAACGCACAACCCGCTCCTGGCGAGGATGTCTATGTCGTTTGCTGAGAAGCAATTAGCCGGTACCCGACCCCCCGCTCGGTGAGGATGAGCGTGGGATGGGAAGGATCAGCCTCGATCTTCTGGCGCAGGTACCAAACGTACAACTTCAAATACTGACGCCGATCCTCGTATTGCGGCCCCCAGACACGGCGCAGGAGCGTCGTGTGCTGAACCACGTGTCCAGCCTCTTGAACCAGCGCAGCCAGCAATTCGTACTCCAGCGGCGTGAGGAGGACGCGCTCTCCACTCACTTCGACGGCACGCGCCTCCAGGTCCACCGAAAGCCGTCCGCCCCTGTAAGTCATCCCTCGAGAGGACGCACGCCGCGCACGGTGCAGGGCAGCCTTGACACGGGCGAGAAGCTCCTTGTAACTGAAAGGCTTGATAATGTAGTCATCAGCACCCAACTCGAGGCCGCGGATCACGTCCCGGTCGGACCCCAGTGCGGTAGTGAAGATAATTGGGGCGTCGGTAATCCCCTGCATCCGCTCACAGACGACCCAGCCATCAATATCGGGTAGAAGTATATCGAGCAAAACCAGATCCGGCTCCGAGTTGCGGACCTCTTCCAACCCGCTCTTCCCATCTTGACAAACCGTGATCTGGTAGCCAGCACGCTCCAGTTGGAGACGCATCAGGCGCGCCAAAGCATCATCATCTTCAATAACCAGGATTCGCTCATCCACGACCATCCTCCGCGTCCAAGAACCAGCCAATATGATAACCAAATCTGGTACAAATGTCAACCGCGCCCCCCCCCATTGTGCCCACACCAAAAAAATTGATACATTTGTACTATTGACGAGAGGCCATCTATGCGGTAAAATAAGAGTGATGATGGGGGACGGGTTCCCGCCCCCGAAACCCACATCAAAGACTGTTTGTGGTTACCCTCCTTTCGCAGTCACGGCCTCCTCCCTGAGGAGGCCGTGGCCTTTTATCAATCATCAGACACGCACGATCATGCGCCCGCAGTTGCCGCAGTAGACCAATTGCGCCTTCCGCAACTGCCACTCCAGGCTTGGCGATATCGCGACACCGCATCCACCACATGCGCCATCGCGCACCTGGACTACAGTCAGTCCACTCTTCCAACCCCGCAAGGCCTGGTAGGCGGCCAGATCACCGGTCTCAATGTTGGGCAGCAGTTCCGCTCGCGCCTGACCAATTTCTGCCAGCCTCCCCTCCAGCGCCTCCCGCTCAACCATCAGGTCCGCCTGCTGGGCTGACCAATCGGCCTGTGTCTCGTCAAGATGCGCCCGAGCCCGGGCATGCACAGCCTCTGCCTCCTCCCGCTCAATCATCGCCTCCAGCAGATCATCCTCCCGCTTTTGCCGTCGCCGCTTGAGCGCAGCGACCTTCGCCTGCAGGTCCGCCAACTCTTTGGGATTCTTGACCACGCCGCTATAGAGCCGCTGCTCAAAGTGCGCTCTCTTATCTGAGAGCCCTTGAATTTCCAGTTCCAGGTCACGCTGGCTGAGCGTCCACTTCCGGACCAGCGCCTGCATACTCTCCAGTGCCCGGCGTGCCTGGCGCAGCGGCCCGCTCTCTCCTAGTGCCGCCTCCACCTCCACCAGGCGGCGCTGCTTCGCATCTCTCTCACTATCCAGGCACTGCAGGCGATAGAGGTCCGCTCCCTTTGTCATCAGTCCCTCCCCTGATTGCGGAACGAAAAGAGCCCAATGCCAGCAGCATCGGGCTCCCCGACTTACTCCTCCTCGGCCTGCTCGGAGGGGGGTTCAATCGGGGTTTCGGTTTCCCGCTCCATAGCAAGATCAGTGGACGACTCGACAGCAGGTTCAGCCGGGGTTTCGGTTTCCCGCTCCGTCGCAAGATCAGCGGAAGTCTCGAAACGCGGCTGGGCCTGCCCCACTTTCGCGTGTCGCACGACCAGTAACGTCACCCCACCCACCATGCATAAGATGGCGAACAGTTGCGCGGCCGCGATAGGGCCAATCATCCAGGCATCGGGGCGAAAGTACTCAATGAAAAAACGACCCAGCGGGTAGCCGATGATGTAACCCAGGAGAATGTCCCCCTCCAACAGCCAGTCTTTATACTTGTGTGCTATCAGCGCCAGCGTGATAAACAGCAGCAGGCACCACAGCGATTCATACAGGAAGGTGGGGTGAAAGAGAGTGTCAGGCGGATAGGTCGCGAGGTCGTTGTAGGGAATGATGCGGTGCTCTGGGGCAATAATCAGACCCCAGGCGAGATCGGTGGGCGGCCCATACAGTTCCTGGTTGATGAAGTTACCCCAACGGCCGATGACCTGACCCAGAGCCAGCCCTGGCGCGCCGTAGTCGAGCAACTGCAATGGGCGCAGGCGGGCGCGCCAGGCGTAGATAGCCACCCCCAGCACGCCCCCCACGATGGCCCCGTAGATGCCCAGGCCGCCTTGCCAGATGTACAGGATCTCAGTAGGATGCTGGCGGTAGTAACTCCAGCCCACCATCCCGCCCGCGGGTTCAGAGAAGATGTGGTAGAGCCGAGCGCCGATGATGGCCAAGATGATGGCGATGATGAGCCCGTTCCAGACGTGATCGGGGTTCTCACCATCACGCTTGACCCGCCAGGAGGCGTAAAGGGCGCCCAGCATAACGCCGGTGACGATCAGGATACCGTACCAGTGGATACCGAAATCGGACGTGATGTGAATCAGAATAGGGTCAAGTGGTGGCTTCATTTATCCCTCCTGTCGCATAGTGCGACAGATTATACCACAAGCGGGCCGATTAACCAGAAAGCCCCCACCGTTACCCACTCGCCAAAGCCAGAACGACGAACGTCAGCAGGCCCACCAACGACAGTGCCACACCGACCAGCACCGGCAGCACAGTCGCCAGGATGGCCTTGCCCACACTGAAATCGTTGGCGACAGCCACGGATTTGACGTAGATGGCAATGCCCCACACGGTCGCCACCAGCCCGAGCAGCCCCCCAAGACAGGTCACGAAGCCCAGGATGTCCAGCACGTGTGGCACAGCGTAGAGGGCGGTTGCCCCCAGCATCTGAGACACCGTCGCCCGGCCCTTCAGCAGTTTGGCGACCAGCAAGACCCACAGGCTATACCCAAGCCAGCCCGCCAGCCGGCTGAAAGGCAGCGATAGAAAAGCGCCCAGGCCTTTCAACAGCCGCCCCACAAGTCTGGGCAGCCGAGTCTCCAGCATCTCAATGCGGAAGCCTATCCCCATCCCAGCCCGTATGGAGGGAACCACATCCCGTTCAATTTCAGGCGGCACGTCAAAGAATTCCCGCATAGTGTCCAGGGACTCGGTGAACTCCTGGATGGACTGCTCCGCCTCTTGCCGCCGGGCCCCGATCGGGCGCAGATCACCGACGATGCCGATGATGAACGATACGACGCCTGCCAAGAGCGTCACCAGCACCAGCAGCGCCAGCCCGCGCTTCAGCACGTCCGCGCGGGCGACGTGCTGCGTGTAGGCCTCGTGTCTGAACAACAGCACATCCCAGGCGAGTTGAAGTAGCTCTTTCATTGCGACATACCTCCTCCGAAGATCACGGCCACAGCCGCGCCGCCCAGGCAGACGAAGAACATCCCCACCACAGTAAGTACAACGGCGGGCAACAGTGTCGCTACCAGGGCCCGGCCCCAGGTCATCCGATGGCAGGTCTTGAGCGCCACGTAGCGGCAGAGCAACGTCCACGTGCCCACCACTCCACCTACGATGACGTAGGGCAAGAGTGTGACCAGGTTCAGCAGTTGGGGCGCGACAGCCAAGGCGGTACAGCCCAGCGTCTGACTCAGACTCCCTTGCCCGCCCAGCAACCGGGCGGAAAGATGGGCCAGCACCCCGTACAGGAACCACACGAGCGCCAACCCCAGCGGTAAGAGAACGATTCGCGACGCAGCAGTGGCGATGTTCGGCGCGCCGAACATCTGCGGAGCAAAGCGCCGCCACATATCCCATTGCTGCTGGAATCCCTCACGGAACTCGGGCGCGCCCTGCATACTCCGGTACCAGGGCATCTGCTCAATGCCCTCCAACACGACCTGCTGAATGTCGCTCATGTCAGGCGTAGTCGCCCACTCCAACGCCGTCCCCACCAGTCCGACCAGCGCCACGGCCAGGGCGACCAGGACAACGAGCCCCAGGCCGCGTAGCACCAGGTTCGAACCGTCGCGTATTTCGGCGTAAGGTGCTTCACTCAGGAAAAGCCCCTCCCACGCCAACCGTATCAATGCTTTCATCGCGTCTTCTCCTTTCACTCATACAATCACTATCGCCGGCCGAAAATCTTGACCAGCGCCCGGGCCAACCAGAAGACAGCCCAGCCAGTGAGCAGTGCCCCGGCCAGCGCTATTTTCTGCTCATCAACGATCGGCTCTACCCAGGTACCCTCCGGCGTCACCTCGACGACGGCGAGGGGGCAGGCTGACACACCGCCGCCACCGCCGCCGCCACCGCCTGCATCACCGCCCTCCGCCGCCTCCCCGGCAACCTCTTCCTCGGCCATCGGCCCGTGTCCGACCCCCATCCCGAAGCCATAGGCTACCTTGGCGACGGGGATGATGGTACGGCCCTCGGCAATCACAGGTTCGCCGAAGACAGCGTCAACGCTGGCCTTCTCCCGCAAGTCAGCGAGAGAATCGAGCAATTTACTAATCTCCATTTCCATCAGTTTCCCCCTTCTCTCCATTCCCTATTCTCCATTCTCTATCCTCCATTCTCCATTATTCACTCTCCATTCTTCACGTTCTGCGCGCCAGACGCACGGCCACCGCCAGCAGCAACGGGATGACAAATGCCGCCAGAAGCAATCCACCGAGCGCCTGGGCCGTCTTATCCTGGATAGGAATACAGCACTCGCCCTCCCCATCCCGCTCCAGGATCGCGACCGGCTGCAGATGCACAAAACCCCAACCTTGCCCCGCGAGGCCGTCGGTGCCAACGAAAGCCCGCCGCTGCACACAGCTCGTCACACGCACCACCGGCACCAGTTCACGCCCCTCGACGTGGATAGGTTCCCCCTCGATGACCTCAGTCACCACCGGTCCCCGCCTCTCAACAGCCCGTTCGTTCATCAGCCCTCCATTCTGTCCCCTTGTCCCCTTGCCTCATTGTCACCCCGTCTCCTTGTCTCCCCGTCTCCCTATCACCCCGTCTCCCTATCACCCCGTCTCCCTATCACCCCGTCTCCCTGTCACCCTGTCACCCCGTCTCCTTGTCCTCTTCCCCTCCCCCTCAACAGCCAGCAGTTTCCTCAGCAGTGTCTCTTCTTCCTCTCGCGTGCTCACCTTGCCATCCAGCCTGGCATCACGCAGCGTCTCCAACAGCCGCCCGAAGAGCGGGCCAGGCTTCAAGCCCATCGCTTTCAGGTCGTCACCGGTGAGTTCTATCTCTACCAAACACCAATTGGTCTGATAGTGCAGCAGCCTCTGCCGTAGCCGCTTCCGGTCGGTGGCAACCCAGGCCGCGGCCAGGACGCGGGCAGGGTATGGCTGCAGCAAGCGGTACACGACGCTGGGGCGGCGCGCCTTCCCCAGTTGAGACAAGGTTTCTTTCAGACTATGCAACAGACACAGATCATCCGCATCCTCGCGCACCATCCTCAGACGGGCGACCACCTCTCCCAACTCTTCGTCGCCAAGCCGGTATGTCAGCAGGGCCAGGTAGAGAAAAGGCGTGTCGCCAGCATCCAGCACCCAGGCTCCATTGTCCAGGTGCTCTCGCAACGTCCGATATTTCCTGTTTAGCCATTTATCACAACGTAGGCCGGGATGGATGTGGGCCAGGACATCCAGTTCGTCCAGACGACACAACGCTCTTTCCGGCTCGACTTCGCGGAAGATCTGCTCCAGTTCGTGGCGTATGCGGTCGCCGCTGACCCGTTTCAGCAGTGGCAACGCATCGGCGATCAGTTTCTCACTGCGGGGGTCAAGGTGAAACCCCAGCCGGCTCTCCAAGCGCGCAGCCCGTAGCATACGGGTGGGATCATCCACAAAACTGAGGCTATGCAACACGCGAATAATGCCGTTGCGAAGGTCTGCCTCGCCCCCATAAAAGTCCAGGAGTTCCCCCCAGTGGTCCGGGTCGAGGCGGATGGCGAGCGTATTGATGGTGAAGTCTCGACGATGGAGGTCCTGCTTAATGGAACTGCGCTCTACCTGGGGCAGGGCGGTGGGATGGGTATAGAACTCAGTGCGCGCCGTCACGAAGTCCACGCTGGGTGGCAGTTTGCCCCGCCCGACGGGGTCGGCGACCTGCCGCCAGACACGCGGCGAAAGGAGCCACTTGGCCGTGCCAAAACGCCTGTGGGTGCGCACCCGCCCCCCCAGGTCAGCAGCCAGCCGTCGGGCCAGCAGGATAGCATCTCCCTCAACGACCAGGTCCACGTCCACGATGGGATTGCTCAGCAACAGGTCACGCACCAGCCCACCGACGAAGTAGGGAACGAATCCCATCTCGTGGGCTCTCTGCGAGATACAGCGTACCAGGGCAATCACCGGCCCCGCAAGAGCCTGCTCCAGCAGCACAGCCGCCTCCTGGCGCTGGGCCGGCTGTGGCGGTGTGCCCCAAAGCGTGATCAGATCTGTGCGCGTGACCACCCCGACGACACGGTCCCCTTCGACGACAGGGACCTGGCCCCAGCCGCTCTCGATCATCAACCGCTGCAGCCGCTCCACCGAATCGTTATCGCTGACGGTGACCGTGCCAGCCTCCATCACCTGGGTGACGGGGACATCGGCCATCTTGAACTGCAACGCCCGGTCCACAGCCCGGCGGGTCAGCAGCCCGATCACACCCCCCTCCGCGACGACCGGATATCCCTCGTGACCGGTGCGCCGCATACGCTCGGCAGCATCAGCGACTGTGTCCCCCGGGGACAGCACCTGCACGCCCCGGGACATCACCTGGGCGATGGTGACACCGGGTCGCACGACCTCTGGTAACAGACGCAGCAGGTCCTCGTGCACCGTTTGCAGGGAGCGTGCGCGAATGTGCGCCGCAGCCGCACGCTTGTGCCCCCCGCCACCGAAGTGTCTTGCCACGGCGGATACATCAATGTCATCGGTGGTGCTACGGGCGACGAGTTGGATGCGCTTGTCGAGAGCGACGAGCACAAACAGCGCCGATGGCTCCAGCAGATCGCGCAGTTTGTGGGCCAGCGTCGAGATCTCCTCCGCGAACTCCGGCGCTTCGGCCCAGGCGACGATGACGGTATGGCCTTCGATCTCGTGGGTTTCGCTCTGTTCCAGCAATCGCTCGTAGAGTTCGCGCTGCTCAGGCGCGAGGGGGTGGTGAAGGAATTCGTTGACCACGTCGAGACGAGCCCCCTGCTCCATCAGCCAGGCCGCCGCATGCACGTCTCGGGCGGTCGTCCCCTGGTACGAAAGGGATCCGGTGTCCTCGTAGATGCCCAAGAGCAGCAACGTCGCTTCGATACCGGTCAGTTTGAGAAAGCGCGCCGAAATCTCCTCGATCAGCAGCGTCGTCGTGGCCCCCATCAGTTCGCCGCAGTAGGTCCAGTTGGCAGGCAGGTCACGATTCTCTTCGTGAACATTGTGGTGGTCAATGATGTCCACCCGCAGGTCGCGCCCCATCCCTCTGAGTGTGGTCAGGCTCTGCGTGTCCACCAGTATGGCGCGCCTGATCTTGCGGCGGGGCAGGTCGTCGGGCTGGACGAAAGGGAGCTCAGCGCCATAGAGCGCCAGAAAGGCACGTCCATTCCGGTTGACGCGACGAGGCAGCACAGGAGTAGCAGCCGTGAACAGTTTGCTTGCCCCCAGCAGGCTAGCGATGGCGTCAAAATCCGCGTTTTCGTGGGTCAGAATGACTTCCACACTGACTTCCCCTGGTAGTTTCGCCTGGTTCCTACCCTATCCCCCTATTGCCTGCACAGCAGAATACTGAGGCACGGCAAAGTATCGCTCCGGCCGATGTCGGTGATACTCTTCCAGGAAGTGATCAAGTCGCTCGGAAACATCGGCGGAGATGTAAGCCTCGCCGCATTGCTGACACACATCGGCCGGGACATCCCTGATGACAAGCAGCTCTTCCCCACGCCAGATTTCCAACGTGGTCTTGCCGGGCTTCAATTCACCGCCGCACAGGTCACACCGATCAACTATCTCTTTCATTTTCTCACCTTGCTGGAACATATCCTGTCTCCATAACGATACTGTGCGGTCATCGAGAGAAAGGGCGAATTGCAGCCCTATGAGTTACTACTCAGGCGTCATTCCGAGCGACCGAAAGGAGCGCAGCGACTGAAGGGAGTCGAGGAATCTGGTCGCTCTTGCCGCCGAAAACCGAGATTCCTCGACTCGCTGCGCTCGCTCGGAATGACGTGTTGTGAGAAGCCTGAGCAGTAACCCCTATGACAGAGTATACTCAATCCAGCAAATAGGTCAAACGTGCGATATGTGCAGATGGGGCACGATGTCCAGACCATTGCCACGGAAATTCTGCCTCACCTGACAGTGGCCCAGATTCAGCAATTCCCGTTCCAAGGCCTACATCCCGTTCGTCGCGGAATACTACTGGGCGGGCAAAGAGCACTGCGGCGTCCTGGTGATCGCACAACTTGCTAGCATAATGATCCAGCAAACGACCGAACTCCTCATGCCTTGACCATATCAACCGGCCCGTCTGAGAATTAACTTCAGCGCTCCAGGCTGGGAGATCAACTCCACATCCCCGCCCAGGGCGCGCGTTTCGCGCACCAACATCAGGAAACCCTCGCCCCGCGATTCCATCAACGCCCGACCGGTGAGCGGACTCTCGTAGTCGCGCAAGAAGCCGGCCAGTGCCTGGTTGCGACGGTAGGGCTGTGCTCCGGCGAACAGATTCTCGGGTCGTAACGTGTTGTGCAACCCGCCGGGATTGGAGATTTCGATACGATCATCAAAGACCATCACACGCACGTTGGAACCAGATAGTTGATAGTCTCGGTGGACGACGCCATTTACGATTGCCTCGTGAGCAGCACGCAGTGAGAAGACCGGACGATCCAATCGCCCTTCATGCGTTTTCTCGGCCGCTACGGGGATATACCGTTGCACAAAGCGTGTGGCTTCGACGATCTGCTCCGGTACTGGGCCGCTGAACAACTTTTCGTCCAACTGCTCGTTGGCGTCGGCTATGGCTCCTCGATAGAGCACACACTGGACGAAAGCGCCCGGCAACCAGGTTGTAATCGGCTCCCGGCCAAAGAGCAGCAATCCCACTACGGTGGGAACTGCCAGGCCACTATCGAGACGCGCGGCCAATTTGAGATTGACCAATCGAAATTCCAATCCCGGTTCTTCAAAGGCGTGCTCGGGACCAAAACGACGCCGGCAATAGTCTTCGAACAACTCCAAATCCAGTGCCTTCAGATCAGTCGTGCGCACAGCGCGCTCCTCGAAGGGCTGTCCCATCTGCCGTCGTTCCAGCAGTCGCGCCAACTGGTCAGGCCGCAGGTCTTGCTTGTGGGAACCGATGCGTGTCATCCAGCGACCGCCGGAGGTCCGGTGCACGTAGGGGCTCTTAAGCACGTCTACCTTGAGGCAGAGGTGAGCCGTACCCGAGGCATCCGGGAGCTGCCTCCAATCGGGGATGATGTACGCCGGCGGCTCACAATTGTGCTGAGAGACGTTCACCACCCACTGTTCTAACAAGTCTGCCTTGTCCGGGTCTACGCCAATTACCTCTCGGTGATCGTTGATCCCAAAGATCAGGACACCAGCCTCGGCATTGGCAAAGGAACAGATTACCCGTGCGATGGCCTCGGGTGCTTTGGCCTTTTCGCGCGTGAAACGTGGCGAGTTGCCTTTGAAGACGACTTCCTTGAATTCAAGGTAGGCATCCTCCCCGGCGGCGATTTCGGCCATTAGTTCGGATAGGGTCTCGTACATGCGTTACCTCCTCCTGTTCCTCAACTCACAAGAACGTCCCTTCCACCAACGGCAAGAGCCACGTGGCGGATTGGGGATCGGACCATTTTCATCCGCAGATTTACTAACTCTCGCTTCCGCCAGGTTTGCTTACGCGTGGGCGGATTTGGACCATATCAATGTTTTCCGCGTCGTCATCCACAAAAACCGCCTGGCCCGTACGCGCGATCTGGTTGATATATGTCTTGATTTCGTTCTTCATATAGTCCTTGGTCAAACGATTCAGCGCGGTCTTGTCGTCGCGGGTAGTCAGTGCATGAGAGAGGATAACATCGCACTGAGACAAGACTTCGCCATCAATCGCTGATGGTTGTTGAGATACAACGACTAGCGATAGCCCTGGTTGACGCCCCTCCTTTACCCAACGAATCAATTCCTCCTTGCCCAGGGCAGATTTGCCAGTCGGAACGAATTGATGCGCCTCGTCAATCAGGAGCCAGAGCTTCTGTTTTTCAGGGGCGAGTCCCAGTTCCTCCCGACGTCGGGCAACGCTGCGCTTCCTAAACAAGTCACGGCACAGAACGGAAAGAATCAGTCCACGTCGGCCATACCGCCCAGAGTCTATGATGCTCAAATCCAAGATATTGATAGAACGGGGGTCTAAAACCTCTGAAAGTTCGTGGTAGCGGTCAGTAGCAAACATGCCCCATTGCTCTGCCATCTCCAAACGATTAACCAGAGCGTCTACAGTGCGCTCGTTTGCTCTGGGGTCTGCCTCGACTTCACCAATAATCTCTGCGATAAAGTAAACCTCACCATGCTTACGGCGACATCTATGGATCGCTTTAGTTAGAGCAATACCCATTGGTTCATTGATAGTAGTACCAAAAGAGTCACACCAACCCTCTGGCGATACATCTGCCGGGTTTATGGCTAGTGACCTAAAGTCCACTCCGCGCCGTTCCATCTCTTGTACAATGTCAAAGCCCCCGTAGCGTTCAACAGGGTCACCCGGTACCAAGACCTTCGTTGGCAAGTCGCGTGGGCTATCGCCCCAGTCCCAAACAGCCTTTTCTTGCTCAGTATTCGGCAATGACATCGTGTGGAAAATACCCATAGGGTCCACAACCAGGATAATCACGTCTGCCGCGCGATGCAGCTCCTCAACAATCACTCCCATCGTGTATGATTTGCCGCTGCCCCGTTTCCCACAAATCAGAACCACCCTGGACTTGCTGGCGTCAACATAAACATCGTCCTCTGTGTCTAGACTACGCCCGATGAAGAGTCGACTCATTTTGTGAACCCCCAGTTTACAACTGCTTAGGCTGTTCCAGAAAAAACAATTGTCCCAAATTCTGAAATCGTCGTCTGATACGGGAAGTGCGTTGAAAACGCACTAAATGAGGCCGTCTTAACCCGTTTTGACGGGTTTCGTAGTATCAGCGGGGTGTTTCAACGCCCCGCCTCAAGGCTGGCCTTACCCAGTTTGGGATAATTTAGATTCTGGAATTCCCTTACCTATCGTCGTGGCTCAATCCGGATGATTACTTGATTCTTCTTGAATAGGCTTTGCAAGTCATGCATAACCTGTTCAATCTGAAACTCCGGGTTGTCTGCAACAAGTTTCAGAATGACATGCTTGAGCTCTACACCGCGTGTCGAGTCCGCTGCGTTTTCCTGGATGATACACAGCAAGGTGTTCTCGCCCTCACCCTCCAGCGGACGTTTGGTTATAAAGGTCTGCACAGTGGTTGCCATCTCCACCAAGGTATCACGGAGTCCCGCGATACTCTCAGTCAATCTCTCAAGTCCTGTGTCGTCACTGAGAGTCTGGATCGTAACCGTGTTCTTGAGTTCACGTGCCTTTGCCAAAGAGGTGCTGACAGCATCTGCAGACAATGTACCAGAAACTTGTTGCACTCGTTCAGCGTAAATCACCTCGCTATGCAACTGCTGATATTGCTGCTCATACTGCGTCAGTATTCCCTGGAAATGTTCAACTGCCTCTTGGCGTAGATTTTCCCTACCTTCCTCTGGTGAGACGTATGGGTCAAAGTTAGTCTTGAGCATTGGACGCTCATCGCCCACGTGACGTAGCGCATTCTCCAAGCCCTGTTTTTCAGCCATGAAATCTTCACGCCTCTTCCGCTGCCAATCGCCAATCTCCTGCTCCAGTTCAGCAACATCTTTGGAGAAGATTTCGTGATCTGACAAGGTATCCAGCGGTGCGTCTTTGAATTCCTTGGCAATCTGGTGCCAGATTCCCTCCGCAGCGTCCAGGAACTTGGCCTCACCAAACGAAGCCTTCGCCGTGACTGCACCCTGATGTACTTGATTAGAGCGTTGCAGCAGTTTTTTCCAGGCGCGCAGATTACTTTGGTTCGCACTCATTGCGGCCCGTTGGTTAGACAACTGCTCCAACTGTTCGTGGAAAGTGGCATGGGTTCTGACCAGTTCCACCAGGTAATCTGATCTCGCTTCTACTGGCCCTGGGTCTGACAGACTCTTCTCAACATCCTGAGCCAAGTTCTTGTATTTGCCAATCAGTTCATCGTACCGTTTTCGCAACCTCTGCCGGCTATCCTCCAAGGCCCCACTCCAAGGAGCCTGACCACCAACAATTGCTGTGATCAGCTCATCTGGCACCCCGGCGCTAAGCAAAGGCTGCACCTTGCCTTTCGCCGCCCGTAGCTCTGCGAACCGTTTCTCTATTGCCGTGGCTATGTACTTCCGTAGTCCAAACTCAACGTTCCGTAAAGTCGCATGAAGTTCCTCGGCATCTTCTGCCTTTTCCAATTGTTGCACACTGGTCCTAATTCTCCCAAGCCTGGATTGATATCGTTGCAAGTTAAAGTCTGTAACTACCTGTAAGCTTGTTATCTCAGCTTCAGCGGCTGCTAATCCTTCAGCAAGAGACTCCCTTAGATCATCCACGGAACGGATTAGCTGCTCAATCGAATTGGTCCCCGAATTGTATGTCACGTATTGTCTGGCACTTAGCAGTTTAATGACTTCAGCAATCTCCTCTTTTCTGTAACCCCATTTCTGGCCAATTTCAAACAACTCCTGGGCAGGCAATAAGCGGATAGTTCCCTCTGGACGTTGATCCGTATATGCAGAATCTCTGAGTAACTGTAGTATTTCCTGTTCCAGCGGATGCATGACAAACCAGATCTTGGCATTCTCACTTCGGCCTTTTCCCCATTCGAGCTTTGTTACTGTGGCTAGGTTCTGGGTAATGAGCGCTTGCACTGTTTGTTTGCTTGTTCGCCCAAACAAGCGTGTTACGTAGTCCTTGGTGGTATCCAGTGGTTCTTTTCCCCGGGCGATATTCGGAGTCACCTTGGGATCGCGCAACGCTTTAACATAAGCCTCAACATGCTTTTGCCATTGAGCACTGCTGATCAGCGTTATGTAACGAGGGTACAGGGCCACACACATCTTCTGGAAAACCGCACGAACCAACGCATGACCTACAGCCTGTATCCCTAAACGAGCATGTACCTCTAGTTCATTTCCCAGCAAACCTTCAGTGGCATATCGCACTAATCTTTCCTTGACGACACGTAGTTCTCCAGTTTTTTCGAGTGCAGGTATCTTGTCATCTATGTCATCCAAGTATTGAAGCAAGGCAAGCATGAACAGGGGAGTCATTTTCTCTGGCGGATATAAATCTGGCAAGCGTGGAATGTTGAGTGCGGTGGAAGGTCTGCGCATTAGATTCAGTTGGAAGACGACTTCGTTGGGAGGATGACCCGCTAGCGCGAACTGGGCATTGCTGGTTGCGTTGCTATCAGTTGCGTAGCTCAACTCAAACGTAAAATTGATTCCCCCATACCCCTGTTCCCACACAAGAGTTGTGGGTTGAGGAGATATACGCAGAGTGATAGCCACCTCACGACAAGGATATTGGCGCGAAAAAGAACCTTCCAACTCATACAATCTGGTGTCTTTTCTGCCGACTATAGGCGACTCGCTCTTCCATTGCCACTTGTCCAGTTGGGCTTTCATGCCCGCCTGGAAGATTGCCTGTAGAACGTATTTATGAAACGCCCGCATTGCCAAACGTGCGTGAGCGCGGTCAGGGGCATAACTCCGGATAAAATCATCGCGCACTAACCGGACATAGGTTGGTTCAATCGACACTTCCTCTTCCAACAGGGAGCGAAGGGTATATCCTTCAGCACGCCGATAGATAATATCACCATAAATCGGTGACTCGATCAGTTGATCAAAGGCCACAGATAATTTACAAGCCTTGATAGTCTCCCTCGAACATCCCAGCGGAAAAGCCGCCAGTAGCTTAATCGTGCGTTCATACTCCGGTTTGGACCCCACCAATCGGTTTTCCAGGGCCTTTCTAACTGATCGAGAGAATTTGCCTTGCTTCTCAAACGAAATCTTGCTTTCAAGAAAACCATCCACCAGATCAAGTGGACTGTATGAGCGCAAGCCCACCTCATAGTGCTTGACTGCCTCCACCAGTGCATTGATGACCGTGCGGGGGCCTGCTCCCAGGTCACGTCGCATGGCGATTTGACCGATAGCATCTAGTGTATCCGCTGTGATAGGAGCAAACTTCTGGCTTTGAAAATCAAAGACTTCAGCGTATTTCTCCCACAATTGTCTGGGGAATTCCCGACCATAGATGGCTTCCACACGCAGATACAAAGAGGACTGGCGCAAACGATGAATAATATCTGCACGCATCATGTTGATGTTGGCCTCCAGGGTATATGGCATGGTAAAAATGAGGGCTAACGATCCTACCTGAGTGGGAATCTTATCGGCAAAGGCGAAAAGATCAGATAAAAAGGCCCTCATACTTGCATATTTTTCCGCAGTTTCCTGTAACTCGTCCACGAAGACTACCAACCCGGCAAAGCCTGCTTTTTCAGTACATAGGGCGCAAACATCCATCAAAAATGCGATGACCTGAGCCGGGGTGACGCCCAAGTTAATACGCCCGGCTTCATACGCTTCTCTGGCTTTATCCATGTCCAACCCCAGATTTGCCGCTACTTCCTCCAAAGACTTGTCACGATACTGCTCGTAGATCCGTCGTGAATCAGGAATAAACTGACGTGGCCCTTGAGCGAATTTGTACTCTACCCACGCTGTTACCGCTTCCAGGATGTCCGACAGTTTTAGCCACTCAAATGGCGGGATGCTAAGCATGTTATGTCTCTCTTGCATCTCGCGCCAGATGTGAATGGCAGTGCTGGTTTTCCCATAGCCGTAGTGACCAACAATGGCCCCTACGGAGCAGTGTTTATTCTTGGTAATGTTACGTTTCAGGGTATCCACGTACTTGCTCGTATCCCCCAACGACATGTGAGTCGCCGCGTGCGCGTTATACACTTCTTCCACGCTCTGTGGAGCGCTTTTCAATCCTTCCCAGGTGAAGGTATTGATGACAGGGTCTTTGCCCTTAATCGGGGATAGTTTGTTGATGTCTATCATGACTATTCCTCCAAGTGCTTCAAGCAGTCCCATAGATTCCGCTGATTGCCTTCAGGGATTATCATTTCCAACTCGCGATACAACGTTGCTTTGACAATCTGAACATCTCTATCTGTTACAGCGAGGTGCAAACACGGGATGTCATCTTGCGCTTTTTGGCGTGTGAGAATGATGGATTGCCCGATGTTACACAGTTGCAACTGTGACCGTAACGACCTGACCGCACGCCGGCTGGAATCATAACCATCCAGGACAATGAGCGGCTGCCCCTGCCAGGATCGCCAGGACGGATCACTTGCGTCGGCGTATAGCGCTTGCTTTTGTTTCTGCAGTAGCCACCCCAGAAATGTTTTGCCGGTGCCTGACGCGCCATAGATATTGACCACGTAGTAAGGTGGTTCCATCAACTTACTTAACTGCGTCCAGACTTCTTTCTGCGAGTCGGTCAGCCAGTTTTCGGTCAGGTTGGTCTTTATAAGATCGAGTGTCTTAGTGTACTTACTCACAGTCGCTCCTCGGTGATTCTGCCGGCTGCCAGAAGATGCGGTAGGACCACTATCTGGCTTGGCGCCCGTGATGATCGATTCATCAAAACTCAAATGACGCGTAGTCTCTGCGCTAGTAGGCACCTCATAAGAGCATCGCAAAACCAGTTCTCGCCTACCGGAAAGCTTGTCATAAGTGTATAGCAGACGGGTGTCGTCATCGAAGACCAAAAAGGGATAGAGTGGAACTAAACTGCCGTTCGCTGGCTGATGAAGATAAACCTGGCCGGGCGTCACCGGCTTGTCTCTCTCTAACTTGAGTGGAAACAAGGAAGTGCCAGAGTTCAGATTGGTGCCATAGTAGACGAAGTGTGGATCCCACCACTCAACACGGTCTATGTAGACCACATGTTGTTGATGAAGAATAGGAAGATCTGCTAGCCACTGAGAGATGGCCGATTCCAGTGGCTCAAGAACTCTCTTAGCCTCACGAAGAGACAGACTGCCATGGCCAATCTTGTCGTTTCGGAACCGGACCACTGAGTCGAAAAAGTGAATCAGCTTGACTCTCCGTGGTTGGGACACTCCTGTGATCTGGGCCAGCGCCCGATTGGCCTCAAAGATAGAATCGCCTCTGTAAATCCGGTTGGGGTCGGCAAGCAGAAAAGCCGTGTTATCAGACCGCAACGCCGCATCAAGGAGTCTAAGAAGTTTGACCCAACTGCCCAGACTGGGCCTCTCCAGTTCGGGCCGAGACTCCTCGACTTTGGAGTCCGACACCTCGTGATAAATGTAACTAGCCAGCCCAATGAGCACCAGATAGCGAGAGATTCCCTCAAAGAGGTCAATCAGTTTGCGTACGCGTTGTCGCGGTTCGTTCTCTAGACACATCGCCTCGTAAAACTTGGCAATGGGCAGGGGATAAGACAACCTGATTTGGTCCACGACACTCATCTGATCTCCTGTTCAGGTGATGCCTTCAATGGACGCGGATCTGGAGGTGTGAACGGCGCGGCTTCAGTTATCATCAAAGAAGTGCCATACGTCGTCTCCTTGCGCACCAAAGAGGAGAAAGTCAGGCTACATATTTCAGTCATGGGCCAGAATTGCTCTGTTGCAAGCATACACACCTTGCACACTGCTTCAATTAGTGCTTCACCCATCAATAAGGGAGCACCAAATGATAGACCTTTTACCTGGTACTGGAGCTGAATTGCCAAAAATAGTAATTCCGGGCTGCAACTCTCTCGCTTGCGGCTCAGAAGTGGGCTCTTGGAATCAGATTCGTCCTTCTTGAGCAAAAAAGGAGGATCCATTGCTGTAAGCCACGCCATCACACTGCGAATAGACAGGACATCGAAGGAGGGAGATTGCTCCGGAAATAGCAGGTTTGCTTTTTCTACTGTGTCTGCCATCAACTTCTTCGGTACAATTCGGCTGGGACTGTTTTCCCACATCATATTGCAGACTTCTTGATAGACCCACGACCAACCCCACTGGAAATCCGGCGATCGTAACCACGCGCTGTAGTAAGCCCAATGAACAAGCTCTATGGCCAACGATGAGTTAAACTGCAGCTCATTTAGAAGATTCTCTCCGAATTCGCTTAGACTGTACCGGTAAGGTCGATGGTGTTCCTTAGTGCGATCCAAAATACCGAGAATATACCAGGATTGTGTAAGGCGGCCAATTCGCACAACGCTATCACTCAACCTAACCATAGGGACTAACTCGTTATTGGTGAAGCTGGTTCCTCCTCGAAAAAGAGGAAGTATTTCTTTCAAGTATGTTGGGTGATCAATGGTTCGTATCTCAAAAGCCATTCAGGTTCTCTCCTCGACAGCAGAAATCTCTGCAATCGCCAGTATCAAGCAAGTTGGATGCAGTGGGTAAATTCATTGGCTCAAGGACCCCGGGACTTCTATTAGCCGGGCATACAGGCTGATCAAACCTAATTGCCGTTTGCCAGCTTTCCATATTATATACCTCTCAATCGCTAGCAGCAAACCGAGATTTGACCGCTTACGCTGAGAGCAAGCCACACGGCTCGGCGACGGGATTTGGCAATCCCGCCAGAGCAAAATGAGCAACAACACCTTTCATACCGAGAACCAGCCTACGGCACCAGGCCAGCCATACGGAGCAAGCGGTCGGACGTGTTGCGGGCATGCAGGACTAGCAAGGGCCGCAGAGGGTCGAGTGGCCAGACGCGTCGCCACGCCAATAGTTCGCGTTGCTCGGCCGCCAGGTCTGCCAGCAGCGCCTCCGGGACATGCGGGGCGCTCCACTCGACGAACAATGCCGCCTCGCGCAGCAGATCGGCGACCAGGGCGTCATACTGGGGAAAAGCCGCACGAGAGGAGATCCGCGCCAGAGTTGAGGCCAGGTTGCCCAATTGTTTGGGCCAGTCGAATTGCCTGTACTGTTCATACAGTCGCTGCCGGTCCATCAGTCTACCTCCAACAGTCGCCGCTTTTTAACAACGCCGCTTCACAGTCGGCGTGCAGTCCCCCACCTCCGGCCAGGATTCCTCGTTCCACATCTACGGCCAATTTGATCAGAGTTCCGTCAAAGGTTGCACTCATCAGTGGGCTTTTCAGACTATCTCTCAGATACTGATTATAGGCAACCCGGCGAGGAGGTCAAGCGGGATCACTACAACGGACAAAGAAAGAAGCGGAGTTACTACTCAGGCATAACCAGGAACACAGAGATGCGCAGAGGATGCACAGAGTTTCACGGAGAGAAAAAGACCAAGTTTGCCCATAATACCATGTTTTAGCAAAGAATACAGCGTTTGCATACGGGCTATCTCCCTATCTCTGTGGTTCTCTGTGTCTTCTCCGTGTAACTCTGTGTAGCGACTGCTGGGCTGAGTAGTTACGAAGCGGAAAGAAGCGCTAGCCGGCAGTATTGACCAGGACGAAATAAGGACTATAATCAGTGAAAATCCGTCTGATCTGTGACTATCCGTGTTCCATTTTGAGTTCTTAAATCACCCCACATCACGTTTCACGCATCACGTTTCACGTTTCACATTTCACTCTTTGGGAGGTAAACATGAAAATCACCGATCTGCGTAGCGATACTGTGACCCACCCCACGCCGGAAATGCGCGAGGCGATGTACCGGGCGGAGGTGGGAGACGACGTCTTCGGGGACGACCCCACCGTCAACCGGCTGGAGGCAATGTCGGCGGAGCGGCTAGGGAAAGAGGCGGCGCTATTCGTCGCCAGCGGCACGATGGGCAACCTGGTAGCGCTCCTGACCCACTGCGGGCGGGGCGACGAGGTGATCCTGGGAGATCGCAGCCACACATTTCTCTTCGAGCAGAGTGGGATGGCAGCACTGGGGGGCATCACGCCCTGGCCCATCCTCAACCAACCCGACGGCACACTGCGGCTGGAGGACATTGAGAGCGCGATCCGGGGGGACAATGTCCACTTCCCCCGCACGCGGTTGGTCTGCCTGGAAAACACGCACAACACGTGCAACGGCGCGCCGCTGACGGCCGGCTACACCGCGCAGGCGGCGCATCTCGCCCACGATCACGGCCTGCACGTGCACCTGGACGGGGCGCGCATCTTCAACGCGGGGGCGGCGCTGGGGGTGGACGCGCGGGAGTTGGTGCGCGAGGTGGACTCGGTGATGTTCTGCCTCTCGAAGGGGCTGTGCGCGCCGGTCGGATCGCTCCTGTGCGGCAGCGCCGGCTTCATCGCCGAGGCGCGGCGGGCGCGGAAGGTGGTGGGCGGCGGGATGCGCCAGGCGGGGATCCTGGCGGCAGCGGGGATCGTCGCGCTGGAACAGATAGTGGGACGGCTGGCGGAAGACCACATCCGGGCGAAGCGGCTGGCGGAGGGACTGGCGCACATTCCGGGGGTGGAGGTCGCCCCGGTCACTACCAATATCCTCTACTTTCGATTGACAGAGGATGTGTCGCAGACAACGGACGAGGTGGTGGCGGCGCTGGCGGAACGGGGGGTGTTGCTGCTGGGCCGCGTGGACGGCCGCTTCCGGGCGGTGACGCACTACTGGATCACGGATGAGGACATAGAACGAGCCATACGGGCGATGGAGGAAGTCCTGACCTGATGGGGACCAACGGTGTCTCACCGCTCTCCCCCCACGGATACCGGGCCGTCTCTGGCTGGCTCATCTTTGTAGTGCGCCGCCTGCTCTTCATCGCTGGCGTGGCCTTCGCCATCGTCTACTTCTGCACATTGGGGATGCGCCTCAGCACCAATTCGACCTCCATCGGCCAACCCCGCACTGCCTGGGAACTGGCCGGCCCGGCCCTGGAGGAGACGGTCGCCTTCTTCGAAGACGTCTTCCGTGGCGACCTGGGCTACACCGTCCGGGGCATCTCGCAGCGCACCCGGGTGCCGGTGACGGAGGTGCTGGCCGACACTTATGTCGAAAGCGCACAACTGCTGGTCGTAGCCATCGCGCTGGCGACGGTGATCGGCATCGGTGCCGGTGGGCTGGCAGCCGTCCGTCGCCACTCCCCGCTGGCTCTCTCCACTCTCACCTTGACAGTGATCGGCGTTTCGATCCCCAGTTTTTTCCTTGCCTTGCTGCTGCGAGTGGCAGACATCACGTTCTACCAACGCACCGGCATCGGCCTGGTGCCCGTCTTCGGCTCCAGTATGGACCGCACCCAGAGCCTGCTGCCCCACGTGACATTCCCCGCGCTGGTGTTGGCAGCCCGCCCCCTGGCCCACATCACTCGCGTCACGTTCGTCTCCATCTCCGAGATCCTGGGGCGAGACTTCATCCGCACCGCTCGCGCCAAGGGACTCGGCTCCAGCGTCGTCTTCTGGCGGCACGCGCTGCGCAACGCGGGAGTCAGCGTCCTCACCGCCGTGGTCGTCTCGCTGCGCTTTGCCCTGGGAAGCCTACCGGTGGTGGAGATATTCTTCGAGTGGCCCGGCGTGGGCTTCACGATGCTCAACGCCATCTACCGGGGGGAGATCAACGTGGTCGCTCCGCTGGGGTTGAGCCTGGGCATGACGTTCCTGCTGATCACTCTGTCGCTGGACCTGATCTACCGCTTGATTGACCCGCGCCTGCGCACGCAGGGCAACGGAGGCGGCGCGTGAGGCTGCGCAAATTCTTCAACCATCTCCTGAACCCCCGCGCCGATCTCTCCAAACTCACGCGAGTTGCTCCCGCTGGACGACAGTCCAGCGACTCAGGCGCAGACTTTTGTCCGCCGAGAGCATCAAATCGTGATCTACCAGAGTTGCGCCACACCGCTCCGGCGGACGAGGTGCCTCAGCGGCGCGTCCATCTGCGCCACATCCTGTTCAACTTCCCCCTGCTGGCCGGCGGGCTGATCGTGCTGACCCTGTTCGCCGGTGTGCTGTTCGGGCCGCTGCTGGCCCCGGAGAACCCCTACCTGCGTGGTCGCCGCGTCCTGGAGTACGTGGACGGCACCTTCCACCGCCCCCCTTTCCCGCCCTCCCTCGAACACCCACTGGGCACCGACGAACTGGGCCGCGATACGCTGAGCCTATTGCTCTACGGCACGCGCAACACGCTGGTGGCCGCCGCCTTCATCACCATGGCCCGCCTGGCGCTGGGGTTGGTGCTGGGAGGACTGGCTGGCTGGAACGAGGGCCGGCTGGTGGATCAGGTGGTGATGGGGGCCGTGCAGATGCTGGCCTCGCTGCCCATGCTGCTGGCGGCGGTGATCCTCATCTTCGCGCTGGACATCCGCCGCGGTCTGCCGGTCTTCATCATCGCCCTGTGTACCGTGGGCTGGGGAGAGATCGCCCAGTACGTCCGCGCCGAGTTCATCCGCATCAAGCAGGAGCCCTTCCTGGACAGTGGGCGGGTTATTGGCCTGACCCCGTTGGGGTTGGCGGTGCGCCACGTCCTGCCCAACGTCCTGCCCGCGTTGATCGTCATCACGCTGCTGGAGATGGGGGCGGGGTTGATGATCCTGGGCGAACTGGGCTTCGTCGGCGTCTACATCGGCGGCGGCATCTCCATCCAGGTGGATGACTTCACACAAAAACAGTACTTCGCCGTGCCAGAGTGGGGCGCGATGATGGCAGGGTCCCGGGCCTGGGCCCGTTCCCGCCCGTGGATGGTCTTGTTCCCGGCCATCGCCTTCTTCGCCTCCGTCACCGGGTTCAATCTCCTGGGAGAAGGGCTGCGGCGATTGATCGACCGGGGCGTGTTCAACACTGCCCTGCTGCTCAGTTGGCGCATCATCGTCGCCGCCGCCGTGATCACCGCTGCCAGCGTCTACGTGATCCTCACCCTGGGCCCTGCCCCCTCTTACCGGCACCTGGCCCAGCAGGTCAGCGAGGCGGACCTGATGCGTCACCTGGAATTCCTCAGCGCGCCAGACCTGGAGGGGCGCGCCGTCGGCAGCCCGGAGGCGCACCAGGCGGCGCAATACATCGTGGACGAATTGGAGCGTTACGGCCTGACCGTATGGCTCCGGGAGGTGGATGTCACGCTGGCCCGTTCGGTGGAACCGCCGGAGTTGGCGCTGGTGGATGGGGAGGGGCATCCGCTCACCACCTTCACCCGCCTGGCCGGCTACGGCGAGTCGGTCGAGCGCCACGGCGGCAGCGGCCAGGCCGAGGCACCGGTCACCCTGATCCTCTTCCCCCCATCCGAGGCGACCCGCCGCCGCCCGCCGGAGGAAACGTACGCCCGCTTCAAGGGCCTCGACCTCAGGGGGCGGATCGCGATGGTCGTCGCCGGCAACGCTCCCGTTGACTTTGACACTGGGGCGCTCATCCGGGGCGCGCAGGGGGTGTTGATCGTCTCCACCGACGTGAACCCGCGCAATCAGATTCTGTCCGGCGATTACCTGGAGCGCCCCACCCTGCCGGTCTTCCGCATCACCCCCACCACCGCCGACGGCCTCCTGGTTGGTAGCGGGCTCGACTTCACTGCTGTTCAGGACGAGATCGCAGCGCTGGAGGGAACGGGCCAGGTCTGGGCCGCCCGGGACCTGGAGGCGCGGGTGCGGATGCGGATGGCGCTGGGTGCGCCGGAGACCGTCACGCTCTACAACGTGCTGGGACTGCTCGACGGCGCCGACGCGGGCCTGGCGGACGAACTGGTCGTCGTCTCCTGCCACTACGACGGGCCAGGCCGCGCGCCCGACGGCACGCTCTACCCTAGCGCCGATGGGGACGGATCCGGCGTGGCAGTGATGCTGGAGATCGCCCGGCTGTGGCAGGAGCAAGCGTTCCAGCCCCGGCGTAGCGTGCTCTTCGCCGCCTGGGCTGGCGGAGACCTGCGCTATTCCGGCGCGCACGGTTTCCAGGACCGCCCAGGTGTCCTGGGCTCCTACGACACCATCGCGGTCGTTCACCTGGACCGGCTGGGCGGCACGACCGGCGATGGACTGGTGGTGCGCCAGGTGAGCGGGCAAGACAAACTGTTCAACCTGCTGGTGAACAGCGCCAGCCGGCTGGACGTACCTGTTGCCCAGGGCGGGGTGCTGCGCCACACCTACCAGGAACTCCTGAGCGGCCGGTACGGCACACTGGTCGTCACCTGGGGCGACCCGCCTCCCGCGTTGGCCGACGACACGCTGGACCGCATAGACCCGCACCGCCTGGGCCAGGCAGCCCAGGTCGTCAACCTGACGCTGATCACGGCTGCGCACGAGCCAAGATACTAATGCGTGGTGCGTAATGCGTGATCTGGGTGGCCGAACGCGCCAGGCGATCAAGGCGGGGCGTTGAAACGCCCCGCTGATACGACGAAACCCGTTAAAACGGGTTGGGAAGCCACACGTTTTAGTGCGTTTTAACGCACTTTCTGTATCAGCCGATGGTTTCAACCATCGGCTTGTCGAGCGTCCCCACCACGGGGAGGATTGCCTCCCCTCGGCCTGTCGAAAAACCTCTGCTTGCGTGAGCGTCAAATCATGAGTATAATTGAGACATGCTGCCACTCCACAGCAATACCAACACGCACACCAACGGGTTGGACGCAAAGCTCAAGGTGACGTGACAGGTTTGACACTGAGCAATCTTTGCGTCATTGTAGGTGAAACGTAACTGTTCAGCCACCCCCATGCGGGGCGTTGAAACGCCCCGCTGATACGACGAAACCCGTTAAAACGGGTTGGGAAGCCACGTTTTAGTGCGTTTTAACGCACTTTCTGTATCAGCCGATGGTTTCAACCATCGGCGGGGCAAGACTTTATTAAACCGAAACAGGGAGTGATGCTGACCGAGGGAGAGACACTTGTCCAACAGTAACTCAACTGCTATGTATGCTGGGGCTGATGTGACTATTCGCGAAGGTTGGAAGGTGCTTGTAGAGCAATTGGGTCTTCAGAAGGCTACCCAGTTTGTCGTTTTACTTGAGCGGGGAAAAGGCGACTCGGTAGAAGAGATCGCTGCCTACTGGGGGGATACCGATATACATGAAATCTATAACCGGGTAACGGAGTGGAAAGCTCAACAACAACCCACGGCTTGGCACAACCATAGTCATTCAACGCCGAACCTTTCGCTGCCTGTAGCAGCACGACATTCATAGAGTCCAGAGGAGATAGAAGATGCCACTTTCCATTGGACAGGTCCTGCACAACCGCTATCGAATTGATGCCCTGCTTGGCCAGGGTGGAATGGGCGCCGTGTACCGTGCCTGGGATACGAGCCTGGACATGCCGGTGGCGATCAAGGAAAACCTGGACGCTTCACCCGAAGCCCAGAGACAATTTACCCGTGAAGCCCGCATCCTGGCCCGCCTCTCCCATCCGAATCTGCCACGTGTGACTGATCACTTTTTCATCCCTGGCCAGGGCCAATACCTGGTGATGGATTTCGTGGAGGGCGAGGATCTGCAGGCGATGCTGGCCCGGCTCGGCCTCTTGCCCGAGCTCCAGGTATTGACCTGGGTTTCGCAAATCTGCGACGCCCTGGCTTATTTGCACAGCCAGCCCTCGCCCATCATTCACCGGGACATCAAGCCTGCCAACATCAAGATTCGCCCCGACGGCCGGGCGATGCTGGTAGACTTTGGCATTGCCAAGGTCTACGATCCGCAGCTTGTGACGACCATCGGGGCGAAAGCGGTTACGCCCGGCTACAGTCCGCCGGAACAGTATGGTGGCGGCAGCACCGACGCCCGTTCGGACATCTATGCGCTGGGCGCGACGCTGTATCACCTGCTGACCGGACAGATACCACCGGAAAGCGTGCAGAGAATGGTGAGTGTGGCAACAACGCCTTCTCCGCGCCAACTCAACCAGCAGATCAGCCCAATGGTCGAACAGGTCATCCTCAGGGCCATTGAGGTTACCACCGAGCGCCGCTTTCAGAGCGTGGACGAACTGCGCACCGCATTGACCCAGCCATTGCCCGGTGCAGTTGGCCAGGAGGCCACACGGCCGGCCGCTCCAGATCAGACAAAGCTGATGCCACAGCGAAAGCCAGCGGTCACTCCGCCACGCGCCAAGCGCCCTTCTCGCCTCTCACGTGTCGGTCTACTGGGAGGCATAGGGTTGGTCGTGATTGTGCTGGTTGTGGGTGCACTGGCAATCTCCGGCGTATTTCGCGGTGCTCGCCCGACATCCACTCCGGTTGTTGCTGTGTTGACAACGGACGTGCCAACCCAGGTGTCGGTGGGAGAGACTCCCGGTACCACCGCACCAGTACCGCCAACAAGCACCCCCGTTCCTGAACCGACTGCTACACCCACGCCCGGCAATGGCCTGCACAAGGAGGTGTCCTTTGGGACCGAGGCTCTGATCACCACCGCCACCGACGCCTGGTCGGTCTACGCGGCAGACATGGACGGCGACGGCGATGTGGACGTCCTTTCCGCCTCGTACGACGACGACAAGATTGTCTGGTACGAGAACGACGGCGGTTCGTCCCCCGCCTTCACCGGCCATGTCATCACCACTAACGCCGATGGCGCCTGGTCGGTCTACGCGGCGGACGTGGACGGCGACGGCGACGTGGACGTTCTCTCCGCCTCTGAGCTCGACGACAAGATCGCCTGGTACGAGAACAGCGGCGGTTCGCCCCCCGCCTTCACCAGCCACATCATCGCTATCACCGCCGACCAGGCCCGTTCGGTCTACGCGGTGGACGTGGACGGCGACGGCGACGTGGACGTCCTCTCCGCCTCCATAACCGACAACAAAATCGCCTGGTACGAGAACGACGGCGGTTCGCCCCCTACCTTCACCGACTACGTCATAACCACCGCCGCCGGCCGCGCCAATTCGGTCTACGCGGCGGATATGGACGACGATGGCGATATGGACGCCCTCTCCGCCTCATCTAGCGACAACAAGATCGTCTGGTACGAGAACAACGGTGGTTCGCCTCCCGCCTTTACTAACCACGTCATAACCACCACCACCGCCGCCGCCCGCTGGGTCTACGCGGCGGATGTGGATGGCGACGGCGACGTGGACGTCTTCTCCGCTTCCTACAACGACGACAAGATTGCCTGGTACGAGAACGACGGTGGTTCGCCCCCTGCCTTCACTGGCCATGTCATCACCACCAATGCTGACTGCGCCGAATCGGTCTACGCGGCGGATGTGGACGGCGACGGCGACATAGATGTCCTCTCCGCCTCCTACATGGACGCCAAGGTCGCCTGGTACGAAAACGACGGTAGTTCGCCCCCCGCCTTCACCGACCACGTCATCACCACCGCCGCCGTCGGTGCTGTATCGGTCTATGCGGCGGACATGGACGGCGACGGCGACCTGGATGTCCTCTCTGCTTCCTCCTGGGACGACAAGATCGCCTGGTACGAGAACCGGGGCAGATAGGGCTGTTTCAGGTAGGTTTTCATCCCAAAAGGACGCATGTACAATCTGGCGTATCGCGTTCCAGGGCGGCTATCGGGTTTTGCTGGGGCTCTGCACAGACTTACGATCTTAACAACCTGTTTCCTCTCGCCCTGTGAATGTTCCAGGGCTTGATTGAGCGGGCAAAGCCTCGGGATGCACACAGCGGGGCGTTGAAACGGACCGCTGATACGACGAAACCCGTTAAAACGGGTTGGGAAGCCACGTTTTAGTGCGTTTTGACGCACTTTCTGTATCAGCCGATGGTTGAAACCATCGGCTTCCTGAGCGACATTTGCGTCATTGTAGGTGAAACGTAACTGTTCAGCCATCCCCACGCGGGGCGTTGAAACGCCCCGCTGATACGACGAAACCCGTTAAAACGGGTTAAGAAGGCGCTTTCAGTGCGTTTTAACGCACTTGCTGTATCAGACGATGGTTTCAACCATCGAACGTGAGCATGAACCGAGAGAATAGATTACTGGTAACGATTCTGGCTGCCCTGACGCTGTCGGTGCTCGTCACCGGCGGGCTGGCGGTCTACCTGACCCTCGCCCGCGGACAAGAGGAAGCCCCTGAGGCACAGGGAGGCGCGACCGGGGTCGCTGGTGAGCCGCGTATCGTCTTCGTCTCCGACCGGGAGGGGAACGCCGCCATCTACACGATGGAGGCCGATGGTTCGCGCTCGCAGCGGGTGTCCAGGGCCGGCCAGGGCTTCTGCCTCTTCCCATACTGGTCCCCCGAGGGGCAGCGCGTGGCCTACGTGGCGCTGGAGGAGGATCCAACGGAGGATGACGCACAGGCCAGCGCATGGGTGGCGGCGGCCGACGGGTCGGAGCAGGTATGCGTCAGCCAGGCGATCTCCCGCGTACTCACGCTTCCACCCACCTGGTCGCCCGATGGGACACTGCTGGCGTTCGCAGCCGCGGGCGAGCAGGCCGGGGCGGAAGACTCTCGCAGCACCATCCACATCGCCCGGACCAGCGGCAGCGGGATCGAACGGAGCATCCCGCTTCCCTGGATGGTCCACCTCCTGGCCTGGTCCCCCGCCGGGGACGTGTTGCTCCTCGTGGGCGACTCCCCGGACGCCGGGACGAACGTGCACGTCTGGTCCAGCGAGGGAGAGGAGATCACCGAGGTTTTCCAGGGGGCAGGGGCGGCGGACTGGTCGCCGGACGGAGGGGAAATCGTTGTGGGTGCCGATACACCGCAGGCGGTCTTCGTGGTGGGGCTGGATGGGGAACCGTACTCGGTCGCCCGGCTGGAAGGGTACTTCCCGATTGAGGTCACCTGGTCGCCGGACGGCACGCACATCGCCGTCACTGCCGCGCTGGTGCGCCGGCAGGAATTCGCCACCGCGCTGTACGTCATCGCGCTGGAGACGGGGGAGGTCACCACCATCGTTGACGAAGAGGGGTGGCTCATCCGGCCCAACTGGTCGCCCGACGGCAACCGGCTGCTGTTCACGATGGGCGAGATGCGCCGACGCCCGGAGGCCGACCTGCCCTACGCCGACCTGTGGGCCTACGATGTCTCGTCCGGCCAACTGGAACAACTGACCATGGGAGAATCCTTCGAAGGACTGGGGGTTTGGTCGCCCTGACGTGATTTGTGCAATCACCACGGGTTGAGTACAATTAGGGCAAGCCCCACAGCAGTACTGACACACGCACCGGCGCGGTTGAGCGGGAGTGACCTATGAGCAACCCTGATCCCTTCAAGACATACCTGCAAAAACTTCAGAAGAACCTATCCACCGGCGCGGCGACTGAGCACACCCACCGTTCGGCTTTGGAGGCGCTGCTTGAGGCAGTGGGCGATGGGGTACTGGCAACCAATGAGCCCAGGCGCGTGGAGTGCGGCGCACCCGACTACGTCATCACCCGCGCTCAGACGCCCATCGGCTACGTCGAGGCCAAGGACGTGGGCGCGAGTCTGGACACCGCCGAGCGGTCCGAGCAAATGCGCCGCTACCGCGCTTCGCTCAATAACCTGATCCTCACCGACTACCTGGAATTCCGTTGGTACGTGGAAGGAGAGCACCGGGAGACCGCCCGGCTGGCTACTATGACCCGGGACGGGCAGGTCAAGAGGTCTAAAGGCGGCGCTCAGGCTGTCTCCGACCTGCTTCAGAAGTTCCTCGTCCAGGAGGTTCCTATCCACGGCCGGCCCAGAGAGTTGGCCCAGCGTATGGCTGCCCTGGCCCGTTTGACGCGCGATCTCATCGAGGAAACCTTCAGGCGGGAGACGGAGCAGGGGATGCTGCACGCCCAACTGAAGGCTTTCCGGGAGACGCTGATTCCCTTCCTCACACCGGCGCAGTTCGCCGATATGTACGCCCAGACGATCACGTATGGCCTCTTCGCCGCCCGCATCCGCTACCCCCACCCTGCACCCTCCCCCTACGAGGGGGAGGGATGGAGAGGGGATGGCTTCACCCGCGAGAAGGCGGCCTGGAACCTGCCCAGGACCAACCCTTTCCTGCGCGATCTGTTCAACGAGATCGCCGGCCCGGGCCTGGATGACCGCATTGCCTGGCTGGTGGACGATCTGGCCTACCTGCTGGCGCGGGCGGACATGGCGGAGATTCTGCGAGACTTTGGGAGGCGCACCCGACAGGAAGACCCGGTGGTCCACTTCTACGAGACCTTCCTGACCGCGTATGACCCGCAGATGCGGCAGGCTCGCGGCGTCTACTATACGCCCGAACCGGTGGTCTCTTACATCGTCCGCTCCCTCAATCACATCCTCAAGACCCACTTCGACCGTCCCCTGGGCCTGGCCGACACCAACACGCTCATCCTCGACCCGGCTGCTGGCACGGCGACGTTCCTCTACTTCGTCATCCAGCAAATCCACGAGACCTTGACCGGGATGGGGCAGGCCGGTGCCTGGAACGATTACGTCGAGAAACATCTTCTGCCCCGCGTCTTTGGCTTTGAGTTGCTGATGGCCCCCTACGCCGTGGCCCACATGAAGTTGGGCATCCTGCTCCAGGAGACAGGCTATGACTTTGCAGGTGACCAGCGGTTGGGTATCTACCTGACCAACACGCTGGAGGAGGCGATCACCCAGGCCGAGACGATGGGCTTTGCCCGGTTTATCACCGAGGAGGCCAACGCTGCGGCGGAGGTCAAGCGGGACAGGCCCATTATGGTGGTGTTGGGCAATCCACCTTACTCGGTCAGTTCAGCCAACAAAGGGGACTATATTGAGCGGTTGATGGAGCGCTACAAAGCAGCCGTCCGCAGTGAGCAGAACATCCAGCCCCTCTCTAACGACTACGTCAAGTTCATCCGTTTCGCCCACGACCGCATTGAGCGCACCGGCTACGGCGTTGTTGGCATGATCACTGACTACTCCTACCTCTACAGCCTGATCCACCGGGGGATGAGGGAGGAGTTAATGAAGACCTTCGATGAAATGTACGTGCTGAACCTGCACGGCAGTGCTCTGATGGGAGAAACCCCACCCGATGGTGGTCCGGACAAGAATGTGTTTAATATCACGCGAGGAGTGGTGATCGTTCTCTTTGTGAAGAAGCGCGAGAGTGAGGGCCTGGCTCAGGTGAAGTATGCTGATCTTTGGGGCCTGCGAAAACACAAGTATCACTATTTGGAGGAGAACGACATCAGCACCACAGATTGGCAGACACTTGATCCGGTGTCACCGTATTTCTTCTTTGTGCCCAAGGACTTTGACCTGCTGAGTGAGTACGAATGCGGTTGGAGCGTGTCTGATATCTTCCCAGTTCACACCAGCGGCCTCAAGACTCACCGTGACCACTTTGTCATTGATTTCGAGGAGAAACATCTTCGATCAAGAATTGCCACGTTTCGAGATGAGACTGTCTCTGACGATGAGGTGGCGGAAAGATTCAAACTAAGAAACACTGGGTCTTGGAATCTATGTGAAGCACGGGCCGAACTCCAGGCACGGGAAGATTGGGAAAAGGGATTCAACCACTGTCTATATCGCCCTTTTGACATCCGGCCGATATATTACTCCAGCGATGTAATAGATCGACCGCGATCGAAAGTCATGCAGCACATGCTGAAGAAGAATCTGGCAATAGTCACGACGCGCGTGTACCGTGGTGATTGCTTCACCTCTGTTCTCGCCAGCCAATACCTGGTGGAGATGAAGACTGCCGAGTCTACGAGAGGCACATACTGCTTTCCCCTCTACCTCTACGACGAGAAGAAAAAAGAAAAGCCTCTGAAAGGGGGCGGCAGCGCCGTCAACCTGATGTTATTCGAATCTCGCCCGGAGTACCCCATCCGGCAACCCAACCTGGCCCCTGCTTTCATCGCTGCCGTCAAGGAGAAACTGAACCTGGACTTTGTGCAAGAGGGCAAGGGGGACCTACAGAGTACCTTCGGCCCGGAAGACATCTTCCACTACGCCTATGCCGTCTTCCATTCCCCCACCTACCGGGAACGGTACGCCGAATTCCTCAAGATTGACTTCCCCCGCCTGCCCCTCACCTCGGACCGGGCACTGTTCAAAGCCCTGGCCGGGAAGGGCGAGGAACTGGTGGCCCTGCACCTGATGGATTCGCCGGATTTGAACAATCTCATCACCAGGTTCCCCGTGGCTGGCTCTGACGAGGTGGGGAGAATCCGCTACGTGGAGCAAGTAACAGTAGGGCAAGATGCCATATTGCCCCACAGTGCCGCCCCCTCGAAAGTGGTGGTTAGCCCCAGGTTGCCGCTTGCCTTTGGAAATGAAGTGCGGGTGAAGGTCGAGCCCAAGCCAAAACAAAGGCCCACAAGCCGCGTCTACATCAACAAGACACAGTACTTCGAGGGCATCGAGCCGGACGTGTGGGAGTTCCAAATCGGCGGCTACCAGGTATTGCACAAATGGCTCAAGGACCGCAAGGGTCGTAGGTTATCGTTCGATGACTTTTTCCACTACCAGAAGATTGTCGTGGCCCTGAAAGAGACCATGCGCCTGATGGAAGAAATAGATGGGCTGACACCCGCGTGGCCCATTGAGTGAGACACTGTCGTCCGCATTGCCGTATGCCCAACAAGAGCCATTCCTTTAACCGCCGCACGCTCATCGGTCCGATCATCATCCTGTCCCTCATCCAGGTCGCCATCCTGGTCTACCTGGGCGTCCTGCTTTGGCCGGCCGCGCACCAGCAGGAGGCCGCCGGACCGATCCCCTCCCCTCAGTTCCAGTTGCCGTCCGCGGCCACGGTCGTCCCCGGCGGCGCGCAGATAACGCCGGAGACCATCCCGGCGGAGATCACCATAGGGCCGCTGGTGACCGCCAGCAACTACACCGCCCTCGCTCGCACGTTCGACGAGGAGCGGGCGCTGGAACACCTGGAATACCTCGCCAGTGACGAACTGGGCGGTCGCCAGCCCGGCACCCCCGGCGGATGGGCCGCCGGTGACTACGTCGCCGCCCGCTTCGCCGAATACGGCCTGCAGCCGGCCGGGCCAGACCTCACCTACTTCCAGACCTTCACCGTGCCCTACGGGCGGATCACAGGGCTGCCGGTTCTGACCGTCATCCCTCCCAGGGGAGAGGTGCTCACTCACTCCTACGCCTACCGCACCGACTACCGTGCTATCACCCGAGGGTACCTGGGCGCGGGTGAGGGAGAGGGAGCGGTCGTCTGGTTGAACGAGTGTTTGCACGACGACTACGCCGGGCAGGACCTGGCCGGCAAGATCATCCTGTGTCGCTACACCGGCGACCCCGAAGTCTACCGCCAGGCCATCGAACACCAGGTCGGCGGATTGTTGCTGCTGGACCGGGAAACGGTGTCAACGGATGAACAAGGGGAACCGTTCCGGCGCGGGGGCTACCGCGAGACCGCCTGGGTAGACCAGACCATCCCCGCGTACCTCATCTCCGAGACCGTGGGGGAGCACCTGCTCACCGGCACCGGCTACACGCTGGACGACCTCAGCCTGCGCTTCACCGCCACACCCCTCTCCACCACTGTGCGGATGGCTGTGACGCTGGAAGAACAGGAGGCGGTCGAGGCCCGCAACATCCTGGGCCTCCTCCCCGGCTCCGACCCCGAACGCGAGGATGAGATCATCGTCATCGGCGCTCACTACGACCACCTGGGCCGCGAGCCGGACGGGGCCGTGATGAACGGAGCCAACGACAATGCGTCCGGCGTCGCCACGATCCTGGAGATCGCCCGGCTGTGGCACGCGCAGGACTACCGCCCCGCCCGCTCCGTCCTCTTCGCCGCCTGGGATAGCGAGGAGCAGGGACTCCTGGGCTCCCGACATTACGTGGAAAACCCCACCTACCCGCTCACCCGCACCGTCGCCATGCTCAACCTGGACATGGTCGGCGCGGGCGAAACGCTGCAGATAGACGGAGAGGGGACCGTGGTCGCCCAACTGCTGGCTGGCGCCGAGACGTATGGCATTACCACCACCCTCACCTCCGCCGGGCGCAGCGACCACGCCTCCTTCGACGAGGCGGGGGTGCCCGCCGCCATGCTCATCTGGTGGCCTGACCCTGCCTACCACACCCCGGACGACGAAATCCAGGCCATTGAGCCAGAGAACCTGAAGACGGTCGGTGTCCTCTCCGTCCACACGCTGGCCGCGCTGGCAGAAGGGCGCGTCGAGTTGGAGCGGGCCGTGGAGCGGCTGTGGGCCAGCGTCGCTACCGGCGACCGGGATGCGTTCCTCGCGGGGCTAGACCCCACCGACCCCGACCTGCGAGCCGCTCAGGCCGGGTGGTTCGACAACCTGTGGTCGCGGGAACTGACCAGCGTGACGATGGAACCCAGCCGGGTGCGGGTCGGCGACGGCGAGGCAGAAGTCACCCTCACGATGGCCTGCCGCTGGGCCGGCGCGACGCGGCGCGAACCATCCGTCTCCTACGACGTGCGCTTCGTGCAGCGGGACAACACGTGGGCCTTCGCCGGCTACGAACTGGAATCCCTCTCCGGCGACGCCGTCACCGTCGCCCGCTTCCCCGACGTGCCCGTGAGCGCGCACGAACTGCTCTCCACCACCCAGGACGGCTACCTCACCCTCACCGCCGGCCTGGGCCTGGAGCCCATCACCTCCACCCGCTTCATCTTCTATCCCAACAGTGCCACGATGCGGGCCATCGCCCGTCCCACCGCGAGCCGCGAGACCCGCTGGCTGGTCTCCTCGGCGGGGCTGGCCGAACTGGCCTGGGGCCAGCCCATCACTCCCGCCCTGGCCAACCTGGCCCTCAACCAGATGGGACTGCCGCCCGAGGAGGCACCCTGGCTGCGGGAGGGGCTCCCGCTCCATTACGAGGACGGCGCGGAGCGAGAGTATCTGCCCGCCCTCCTCTCCGCCGGCACGCTTCCCTCCCTGTCCGACTTCCCCACCCTGGACGACGTACCGGAGGCGGAGGTAGTACCCCTGCGCGCCCAGGCCTGGAGTGTCACCGAATACCTTCTTGACCGGTACGGTACCGCCGGCCTGCGTGCGCTGTGCGCCGCCTGGGGCCACAGCAATGGTAGTAACAACTTCAGTCGTTACGCCTTCCAGGAAGCACTGGGCCTCTCCCCGGCCCAGTTCGAATCCGCCTGGCGCGCCGGCCGGCTCGAACCGCTTCGCGCCGACGCTGAGGCGATCCAGGGTACTGTCGCCGCCCGCGCCGAGACGGTGCTCAGCGGTGACGCAGCAGGGTTCTTGTCCACCGTCACCCGCGCCGACCCCGTCCTGCGCACCGAGGAGCGCAACTGGTTCGCCGACCTGGCCGACCATCCGGTCCTCTCCTATACCGCCACAGGGGCGATTGTCGGCTGGTCGCCCGGTGGGGAGGAGATGATCGTCTCGCTGTCCGTCAGTTCTGTGATCTCTGGCGGACATTCCAGCCGCGTCACCTACGACGCCCGCTTCGTACGGGAAGGCGGCCGCTGGCTCTACGCCGGCCTGGCCTGGAACGAGCGCGCCAGTGACCACTTCGTCCTCAAGTACCAATATCGAGACGATCATGACAATCACGACGACGCCTGGGCGCAGCGCATCCTCGAACTGGCAGAGGCGGCCTACGAGCAGATAGCCGCCGACCTGGACGCAGCACCCCCGTTGCCCCAGGAGATCAAGGTCTACGATGACGGCGAACTTTTCCGCACCTCCGTCTTCCTCTCCCTGCCCGGCTGGGCCACCGGCTGGACCGAGCCGGGCGAGGCTATCAAGTTCCGGCTGCGAGAGAACGACGAGCACCTCATCCAGCGCGTCATGGCCCACGAACTGACCCACCAGGTGCTCTTCGCCCAGGGACTCCAGACCTCCTGGCTACACGAGGGGGTCGCCAACTACGAGGCCGGCCGCGTGATCTCCCTGGGCGGTCACTGGATGGCCGGGAAGTATATGCCCATCGTGCAGGAGGCGGTGCGCCGCCACCGCGATTTCCCGCTGGACGATCTGCCCTCCTTCGAAGATCTACCGGAGGAGCAGGTGGAACTGGCCTACGCCCAGTCCTGGTCGGTCGCCTCCTTCGTCGCCGAGCGGTACGGCCTGGCGGGCCTGCGGCGGTTCATCGCCCAGACCATCATTGCTCCCACACTCCCATACCCCCACACCCACACACCCACACACCCATCCAGAGACATGGCGACATCCCTGCGCACCGCCCTGGGGGTGGACCCGGAGCGGTTCCAGGCCGGCTGGCGGGAGCACGTCCTAGCCGCCGGCGTGCCAGACGACCTGGTGTCACTGGCCCAGCGCTTCGACCCAGAGCGGGCCCTGGCCCACGTCGCCGTCCTCGCCAGCCCCGAGTACAGCGGACGGGAACCGGGCACCACCGGGGCAGACCTGGCTGCCGCAACCATCGCCGGCCAATTCGCCGCCCTGGGTCTCCAACCTGTGGGGGACCTGCTGGCGGGATCGGAGACCGGCGAGCATGGCTACCTGCAACAGTTCCCCATCTCCCGCACCCATCTCATCACCACCCCTGCGCTCACTCTGCTGGACGCCGGCGGCGCGCTGCTCCACCAGTTCGCCTACCGCGAGGACTTCCTGGAAAGCGGTGGGGAGGGAATCGGCGAGGGGGAGTTGGTGTGGGTGCACGCAAGAGCCGGAGGGCGGGGTTCGATACCGGCCGGGATGCGCTTTGGCGGGGCCGTGGTCCTCGAACGGGACGTGCGCGACCCCATCGCCCGCGCCGCCCAACTGCAGGACCACGGCGCGGGTGGGCTGATCGTCGTCAGCGATAGAGCATCCGGCGACCTCCGGGCCAGCCACGTCCGGCCCACCCTCGGATCTGAGGTCACCATCCCCGTGTTCGAGATCACCGGGGCCGCCTTCGAGACGCTGCTGGAGCGGCTGGGGATGGAGTACCATGACCTGGCGACCGCGCCCCCTGCGCTGCCGCTGGGCATGGGGGTGCGCCAGACCCTCGTGCGTGCCCCTGTCACCACCACTCTCACCGCCAACGTCCTGGGCCTGCTGCCAGGGAACGACCCCGATCTGGCGGACGAACTGCTCATCGTCGGCGCTCACTACGACCACATCGGCCAGTCGCCGGATGGCCTCTACTATCCCGGCGCCAACCGGAACGGGTCCGGCGTGGGGGCTTTGCTGGAGATGGCGCGGGTGTGGCAGGCGGCGGGGTACCGTCCCGCCCGCAGCGTGCTCTTCGCCGCCTGGGGCGCGGAGGAACTGGACAGCGCCGGGGTCGCGTACTACCTGGATCGGCCCGCCGTGCCGCTTATGCAGACTGTGGGCATCATCGCGCTCGATAGCATCGCGGGGGGCAGGGGATACAGGTTGCTCTTCTACGGCACGCGGGACCACGACCTGCCGCTGATCCACCGGCTCGAAGCCGGTTCCGCCCGGTTGGACCGGCGGGCCTGGCGCAGGGGCAGCACCGGTGAAGGTTGGCAGGCCCTCTTCAACACCACCGGCATCCCCACCGTCAAACTCATCTGGGACGAAGCAGAGGAAGACTTCTACCTGCCCACCGACACCGCCGACCGTCTGGACCCCGAGCGACTGGCCTCCAGCGGCGAGATCCTGACCCTGGCCGCCGCGTGGCTGGCGAGCCGGTAGGAGGGAGAGTTACTTGAACACAGATATTGGTCTATTCTGCAAATATCTCGGCTAAGGTGTTGAGTACATCCCTCTGAGTTGCTTTGCTTATTCGACCCAGTTTCCGCACTAGCCGGGATTTGTCAACGGTCCGAATCTGGTCCAACACAATTTGACCTTCTTTCCCTTGAAACTTGCACGACACTCATTTATAATGTCGGGCAGACTTTGGGACACCGAAAAGCCCTTTTTGCTCCCGCTGGATTGCCAAATCCAGTGGCTAGGGCCTGGATCTGGCGATCCAGGCCGAGCGAATGGGATAAATG